>PDWI01000206.1_pt1 | contig 153905 bp, 135 predicted proteins | sample 1430891 | NCBI WGS metagenome assembly PDWI01 (sample SAMN01162508, study PRJNA174530) | Oral metagenome, whole genome shotgun sequencing project. | biome: Marine environment; feature: Marine mammal; material: Swab sample of the gingival sulcus; isolation source: swab sample of gingival sulcus... | reverse complement strand
CTACAAGTCGATTCGCGGGGCGCTGATCGGTCAGGGAGAGCTCAAGCGCACGGGGCACGATCCGCTCTTCGGGATCAATCACACGCTCGCGATGCTGCGTGACAACATCAAGCGGCTGAGCCGCAAGACCTGGTGCGTGACGCGCAAGCCCGAGGTGCTCGACGACATTCTGGCGATCTACACGTGCTTCCACAACGAGCGACTGACCGCCAGGCCGGCGAAACGCTGAGCGCGCCGGGGCCGGATGCTTCACCCACATCACCCACAGCCAAGGTCATCAGTTAGCAATCTGCGGTCTGTGCCTCATTGACGACTCCTGCGAGCGGCAGCAGCGAAAGCAGCGCAAGCGCCGCGCGCGAGAGGGTCAGTCGGCGGTGCCAGGCGACGCCGAGACGCCGCCGCATGACCAGTCCCTCGACCTCGAGTGCGACGATCGAATCGTCGAGCATGGCGGTGGGCAGCACGCTCCAGCCGATACCCACCGAGACCAGCATCTTGCTGGTCTCGAGGTAGTTCGATTCGAGCGCGGTGTTGATGCGGATGCCGTGCGGGCGCAGTGCCTCGAGCAGAATGCTGCGGGTGACCGTGCCCTGCGCCGGCAGGATCGCGGGCCATTGCGACAGCATTACGGGCGTCAGCGGGGTGAGTTCGATCCTCGTACCGGGTTCTTCACCGGTCTTGCAGCGGGTGTCGCCCTTGCCGCGGGTGTCCGTCTTGCCGCGAGTGTCCGTCTTGCCGCGAGTGTCCGTCTTACTGCGAGTGTCCGTCTCGCCGCCGGTGCGGCGCCTTTCCGCCGAGAATTGGGCCAGAGGGTGTTCGGGCCCGCAGACGATGCACAGCGGATCGGGCCAGACCGTGCGCAGTTCGAGCGCTTCGGCAGGGCGCTCGGGCAGCGTCACGAGTGCCAGTTCGAGCTTGCCGCTGGCAACGTCGTCGCAGGCTTCCTCCGAGTCCATGAAACGCAGATCGAGTTCGACCTCGGGGTGGCGCTGCACGTATTCCTTGAGAACACCCGGCAACCGGTGCAGACCCACATGGTGGCTGGTGCCGAAGATGAGTCGACCGCCGATGCCGCCAGCCAGCTGCCTCACGTCGTTGCGGCTTGTTTCCACATCGGCAAGGATGCGGCGTGCATGCACGAGCAGGCGCTGGCCGGCTTCGGTAAGCCTCGGTTCACGGCCGAAGCGGTCGAAGAGAGTCTGTCCGAGATTGTTCTCGAGTGCGGCAATGCGCTTGCTCAGGGCGGGTTGCGTGCGGTGCAACTGCTCGGCGGCACGCGAGAACGAGCGGTGCTCGGCGACGGCCACGAAGGCTTCGAGTGAGGGGATGTCCATGGCTCGATCATAACCATGATTCATGCAATCAATGACTAATATGAATTTGAGTTATCTGCTGTCCGCCGTTACGATATGGATGTGAATGACTGACCGACCCACAGGCATGGCCGCAAGAACGCTTTACGACAAGGTATTCGACGCGCACGTCGTCGACCGCGAGGAAGACGGTACCGCGCTGCTCTACATCGACCGGCACCTCGTGCACGAAGTGACTTCGCCTCAGGCCTTCGAAGGGCTGCAACTCGCCGGCAGAAAGCCCTGGCGCACGAGTTCGATGCTGGCCGTGGCCGATCACAACGTGCCGACCACCGATCGTGCAGGTGGCATCACCGACCCGGTGTCGAAGCTGCAGATCGACACCCTCGATGCCAACTGCGAGCGTTTCGGCGTGACCGAATTCCGCATGAACGACCGGCGTCAGGGCATCGTGCACGTGATCGGGCCCGAGCAGGGCGCGACCCTGCCCGGCATGACGGTGGTCTGCGGCGATTCGCACACGTCCACGCACGGTGCTTTCGGGGCGCTGGCCTTCGGCATCGGTACCTCCGAGGTCGAGCACGTCATGGCCACGCAGTGTCTCATGCAGAAGAAGTCGAAGAACATGCTCGTGAGTGTCGACGGTGAAGTCGCACCGAGTGTGACCGCCAAGGACATCGTGCTTGCCATCATCGGCCGTATCGGCACCGCCGGTGGCACCGGCTGCACCATCGAGTTCGGCGGCGACGCCATCCGTGCCCTGTCGATGGAAGGGCGCATGACGGTCTGCAACATGTCGATCGAGGCCGGCGCGCGTGCCGGCATGATCGCCGTCGACGACACCACCATCGATTACCTTCGTGGCCGGCCTTTCGCGCCGAAGGGCGAACGCTGGGAACAGGCCGAAGCTGCCTGGCGCGAACTCAGAAGCGATGACGACGCCGTGTTCGACGAAGTCGTGCACATCGATGCCGCCAGCATCGAACCCCAGGTAAGCTGGGGCACCTCCCCCGAGATGGTGGTATCGGTCAATGGCGAAGTGCCGGATCCCGCCGATCCCGCCAACGCCGACAAGCGCGAAGGCTACGCGCGCGCGCTCGAGTACATGGACCTCGCGCCGCGCACGCCGATGAGCGAGATCCGCCTCGATCGCGTCTTCATCGGCTCCTGCACCAATTCGCGCATCGAGGATCTGCGCGAAGCCGCTGCCGTCGTCAGGGACAGGCGCGTGGCCGATTCGATCATCCAGGCTCTGGTGGTGCCGGGTTCGGGCCTCGTCAAGCGCCAGGCCGAGGAAGAGGGGCTCGACAAGGTGTTTCGCGACGCCGGCTTCGAATGGCGCGAACCGGGCTGCTCGATGTGCCTTGCCATGAATGCCGACCGGCTCGAAGCGGGCGAGCGCTGTGCCTCCACCTCGAACCGCAATTTCGAAGGGCGCCAGGGACTCGGCGGGCGCACGCATCTCGTGAGCCCCGCGATGGCGGCCGCGGCAGCGATTGCCGGGCACTTCGTCGACGTGCGCACGTTCAGCCAGCCCGAAGAGGCGTGAAGGAGAAAACCGCATGAAGGAATTCACGCAACTGAACGGCCTGGCCGTGCCACTGATGCGCGCCAACATCGATACCGATGCCATCATTCCGAAGCAGTTCCTGAAGTCGATTCGGCGCTCGGGTTTCGGTGTCAACCTCTTCGACGAATGGCGCTATGAAGACCAGGGCTACCCCGGTCAGGACCCTGCCGAACGCCGGCCACGTGCCGATTTCGTCCTGAACGAGCCACGCTATGCCGGCGCCGAGGTGCTCATCGCCGGCGAGAACTTCGGTTGTGGCTCCTCGCGCGAGCACGCCGTCTGGGCGCTTGACGACTACGGTATCCGCTCGGTCATCGCACCGTCCTTCGCCGATATCTTTCACAACAATTCCTTCAAGAGCGGGCTGTTGCCGATCCGGCTCGACAAGGCCATCGTCGAGCAGATCGCGGCCGCCTGCGAGGCGGAACCCGGCTTTCGTCTGGCCATCGATCTACCCTCGCAGACCGTCACCTTGCCCTCGGGCGAGCAGTTCGATTTCGAGGTCGACGAATTCCGCAAGTACTGCCTCGTCAACGGTTATGACGACATCGAACTCACGCTGCAGAAGCGCAATCGCGTGAGCGACTACGAAGCGAAACGCCGGGCCGAAGCGCCGTGGTTGTTCGACACCCCGTGAAGGCAATGCGACTGACACCCGGATTGCCGTGCCTGGATCGAACGCGCCGGAATCGAATGCACCGGAATCGAACGCGCCGGGATCGAAACGCATGAAGCTCGTCATCGGCAATCGCAACTATTCCTCGTGGTCACTGCGTCCCTGGCTGCTCATTGAGCATGCCGGTCTCCCCTTGGAGGAGGTGGAGATTCCCTTGTTCACGCCCGAGGGCGACGCGCTACTGAAGCAATGGTCGCCAAGCGGCAAGGTGCCGGTGCTGCACGACGGACCGCTGGTACTCTGGGATTCGCTGGCGATCTGCGAGTACATCGCCGACAAGTCGACGATACCGCTGTGGCCGGAAGACACGGCCGAACGCGCCACGGCGCGCGCCATCAGTGCCGAGATGCACGCCGGTTTTCATGCGTTGCGCGAGACGATGCCGATGAACATCCGTCGGCGAATGACCGGTTTCAGACCCGATCTCGACACCCGCATCGACATCGACCGTGTGGTGCAGATCATCGAGAACGCCCTCGCCGAGAGCGAGCGGCGTGGCGCCGATGCCGTCAGTGCCCCATGGCTGTTCGGCGACTACAGTGTCGCGGATGCCATGTACGCGCCCGTGATGCTGCGTTTCCGAAGCTACGGCATCGCCTTGCCGACACGGGCTCGGCGCTATCAGGCGCGGGTGCTCGACGACGTGCCGATGCGCCGCTGGTGCGCCCTCGCCGAGGCCGAAACCACCGTCATTGCCGCAGCCGAGGTGGCCGATGCCGACGTGCCTGACGCCGACGTGCGCGATACCGACGTACCTGATACCAGGCTGCTCGACACCGATGTTTCCGCCACCTGAGCAGTTCCCGGCATCCGCGTCATCCCGAGCCTCGTCTGCGCAAGGCGCTAACGGCAACGACATTCCCCGAACCTTTCCTTTCGAGACCTGATTCATCATGAGCGACAAGCAACAGATCGTGATTCTGCCGGGCGACGGCATCGGCCCCGAGATCGTGGCCGAAGCCGCGCGCGTGCTCGATGCCGTTAACGAGCGGTTTTCGCTGAACATCGACACCGACACCCGGGCCTTCGGTGGTGCGGCCTACGATGAATGCGGCGAGCCCTTGCCGGACGCTACCCTCGAAGCCTGTCGCAAGGCCGATGCGGTACTTCTCGGTGCCATCGGTGGTCCTGACTACGACAGCGCACCGCGCGACAGGCGTCCGGAAAGGGGGCTGCTGCGTCTGCGCTCGGAACTCGGGCTTTTCGCCAACCTGCGCCCGGCGGTGCTCTATCCGGAACTTGCCGCCGCTTCGACGCTGAAGTCCGAACTCGTGGCCGGGCTCGACATCATGATCCTGCGTGAACTCACGGGTGGCATCTACTTCGGCGAACCGCGCGGCATCGAAGAGCGGGGCGGCGAGCGTGTGGCTTTCAATACCATGGTGTACGGTGAGAGCGAGATCCGTCGCATCGTCGAACGTGGTTTCGAGGTGGCAAGACAGCGTCGCGGCAGGCTCTGTTCGGTCGACAAGGCCAACGTGCTGGAGGTGTCGGAGCTGTGGCGAGAGATCGTCATGGACGTGGCAGGTAGCTACAAGGATGTCGAACTCAGTCACATGTATGTCGACAACGCGGCCATGCAACTCGTCAGGCAGCCGGCTCAGTTCGACGTGATCGTGACCGGCAACCTCTTCGGGGACATCCTCTCCGACGCCGCGGCGATGCTCACGGGCTCGATCGGCATGCTGCCTTCGGCCTCGCTCGACGCTCGGGGCAAGGGCGTCTACGAGCCGGTGCATGGTTCGGCACCCGACATTGCCGGGCAGGGCGTGGCCAACCCGCTCGCCACCATCCTCTCGCTGTCGATGCTGCTTCGCTACAGCCTTGCCGAGGCGAGCGCGGCTGATGCCATCGATACCGCCATCGCGCACGTCGTGGCAAGTGGTTACCGCTGCCGTGACATTGCCACGGGTGCCGAGGGAGAAACGCTCTGTGGCACGCGCGAAATGGGTGACGCGGTGCTCGAAGCGCTGGCCGCTGCCTGAATCCGCCGTTGACGGAAGACAGCAGACCGAACCGCAGACAGCAGACCGAACCGCAGACTGCAGACCGAACCGAAGACCGAACCGAAGACCGCAGACCGAATACAGGAAGACACTACCGACATGAGCAACCGACCATGAACAGGAAATTCGATATCGCCGTCGTTGGCGCCACCGGTGCCGTGGGTGAAACCATGCTGAACATCCTTGCCGAAAGAAACTTTCCGGCAGGTAAGGTTCACGCACTGGCCAGCAGTCGTTCGGCAGGAAAACGTGTGGCCTTCGGCGACAGACAACTGGTGGTCGAAGATCTTGACAGCTTCGATTTCTCGACCGTGCGCATCGGCCTCTTCTCGCCTGGAGCCAGCGTCTCGGCCATACACGCGCCGCGTGCTGCTGCTGCCGGCTGCGTGGTCATCGACAACACCTCGCAGTTTCGCTACGACGACGACAAGCCGTTGATCGTGCCGGAAGTCAACGCTCACGCCATCGCGCGTTACCGTGACACCAACATCATCGCCAATCCGAACTGCTCCACCATCCAGATGCTGGTGGCTCTCAAGCCACTGCACGATGCGGCCGGCATCGTGCGCATCAATGTGTGTACCTATCAGGCCGTATCCGGCACCGGCAAGGATGCGATCGAGGAACTCGCCGCACAGACGGCACGTCTGCTCAACGGCAAGGACATCGACACGACGGTCTATCCGAAGCAGATTGCCTTCAATGCCTTGCCGCACATTGACACGTTCCAGGATAATGGCTACACCAAGGAGGAGATGAAGATGGTCTGGGAGACCCACAAGATCATGGAAGATGCGAGCATACGCGTGAACCCCACTTGCGTTCGTGTACCGGTGTTCTATGGTCATTCCGAGGCCGTGCACATCGAAACCCGCGACTCCCTGTCGGCCGATCAGGCCCGGGAATTGCTGGGCAATGCACCAGGAGTAGTCGTGATGGATGAGCGGCGCGACGGTGGATACCCTACCGCCGTGACCGAGGCGGCGGGTACCGACCCTGTTTTCGTCGGTCGGATTCGAGATGACATCAGCATCGAAAACGGCTTGAATCTCTGGGTCGTATCGGACAATGTCAGAAAGGGCGCCGCACTCAACAGCATCCAGATTGCAGAATGTCTGGTAAACGATTACCTGTAGCGGCATGTTGGCAGGGCACTTGCATGGCACTTGTCCTGATATCATGCGAATTTTAGTCAAGATCGTCACACGCGGATCGGGAATCGGACCCTCCGGCCGCGAAGTCGATCGGTAAAGCAGGACCTTGGACGTGCGAAAACTTGCAACGGCGGCAGCAGTCAGTCTGGCACTCGCTTCGGGCGGGGCCTTCGGGCTCGGGCTTGGAGAAATCCAGATGCGCTCGGCTCTCAATCAGCCCATGGACGCGGAGATCCGACTGAGCTCGGTGAAACCGGGTGAAGCGGACTCGATGATCGTGACCCTGGCTTCGGAAGAAGCCTTCAACCGGGCCGGCATCGAGCGCTCGCAGGCGCTGAACGATCTTCGTTTCAAGGTCGAGGAAGTCGGGGGTCGCCCGGTCATCCGCGTCACCAGCCGCAAGCCGGTGGTCGAGCCCTTCCTGAATTTTCTGATCGAGGTCGACTGGCCCAACGGTCGCATGGTGCGTGAATACACCGTGCTGCTCGATCCGCCGGTGTTCATGTCGGCCGAAACCGATGCCCGCAGTGGCAACGAACAGGCGGCACGCATCGACAAGGACAACTCCTCGCTGGTTGCGCCGACGCCCATCGAGCGCGACACGGACAACGCTGTCGAGGACGGTTTCGAGGTCGAGATGATCGGCAAGACCGACGAGGTCATCGACGAAAGCACCACGGCCAGTGAAGCGGTCGCGCTCGACAGCCTGCTTGTTGAGGACGGCAGGCCTGGCGCCGATGGCGAAGCGGTATCGCTGAGCGATCTCGAGGCGCCGAACACCTCTGCAGCCGAGCAGTTTGCCGAAACGAGTTCGGCCGACTACGACCTCGAGGTCGAGTTGATGGGTGGCCCGGAAGAGGTCAGTGACGACTTCGTCATTGTCGAAGCTCCGGTTGATGCATCCGCGGCTGGATCCGAGGAAGTGTCGCTCGACACGCTTGCCGACGACGACAAGATGGCCGATGCCGGCGTCCCCGCCGAAGTCACCGTCGGTCGTGGCGATACGCTGTACGGCATCGCCAGTCGTACCGCTGCCGAGGGCACCAGCGTGCAACAGATGATGCTGGCGCTCCTTGCCGCCAATGAATCGTCGTTCATCAACGGCAACATCAATCTCGTCAAGGCGGGTGCGATTCTGCGCGTGCCGCCGGCGAGTGAAGCGCAACGACTGACGCAGGCCGAAGCCGTCGCCGAAATCGGCCAGCAGAACCAGCTCTGGCAGGAATACCGTGACAATCTTCGTGGCGCTTCCGGCACTCGTCTCGCTGCCAACAGCAGCGACGAATCAGCCTCGGCCGATGCCGATGGCAAAGACAAACCCGCCGACGGTGCCGACAAGGCTGCCGATGACAAGAAGGAACTGTCGGACGAAGCACGTTCGATTCTGGACGAGGCACGCGACGAAGTCAGCGATCGCAACGAGCTTCGCATCGTTGCCGACGACAGCACCGCCAACAGCGCGTCGAGCGCCACCAGCGACGAAACCGGCGATGAATCCGGGCGTCTCGGTGAAATCAGCAAGGATCTGCAACTGGCCCGCGAAGAGCTTGCCTCGGCGCGACTCGAAAGCGGCGATCTCGAAGATCAGGCCAGCGAACTCGGTAACATGAGCAACAATCTCGATACGCTGGTGAATCTCCGCCAGAACGAGGTTGCGCGGCTCGAAGCACAGTTGGCCGATGCACGCGAAGCGGCGAATGCCGAAGCTGACGCCGTCAGTGGCGAGGTTGGTGACGACGCAGCTGCGGATGGTGACAAGGCCGAGGCCGAAGGTGCCGCAGCAGATGCGAAGGCTGACGCCGAAAGCCTCGGTGACGAAGCCGCTGACGCAACGGCAGCGGATGCTGCCGGCAAAGGTGAGGATTCGGCCACTGACAGTACACGCAACGCCCTGAGTGATGCCGGTCAGGAACTCGAACAGGTGGAACTGCTTGATGGTGACGGTGCGTCGGATGAAGCGGCCGTCGACGAGTCTGCCCCCGCGCTCGACACCGATACGGCGTCGAAGTCCTGGGTTCAGAACCTGCTCGACGATCCGAGGAAGCTCGGTCTGGCCGGTGTTGCAGGTGCCGGTGTGCTCGGTACGCTTGGCCTCCTGCTGTTCCGACGCAGGAAGGAAAAGTCGCTGCTCGATATCGACGAAAGAGAAGCCGAATTCATCGACGAAAACGAAGCGGAAGAACTGCAATCGGAACTCGACGGCAAGACGGCTGCCGAAGCGGACGGCAGTGCTGCAGGTTCTGCTGCGGCCGCAGCCGCTACCGGCGCTGCCGTTGCTGCCGGCCTGGCCGGTGCCGATGATGAGCAGGGTGCCGATCACGATGCGTCGGCAACCGGCTCCTCGCTGGATCTTTCCGATGTCTCGGCCACGCTGAATCAGCAACAGGAAAGCGCGGACGGCGTTGCCGATCCCGACGAAACCCTCTCCGAGGTCGAGGTCTACCTCGCCTACGGGCTGCACGGTCAGGCCGAGGAACTGCTCGAGAAGGCCATCGCCAACGACCCCGCGAACGCCGACTATCGCGCCAAGCTGCTGGAAACCTATCACCATCAAGGCAACGCCGAAGCGTACGGCGAAGCCGCACGCGACTTCCACACACGTTTCGGTGGCGAAGACAGCCCGCACTGGGCGTCGATCGTCGCTCAGGGGCAGGAACTTCTCCCGGACGAGCCGCTGTTTGCGGTCGAGCCTGAAGAACTGGCCTCGATGCACGGCCGCCACGCGGGTGGTGAAGCACTCAGTGATGACGAGTTCTCGTCGATTGACGATGGCAACAACGAACCCGGCAGTGTCAGCCGCAGCTTCGGCGAGGGCGATGACACCGTGGCCTTCGACAACATCGAATTCGATGACGAAACGCTTGCCCCCGGTAGTGATGACGGCAGTGAAGACCGCAGCCAGGGTGCCGATGTCGTCAGTGGGCTTGCCGCTGGCGGTGTCGCCGCTGCTGGCGCCGCTGCCGCGGGTCTTGCCGGCAAGGCAGATGACACCATCGACGAGATGGACGCCGAAAGTCTGCTCGATCAGAGCTTCGACCCGGCCTTCGTCTTCGACGAGACCGATCTCGAAGCCACCGGCGACTTCTCCGAACTCGCGGACGAACTCACCGGTGCCGGCGAGGCTGGTGCAGGTCTTCCCAAAGGTGAGGATGTACTTGCATCGGCCGATGATGTCGATGCGTCGATCGATGCTGCCGAGGTGCTGGACAGCACCTCGGCCGATGACGGCGTCATCGAGTTCCCGAGCTTCGACGACATCGAAAACTTCTCCGAAGCCGACATGCCTTCGGTGGACGACGCCGCGCTCGACATGGCCGATGCCACCCTCGACGAAGAACTTCTCGATGCCGATGCCACGCTCGTCGATGGTGAAGTGGCAGCGCTGACCGATGATCTGACGCTCGATTTCGACCAGATCTCGAAAGAACTCGATCTTGACAGCACCGATTTCCTCTCCGGCAGCACCGATGTCCCGTTCGATCCCTCGAGTCTCGAAGATCAGGCCCGCAACGGCAGTGGTGATCAGGTCGATTCGATCATGGACATGGCACGTGCCTACATCGACATGGGCGACAAGGAACTGGCCAGCAACGCGCTCGATCAGGTCATGCGAGACGGTACGCCGGAGCAGGTCTCTGCCGCCGAAGACCTGATGCGCAAGATTTCCTGATGTCGATGACCCGGCCCGGCGGTTACCTGCCGGGCGGGTTGCGACGACGCTCGTGATTCGTCGTTACGCACTCGCCGTGGAATACCACGGTGGCGGATTCTGCGGCTGGCAACGCCAGCCGCATTGTCATTCCGTACAGGCCGAACTCGAACAGGCACTCGCCACCGTTGCCGACGAACCCATCGTCGTGCACTGTGCGGGCCGTACCGACACGGGGGTGCACGCGCAGGCTCAGGTGGTGCATTTCGACACCACCAGCGAGCGGCCACTGACGGCCTGGACCTTCGGCGTCAACAGCAATCTCGACAAGCGCGTTGCGGTTCACTGGGCCAGTGCCGTGTCCGATGATTTCGACGCCCGTCATTCGGCCACCGCGAGAAGTTATCGCTACACGCTGCTCAATCGGGCCACACGCCCCGGGCGTGAGCACTCGCTGCTGGCCTGGGAGCGCCACCCGCTCGACGTCGCGGCGATGCACACGGCGGCGCAGCAACTGCTCGGTGAACACGATTTCTCCAGCTTTCGATCGGCCGAATGTCAGGCGCATCACGCACGGCGGGCGATCATGGCCATCGCGGTGCGACGCGATCTCGATCGCGTCATGCTGGAAGTCACTGCCAACGGCTTTCTGCACAACATGGTGCGCATCATCGTCGGCAGTCTTCTCAAGGTCGGGCGCGGCGAGCAGCCGATCGGCTGGATCGGCGACATCCTCACGGCGCGCGACAGACGCCTGGCCGGAGCAACGGCTGCCCCTGATGGCCTGTGCTTTCTGCAGCCGACCTATCCCGAATGCTTCGGCGTGCCCGATTTCGAAGCCCTGCGCACCTCCCACTGGCGGCCGTGACGGCCCTGAGCACCGCTGACCTGGCCGTTTGCTCTGGTATCGTGAGTCCATGAAGCGAACCCGTGTCAAGATCTGTGGCATCACCCGCCGTGAAGATGCCGAACTGGCCGAAACACTTGGTGCCGACGCCATCGGCTTCGTGTTCGTGCCGCGCAGCAAGCGCCATGTGGCGCCGAGCACGGCAGCGGAAATCTCCCGCGAACTCGGCCCGATGGTGCAGCGGGTGGGACTGTTTCTGGACGCCGAGGCTGCGCACGTGGCCGCAGCGCTCGATCGTCTGCCAGGTCTTTTGCCGCAGTTTCACGGGCGCGAGACGGCGGCCTTCTGCGAGTCCTTCGGTGTTCCCTACATCAAGGCCCTGGGTGGCAGATCGGGCTGGCCGGACAGTGACGAAATCGCGGCTTACGCGGGTGCCTCGGCCTTTCTGCTCGACAGTCACGAACCCGGGGAACTCGGCGGTACCGGACAGGTGTTCGACTGGTCAGGAATGCCCGTGGTGCGACCCCGATACATGATCCTCGCCGGTGGTCTGCATGCCGGCAACGTCGGCAAGGCCATCGCCGACATCGCCCCCCATGCCGTGGATGTCAGCAGTGGCGTCGAGACGTCACCGGGGGTGAAATGCAGGCGAAAGCTCGGCGCGTTTTTCGATGCGGTTCGATCGGCTGATTCCACCCGCTGTTCGTGAGATACTGACGGGCTGCAAAAGCTCCCGAAACAGCGAGGGCAAGTGAGCAACGACGACAATCCGGATCGATCGGGAGAAGGGCGCTTTGCCGGCTTCAGCCGTGGCATGAGCTGGTTCGAACGTCTGATTCCTGCACGGATCGGTACGCGCCGCGAAGACAAGGGCACGGTGCCCGAAGGTCTCTGGGTCAAGTGTGACTGCTGTTCCCACGTGCTTTATCACGCCGAACTCGAGCGTGCCCAGGACGTCTGCATCAACTGTGGTCACCACATGCAGATCACCGCGAGAAAGCGCCTGGACTGGCTGCTCGACAGCGGCAGTGGCACGGAAATCGGGGCCGAGGTCGAGCCGCTCGACATGCTCAGGTTCAAGGATTCGCGCCGCTATCGCGATCGTCTTGCGGTTGCCCAGAAGGAAACCGGCGAAAAGGACGCGCTCGTGGTCATGGAAGGCACCATGCAGAACCTGCCCGTGGTGGTGGCCGTGTTCGATTTCACCTTCATGGCAGGTTCCATGGGTTCGGTCGTCGGCGAACGCTTCGTGCGCGGCTGTGATCGAGCCATCGAGGCACAATGCCCCTTCGTCTGCTTCAGCGCCAGCGGAGGCGCGCGCATGCAGGAGGCACTGTTCTCGCTGTTGCAGATGGGCAAGACCAGCGTGGCGCTGAATCGTCTTGCCGAGCGGCGTCTGCCCTTCATCTCGGTACTTACCGACCCCACCATGGGTGGCGTGTCGGCATCGCTCGCCATGCTCGGAGACGTGATCGTCGCGGAGCCCGGTGCGCGCATCGGCTTTGCCGGTCCCCGGGTCATCGAGCAGACGGTGCGCGAGAAGTTGCCCGAAGGCTTTCAGAGCGCCGAATTCCTGCTCGAGCACGGCGCCATCGACATGATCGTCGATCGCCGGGAGATGCGTGACGTACTCGCACGGCTTCTTGCCAAGCTCTCGCGTGCTGCATCGCCCGGGTCGCAAGACACGCATACGGCGCCCGGCGCTGGCTCGGCCGAGGATGCGCAGTCGAACACGGCCTCGACGGCTGCCTCGAACACCGCACCTGCGGACGCGGCGGCAAGCGACAACGACATGGATTCTGCCGATGCGACCAGCGGCGTTGCCGCGGCGGCTGCCGATGCGCCCGCGGACAAGGCCGGCGAAACGCCACCGAGCGAGGTAGGGAACGGCTCCGACGGATCGACCACTGACAGCCATGGCCGCCGTAACGACTGAGGCCGCAGGCTCGCAGGAACTCAGCCTCGATGAGTGGCTCACGCGCATCGAGGCGTTGCACCCACGCAGCATCGAACTCGGGCTCGATCGTATCGGGCAGGTTGCCGGGCAGCTTGGCCTGTGCACCCTGCCGATGCCTCTGATCACCGTTGCCGGTACCAATGGCAAGGGCTCGATCGTGGCCATGCTCGAATCGGTCTACCGTCTGGCAGGCTACCGCACCGGTGCCTACACCTCGCCGCACATCAGCGATTTCCGCGAGCGCATCCGGGTAGACGGCGAGTGGTTGCCGGCAGCTCGCATCGTGGCCGGTTTCGAGGCCATCGAAGCCGCGCGCGAGGTCAGCCTCACCTATTTCGAATACACCACGCTTGCCGCCATGGCGCTGTTCATCGACGCCAACTGTGATGTCGTCATTCTCGAGGTCGGTCTGGGCGGGCGACTCGACGCCACCAATCTCTGGGATGCCGATGTGGCCGTGCTGGCGAGCATCGCGCTCGATCACCAGGACTGGCTCGGCAACGACCTTGCGGTCATCGCGACCGAAAAGGCCGGTATTGGTCGGCGCGGCAGGCCCCTGATAGTCGGGGAGGCAACACCACCGACCTCGCTCGAACCCTTCGCCCGCGAGCGTGGCATCGACATCCGCTTCGTGAAACCGCGTGACGGCGACGACGAATCGCTGTTGCTGCCCGGGCCCCATCAGCGGCGCAATGCGGCCTGTGCGCGGGCTGCCGTGGCGGCACTTCAGGCGCGCCTGCCGGTGGCCGCAGATGCCCTGAACAGGGGCCTGCAATGTGCCGTCGTGCCGGGGCGCTTCGAACGTCGTGAAGTGGCGGGTGTCGAGGTGATTCTCGATGTTGCCCACAACCCCGCCGCAGCCTCGGCCGTGGTCGATGTCTGGCGCGCGGCGTTGGGCGGCAAGGCGGTGATTCTCTACTCCTCGCTTGCCGACAAGGACATCGCGGCGGTGGTCGCAGCCCTCGCGGCCATCGCCACCGACTGGCACCTGTTCGCGATCGAAGATTCCGAGCGTGCCGTGGCACTGTCCGAGCTGGAAACCACGGTGCGCAGGCATGCCGGCAGTGCGATGGTTGTCGCTCACGACACGGCCGAGCTGGCGTTGACGGCTGCACTCGAGCATGCGCGTGCAAGTGCGTTGCCGATACTCGTCTGCGGTTCCTTTCATGCCCTCGCGGCGCTTGCCGAACCACTGTTCGACATGCAGGCCGGGACACAGGCCAAAGTACGAACCGAAGCACCTGCGACGGCGAGAACGACAGCTCCGGACCCGGACGCCGTCCGTGAGGTCGACGAGTGAGCCGCGAGCCGGATCCGGCCGAACGTCAGCGTCAGCGGCTCTGGGGGACGGCGGTGCTGATCGCGCTGGCCGTGATCGTCCTGCCGCTGCTGCTTGATGGCAGGGGTAGCGAGAGCAAGTTTCGCCGCGTCGAACAGCTTCGCGAGGAACCGCCCCGTGTGCGTCGGGCCGATGGCAGTATGGAAGCCGATACCAGTCCCGAAATGAAGCCGGTCGACGCCGCAGGTCGTGATCCCTTGCCGGAGATCGTCGATACACCGCCGTCGCCCTCGGACACCATGCAGGTCTGGGTGGTGCAGGCTGGCAGTTTCAGCGATGTTGCAAGCGCGCGTGCGGTGCGTGATCGCCTGCGCGGCGAGGGCTACCCGAGCTTCATCCTGACGGTCGCTGTCGACGGTACCGAGCAGCAGCGCGTGGAGGTTGGGCCGATGGTCAGCCGCGAGCGGGCCGAAGAGACGCGCGAGGCAGTCGCGGCGCTTCTCGGCCGCGACGTCGTGGTCCGGAATTATCCCTGAGATGCTTCCCGCAGTGTGTCCCGCAGTGTGTCCCGCAGTGTTTCTTGAACTGCGCCGCGTTACCTCACACGATGGCAACCGCAGGTTCGTCGCGTCATGTCGCGACGATTTGCAGCCCTGCTAGAATCCGCATCATGCCAGCCAGGCTCCAGGCCCCACCACATGCTCTCCGTCATTGATGTTGCCATTCTGGCGATCATTGCCCTTTCGGGCCTGATCGGTGCTCTTCGCGGGCTGATTCGGGAGCTGTTGTCGCTCGTCGTCTGGGTCGCGTCCTTCGCGATGATGTTTGCCTTCAGCTCGCGCCTTGCCTCGCTCGTACCCGAAACGGTGTTCGGTTCTCCCGGCGCGCGCCTGACGGTCAGTGCTCTGGCGCTCTTTGGCGGCACCTTTCTTGTCGGTATCGCCTTCGGCTGGGTGCTGCGCCAGCTCTTTGCCGGTCGCGTGCGCTCGATGATCGACCGCATACTCGGTTTTCTATTCGGCTTGGTGCGTGGGCTCGTGCTGGTGTCGTTGCTGGTGCTGCTCGGTCATCTGCAGCCCGAAATGCGTCTCGAACCCTGGTGGCAGTCTTCGCGTCTGCTGCCGTATTTCGATCTCGCGGCGCGCGAGATACACAAGCGACTGCCCGAGCATCTCGCTACCCATTTCAGTATCTGAGGAGAAGCCGACGCATGTGCGGAATCATCGGTATTGCCGGACTGGAACCCGTGGGGAAGCGTCTCTACGATGGACTGACCCTGCTTCAGCATCGCGGGCAGGACGCTGCCGGCATCGCCACGAGCGACAAGGGGCATCTCGTGCTGCGGCGCGACAAGGGCCTTGTGCGCGACGTGTTTCGTGAACTCGACATGATGCAGCTCAGGGGCAACATGGGCATCGGTCACGTGCGTTACCCGACGGCCGGGGCCGAGGGGCACGCCGAGGCGCAGCCCTTCTACGTCAACTCGCCCTACGGTATCGTCCTCGGCCACAACGGCAACCTCACCAATGCCGAAGCACTCAAGCGGGAGCTCTTCGAATCGGACCTCCGCCACATCAACACGCAGTCCGACAGTGAGGTGCTGCTCAATGTCTTCGCCCACGAACTGCATCAGCAGGGGCCGAGCATGCACCTCGATGCCGATCGCTTCTTTCACACCGTGGCTGCCGTGCATCGGCGTTGCCGTGGCGCCTATGCGGTGGCCGGCATGATCGTCGGGCGTGCCGTGTTTGCCTTTCGCGACCCGCTCGGCATCCGCCCGCTGGTGATCGGACGGCGCGAAACCGATGCCGGTACCGAGTACGCAGTGGCCTCCGAAAGCGTTGCCCTGCAGGGTCTCGATTTCACGCTGATGCGCGACGTGGAGCCGGGTGAAGCCGTGCTGATCGATGCCGAAGGGCGTCTGCACACCCGTCAGTGTGCTCAGCAGACACAGCACTCGCCCTGTCTGTTCGAGTTCGTCTATCTTGCGCGTCCCGACAGCATCATCGACAACATTTCGGTCTACAAGGCAAGGCTCAGGATGGGTGAGGTGCTGGCACGAAAGATCGTCAGCGAACGTCCCGATCATGACATCGACGTGGTCATTCCGATTCCCGATACCAGCCGCACGGCGGCGCTCGAAGTGGCCACGCTGCTCGGCGTGAAGTACCGGGAGGGCTTCATCAAGAACCGCTACATCGGGCGCACCTTCATCATGCCCGGGCAGCAGCAGCGGGCGAAGTCGGTACGCCAGAAACTCAGCCCCATCGAACTCGAGTTCAAGGGCAAGAACGTGCTGCTCGTCGACGATTCGATCGTGCGGGGAACGACCTCGCGGCAGATCGTGGAGATGGCGCGCGATGCCGGTGCCGCGCGCGTCTACATGGCCTCGGCAGCGCCACCGGTGCGGTTCCCGAATGTCTACGGCATTGACATGCCGGCTGCCAACGAACTGATTGCCCATGACCGCGAAACCGACGATATCGAGGCACTCATCGGTGCCGACTGGCTCATCTACCAGTCGCTCGATGATCTCGAAGCGGCGGTCAGGCACTCTCGCGACCTCGTTGATGGCTTCGAGGCGAGTTGTTTCGATGGTGACTACGTCACGGGGGATATCGACAGTGACTACCTGCAGAGCCTCGAGATTCGTCGCTCCGACCAGGCGAAGAAGGTGAGCCGTGGCGCGAACGATCTGATGCCCCTGTAACCGCAGGCACCACGATTTCCCCGTAGTCGGGCACAGTCGCTGAAGAGGGGAGAAGGTTGCTGCGGTTGACTCAGCCGATACGCAGACCGGCGTTCCGGAAATCGGCCACGTCGATGCCGTAGGATCCGTCACGGTGGGTCAGCTTGATCTGATAGATGTTGCCCTGGTTGTCGGTTTCCATCTGCGAGAGATCCACCACGCGCTGCGGCATCGGTTCGTGCAGCCCGTCGAGAATCAGGATCACCCGCGGGCGCAGCTTGTCACGCGTGTTCGAGAGCACGATACCGACCTCGGCGTTGGTCATCTCGACGATGCTGCCCGGGGGAAAGATGCCGACGGCATCGATGAAGGTGATCACCAGATCTTCGTCGAACTGCTTGCCGCGCTGCGCGTACAGTTCCTGAAGCGCATCTGAAGGGGCAAAGGCATCACGGTAGGTCTGACGCGTGATCATCGTGTCGTAGGCCTCGGCGATGGCCACGATCTGTGCGTAGAGCGGTATCTTGTCGCCCGAGAGTCGTCTCGGGTAGCCGCGTCCGTCGGGGCGCTCGTGGTGCGAATGAGCAACGTCGGCAGCTCCTGACATCACTGATCGGGTCGAGAGCAGGATATCGCGCCCGTAGCGCGTATGCTTCTGCATCTCGGCCATTTCCTCCTTGGTGAGGGGGCCGGCCTTCTCGATGACTTCGCTCGAAACGCTGGTCTTGCCGACATCGTGCAGCATGCCGCAGACACCGAGGTCTTCCATCTCGCGCATCGACATGTTCATGGCCTTGCCCATGACGATGCTGAGCGCCGAGACGTTCAGCGAGTGCTGTGCCGTGGCTTCGTGCTTGGCCTGGATGCGGGTCAGCCACACCGAGGCGTCGGGGTTGCGGAGGATGCTGTCGACACAGCCATTGACGGCCTGCTTGACCTTGCCGCCGTCGATCTCGGCACCGAGCCTGATTTCCTCGAACAGCGTCGAAATGGTCTGACTCGCGAGGTCATGCACCTCCCTGGCCGCATCGAACTCCTCTTCGATGCTGAGTCCTTCGGAGAGAATCGAGCCGGCGCCGGGGGCCGGGGGCAGACCGGTGCCTTTCACGGGAGCGGCCTTCTGCAGCGAGAACTCGTCGTAGTCGACCCAGACGAAGGAGCATTCGCGCTGCATCGCCTGGATGTCCGCCGTGCTCTTGATCTCGAGTCCCTGGAACATGAAGCCGGATTCTTCCCAGGGCTTGTCGAGTTCGACCACGAACATGCCGACGCGCAGATCCTTCACATCGATCTTTTCACGATGCTTGCGCGTGCGCTGGGTACGGTTCTGCGGCGGCGCCTTGCGGCGGCGTTCGCGTGGATTCGTATCCCGCTTGTTGCCGAAGAGTTTTCCGAACATGAATCGGGCTCGACTGCCTGTCAGCGGGTGAGGGTGGATTGCGGTGCCATGGCTCTTGCAGCGACCACCACACACGAAACTTTAGGTCTGCAAGGTGATTCAGATACCCTTGTCCATCCAGATTTCATGCGCGATCTGCCAGTTGCCACTGTCGGCACGTTGCCAGTAGAGGACCAGTCTGCTCGCAGGATCTGCGCCAACTCGTGCTTCCATGAGCACGAGATCGCTGTTCGGATAGCGGAGGATCGTGACGTCTTCGGCAGGCAGGGCAATGAGCCTGTCGATCAGCGAGCCCTCGGTGCCCGGCAAGCCCGCGCCAGGGCGGCTCACGCGCTTGAGACTCGCTGCGTCGCCCGCCGCCGCGCCGAACTGTCGAAGCGTGGAACCGACATCCGCCGGGTTTCTGTAGAGGGCGGCCAGGGTGGTCTCGTCGGCCTGCCGCCAGGCATCCTGGTAGCGACGGAACTGTTCGCGAAACCGTTGCTGTTCGAGCTGACGCTCGTGTGCGTCGTGCCAGCGGGGGACAGTCTCGAGAATCACCCTTGCGGTGCCCGGCCGGGCCGTGCGCGCGAGATCGGACAGATGCTGGTTGGCCATGGTCACACAGCCTTCACTCGACTGTGGTGCGCGGCTGTACTGTCCGTGCGGTACCCCGTGCAGCCAGATGCCCGAACCGTCACGGCCTTGTTCGCGATCCACGATGTTGGGGTAGTCGAGCGTCAGGGCGCCGCTGCCGTAGAGACGTGGCAGTGAGGCATCGCTGCGAAAGGTCTGGATGTCGTAGATGCCGAGTGGGGTCTTGCCATCGCCTTCGCGGCGCTTGCCGAAGCCATTGATGCCGATGGAAACATAGTGTTCGGCAAGCACGCCGGTATCGTCGACACGATAGAGGGTGTTGCCGGCGACGTCGACCACCACGATCTCGTCGACGGCCTTGCCCGTCTGTATGATCGTTGCCGGCAGCAGTCCCGGTCTTTCGGTGGCACTCCGCTCACGCTGCTGCCGAGCCCGCAGGGCAGCGAGGCGGCTGCGGGCTTCGAGCAGGAGACCGAAGCCTGTCTGCTGCTGGGCCAGGTCGTTGCCGGCGAGCCCCCCGAATTCGCGCCGCAGCAGTTCGGCGCGAAGGTAGTGCGTCAGGCGACTCTCGGGAAAACGCCGCGCCATGCCTGCAAGAATGGCGCTCGCCTCCCGGTGCTGCCCGTCATCGAGATGCTCGAGTACCACATCGAGTTGCCGCTCGAGCACCCGCGCATGAGCGAGCGGTTCGTGCGGTCGGGCGTGGGCTGCCGAGAGACCGCACAGGCTCAGCAACAGCACCAGCCAGCACTTTTCCGAAGAAAAGGACCTCACAGGAGTTGCTCGTGTTCGATCAGCCAGCGGCCACCCTCCGGGCGCATCAGCAACAGCGCGCGGGTGGTGTCCTGGTCGCTGATGAGTACGACTGCCGTGTCGTCGAGAACATCGATGCGGCGCGTGAGTTGCGACCAGTCGAGGCTGCCGTCGAAGGCGCCGAGGACGTGTCCGTGGAGCGCTGTCGGCATGCCGGGAACGTAGTAGTGCGCAATTGATTCGTTGTCGTGACGTTCCTGCCACCAGGCGTAGAGTTCGTAGTCGATCTGCAGTTCGGCATCCTTGCCGTCGAACTGGCCTGCCTGGCCGGTGGTGTCGGCAGTATTTCGGCGGCGATCCCGGTTGGCTTGCTGCAACTCCAGCATCGGTGTCCCGGGTGTGGCCTCGAGCGACAGCGCCGCCGCCAGCGAACGGTCGGCCCGATGCGTCTGCAGAGCGCGCATCTGCTGCCAGGTATGGTATGCCTCGGGGTAGAGGGAAAGTGCCCGCTCGAAAGCTGCCAGCGCCTGCTGTTCCTGACCCTGTCGAGCGGCAAGCACCGCGATGTCGTGTGCGATCTCGGCGCGTCCGGGGCACAACTCGTCGAGATGCTGCAGCCGTCTTTCGATGTCGGCAAGGTCGGCGGTGGCGTTCTCGGCCCGCGCCACCTGGGCATCGATCTGTTCGTCGCAGACCTGCGGATCCAGTGCGTCCGAATCAGGGGAGGGCAACGAGTCGGTCGCGGCAGGTGCTTCGGCCATGACGGGAGTCGACAGCAGGTCCGTGATCAGCGCCGACGCCAGACCCGCTGCAAGTGCGATGGGGGCAACCGTGCGGGGGTGGCAAGTGCCGGGCGGTATGCTGGCTTTGAAACGATTCGGGATCAGTGTCATTGCTTCGATGTGCAAAATGCACTGCAAGGCAGTATAACGGAACTGCTGGTCGGCGCCGACAACCGGCCGGCGCCGGCACCGGCGGATACGAACCCGGAAACGGCTCGACACGGGTGCACGCGAATCCACACGAGCCAACACGGGCGGACACGAGCCCAACCGAGCCACAAGAACCAAGAGACCATGTTTCCAGACAATCAGGCAGACCCGTCATTGGCCGACGCCACACTTGCCATTCGTGCCGGCTTCGAACGCTCGAATGTGGGTGAGCATGGCGAGCCGATCCACGCCACCTCGAGTTTCGTCTTCGATTCCGCCGCCGAGGCCGCGGCACGATTCTCGGGTGAGGAAGACGGGTTCATCTACTCGCGTTTCACGAACCCCACGGTGCAGTACTTCGAGCGTCGACTGGCCGCGCTCGAGGGCAGCGAGGCCTGTATCGCCACGGCCTCGGGCATGGCTGCGTATCTCGCGCTGACTCTCGGCACCCTGAAAAGTGGTGATCGCATCGTAGCCAGCCGCAACATGTTCGGCAGCACGGTGAATCTGTTCCGGAACTATCTGCCGCGCTTCGGTATCGAGGTTGTCTGGGCCGATTCGCTCGACATCAACGACTGGGCGCCGCTGGTGACCCCGGGCACGCGCTATCTCGTGCTCGAAACGCCCACCAACCCGCTTATCGAAGTGGCCGACATCGCCGCCTTTGCCGACCTTGCCCATGCCAACGATGCGCTGTTGGCCGTGGACAACTGCTTCTGTACGCCCGCCCTGCAGAAACCTCTCGAGCATGGTGCCGACGTGGTGCTGCATTCGGCCACCAAGTTTCTCGATGGGCAGGGGCGCATGGTCGGTGGCGCCGTGTGTGGCAGCAAGGCGGTGATCGAGGAAATCACCGCGTTCATGCGCAGCGGTGGGCCCGCAATGAGCCCCTTCAATGCCTGGGTGTTCGTGAAGGGGCTCGAGACGCTGCCGCTGCGCATGCGCCGGCATTGCGAGAGCGCGATGGTGCTTGCCGAATGGCTCGATGCTCACCTGCGGGTTCGTTCGGTGTTCTATCCGGGGCTTGCTTCGCACCCCGGTTTTGAAATCGCCCGCCGCCAGCAGAGCATGGCGGGGGCGATCCTCACCTTCGAGATCGAGGGCGGGCGTGACGCGGCCTGGGCCTGCATCGACGCCGTGAATATCTGCTCGCGCACCGGCAACCTCGGTGACACTCGCACCACCATCACTCATCCGGCCAGCACCACACATGCACGCATGAGCGCCGAGGACCGCGAGCACGCCGGCATCGGCGAATCGCTGATTCGCCTTTCGGTAGGGCTCGAAGACAGTGAGGATATCCGCCGCGATCTCGAGCAGGCACTCGCCGCCGTCGGCCGCTGACTGACGCCAGCTTGCGTTCCTGGTACAAGTGCAGCCGATCCGCGCAGTTCAGCCGATTCCGGGGGTGCAGCCGATCCGCGGAGTGCGGCCGACCGGGGGAACTCAGTCAACCACGGTGATGCTGGCTCTGTCCCGCAGCGCCTCGACGTGCTCGGCGAGTGCGTTGCGCAGGGCGGATTCACGCAGTTGTTCGCGAACCTCCTCGAAGGCGGGCAATGGCCGGTCGCGCTTGTCGGTCAGGAGAACGAGGTGAAAGCCGAATTCGGTTTCGATGATGTCGTCGACGCGCTCACCGGGTGCGAGTGGCTTGACGGCTTCGATGATCTCGGGATTCATGCTGCCGGCGCGGAACCAGCCGAGATCACCACCGCTGACACTGCTTGGGTCGGTTGATTCGCTGGCGGCAAGTTGGGCAAAGTCTTCACCGTTCTCCAGTCGCTGGCGCACGGCTTCGGCTGCATCACGTGACTCGAGCAGAATGTGGCTGGCACGGTATTCGGCGTTGTCGGTCGCGGCGCGCTGGCGTTCGTATTCGGCCATCAGATCCTCTTCGCTGAAGGTGATCACCTCGCTCTTGTGGGCGAGATAGGCGTTGGCGAGGGTCTGCATGCGCTGCAGTCGCAGGCTGGCGGCAATGTTCGGTTGCTTGTCGAGATCGATCCATTCCGCATGCTGCGCCAGGAGTTCGAGGTTGACGAGTTCGTCGACAACGCGCGTACGGTCATCGTCCTTGCCGGACTCTTCGAGTTGGCGCGTTACCCGCTCGACGAGCGTGGCCGAGATCGGGCGACCGTTGACGCTGGCCACGGTGCTGCTGCGAGCGCTGGATTCGCCATCGATCCATGAATGCCGATTGCCTGACGAGCCGCAGGCAACGAGGGCAATGCTTGTCAGCACAAGGGCGGCAAGCCGTGCCGCAGCCTGGAGGGTGCCAGTGCCCCGCAGACACTCTCTCCCTTGCATGTCTCGATTCATTTCCGGAAAATCTCCCTGGGGTGGCTCGGTGGCCGAGGCGCTACAATCCAGCGTTACGGTCACGCAATGGACAGGTCATGAGCCAGTATTTCGTCGTACATCCCGACAATCCGCAGCAGCGATTGATATCGCAGGCAGTATCGATCATTCGCGATGGTGGCGTCATCGTCTATCCTACCGATTCTTGCTACGCACTGGGTTGTGCTCTCGGCAACAAGGCGGCGATGGAACGCATCGCGCGCATCCGCCGTACCGACAGCAAGCACAATTTCACGCTGGTATGCCGCGACCTCTCGGAAATCTCCACCTACGCACGCTTCGACAACAGTGTCTACAAGTTGTTGAAATCACTGACACCGGGGCCCTACACCTTCATTCTGAAGGCCACCAGCGAGGTGCCGAGGCGGCTCCAGAACCCGCGTCGCAAGTCCATCGGCATCCGTGTTCCCGACAACAACATCTGTCGTGATCTGCTTGCCGCACTCGGTGAGTCCCTGATGAGCAGCACGCTGATTCTCCCGGAAAACGATCTGCCCGAGACCGAACCGGACGAGATTCGCGCCAAGCTCGAGAAGCAGGTCGATCTCATCATCGATGGTGGTCATTGCGGTTTCGAGCCCACTTCGGTGCTGTCGATCGACCCCGATGGACGAGTGGAGGTGCTCCGGGAAGGACGAGGCCCGCTCGATTTCCTGTAGCCGGCGGCCTTGCACCGTCAGGTCAGGTTGTCCGATCGAGCTGGCGGGCGAGTTCACGGTTGCGGTCATGGTTGCGGTCAGAAGTGAGTCGAACTGCCGTGTTCGGACGGGTTCACGGTTGCTCACGGTGAGGGGCTTCCGGCGGGGTATAATTCGCGAAACCGGGAGCCCTGAATGTCCGTAGTAACCTCGCCCGACGAGGCCAGTCTGTCTGCCAACCCGACCGCCAGCCCAGTCGCCAGTCAGGGCGCGCAACCCGACCCGATCCCTGCGCCGGTTTCCGCTGAGGCGGCAGACGAAGCCGTTGACGATGCTGCGGCCGCCGTTGCCCGTACCCTGGCGGTGGTGCAGGGTGAGCCCGTCACGCAGCTGCCACTCGATCTCTACATTCCGCCCGATGCGCTCGAAGTGTTCCTCGAGGCCTTCGAAGGGCCACTCGATCTGCTGCTGTACCTCATCAAGAAGCAGAACCTCGACATCCTCAACATTCCCATCAGTGAGATCACTGCCCAGTACATGCAGTACATCGCGCTCATGGAAACCATGCGCTTCGAACTTGCGGCCGAATACCTCGTCATGGCAGCAATGCTGGCCGAGATCAAGTCGCGCATGCTGCTGCCTCGCGTCGACGAGGACCACGACGACGAGGACGACCCGCGCGCGGAACTCATCCGGCGACTGCAGGAATACGAGCAGATCAAGAGTGCCGCCGCTGCCGTGGGCGAACTGCCGCGCATGGAGCGTGAGCACCAGCAACTGCAGATCGCGGCGCCGCCCGCCGTGGAACGCGACAGGCCATTGCCGGACGTGTCGATGAAGGACCTCCTGCTGGCGCTGCAGGGCGTCATGCAGCGAGCCGAGCTGTCGGGGCGTCACAGCATCGCGCGCGAAACGTTGTCGGTGCGAGCGCGCATGACGCATGTGCTTTCCACCCTGCAACTCGGTGGTTTCTGCGAGTTCTCCACGCTGTTCAATCCCGAGGAAGGCCGCCTCGGCGTGGTGGTCAGCTTTCTCGCCGTGCTTGAACTTGCCAGGGAATCCCTGATCGATATCGTGCAGGACACACCCTTCGCACCCATCTACATCAAGACGCGCGCGGAAATCTCCGGCGCTGCGCAACCCGAGTGATCATCGATGGATCCGACGCAACTTCGCAACGTTCTCGAGGCATGTCTGCTCGTGGCTGCGAGACCCATGTCGGTCAGGCAGCTCGAAGCCCTGTTCGAGGATGACATCGACAGACCCGATCGCCAGCGCATCCGCGAAGCGCTTGCCGTGTTGCAGGCCGAATACGACAACCGCGGCATCGAACTCGTCGAAGTGGCCAGCGGCTGGCGACTGCAATCGCGTGCCGAGATGCAGCACTGGGTAGCGAAACTGAATCCCGAACGCGCCCCGCGCTACTCGCGAGCGCTGCTCGAAACCCTCGTGCTCGTGGCCTATCGCCAGCCGATCACGCGCGGCGAAATCGAAGACATCCGCGGAGTGGCGGTGAGTTCCAGCATCATCAAGACCTTGCAGGAACGCGAATGGATCAAGGTCGTGGGCGAAAAGGACGTGCCCGGCAAGCCTGCACTCCTGGGTACCACGCCGGCATTTCTCGACTATTTCAACCTCAAGCGCCTCGAAGACCTGCCGGCACTCGACGACATCCGTTCACTTGACGAGATCGATCCCGAACTTGCCACCGAACTTGGCCTCAGGGATCCTGCCGCCGATGCCGATGCCGATGCCGATGCCGATGCCGATGCCGATGCCGATGCCGATGCCGATGCCGAAGCCGAAGCCGAAGCCGAAGCCGATGTGCCGCAGCCGCAGGAATCGCCAACGCGTTCCTCGCGCAGGTCGGCTGAGCCGGCACTTGTCGGTGAGATCGTTGTTGCGGCCAACGATACTCTGGCGGATGAAGCACAGGAGTCCGATTCCATGGAGTCCGTTGCCGACGTTTCGGACGACGCGGTCGAGGACGATGCGGAAACCGCGCTGGAGACCTGGTTGGACGATAGGCATGAGACCGAGTCGGATGATTCGATGTCGAAACCGGTTGAAGAATCGGCTTCGGATTTGGTTGAAGAGTCGGTTTCGCATCCGGCGGAAGAGACACCTGTCGAAGCAGGCGAAAACGGTTCACGTGAACCGTCGAAGGTTGGTTCCCGGGATGGCAATCACACTTCCGCATCGAAAAACGATTCACATGAAGAGGAGGTGCCGGTCGAACTCTCACGCATGCGTGCCGAAATCGATCGCGTTGCCGAACAGCACCAGCGTCAGGTCGATGTCCGTCGGCAACTCGATGAATGCTTCCTGAGTCAGCGTGAAGAGTCCACGAATGCGGGCAGGCGCGTTACCAGTGCCGCACAGGTGCTGGAAGTGGTTTCAGTGGAAGCCGATCCTGTGGCAGTCGAACTCGGAGAGATTGAGTCTGCGGAGGCCGATCCCGTGGAAGCCGATGGCGGTGAGGATGATGCCATTGAAATCGATCAACCGAGCGCCGATGAGATGATGACGGCCGACCCGTTGCCCGTCAATCAGACGATGCTGGAAGAGATACTCGACTCCGCAGAGAGCGAGGGGGAGGTGCGTGATACCGAGCCTTGACTGGCAAGACAGGCGGGCACAGCGACAGGGAAGTCGACCAACCAGGAGCAACGGGATCACGGCGAAGTGACCGCACTGACCGTGGGTGCGGTCATGGCACCCGAGCCCGTCAATGGACAGATGTCCGTTGCCGTCAACGACAGTCCGTTGCCCGCTGACATGACCGGTGGACTGATGGTTGCTGCAGATGCCATGGACGACTTCGATGACGAACTGGTGCCGGGGCATGGTCTGTCCACTCCGGCTTCGGGTTTCATCAGACGCTGCTGGCGCTGGGCCGTGAAGAAAGTCAGATCGTTGCGGGATTGGTTGCAGCGTGGCTAGCGCTTGATACTGGTTGTTGGTGTTGGGTCCAGACCCGGCGAGTGGGCGCACCGGTACATGGCCGTGGTGTAACTGTCGCAGAACTGCGTCTTGTTGTTGCAGGAAGACGTCATCGGTATGATGTTTTCGGAATCATCAATCAGGGAAGACGCATGAAAGCCGCGAAACTCGCCGTAGGCTCCGTTTGTATCGCAGGAATCATTGCCCTGCTTTCGGCTTGTGACAGCAGTGACGGCGGTTCCGGGCAGAATATCGAAGGCACACTGGTTACTCCGAGCGATGACGACCCCGCCGTCGTAGACTGTCCCAGCGTGCCCGAGGGCTACAATCCGATCGCCAACGCGGTAGTGCAGTTCACCGACAGCGACGGCAATGTCGTGGAGTCGGCGGAAATCGTTACCGACAATTGCGGGAATTTCGTCGCGGCAGTCCCGGCGGGCGCCGACAATATCACTGCCGAGAGTGAAGGTAATGAAACGCTGATCGCAAGCGTTTCCGCAGTGTCGCAAAGCGATGGGGTGGCATCGACCATTCCCGCAGGCGCTGCTTACCGCATCGGCTTCCTGGACCTCTTCGACAATGGTGAAGTCGGTTTCACCGTCATTGATGACGTCACCAACAAGGCCGTCGTCGGTCTCTCTCCCGAGTCATTCACACTGCTTGCCGATGGTGAGACCGTGACGTTCACGTCCATTCGAACGGGAATCGTCAATGACAGTGCATCGATCGTGCTGGCAACGGATTTCAGTGGATCCATGTCGCGATTGGCATTCGAGGAAAACGGCATCGAATACGCTCGCATCAACGTTGCCGCTATCGCGGCCCACATGCTTCTCGATCAGAAATCGCCCGAAGACGAAATCGCCATGCTCGTTTTCGATAATATTTTCCAATTTCTGGACAGGAACAGCGTGAATGAGCTGTTCCCGATTCAGGACATCAATGGCAACCTGGTCGAGATCGACTATCCAGAATCCGGATTCACCACCAACAGTGCGGATCTGCGTTTCGCCGTGGATGCCTACAACAAGGACAGCAAGCTCTGGGACGAAGACAATCAGTTTGCCACGCATCCGGACACGCCGAACGTCATCATGGCAAATCGGTACCCAGGAAGGGGCGGCACGGCGTTTTACGATGCTGCGGTCGAAGCCAGCGACAGGCTTGTCGCGCGAACCAACCCTCGCAGGATCGTGATCGCGATGAGTGATGGCATGGACAACGCTTCGGACAATGACCTGGAGGATGTCATTGCGAAGGCCAACGTCAATGGCACGCCGGTTTACACCATCGGGTTCGAAACGGAAGAGGAAGAACTCACGCGGATTGCCACGGAAACCGGGGCAACCCACATCAACGCCGACAGCCTCAATCTGGATGATACATACAACAGCATCCTGACCAATATCCGCTATCAGAATACCGGCATCACCTCACGTTCGGTCGAGGGTGCAATGAAACTCGAACTTCAGTTCGACATCAACCAGGACGGTGTGCCTGAAGCAACCCGCACGATTGTTCCGTAGTTCAGCATTCATTTTCATCACGTTCCTGATCGGCGGTTTGGCGATTTCGTCAAACACCGGATCGGAGAAGTCAAACTGAGTCCGACTGTGGAAGGATATTATACGGTCCTGGATCAGGGTGAAAATATAGCGCCGACGGTTTTTCAATTCAGGCTTGACAACGGCGCGCTCACCTTTCTGAAAAAGGATGTTTTTGATGTTGACCGAGATGGAAGCACGGACGATTTCCTGATTGATCAGGTTCTTGAAAAGGCAGAAGGGATTGATCCAGTCGATCTGATGGAATGTGACGATTGGTGAAGTCGTCACGACGTGGCTTCGTCATCGAACCATTCAGCCTTGCCTGAAAACCCGGTTTCGAGTTCCATGTGCCTCCTTCCTCATGGGTTAAACTGCTTGCTCGACTGACTGAAGATCGAAAGCTCTGCCATGAAGACGCTCCTGCTCGTCGTTGCCGTGTTTGCAATGATGTTTCCTTCGTTCGGAAGGACCGCCGAGTTCAACTCGTCGCTGATCTCCGTCACGACGCGTGGCTCCGGGCCCGATCTGGTATTGATTCATGGACTGGCTTCATCATCGAAGGTCTGGTCAGGCATCGAGGACCATCTGAATACCGCGCACCGCCTGCATTTCATTGATATCAATGGGTTTGCCGGCAACAAGGCATCAGACGCCAGGTCGGAAAGCTATCTGCTGGCCATGAGGGATGAGGTGGTGCGCTATATGGAAACACAAGGTCTTGATGAGCCCACTCTGCTCGGTCATTCCATGGGCGGCCTTGTTTCATTGCTGGTCGGAAGTGCCAGTCCGGAATCCATCGGCAGGATCGTGGTTGTTGACTCCCTTCCGTTTCACGGCCTGATGCTCGATCCGAACGCCACTGCCGAGAAGATGAAGCCAATTGCCGAGCAGATCGAGCAGAAGATTCTGAAGATGAACGAATCGCAATTCGAAGCTCAGGCAAAGCGGTCTGCAGCAATGCTCACGAAGTCAGACGACAAGGCCGAGTTGCTGCTTGAGTGGTCAAGAGCGTCGGATCGTGATGTGTATGCGCAGGTGATGCGCGAAGTGATGGCCTACGATGGCCGCGAGGAAATTGCCGATATCGAATGTCCTGTCACGGTCATCTACGCGTTCGACGAGGAGATGCCCCTTTCCGAGGAACGGTTGCATCAGTTCTATCAGGATGCCTATGCACAGGTCGATGACCTCGGATTGGTGCAGGTGGACGATTCCTTTCACTTTGTCATGTGGGATCAGCCGCAGGCGTTTTACGCAAGACTGAACGAGGTGCTGGATTGAGTTCAGGCGCTTGCGCGGCATGCCGACCCGGGGCCATGCCCACTGCCTGCCGTACTTCACGCCACTGCCGCCCGCGGAGGTGCCCTGATATCGGTTCGGATCCGGTGCTCCGTTGTACCCGCCCGGGGATTCCGGTAACTCCATGACATAATGGCCGGCTTCCGGCGTTGCCGTTCATGGAGAGACCACCGATGTCAACCGCACTACCGTCCGCTGTTTCCGAGTCGTCGACTGCCGGGGAGAACCCGAGCGACTCCTCGGCTCTCACGGCCGGCCCGCCGGTACGCATGCCAGTGTTCATCAGTTCCTTCGTCGGCGTGATCGTCATCGCCGTATGGGCGCTCATCGATCCCAGAGCAGCCGAAGCCCGGCTCGGCAGCCTGACCGGCTGGGTCACCGACGCATTCGGTTGGTTCTATATATTGCTGGCGACCGTGGTGCTGGTCTTCGTTCTCGCGCTGGCCGTCTCGCGGTACGGGTCGGTGCGGCTCGGCCCTGATCACTCCCGGCCGGAGTTCTCCACCTTCGCCTGGGCATCGATGCTGTTTGCCGCCGGCATCGGCACCGACGTGATGTTCTACTCGGTCGTCGAACCGGCTACCCAATACCTGAACCCACCTGTCGGCGAAGGCGGCACGGTCGAGGCCGCCCGGGAATCCACGGTATGGACGCTGTTCCACTACGGCATCACCGGGTGGGGCATGTACGCGCTGATGGGCATGGCACTCGGCTACTTTTCCTACCGGATGAATCTGCCGCTGGCCGTGCGGTCCTCATTGCACCCGATCTTCGGCAAGCGGATCGAAGGTTCCCTCGGGCACGCGGTCGATACCGCCGCCGTGCTTGGCACGATCTTCGGCGTCGCCACCTCGCTGGGCATCGGCGTGGTGTTCCTCAACGTCGGGCTCAATCTGCTGTTCGGTGTCCCGGTCGGGACGGGCGCTCAAGTCAGCCTCGCCGCGCTCGCCGTCATCATGGCAGCCGTGTCGGCGACCACCGGTGTCGACAAGGGCATCAGGTTCCTGTCCCAGCTCAACGTGATCCTTGCCCTCGGGCTGGCCGCGTGGGTACTGGCCACCGGGCGCACCAGCTTCATCCTGAACGCGGTGGTGATGAACGTCGGGGACTTCATGTCCACCTTCATGTTCAAGACTCTGGAAACGTTTGCCTACAACGACGCCGGTGACTGGATGAACAACTGGACCCTGTTCTTCTGGGCCTGGTGGGTGGCCTGGGCTTCGTTCGTCGGGCTGTTCCTGGCGCGGATTTCCCGCGGCCGCACCATTCGCCAGTTCGTCGCCGGCACGATGGTGATCCCGTTCCTGTACATCGTGATGTGGATTTCCATCTTCGGCAACGCAGCGCTGGACCGGATCCGCGGCGGGGATACAACGTTCGCCGAGGTCGCCCAGAACTTCGACGGACGCGGGTTCTACGCGCTGCTGGAGGGCTACCCGCTGGCCCAGGGAGTCGTCGCGCTGTCGGTGCTGGTGGGCCTGCTGTTCTACGTGACCTCAGCGGACTCCGGCGCCCTTGTGATGGCGAACCTGTGCAGCAGGCTGCGACACGTACAGGAGGACGCTGCCGCATGGCTGCGCATCGCCTGGGCGGCGGCCACCGGTCTGCTCACCATTGCGGTGCTCACCGTGGGCGGCATCTACGCGCTGCAGTACGCGACCATCATCATGGGCCTGCCATTCGCGTTCGTCCTGATCCTGGTGATGGCCGGCCTGCTCAAGGCCCTTCAGGTCGAAGGCATGCGCGCCGATTCCGGCGAGCATGCCCTGCCGCTGATGCTCTCCGGCCGGGGCACCGCCGCATCAGCCGAGTCGAAGTCCGAGATCTGGAAGGCACGGCTGGCGCGGGCCGTCAGTTTCGTCAGCCGGCAACAAGCGCATCAGTACCTGAACAACGAGGTCGCACCCGCCCTCAACGAGGTCGCGGAAGAGCTGAGCGCCCGGGGAATCACCGCAAACGTCCACAGCGGCATCGAGGAAGCCGATACAGGCGTGGCCGAAACCGACGACAGTTCAAAGGGGCCAGACGAGGGTGCTTTCGTCGAATTGCGCACGGAAGCCCCTGAGCACCCGTTCATCTACCGCGTGCAGGTGAGTTCCTCGCCGGTGCCCACCTACGGGGGACGCATGCTGCACGCCGACGACACCTACGCCCGGCTGGAGGTGTTCCTCGGTGAGGGCGGTCAAGGCTACGACGTGATGGGCTACTCTCCCACCCAGATCATTCACGATGTGCTCGACCAGTACGAACGGCACCTGGAGTTCCTGCGTCTGGTGTAGATCCGGGGTAGGGTCGCGCCTGAAGCAGACTCGCCGTTGGCCTGCCTCGATGTCGAAACCTCAGCCGGACGTCCACTTGCAGATCATCACCCCTGCCCAGGCGGAAAATCCGGTCAGAAACCCGCCCCAGAGGGTATCGACGATGGCTTGTTCGAGGTGCCAGTCGCGCAGTGTGGCAAGGTTGGTGAACTCGTAGGTTCCATAGGCCAGAAGCCCCAGCAGTATGCCGCCGATCACGGCGGACAGGGGTTCGTTCGAGCGCAGGGCCGGCCAGGAGACGAACCAGAGCATGCCTGCTACGTAGCCGAGATAGAACACCATCGCTGGCCCGAGGCGGAACGGGTCGGCGAACAGGTGGTTCACGTGGCGTTCGAACACCGGTCTGACCAGAAAACGCAGGCCGACCAGGTCGGTCAGCAGGAATACCAGTGCGGTTGCGACATAGAGGATCAGTATCTTCATGGGTGCGGGTCTTTCATGAGGTTGCGAATCGTACGGTCACCCAGCAGCGCGATGCCGATGTCCGGCAGGGCAATGACGGTCAGGTTCGGGTTTCCGATGCTGTCGGCGGGCACGCCGGTCAAGACCCGGATCATGGCTGCCGGATGGACCCATTCGGTGGGGCGCCGCACTGATCCCGCCGGAAGCGCCGGCGATCCAGATGTGTTCGGACTCCGTCGTGTGTTCAGGCATGGACCAGTTCCACCTGCATCACGTCGGTATGCCCGGTCGCGAAACTGGCAGCACAAGCGCCCAGGTAGTACTGCCAGCTGCGCAGGAAGGCGTCGTCATGTCCGAGCCGGCGCACCTTGTCCGACTGCTGCCGCAGCCGTGCACTCCACAGGGCACAGGTCCGGGCGTAGTCGGCACCGAAGGCGTGGCTGCCTTGTGCGCGCAAGCCCGCGCGCGTGGCCTGCTCGTGGATGACGGCCTTGCTCAGCAACATGCCGCCGGGAAAGACATGGTGCCGGATGTAATCCGAGGTTTTCCGGTAGGTCACGAAATAGTGATCGGGCACAGTGATCGCCTGAATGACGGCTTTTCCATCCCCGGCCAGGCGCGCCTTCAACGTGGCGAAATAGGCCGGCCAGTAGCGTTCGCCCACGGCCTCGATCATCTCGATCGAGACGATGGCGTCGAACTGCCCGCGGGTTTTGCGGTAGTCCTGCAGACGGATGTCGGCCCGCCCGTCCAGCCGCGCATCGGCATAGCCCTTCTGGCTGGGGGAAATCGTCAGTCCCGTCACCCTGTGCCCCCGGTCGGCGCCGCGTTCGGCAAACCCGCCCCAGCCGCAGCCGATCTCCAGTACCCGTTCCCGGTGGGTGATCCGGTCGAGTATGCGATCATATTTACAGTTCTGGGCGCGGGTCAGATCGGTTTCCTCGTTTTCGAACAGGGCCGAGGAATAGCTCATGCCCGGGTCGAGCCAGAGCTGGTAGAACTCGTTGCCCACATCGTAGTGCGCGCGGATGTTGCGTGCGGCTCCACGGGGCGAATTGGCGCGCATGAGGCGGTTGACGATGCGAAATCCGAGATTGTTCCAGAAGCCCGCATGGGCATGGTCTGCGAACACGTCGAAATTGCGCAGTGCCTGCTCGATCAGCATCTGGATCGATGGCGTGTCCCAGAGTCCTGCCACATAGGTTTCCCCGAGTCCGATGTCTCCACGCGCGGCGATGGCGGGCACGACGGACCAGTCGTGAATCTGCATCTCGGCGGCGGGAGTGCCCCGGCCGAAATCGTGCACGCCGCCTTCGGGTGTGCGCAGTCGCAGGCTGCCTTTGGCAAGGCGTGCGCAGCTTGCGAGGAATTCGTGTTTGACGCGTTTGCTCAGGAACGGCATCAGGTGACCTCATGATCGGGGGGCTCGGGACGTTTGCGATAGCGTGCCCCCTTGAGTTTCAGGCGCAGTGCCTGCCAGTGGATCAGGATGATGGTGCGCAGCGCGCCCAGTGGTCGGCGCATCGAGGCGCCGAGCAGGCTGCGGTTGGTCAGGCGCGCACGCGGGCCGGAGAGGGTCGCCACCAGTCCTTCCGGACCGTTGCGGAAATCGATCCGGATCGCGATCCGCTCGGGCCGGATGTCGAAGCCGAAGCGGTAGCTGCCGGCAACCTGCTGGAACGGCGAGACGTGCAGCGCCTTGGGCCGATCGATCCGGGTGTCGCGGGTGATGGGGGCGAACCCCGGGCGATGGCACAGGTAGGAATGCCGGTCACCGAATGGGGTGGACACTTCGGCCACCACCGCCACCAGATTCTCGGCCTGCCAGACCAGCCAGAAGCTGACCGGGTTGAAGCTGTAGCCAAGGTAGCGCGGTTGTGTCAGCAACCGGATGCACAGGCCGTGTGGGTCCAGTCCGCCAGCCAACAGGACCTCGTGCAGCCACGCCACCCCACGCCCCTGTCCGAGCGGTCCACCGTGGTCACGATCATGCACCGACGCCAGGTTGAAGCGGTTGCGGGAAAACAGCAACGGACCGGAGCGGGGCGCCTCGGGGTCGATCAGTACATAGTCCACGCCATAGCGAAAGGCGTTGCGCAGGGTGCCGCGCCGGGCATGGGTGGTGACGCCCGCGATGTGCTCGGGCCCTTGCATCAGGCGTCCTGCTCCGCTCGGGCAACCTGTGCGGCGTGGCCGTCCTGCCCGACGTCGGCAACGTGTGCGCATCGGCCAGCCGGTCGGTTTCGATCGTGTCGTACTCCTTTGTCCATCATCCGGGCAATCCGCACGGCGCTGGCGAAGCCGTCTTCGTGGAAACCGTGGCGCGTACAGGCACCGGCGAACCAGGTGCCGTTCAACCCTTGTATGTCGTTCAGCCGGTCTTGTGCGGCCAGTGCCGGACTGTCGAAGAGTGGGTGGCGGAAGAGGGTTTCGTCATAGGTCAGATGCTCCGGTATGGCCTCGACCGGGTTCAACGTGACGAAAAGCGGATCGCTGTCGGGAATATTCTGCAGACGATTCATCCAGTAGGTCACGCCGATGGCCGGTTCCTCGCGCCGCGTGTCGGCACGATAGACCCAGCTGGACCAGACCTTGCGATTGCGCGGCATCTGGGCGCTGTCACGGTGCAGGACCATGCGATTGTCCTGAAACCGCATCGCCCCGAGGATGTCGCGTTCCGCTTCGGTGGGGTTCGCCAGAAGCGCCAGAGTCTGGTCGGCATGGCAGGCGAAAACCACCTGGTCGAAGGTTTCGCTGCCGCCCGGGCTGTGCAGTGTCACCCCTTCGGTACCACGCCGGACCAGGCGCACCGGCGCGGCGGTACGTAGGGTTGTTCCCTGCCGAATCAGGTAATGTTCAAGGCGGCGCAGATACTCGATCGAACCGCCCTCGACCGTCCACCACTGGTGCTGACCGTTCGCCGACAGCAGCGCGTGGTTGCGAAAGAACTGCACCAGCGCGCGTGCGGGAAAGGCACGTATCTGCGCCGGTGCGGTGGACCAGATGGCGCCGCACATGGGCATGAGATAGAAACGCTGGAAGTAGTCTCCGAGACCGAGTGTTGCCATCAGATCGCCGATGGTGGTGCTGTCGTCGCATGCCACGGACTCGGCATGCCGGTTGAAATGCAGGATGTCGCGCACCATGCGGATGAATCCAGGCCGCAGAAGGTTGCGTTTCTGGGCAAACAGCGCACCCGCGTTGCGCAGCCCGTATTCGATGCGCCCCCCGTCGATCGTCGCGCCGAAGCTCATGTCGCTTTTCGCCACCGGCACATCCAGTTGCTGAAACAGGCGCGTCAGGTGCGGGTAGTTGACGTAGTTGAAGACGATGAAACCCGTATCGACCGGCTGAGTTCCCTGTCGCCCCGCCATGACGGTGCGCGCGTGTCCACCGAGACGAGGCGCGGCCTCGTAGAGCGTCACGGCATGTCGCGGCGCCAGCAGATACGCTGCGGCAAGACCGGATATGCCGCCACCGATCACGGCGATGCGCTGCACGGTGGCATCGGGAGCAGCCGCGATCATGACACTCGCTCGCTGCTCATGACGTTCTGCGCATGGCGGTTTCTTGTTGCTCATGACGTTCTTCCGCGCTCTCTCGATGTGATTACGAGCGGAGAAGTCATTCGGATCAGGAATGATCCGATCTCGCCGTGCCACGTATACCTCGTATGATGATCGCGAATCCGAACATCACTTGGTTCGTGCAGCGGACCGTTCGGGCGATGTTCCGGCGATCAGCAAGGAGAGCGATGCGGTGAACTGCCCGGCCTCGGAAATCTCGCACTACACCGCCTGCATGCTGGCGGTGCGCGACCGGCGTGACCGAGTCGCGTTTGCCGTGCTTTTCGACCATTTCGCGCCGCGGCTGAAAGGGTTCGTCATGCGCACGGGCATGAAGCCCGAGCAGGCCGAAGAGATCGTGCAGGAGGTCATGCTGACCGTCTGGCACAAGGCCGAGCAGTTCGATCCGGCCGCGCGCAGGTGTCTGCCTGGATCTATCGGATTGCCCGCAACCGGCAGATCGACGTGATGCGCAAGGAAAGCCGCCCGCTGCCCGAGGATCTGGTTCAGGACCCGGACACCGAACCCGATGCGGCAGGGATTCTGGCCCTCGAGCAGGAAACGGCACGGCTGAAGGAGGCGCTGGCCAGACTGAAGCCGAACCAGCGCGAAGCCATCGAACAGGCCTACATGGGTGAACTGACCCACCAGCAGATCAGTGCTCGCACCGGACTGCCGCTGGGAACCATCAAGTCGCGCATACGGCTGGGGCTGGAGCGGCTGCGCCACCATCTTGAGGACATGCGTTGAGATGACGTCCATTCGACACCATACGCCTGACGCCCTGCTGACCGCCTACGTGTCCGGCAACCTGCCGGCACCATTCGCGCTGGTGATCGCGGCCCATGTTTCCATGTGCCTGGAATGCCGTGCGGCGCTCGAAGCACAGGAGGCCGTGGGCGGGCTGGTGCTCGAAGGTTCCGCCCCCACCGGCTTGTCCGACGGACTGAAGGCTCGTGTGCTCGACCGGCTCGACAGCCACGCCGCGCCCGCACCTCGGCGCCGGCCACGCGCCGGCATCTATCCCGGTCCCGTGATGGAGGCGCTGAACGGCAAGGTGCCGCGATGGCGACCACTGGGCGCAGGCGTGCGGCAGCACATTCTCTCGGCCAGCGATGCGGGCACGGCTCGCCTGCTGTTCATCCCTGCCGGACAGTCAGTGCCCGACCACGGCCATGGCGGGTTGGAGCTGACGCTGGTTCTGCAGGGCAGTTTCAGTGACGAAACCGGCCAGTTCGGCGTGGGCGATCTGGAAGTTGTCGACGAGGATCTGGAGCATCTGCCGATTGCGGGCACCGACACGCCCTGCATCTGTCTGGCCGCCACCGATGCGCCGCTGCGGTTCAATTCGCTTGTGTCGCGCCTGTTGCAGCCCCTGCTGCGCATCTGACGCGAAGCGGCCCGGTGCCTAGTCAAGCGTGCGGCGGAAACGCATCAGGGCCGCGAGGGTCAGCAGCAAGGCGAATGCCAGCAGCACGGTAAAGGAGCTCGCCACGGTGTCGAACCCGGCGCCCTTCAGCATGATCGCGCGGATGAGCCGCAGGAAATGGGTGAGCGGGAATATCTCGCCGAGATACTGAGCCCATTGCGGCATTCCGCGAAACGGAAACATGAAGCCTGACAGCAGGAGCGATGGCAGGAAGAAAAAGAAGCTGAGCTGCATCGCCTGCATCTGAGTGCGCGAAACCGTGGAAATCAGGTAACCGAGGGACACCAGCGCCAGCACGAAGACGAAGATGCCGGCCAGTACCAGTGGCAATGCGCCGACGAAGGGCACGTGAAAGACGATGCGCGCCAGAGTCAGGACGACAGCGACCTGAACGGCACCGACGGCAAGATAGGGCAACACCTTGCTGAGCATGATTTCGAACGGCCTGGCGGGCATGGAAAGGAGGTTCTCCATGGTGCCGCGTTCGGTTTCACGGGTCAGTGCCATGGAAGTCATGATGACCATCGTGAGCTGCAGGATGACGCCCAGCAGGCCCGGCACGATGTTGTACTGGGTGATGCCCTCGGGGTTGTAGCGGCGATGCACCACGACGTCGACACCGCCGGCATGAGGTGGGGCAATCTGACCGGCTTCCCGCAGGAGTGCCGAGCCTGCAACTTTCGACAGGGTGGAGATCGCGCCGGACGCGACCGCGGGGTCGGTGGCGTCGGCTTCGATGAGAATCGACGCGCGATCGTTGCGTTCGATGCGGCGGCCGAAGTCCGACGGCACGGTCACCACGAAGGCAACATCGCCACGGCTGATCATCCGTTCAGCTTCGGGCGCCGTGGCATCGGGGGCAACGAAGCGGTAGTAACCGGTGAGTTCCAGCGCGCTGACCATGGCGCGGGTGAAGCGATCCTGGGTGGGGGCGACGAGGGCGGCAGGCAGTTCCTTCGGGTCGGTGTTGATGGCGAAGCCGAAGAGAGTCAGTTGCAGCAACGGAATGCTGATCATCATCGCGAAGGTCACCCGGTCGCGCCGCATCTGGATGCCTTCCTTGACGAGCAACGCCCACAGACGAGTGAAGGAAAAGAAGCGACTCACGTCGTGCTGTCCTGCGTGGCACCCATGAGCTGGATAAACACGTCTTCAAGACTGGTTTCCGCCGGAGCTGCAATGCTCCCGGTCTGCGCGGCGGTACGGATGACGGATTCACGCAGCGCTTCGCCGTCGGAGCCGACGACGTGCAGCGTGGCGCCGAACGGGGCAATCTGTTCCACGCCCGGTGCGCCCTGCAGGGCCTTTTCGGCGTCGGCCAGGCCCGTGCCGCTCAGAACCATCGTGGTCAGACCGGCATTGCGCACCACCTCGTCGAGCGTGCCCCTGGCAATGAGATTGCCGAAGGAGATGTAGGCGATGCTGTGGCAGCGTTCGGCCTCGTCCATGTAGTGCGTCGAGACCAGCACGGTCAGCCCGCCTTGCGCGAGGGCGTGAATCCGGTCCCAGAAGTCGCGGCGGGCCTTGGGATCGACACCGGCGGTAGGTTCGTCGAGCATCAGCAGATCGGGTTTGTGCATGCTGCACGCTGCCAGTGCGAGACGCTGCTTCCAGCCGCCCGACAGCGAGCCTGCCAGCTGATCCCGGCGGCTGAGCAGTCCGAGATCGGAAAGCGTGTCGTGTACCACGCGGCGCCTGTGCTGCATGCCGTAGAGACCGGCGACGAACCTGAGGTTTTCCTCGATGGTGAGGTCTTCGTACAGCGAGAACCGCTGGGTCATGTACCCGACCTTGCGCTTGATGGCATCGCGTTCGCGGCGGATGTCGTGACCCAGCACGATGCCTTCCCCGCCATCGGGTTCGAGCAGACCGCAGAGCAGGCGAATGGTCGTGGTTTTCCCCGAACCGTTGGGGCCGAGAAAGCCCATGATCTCGCCCCTGCGCACGGACAGGCTGATTTCGTTCACGACGGTGTTGCTGCCGAAACGCTTGGACAGCCTGTTGACGGAGATGGCGTTTTCACTCACCGTTCTCGGCCTCCGGCAGGGTGACGCTGACGATCTGACCGGGCCGCAGTGTGTGGCTGGCTTCGGGGCGGGCCTCGACGAGATAGACGAGCTTCTGACGGTTTTCGAGCGAGTAGATCACCGGAGGTGTGAATTCCGGTGTGTCCGAGATGTAGCTGATTCTGGCCACAAGCCCATCATCGCAACCGTCGCAACCGACCTGCAGAGCATCCCCGACCGAGATCGAGGAAAACTGGCGCTCGGGTACATAGAGAAGCAGTTTGACCGCGGCTTCGGGCAGCACCGACAGGACCGGAGCAGAGGGGCCGGCGATTTCACCATCCGTGCGGATGATGTCGACCACGGTAACCGGTGTGGACAGGGACAGGCTGCGTTGTTCGAGGCGCCAGTCTGCTCGCTCGCGCGCAGCTTGTGCGGCGGCAACGGCGGCTTTGCTGCGGTCGATGGCCTGCGGACGGGCAGGGAGGCGTGCAACATCCAGTTCCGCCCTGATCTGTGCGACGCGGGCCTCGGCTACTCGAGCGGCGGTGGTGGCGTCATCGAGTTGTGCGTCGGTAGTGGCACCGCGGGTGGCAAGCTGCCTGATTCGCTCGAGGGTGCGATTGGCTTCTTCGGCCTGCAGGAGCGCCGAGGTGAGGTTGGCCTCGATCACCTGAATTTCCGCGGGACGAGCGCCTTCGAGCAGGTCGGCATGCTGGCTGCGAGCCTGCGCGAGCCTGGCATCCGCCTGGGCCAGTGCGATTTCCGCATCGCGGCGCTCCATCTCGACCAGCACCGTGCCGGCCGGTACTTTGTCACCCCGGCTGACCGACAGCTTGCGGACCTGCGCGATTTCCACCGGTGCAACGATGACGTATTCGCCCTCGACATAGCCGGTGGCAAAGGGCCGCGGGCTGCAGTTGCCGAACAGAGAGGCGATCAGGGGCAGACTGCACAGGATGCTCATTGTGACTGGATAATTTGTCGGTAATGTCTGCGGGTTCCGGCATCCTGCATGGAGCCCGTGCAGAAGTGAAGCGTCGTTGCTTTCGCTGGTCGAACGCCTTCGAGCGTAACAAGAAACCCTGGTGGTGGGAACGGGCACATGATCGCAGTGAACGATGTGGTGGGCTTCGAGCCCCTGCTCGCAGCCACAGCCCGGTGCAGTGACGGCGGCGTGCCGTCTCGCGAGCGACGGAGACGCCGGGCGCGAGCCAGGCTTCGTGACAGGCGTCGTCGTGACGGGCGTCAGCAGTGTGACTGTGTTCACAGAAACAGGCACTTTGCGGTTCACGTGAACCGTTTTTCGGCGCTGAAGCGTGACCGGCATCACGGAAACCGGCCTTTGACGGTTCACGTGAACCGTTTTCGACGGAAACGTTTTCGCCAGAGCGATCCAGCGTCTGCCGCTCCGGTTCCAACTCCGGCTTCAGCTCCGGCTCCAACTCCGGCAGGAGTTCGGCATCGACGTTGAACATGATCTGACCACTGCGAGAGGCACCGTGCCCCGTGGAGCTTCCAGCCCCGGGTGCGCTCGAAGGCCGAGAGCGCCATCAATGGTATATATCAACAGTACAATTCATATCAACAGCTCTCTGACAGGGCGCGACGCCCGGCGCAGGTGTATGATTTGCTGCATGGTAATCGTGCCCGGATGGTGGGGGGTGTTGTCGCCGTGATATCGTGAAGCTCGGCGTCGGGTGTTTTCAAGTGAGGAAAGAGTGCATGGGGAACCGAGCCGATCATGCCATTGGAAAATACGTCTCCATGAGTCCTTCGACCCCTGGCCATCATCTGTCTTCATTCCCGGCTCTTGCCGCTGCTGTCTTGCTTGTCGGCGCCTGTACGGAATCGGAGAGAACCTGTATTGGCATGCCGGGATTTCCCAACGGTGAGCGGTTTTCCGTTTCACTCGACGGCAAGGAACTCTATCTGGCGGCGGTGAAGGACAGCGGCGACTTGCTTGACACGGACGAAGCGGGTGTTCGCATACAGGCGATTCCGGCAGATGTGCTGTCGGATCGAGAAGATGGCTATCCTGGCTATGCTGTCTGGGAGCTTGAAACCGACCACCAGCAAGGCGACTACGCATGGATGGATGCCGGGGGAGATTTCCTGCCGGGTTCCTATCTGAAGTACGATGAGGAAATCATGCCCGCTGGTCTCGATCACGATCCAGATACGGATAAGCAACCGGAACGGTACCAGTGGTACGTGGAGGAAATCGGCAATGGGCGTTGCCAGTTCCGCAACGTTGCTGCCGGAGAGGGTTTGCGCCTTGGTGTCGAGGAAAACGGGAACGGCGGTTATCGGGTTGCCATGGTAGCGGCCAATGCCGACGATCCAGGGCAGGCCTGGCAGTTCAGCATGCCTCTCGGCACACCGTCAGAGTCGCATCCTTTCTTCGGTTGTTTTGGAACGTCTTCGGAAACGGATCAAGCCGAGTGAAGGGAGAATGATTACCGAATGGCGTTTCGGTAGAGGCTGTTCAAAAGGGGCTTGCGGTTGACATTGCAGTCAATCAGCTCTGTCGGGGCAGCTCCAGTGCTGGTTGCAGTGGTCGTGCTCGTTTGTAGTACGCCGCAACAGTAACAGGGTTTGCCGTCAGCAGCGCTTCGTCGGGGGGGTTGCTTGATGTTGTCAGCCTCTCCCGGGTCATTGTTGCGTGCATGCAGCCGGAGTCGTTTTGCCGATCCATGTCGTCGATGACATAATGGCACATGTCTTATCTGCAATGTCAGGAAGCCTCGGCATGAGCGACGCCACTCAACCGCTTTCCCTGAACGTCCCCGAGCCGGGTTGCCGCCCCGGTGACACGCCGGACTTTTCGGATTTCGAGATTCCCCGCGCGGGAGCCGTGGGGCGCCCACCTGTCGATGTGGCTGCCGATGACATCCGTGACATGGCGTTTTCCATCGTGCGCGTCCTGAACAAGGAAGGTCAGGCTGTCGGTGACTGGGCCGGCGAGTCCGACGTCGACGAATTGCGCCGGGGTCTGCGCCACATGCTGACCCTGCGCGCTTTCGACAAGCGCATGATGATGGCCCAGCGTCAGGGAAAAACCAGTTTCTACATGCAGCATCTGGGCGAAGAGGCGATCAGTTGCGCCTTTGCCCGTGCCCTGCAGCCCGGTGACATGAACTTTCCGACCTATCGCCAGGCCGGGTTGCTGATTGCCGCGGACTACCCGCTGCTGAGCATGATGAACCAGATCTATTCGAACGCCGACGATCCCCTGCATGGCCGGCAATTGCCGGTGCTGTATTCAGCCAGGGATCACGGGTTCTTTTCGCTCTCGGGCAATCTGGGCACGCAGTTCGTGCAATCGGTGGGTTGGGCCATGGCATCGGCCATTTCCGGAGACACCGGAATTGCCGCAGGCTGGATCGGCGACGGTTCCACGGCCGAGAATGATTTTCACGCTGCCATGGTCTTTGCGTCGACCTACAAGGCGCCGGTGGTGCTGAACATCGTCAACAACCAGTGGGCCATCTCGACCTTTCAGGGCATTGCCCGTGGAGGTGTCGGCACTCTGGCCGCACGTGGCCATGGTTTCGGGATTGCGTCGATTCGCGTGGATGGCAACGACTATCTGGCCGTGCATGCGGTTGCCGGATGGGCGGCCGAGCGTGCCCGGCGTGGTTTCGGGCCAACGTTGATCGAGCACGTGACCTATCGGGTGGGTGGCCACAGTTCGTCCGATGATCCATCGGTCTACCGGCCCGGCGACGAAGCCGCCGCCTGGCCGCTGGGCGATCCGATCGAGCGCCTGAAACACCATCTGATCACCATTGGCGAATGGTCCGAGCAACACCACAGCCAGGTCGAGGCCGAGATCATGGACAACGTCATCGCCTTGCAGAAACAGGCCGAGGCGAGGGGGACGCTGGGCGATGGCAAGGCACCGAGCCCGCGCGACATGTTCGAAGGGGTTTATGAAACCATGCAGCCGCACCTGATTCGGCAGCGTCAGAAAGCGGGGTATTGAACCATGGCTTACATGACGATGATCGAAGCCATCCGCGAGGCTCATGATGTGGCGATGGCGGCCGACCGCCGCGTGGTGGTCTACGGTGAAGACGTCGGGTTTTTCGGCGGCGTGTTTCGCTGCACGGCGGGTTTGCAGGAGAAGTACGGCAAGAGCCGCTGTTTCGACGCGCCGATCAATGAAAGCGGCATTGTCGGCACCGCGATCGGCATGGCCGCCTATGGTCTGAAACCGGTGATCGAAATCCAGTTCGCGGATTACGTCTACCCGGCCTACGATCAGATCGTTTCCGAGGCCGCGCGCCTGCGTCACCGCTCGAACGCCGACTTCACCTGTCCGCTGGTCATCCGCATGCCCACGGGCGGCGGGATTTTCGGTGGTCAGACCCACAGCCAGAGCCCCGAGGCCCTGTTTACGCATGTCGCGGGTCTGAAGGTGGTGATGCCCTCGAATCCGGTCGATGCCAAGGGCCTGTTGCTGGCCTCGATTGCGGACCCGGATCCGGTGATCTTCCTGGAACCCAAGCGGCTCTACAACGGGCCGTTCGACGGTCACCACGATCGCCCCCTGACCAGCTGGAAGAAACACCCGCTGGGCGACGTGCCCGAAGGAGACGGGATCGTGCCGCTGGGCCAGGCACAGATCACCCGCTCCGGCGCGGACGTGACCGTGCTGGCCTATGGTTCGATGGTTTTCGTGGCTCTGGCGGCTGCCGAGGAAACCGGTGTTGACGCCGAGGTCATCGACCTGCGCTCGCTGATGCCGCTGGATCTGGATACCATCACGGCCTCGGTGCAGAAAACCGGGCGTTGCGTCATCGTGCACGAGGCAACCCATACCTGCGGCTTCGGCGCCGAGCTGCTCAGCCTTGTGCAGGAGGAGTGCTTTTACCACCTCGAAGCACCGATCCAGCGCGTGACCGGTTGGGACACACCCTATCCGCACGCGCAGGAATGGGAGTACTTTCCCGGCCCCGCCCGCGTTGGCGATGCCCTGAAACTCGTGATGGAGAGCTGAGCCATGGGAGTGCATGTGATCCGCCTGCCCGACATCGGCGAGGGCATTGCCGAAGCCGAACTGACCGAATGGCATGTCAGGCCGGGCGATATCGTGGACGAAGACGATCTGCTGGCCGTGGTCATGACCGACAAGGCCGCGGTTGAAGTGCCATCGTCCGTCTCGGGCAGGGTGCTGGAACTTGGTCTTGAAATCGGCGAATTGATGGCCGTGGGTGCTCCGCTGATCCGTATCGAAGTCGAAGGGCCGGGCAACGAGACCGAGGCCGATGCCGTCGGGACCTTACCGGCCGAGGCGGAGCCGGCCGCATCGTCGGCGCCGGAGCCCGCCGCCACACCGCAATCCATCTCAAGGCCGAACCCTGCCACAACGACGAACCCTGCCGCAACGCCGAAACCCCCGCCGTTTCCCGAAACGGCGCCCGCGTTTGCCGCGTCCTCTGCCGCCGCTTCGACCGTTCCGGTGGCTCGTGCACCGGGCACGAAACCGTTGGCGGCTCCCTCGGTGCGCGCCCGTGCGCGCGAGGAGGGCATTGACCTGCGCCAGATGTCCGGTTCCGGCCCGGCCTCGCGCATCACCCATCAGGATCTTGATCACTGGATTGCCTCGGGTGGCATCCAGCAGGGCAGCGTGACCCGCGGCGTGAATACCGGCATCGAAACCATTCGCGTGGTGGGCATGCGCCGCCGCATCGCGGAGAAGATGCAGATCGCCAAGCGGCAGATTCCGCACATCACCATCGTCGAAGAGGTCGAGATCGAAGCGCTCGAAAACCTGCGTGAGGCGCTGAACACCAAACACAGGGACGATCGCATCAGGCTCACGATCCTGCCTTTCCTGATGCGCGCGATCGTCGAAGCGGTGCGTGAGCAGCCCGCTTTGAACGCGCGTTACGACGACGAGGCCGGGGTCATCCATCGCCATGGCGGCGTGCATGTGGGCATTGCCACGCAGACGCCGGCCGGGCTGAACGTGACGGTGGTGAAGCACGCCGAGGCCGGCAGCCTGTGGGACAATGCGGCCGAGGTGGCGCGTCTGGCCGAAGCAGCGCGCGATGGTTCCATCAAGCGTGAAGAGCTTGGCGGAAGCACCATCACCGTTACCTCACTCGGCCCTCTGGGTGCCATCGCCACCACGCCGATCATCAACTACCCGGAGGTGGCGATCGTCGGGATCAACAAGATACAGGTGCGCCCGGTCTGGGACGGTCAGCAGTTCCAGCCACGCAGGATGATGAACCTGTCCTGCAGCTTCGATCACCGTGTGGTCGACGGCTGGGACGCCGCCGTGTTCGTCGCCAAACTGAAATCCCTGCTGGAAACCCCGGCCATGCTGTTCGTGGAGAGCTGAATGTCGGATCTGAACTGCAGACTCCTGATCGTCGGTGCGGGGCCCGGAGGCTATGTCTGTGCCATTCGCTCCGGCCAGTTGGGCATCGACACCATCATCGTCGACGAGGCAAGTCCCGGCGGCACCTGCCTGAATGTGGGCTGTATCCCGTCGAAGGCGCTGATCCATGCGGCCGAGGAATTCCACCGCATTGCCGCGGTGAATGACGGCCCTCTGGGCATCTCGGCGTCAGCTCCCGGCATCGACCTGGCGCGCACCATCGCCTGGAAGGACGGCATCGTTGCACGGCTGAACACGGGTGTCTCTGGCTTGATGAAGAAGGCCGGGGCCAGACTGGTTACGGGCCGGGCGCGTTTTCTGGATGGCAAGACCGTGCAGGTCGAGGGTTCCGAAGGCATTCACGAGATTCGTGCCGAATACATCGTCATTGCCACCGGCTCGGCGCCGGTGGGACTGCCGTTCCTGCCCTTCGGCGGCGACATCCTGTCCTCGACCGAAGCGCTGGCACTCACCGACCTGCCCGCCAGTCTGGCCGTGGTCGGCGGCGGTTACATCGGTCTGGAGCTGGGTACGGCCTTTGCCAAGCTCGGCACTCAGGTCACGGTGATCGAGGCCGAGGACCGTCTGCTGCCCACCTATGACAAGGCATTGACTGCACCGGTGGTCAAACGGCTCGAATCGCTCGGCGTCACCGTGATGAGCGGCACGAAGGCAGAGGGTTTCGAGAGCGGCGTTCTGACGACCGATCAGGGGGAGGTTGCCGCCGACAAGGTGCTGGTTACCGTGGGCCGGCGCCCGCGCACCCAGGGCATCGGCGTCGAGGAGCTGGCGCTGACCATGAACGGCCCCTTCATTCGGATCGACTCGTACTGCCAGAGTTCGATGCGAGGCATTCATGCCATCGGCGACGTGACCGGCGAACCGATGCTGGCCCACCGCGCCATGGCTCAGGGCGAAATGGTGGCAGAGTTTGTTGCGGGTCACGCGGTCGAGTGGGACAAGCAGGCCATTCCGGCGGTCTGCTTCACCGACCCGGAAATCGTCACCTGCGGTGCACAGCCAGGCGAGGTCGAGGGAACGAAGACCACCGAGTTCCCGCTTGCCGCCAATGGCCGCGCCATGACCTGCGAGGCCGAGGAAGGGTTCGTGCGTGTGGTCTGGCGCGAAAGCGATCATGCCGTGCTGGGTCTGCAGGCCGTCGGCACACAGCTGTCCGAGTTGTCCGCCGCCTTTTCGATCGCCATCGAAATGGGCGCGCAGCTCGAAGACATCGGCGCGATCATTCACGCCCACCCGACCCGGTCGGAAGGGTTGCAGGAGGCCTGTCTCAAGGCACTGGGCAAGGCCTTGCATGTCTGACGTCTGACAGTTCGTTTTGCGTTTGACGTGACCTCGGCTTCTGACGTGACTTCGGCTTCGATTTCAGTCTTCGGAATGCCGGCGGTGTCGGCGCCGTTCTGTCAGGCGCATTTGATTCGACTTCCCGCTTCTGCTTCACCTTCGCCGTATCGGTGTGGTATTCGAACGAGCCTGCTCATTCCCTGAAAACCGGCCATGCCGGTAGTGTGTGCAAGAACATCAGCCTTGGTTCCCCAGAATGGTCAGGATGATCCTTCGTCGACAGGCTGGATGAGAATTGAGGACCCATGACACAGACCAGACCGAACATCGCCATTTTCGACATCGACGGAACCTTGACCGACAGCGTCCGGGCCCACCAAATCGCCTTCGAGGCAGCACTGCGTGACTTCAACTTCCCCGCCCTGCGTACGGACTGGGGTAGCTACCGACACCACTCGGACAGCGCGATCCTGGCGGAAGCCTGGACCGAAGCCGGCCGGGAGGGAGCTGCGGATCTCGCCCGCCTCGAGGAGAGCTACGCACGCCACTACCGCGCGGCGGTTACCGATGAGCCGTTCGAGGAAATCCCCGGAACACGCGCCTTCCTGGAGCACCTGCGTGCACACGGATGGGTACTTGCCTTTGCGACTGGCAGCCTGCGCTCGGGCGCTCTGCACAAGCTTGCTGTCGCCGGCGTGGACGGAAACGCGGAGATTCTGGTTACGGCCTCCGAGCTCGAAACCCGGGAGCAGATCGTGGGCCGTGCTGTCGATCTGGCCTGCGAAATCGCCGGCGCCGCGGTGCCCGGCCGGGTCATCTCGATCGGAGACGGCGTCTGGGACCTGAAGACGGCACGGAACCTTGGCTACGAATTCCTCGGGATCGGCTTCACGGGCAAGGGGGCGAAACTCAAGGAGATGGGGGCCAGCGTCCATCACGACTTCAACGAAGTCATGTCCCATGGCCCCGAGGAGTTCCGCCCGAGGGCTGAACCTCACCCAGTTCCAGCAGAAACTGGGTGATGTGCTCGGTCAGGCCCGCTCGCAGCCGCCGGACAGGTTCCTGTTTCACCGCAGCGCGCAACTCGTGCGCAGCTTCAGTTTCGCAGGATTTCGTTGGCGCAGAACCAGCCGCCCAGAATGGCTCCCGTGAATCCGCCGCCCGGATTTGCCCAGGCGGAAGCAAAGTAGAGGTTGCTGATCGGTGATTTGTTGGGCAGCCGGTTCATTCCTGCCTGCTGTGGTGTCTGAGCGTATCCATAGGCGGTGCCTTCCGGATTGAGCGTGTATCTTCTTATGGTTCTGGGAGTGGCTACTTCGAGGCACTCAATTTCGTTGCCAATGCCGGGGAAGGTTTCTTCCAGTTTCCGGATCAGGACGCTGGCGATTTCTTCCTTTTTCGCCTTGTAGTCCGCATCGCTGAGGTCGTCCCAGTTCTTCATGTAGTCGACAACGCTGATTACTGCAAAGCTCTTGCCTTTCGGTGCCAGACCCGAATCGATCTGTGAATAGTCGACAAAGACGAATCTGTCGAGATTGCTGCCTGGCCCGATGTCCCTGAGCTGTCTTGTGTTTTCACTGAAAACGAACGTCGAGTGGTTCCTGCTTCCGAGCTTTCGTATGTCACTTCCGAAGCCAAGATAGACCGAGAGAATCGAACAGGATATCTGCAGCTTGCCGGCCTTTTCGGCAATCTGGCCTTGCTGTTTCGGCGGCAGCATGGCAAGCACATTGGGGATGGCTGCATTGGCGATGATCGTATCGGCGAACCGTCTGTCGGTGCTTCCATCTTCGTCATGTGCCTTGCCGTATTCCACGCCCGTTGCCCGGTTGTCTTCAATGATGATTCTTTCAACCTTGTGGCCCAGCAGTATTTCTCCGCCATTGTCGGTGATGACACTGGCCAGATGGTTGGAGAGCTGCCCCGAGCCACCCTTGATGAAGTGGCCTCCGCCGGAAAAAAAGCTCGCCTGTGCAACGGAAAAGTAGACAAGCGACATGGAATAGGGGTCGTCGTGATAATAGGGCAGATTGGCCTGAAGTATCAGCTTGAGTTCTTCATCCTTTATTGTTCGGTCGAGAAAATCGCCCAGGTTTCTGCGCGAGCCGAACAGCAGGTTGGGGAACAGAAAGGGAAAGACGGGAAGGAGCGCAAGCATGCGCCACCGGTCGGCAGGCAGTCTGTGTACCTCGCGTCGCAGCGCGAATATCTTGCGGAAGAATTTCCGGATGTTTTTCCTTTCGTGCGGAAAATGCTCCGACAGCACGCGAATGGCCTGTTCCCTGTTGTCCGGGACAACGATGTCCGTTTTCCCGTGTATGAAGCGATAGAATTCGGGAATACTGACGAACTCGACGTGATCGAAAACGCCCAGTTCCTCGAAGATCTCTGCCTTCATGTCATCCTCGTCGAGTCCGTCGATCGAGTGGAGCCCGACTTCCATCGTGAAGTCGTTTCTTCGGAAGGTCGTGGCACAGCCGCCCGGTATGTAGTGCTGTTCAATCAGACAAACCCTTTTGCCTTCCTTTGCGAGTCTTGCCCCGGCCGTCAGGCCGCCCAGACCGGCACCGATAATAATCACATCGTGTTCTTTCATTGAATCTCATTGTCCTTGTCGCGGTACGGGACGGCTTCATCGGCATCGCTGCTGCCTTCTCCCGGTTGCCACCCCGTTCGCCGTCACCCATGAATCATCGTCAATCATCGTTTCCGCGCCAGCAGCACATACACCGCTCCCGTGCCGCCGTCGCTGATGCGTGCCGAGCAGAAGGCCAGCACGTTCCGGTGGCGTTGCAGCCACTGATTCACGGCCTGCTTGAGTCGCGGTGCGCTGTCGGCATGGCGGCGGCCCTTGCCGTGGATGATGCGCAGACAGAGTCGTTCCCGTTCGCGTGCCGTGTGCAGGAAGTCGGACAGTTCGACGCGCGCTTCGGCCACCTTCAGACCATGAAGATCGATTTCGCCCTGGATGGCGTAACGTCCGGCCTTGAGGCGCTTGAGCACCGAGCGCTGCACACCCGGCCGTGTCCAGGCGAGGTGTTCGCCGGTTTCGAGAAAGTCGGTTTCCTTGAGATCATCGAGAAGCGCTTCCATGACCGAACGATCGTCACGCTCGGCAACGCTCTCGCGCGATGCCGGCAGCGGTGCCGTGCCGCGTTGGGGCGGCACGCGATCGTGTTGCAGGCGTTTGACGTCACCGATGGCGGCGAGAAACAGATCGCCGTCACTGATCTCGTCGGAGGGTGCCGAAGGCTCGGTATCGTCGTTGTCGGGCGCGTTCTTGTTCACCGGTATCTGCCGAGTCACCGGTGTTCACCGGCATTCGCGATGCTGGCAACCCGCACCCGGGTGAATCGCTCACGTGTCGGTTGCGAGCCTCAACTGCTGCGCAGTTCCAGCAAGGTATCCACGATACCAGCATCTGCAAGGGGCGCAAGGTCGCCGAGGTCGTTGCTGTCGCTTGCGGCGACCTTTCTGAGGAGGCGTCGCAGCAGTTTGCCGGAGCGAGTGTTCGGCAACCCCGGTACCCAGAGGATGGTTTCGGGCACGGCGGCGTTGCCGAGTTGCCCACGGATGTGTTCGAGCAGCTGATGACGGAGCACGTCATCGGCTTCGGTACCGTCGGTGGGCCTCACGAAGGCGAAGATTGCCGGATGATCGTTGCTGTCGATGTACTGCACCACACCGGCTTCGCGTACCAGCGGGTGTTCGATCAGCACACTTTCGATATCGGCCGAGCCGAAGGTGTGGCCAAGCACGTGAATGCAGTCGTCCACCCTGCCGGTGATGCGAAAGTGCCCGTCGGCATCCCGTCGGGCGACGTCGGCGGTGTCGTAGTAGCCCGGGAAGCGAGCGAAGCCACGGGCGATGAATTCCTCGGTACCCGAAAGCAGGCCAATGGCCTGGCCGGGCCAGGAATCTGCAATGACGAGGCGGCCTTCTGCTTCACCGTCGAGTTCGTTGCCGTCCGCATCGAGAAGCTGTGGTGACACCCCGAACCAGGGTTTGCCGACGGTGCCCGGCTTCATCGGGTGTGCGCCGGGCAGCGCGCCCATCATGATGCCGCCGGTTTCGGTCTGCCACCAGGTGTCGACGAGCGAGCAACGGCTGTTGCCGATGCTTTCGTAGAGCCATTGCCAGCTGGTGCGATCGATTGCCTCGCCCACCGAGCCGATCACGCGCAGCGATTGAAGCTTGCCGGGTTCGACGTGGCTCGTGGCCTGGGCACGCAGGGTACGGATGGCGGACGGTACGGTATAGAAACTGTTGACGCGGTGACGTTCGATGGTGTGCCAGTAGCGGTTGATGTCGGGGTAGCTCATGGCGCCTTCGAACATGACCGTGGTCGCGGCGTTGGCCAGCGGGCCGTAGATGACGTAGCTGTGGCCGGTGATCCAGCCGACGTTCGCTGGGCACCAGTGCACGTCGCCGTCGCGGTAGTCGAAGAAGTGTCGGAAGCTCATCGCCGCGTGCAGCAGATAGCCGCCGGTGGAATGGATCACGCCCAGTGATTTCTCGGCCGTGCCGGAGGTGTGCAGGATGAACAGCGGATGCGTTGCCTCGACTTCGACCGGGGAAGACTTGTCCGATGCACGTTCGTTGAGTTCGTGGAACCAGAGGTCGCGCCCGTCCACCCAGGCGACGTCGTTGTCCTTGTCGCTGGCCTCGTCGCGGCGCACCACAACCACGCGCTTGAGCCCGTTCTCGAGCGTTTCCGCCGCCTTGTCGAGCTTGGCCTTGAGTGCGACCAGCCGGCCGGCACGGCGACCGTGAGTGGCCGTGACCACGATGGAACACCCGGCGCTCTCGATGCGTTCCCTGAGCGCGTTGGGCGAGAAGCCGTCGAACACCACCACGTGCGTGGCCCCGATGCGCGCACAGGCCAGCATGGCGATCGCCAGTTCGGGGATCATGGGCATGTACAGGCAGATGCGCTGACCCTGCTTGACGCCGATGCCCTTCAGGGCGTTGGCGAAGCGGCACACCGCCTGGTGAAGTTCCGCGTAGCTGAGCCGGCGAATCTGATCGGGGTCGTCGCCTTCCCAGATGATGGCATTGCGTTCGGCATGCTCTTCGAGGTGACGATCGAGGCAGTTGTAGCTCGCGTTGAGCCGTGCTCCGGGAAACCACTCGATGCGCCCTTCGCGAAAGTCATGGTTGCTGACGGCGTCCCAGGTGTCGAACCAGTGCAGGTTGGCCGCGGCCTGTTCGGCCCAGTATGCGTCGGGATCGCTTGTCGAGCGTGCGTACTCTTCGGCATAGCGTTCGCCATCGACATGTGCGTTGGCGGCCATGCTGTCGGCCACGGGGTAGAACGGCTCCGCGGGAAGGGACGATGCTGGGGGCAACGGGGTTTCTGACATCAATTCGTTCGGAATGACCGGCTACGTTGCGATTCTACCTGTCATGCCGAGGCATCGGGGCGCATTGAAGCTGTTGAATATCCCAGCGTTCCGTGGCGATTGCCACGAATCGTCCCGCATCGTCGCGGTGTTCATGGGCACCGATGGTGGTCTGTCGCAGCACTGACCAGGCGCGTTCGAGGTTGTCGATGGCAGGATGTGAGGCGATCGGCTTGGCGCGGGTCTGCTTGCCAAGCTTGCGTCCGTCGGCGTCGCACAGCAGCGGCACATGCGCGTAGCGCGGGATGGTCAGTCCGAGTGTTTCCATCAGCCCGACCTGCGCAGCAGTGGCGTCGAGAAGGTCTTCGCCACGCACCACGTCGCTGACCAGCAGAGCGTCGTCGATGGCGCAGCTCAGGGCGTAGCTCGGCACGCCATCACGTCGCCACAGCACGAGATCACCAACAGCGGCCCGTGTCGTGCGCTGTTGTCCGTGGAGGCGATCGTCGAAGACAATGTGATGGTCGCTGGCGGTCATGCGGACCCTGAGCGCTGTCTCTGCCGTACGGCTTCCCCGGGCGCCCGCAAGCCACGCGTCGAACGCGGCCTCGTCGAGCACATTGGCGCGGCAGGTGCCCGGGTAGGGTGTGCCTGGCATGAGTTCGCGGCGCGAACAGTGGCAGGCGAACACGAGGCCTCGTGAGACAAGTTCCCGCGTGGCTTCCCGATAGTGCTCAAGACGCTCCGACTGACGCAGTGTCGCATCGGGTTCCAGCGCGTGATCACGAAGGTCGGGTACGAATCGCTCGATGGCGCCCACAACGATACGCGGGGTATCGGTGTCGTCGATGCGCAGCAGCCAGCGGCCTTTCTGCTGACGTGCATCGACACAGGATGCCAGCGCGGCCACGAGCGAACCCGCGTGCAGCGCACCGCTGGGTGTCGGTGCGAAGCGGCCGGTCAGCACGGCGTCGCTACGCGGCGTACCGGGCGATCAGGCGATCTGACGCTCGCGGATTTCTTCGAGTGTCTTGCAGTCGACGCAGAGTTCGGCCGTGGGGCGGGCTTCGAGGCGGGCGATGCCGATCTCGTCGCCACAGGCTTCGCAGTAGCCGTATTCGTCTTCGTCGATGCGTTTCTGTGCATCGTTGATCTTCTTGATGAGCTTGCGCTCACGGTCGCGGGTGCGAAGTTCGAGGCTGAACTCCTCTTCCTGCGTGGCGCGATCGTTGGGATCGGGGAAGTTGGTCGCATCGTCCTTCATGTGGCCGACGGTGCGGTCAACCTCTTCCATCAGTTGCAGTTTCCAGGCGGCAAGCTTGTCGCGGAAATACTGCAGTTGCTCAGGCGTCATGTAGTGGCCATGGCGCTCATAGCGCACCAGTTGCGGTTTGCGGCTTGCGCCGGCTTCGGCAAGATTCACGTCATTGCTCTCGTCTTTGGCGTCCTTCGACTCCACGAGTGCATCCTTGTTGCTGTCACTCGAGGCATTGGCCGACTTGTTGGCGGCCGATGCTCCGGAAGCCTTAGCCGCGGCAGAGGGTTTCCGCGATCCGGTCTTGCCGGCGGTCGTGGACGACGCCGTCTCTTTCGCGGCGGTCTTGCCCTTTTTCGTCTTGCTGGCGGTTGTCTTGCCTGCTGCCTTCCTTTTCGCCGTTGTCTTGCTGGCCGAGGCCTTCTTCGCGGTGGCTTTTTCAGCTGCCGCCTTGCTGCCCGCTGCTTTCTTCGCCGCTGCTTTCTTCGCCGTTGCCTTCTTTGCCGCTGTCTTCCTTGCCGCTGTCTTTTTCGCTGCCGCCTTCTTCGTCGGTGCCTTTCCCGAGGCGGTTTTCTTCGCCGTGGGCTTCTTGCCACCGGTCTTGCTGCCCGTGCTCTTGCCGGCGGCCGCCTTGCTGGCCGATGCCTTTTTCGCCGCGGTCTTCTTCGCCGGGCTCTTGCCCGTCGCCTTCCTTGCTGCCGGTTTCTTTCTTGCAGTGGCCACGGTGTCGGCCGCCGTCTTTCCTGCCTCGGTGCTGCCGTCTATCTTCTTGCTGGCAGGGGCCTTTCTTGCGGCAGCCATGACCTTGCCGGATGCGGAAGGGGTGGAATCGCGATGCGTGTCGCGATCGGCGGAACAACGATCAGAACTCGATGCCATGAGGATTTCTGCAGAAGGAAGATCGGATTCGCGTCGACTCGAGAGCCGGTCGAAAGCAAGCCAGGCGTTATACAGGAATCGAAGCCATTTTGCAAGTGTTTCCACTCCGTATCAAGGGTTGTCATCAGGGCAGGGCCGCCGCGTGACGAGACAGGTCGGTGCGTGTTTTCAGTCCGTGGCCGGTGGATGTACCGTGGTCACGGTCGCGTCGAGCCGGCCATGGGCAAGGCGAATGCCGAGCGCAGCCCCGGTGGTGACTTGCGTGGCGTCACGCAGCGCTCGCTCGTCGTGCGTGACAATGGCGTAGCCACGCTCGAGCACCGCCAGAGGACTGACCGTATCGAGCGTGCGCATCGCCAGCACGAGTGACTGACGTGCTGTCTGCTGGCGGGCTCCCATGGCATTGCCGAGGCGCTGTTGCAGCATTGCAACCTTGCCGGTTCCTGCGGTCAGTTCTGCCTGCATGGCCGGGGCAAGGCGTCCCTCGAGCGCCCGCAGCGCGGCGCGGTGCAGCACGAGTTGCTGTACTGGTGAGTGCCGGGCGAGGTGGGCCTCGAGTGTTGCCAGTCGCGCCCTCGTGTTTCGGTGGCGTTCCGCGAAGGCGCGCCGGAGGCGGGCGTCGAGTTCGTCCACGCGCTGACCACGTTCGTTGATCAGCCGCTTCGGATGGCGGGCCTCGAGTCGTGTGGCAAGATCCGCGAGCCGTGCACGATGCTGTGCGAGCGTCTGGCGCTGCCAGCGGCTCAAGGCGGCATCGAGCGCCGCCACGCGTGACAGCACGAGGCTGCCGTCGGGGGTGGCCTGCTCGGCGGCGGCCGAGGGCGTGGGCGCGCGCAGATCGGCCACGTGATCGGCAATGGTCACGTCGACTTCATGGCCGATGCCGGCAACGATCGGAATCGGGCACTGCCGCATCGCCTCGGCCACCGACACCTCGTTGTAGGCCCAGAGATCCTCGAGCGAACCACCACCGCGCACCACCAGCAGCACATCGGCCTCATGGCGGCGTGCGGCACGCTCGAGCGCCCTCACCACGTGTGGTGCGGCCTGCGCGCCCTGGGTCTGGGTGGGGTAGAGAATCACGCCGGCCTGCGGGTAGCGCCGCGCCAGCACCTTCAGGACATCCTGCAGCGCGGCACCGGTTGGCGAGGAGACGATGCCGATGGTCCGGGGCGCGGCCGGCAGCGGCAGCTTGTTCGCCTGGTCGAAGTAGCCGGCGGCGTCGAGTTGCCTGAGCGTTGCTTCGTAGGCTGCCTGCAGGCGACCGCTTCCCGCCATTTCCATGTGCTCGACGATGAGCTGGTAGTCGCCACGGGCGGTGTAGATGCCGAGGCGCCCGCGGGCTTCCACGGCGTCACCGGCCGCGGGCTGGAAGTCGAGATGGCGGTTGTTGCCGCGGAACATCGCGCAGCGGATCTGTGCCTGGCTGTCCTTCAGCGTGAAGTAGATGTGGCCGCTTGCCGGGCGCGAGAGATTGGAGATCTCGCCCTGCACCCAGAGCGTGCCGAAACTGCCTTCGAGCAGCCGCTGCACCTCCTGATTCAGCCGGCTGACGGTATAGACCTTGCGCGCGCGAGTGCTCATGCGGTTCGAGTATAATTCAGGCGCATCCTGAGCCATGTAGACCGAGCCCTCACCATGCAGCTAGTCCAGGAAGCACTGACCTTCGATGATGTCCTGCTGACACCGCGTCATTCGACCGTTCTGCCGCGCGATGTCAGTCTCAGAACCCGCCTGACCCGTCGCCTCGAATTGAACGTGCCGCTGCTTTCCGCGGCCATGGATACCGTCACCGAGAGTCGTCTCGCCATCGCCATGGCGCAGGAGGGCGGGCTTGGCATCGTGCACAAGAACCTTCCGCCGGAGGGCCAGGCGGCGGAAGTCTCGCGCGTCAAGAAGCACGAGAGCGGGGTGGTCACCGAACCGATCACCATCAGCCCGGAAACCACGGTGGGTGAAGTGCGCGAACTCACCGCACGTCACGGCATCTCGGGCCTGCCCGTGGTGGGAAGCGACGGTCGCCTTGCCGGCATCGTCACGCGTCGCGACATCCGTTTCGAGACCGATACCGAACGCAAGGCTGCCGAGATCATGACGCCCGAAGCGCGTCTCGTGACCGTGCCGGAGCATGCCAGCCGCGAAGAGGCCATCGAGAAGCTGCACCAGAACCGCATCGAGAAGGTGCTCGTGGTCAATGATGCCTTCGAACTGCGCGGCATGATCACCGTACGCGACATCAAGCAGGCGCAGTATTACCCGCATGCCTGCAAGGACAGCGAAGGGCGCCTCCTTGTCGGTGCCGCCGTCGGCACGGGTGGTGACACCGAAGAGCGCGTTGCGGCACTCATCGACGCCGGTGTCGATGTGCTGGTGGTCGATACGGCGCACGGGCATTCCGAAGGCGTGCTCGGGCGTGTCGCCTGGATCAAGGAGCGCTATCCCGACGTCGAGGTCGTCGGCGGCAACATCGCCACCGCTGCCGCAGCCCGCGATCTCGTCGCGCGGGGTGCCGATGGCGTCAAGGTGGGCATCGGTCCGGGGTCGATCTGCACCACGCGCATCGTTGCCGGAGTCGGCGTGCCGCAGATCACGGCCATCGCCAATGTGGCCGAAGCGCTCGCCGGGAGCGGCGTGCCACTGATCGCCGACGGCGGCATCCGCTTCTCGGGCGACATGGCGAAGGCCATCGCCGCGGGCGCCTCCTCGGTCATGGTGGGCAGCATGCTCGCCGGCACGGAGGAAGCACCGGGCGAGGTCATTCTCTATCAGGGGCGTTCCTACAAGTCCTATCGCGGCATGGGTTCGGTCGGGGCGATGCGCGCCGGTTCTTCCGATCGCTATTTCCAGGACGACGAAGACGTCGAAGACAAGCTCGTGCCCGAAGGCATCGAGGGGCGTGTTGCCTACAAGGGGCCGCTCGCGGCCATCATTCACCAGATGATCGGTGGCGTGCGTTCGAGCATGGGTTACTGCGGTGCGCCGGACATCCCCACGATGCAGCGCGAAGCCGAGTTCGTGAAGGTGACGGGCGCCGGCATGCGCGAGAGTCATGTGCATGACGTGCAGATGACCAAGGAAGCGCCCAACTACCGACAGCAATCATGAACGGTGCCGATGGAAACGCCGCGCCGGCGCCTGCCGTCGATGCCCCCGTGCAGCGGACAGACAAACTGGCAGATGACGTGGCAAACGACGTGGCAGACAACCCGGGAGACAGCGTGGCAGACAAGGTGACGGCGGACGCCCTGCATGAACAACGTGTGCTCATCATCGACTTCGGCGGACAGACCACGCAGCTCATCGCGCGGCGCGTGCGCGAAGCGGGCGTCTATTGCGAGATCCTGCCCTGGCAGATTGCCGATGACACCATTCGCGCCTTCCGTCCGCGCGGGGTGATCCTCTCGGGTGGCCCCGAATCGGTGGCGGCAGACGGTGCCCCGGTCATTCCGGCAGCCGTGCTCGAACTCGAGGTGCCGATACTCGGCATCTGCTACGGCATGCAGGCGCTGGTGCAGCAATCGGGCGGTGAGGTGCGGTCGCTGCAGGCGCACAGTGAATTCGGCCATGCCGAGATGCAGCTCGAAGGTGATGATTCGCTGCTCGCCGCTCTCGCCGCGGGTTCCGGACTCGACGGAACCGGGGTTCGCACCGTCGACGTCTGGATGAGCCACGGCGACCGGGTCGAGGTGCTCCCGGAGGGTTATCGCACCATCGGGCGGAGCGCCAATGCGCCGCACGCCGCCATCGTCAACGACACCCTGCAGCGATACGGCATCCAGTTTCATCCGGAGGTGACGCACACCAGCGGGGGCGATGCGCTGCTCACGCACTTCGTCAGGGCGGTCTGTGGTCTCGACGGGCTCTGGACCGCGGGCCACATCGTCGATGACGCCATCGCGTCGATCCGCCAGCAGGTCGGTGACGAAAAGGTGTTGCTTGCACTCTCGGGTGGCGTCGATTCGTCGGTAGTGGCGGCGCTCATGCACAAGGCCATCGGTGATCAACTCGTGTGTGTCTTCGTCGACAACGGGCTGCTGCGGCTCCACGAAGGCGATCAGGTCATGCGTACCTTTGCCGAGAACATGGGTGTGACGGTCATTCGCGTCGATGCCGAGGCACGCTTTCTCACGGAGCTTCACGGCGTTGCCGACCCCGAGGAGAAGCGCCGCATCATCGGCAGGCTCTTCATCGAGGTGTTCGAGGAAGAGGCCGGAAAGCTCAGCGACGTGGCCTGGCTGGCTCAGGGCACGATCTACCCCGACGTGATCGAATCGGCCGCGAGCGCACACGGTTCGGCGCACCTGATCAAGTCGCACCACAACGTCGGTGGCCTGCCGAGCGAGATGCGGCTGAAGCTCATCGAGCCACTGCGGGAACTCTTCAAGGACGAAGTGAGGAAGATCGGTGTCGATCTCGGGCTGCCGGCGGCGATGGTCTACCGCCACCCCTTTCCGGGCCCGGGGCTCGGCGTGCGCGTCCTCGGGGAAGTGCAGAAGGAATACGCCGACATCCTCCGCGAGGCGGATGCGATCTTCATGCGGGCGCTTCGCGAGAGCGGCTGGTACGACAAGGTCTCGCAGGCCTTTGCCGTCTTCCTGCCCGTGAAATCGGTGGGTGTGACCGGTGACGGCCGACGCCACGACTTCGTGATTGCGCTCCGAGCCGTCGAAACCATCGACTTCATGACGGCGCGCGCGGCCAGGTTGCCCTGGGAACTCCTCGAGTCGGTGTCGCGCGATATCTGCAACGCCTGCCCGCGCGTGTCTCGTGTCGTGTACGATACTTCCAGCAAACCGCCGGCAACGATCGAATGGGAGTGAGCCTCACCGAGCCATGACGACACCATCCCCGACGCACTCGAGATCACGGCGCGCGACGATGACGGTCAGGCGCTCGTCGACGGTGGGTTTCGGATGCTCACCGGACTCGACGCCAGCGGCTGTTTCATCGCCGGCGACAGGCAAGTCACCACCTTCTTACCACTCCGAGGGCTTCCTGCGGTGCTGATGTTGCTGCGACGGTGGCGGTTTCACCGGCTCTCGCATGCGGCCGCTGTCCATGTCCACGGAACCCGATAACCTCACTTCATGATGAGTTTGCAATCAATGCCAACAACCCTGATCCCTGTTCGTACCCTGGCCGGCCTTGCCGCCGTACTCTATCTGCTCTCGGCCTGCAGCGGCAATCCCGAACGTGCCGACGACGCGAATGCTGCTCTCGATGGTGCCACTGGCGACCCGGTCAGTATGTCGGAAATGGGCGATGCCGATCAGAAAGGCGACACCGATCAGACACCCGACGCCAGCCGGGATGGCGACGCCGATCAGACACCCGACGCCGACCAGGACGGTGTGCCCGAAGAGTTCGACGAGTGCCCCGATACGCTGAGTCCCAGGCCGGTGGACAAGCGCGGCTGTGCGGTACTCGACGGTGTGCTCGAAGGCGTTGTGTTCGCACCGGGTGATGCCATGCTCGATGCCGATGCACAGTCGGCGTTGCTCGATCTCGTGGCTGAACTGAAAGCCTACCCGCGCACCGTGGTGCGTATCGAAGGTCATACCGACAATCGTGGCATTGCGGCCGACAACCTCGAGTTGTCCAAGCAGCGCGTGCTTGCGGTGGCGCGCTTCCTCGTGGCCAACGGCATACCGGCATCGCGGCTCAAGCCCGTCGGCTTTGGCGAATCACGTCCGCGTGCGGTCAACGCCACTGCCGAAGGCAGGGAACTCAATCGGCGCATCGAGATCAAGGTGGTAGCCGTTCTTCCCGCCGAGAGCTGAAGCGAACCTTCTTTCCTGCTAGTCTCACCCCCATGTCGATATCTACCCGCACCATGCTCCGCCTGTCCCTTGTTGGCCTGCTCTTTCTCGGCGCCTGTGCCAGTTCCGATGGTGCGCGCAAGGGCGCGGGTTCGGCACAGACCATGACGCGCGAAAACGCCATCAGGGATGTTCGCGTCGACACCGACGAGCAGGAAGTGGCGCAATTGTGGGATGCGGCCGAGCGCGCGCGGCGCGAGAACAACGATTCGGTGGCACTGAGAATCCTCTACGAAGCGCTCGAGATCGACCCGCAGAGCCCGATTCTCTGGAGTCGTTCGGCAGAAATCCAGCTAGACAACGAGCAGCCTGCGCAGGCCGAGAACTTCGCGATGCGATCGAACAGCTTTGCGAAGGACAATCGCGCGCTGCTGCATCGGAACTGGATGATCATCGAACACGCGCGCAACCAGCGAGGTGATCTACTCGGCGTGCGCAGCGCTCACAAGAAGGTTCAGGAATACCAGGCTCGTTAACCCGCCGCTTCGGCGATGGCGGCAACCGACGCAGGGAGGCGACGGACATGCCACGCATTGACATCATCAACAGCGAATCGATCAGCGAGATTCTCGGCGAGGATGGACCCTTTGCCGACGTACTCACGGGCTTCAGGCCGCGCGAGCAGCAGCAGCACCTCGCCGAGGCCGTACAGGAGGCACTCGACGCGGGTGGGCAACTGATCGGCGAAGCCGGAACCGGCACGGGCAAGACCTTCGCCTATCTCGTACCCGCCATCCTCTCAGGCCAGCGCGTGGTCATCTCCACTGGCACGCGGCACCTTCAGGATCAGCTCTACCACAACGATCTGCCGCTCGTGAAGCGTGCGCTTGGCGAGGGTGTCAGCACGAGTCTCCTCAAGGGGCGCGCCAATTACCTCTGTCGTCACCGGCTCGAACTGGCGCTCAGGAACCCGGCCATCCGCGAGCCCGAACAACGTGCCCAGCTCAACGCCATCAGCGACTGGAGTCGGGAAACGGAGAGTGGCGACATTGCCGAGGTGCTGACGGTGCCCGAGGGCGCACCGATCTGGCAGTACGTGGTCTCCAACGAGGACGTCTGTTCCCAGCACGATCCGGACGATCTCGACGACTGCCTCGTCACGCGTGCCAGGAAACGCGCCCAGCAGGCCGACATCGTGGTGGTCAACCATCATCTTCTCTGCGCCGATCTCGCGCTCAAGGAAAGCGGTTTCGGGGAAATCCTGCCGAGCGCCAACGCCTTCATCATCGACGAGGCACACCAGCTTCCCGATATCGCCGCACAGTTCTTCGGGCAGCGCCTGAGCAGCCGCCAGCTCTTCGATCTCGCGCGAGACACGCGCATCGAACAGAAGGTCGATGCCAGTGACAATCCGGCGCTCGCCGACATGGCCGATGCACTCGAGAAAGCCGTGCGGTATTTTCGTCTGGCCTTTCCGCTCGATCCCGAGCGCGGCAGCCTCGACGAAATGCGTGAACCCGGCAAACTCGACCGTGAACTCGACAGTCTGGCCGATGCGCTGGCGGCCTTGCATGCCGAACTCGGCGACATGGCCGAGCGCGGCAAGGGGCTCGAAAGCTGTCATCGCCGCGCCGCAGCGCAGATGGAGGCACTGAAGCTCCTCGATGTCAGGCGCGGAAACGTGGACAACCCTGCCGGCGAAGGCGAAGGTGGTCCACGCGACGAATACATCCACTGGTACGAAACCTTCCGCTCCGGTTTCAACCTCAACATGACCCCCCTGAGCGTGGCCAGGCCCTTCCAGCGCGCCATGACGTCGCTGCCGGCGGCCTGGGTGTTCACCTCGGCGACGCTCGCCGTCGCGGGTGACTTCACGCACTTTCGCGATCAGCTCGGGCTTGCCGATTCCGCGCGCATGGTGCAGGTGGACAGCCCCTTCGACTATCGCCGCAACGCGCTTCTGTACCTGCCGAAGCACCTGCCAGAGCCACGCGAGCGGCACTACACGCAGGCGGTGCTCGACGCCACGATACCCGTGCTCGAGGCGAGTGGCGGGCGCGCTTTCCTGCTGTTCACGAGCCATCGCGCCTTGCAGGAAGCGGCCACCGTGCTTGCCGATCGGCTCGACTGGCCACTCCTCGTGCAGGGTCAGATGCCCAAGCGGGAACTCATCGAGGCCTTCCAGTCGGTCGGCAACGCGATTCTTCTCGGTACCGGCAGTTTCTGGGAGGGGGTGGACGTTCGCGGCGATGCACTGTCACTGGTCGTGATCGACAAACTGCCCTTCGGCTCGCCGGGCGATCCCGTGCTGAACGCGCGTATCCGTCACCTCAAGGCCAATGGCGGTGACCCCTTCGTCACCTGGCAGATTCCGCAGGCGGCCATTGCCCTGAAGCAGGGCGTGGGGCGGCTGATCCGCGACGTCACCGATACCGGGGTGCTGATGCTCTGCGACCCGCGAATCCGTGGGCGCGACTATGGCGAACTCTTCATCGGCAGCCTGCCGGCGATGCCGATCACACGCGATCTGGACGAGGTCGAAGCCTTCTTCGCACGCGACACCGATGCACTCGAACTCGAGGTATCGTCGTCGTGAACGTGCTGGCCTTCGATACCTGCAGCGATGCCTGTACGGTGGCGCTCAAGCGTGACGACAGGGTGTTTGTCGATCATCGTGTGGCCTCGCAGCAGCACGCGCAGTTGCTCTTGCCGATGATCAGTGCCTTGCTCGAGGAAGCGGCACTCACTCCGCCCGAACTCGACGCACTGGTGGTGGGGCGTGGCCCTGGCAGTTTCACCGGCGTGCGCATCGGCATTGCGGCGGGGCAGGGACTTGCGCTGGGCACGGGTGCGGGGGTGGTTCCCGTGTCCACGCTCCTCGCCGTTGCGGAAGCGTGCCGGCGCGCGGCAACGGAGCAACTGCAACCGGCACCCAGCCATGTACTTGCCGTCATCGATGCACGCATGCAGGAAGTCTATGCCTTGCTGACACGCATCGAAGGCGACCGGCTCGTGCCGCTGAGCGAGGAAATGGTGCTGCCGCCGGCGGCGCTGGCCGGACGTCTGGTCGTGGAACATGATTCCGGTGTTCCACACATCAACGAGTTTCCCTGGCCGGCAGGCGAACTCGTGATCGGCGGCAGTGGTGCGGCGCTCTACGCTGACCTTCTCGAGGCCTCGCTCGGCATCGACAGCGCGCACAACCTCGGCGAATTCCTGCCCGAAGCGAGTGATCTGCTCACCCTTGCCACCGACACGCTCGACAAGGGCGCACTGCTGCCGGCGGAAGCCTTGCAGCCGGTCTATCTGCGCGACAAGGTGGCCGACACGATGGCCGAGCAGGCGGCAGGGCGCTCGGCAGGGCGCGCGCACGCGAAGTAGTGGGAGAAGCGAAGCTGCGGGGGAAGCCGCTGGACGCTGCCGTCACGACACCACGAGTGCATCAGATTCCCGGTCGGGCTGCTGGTGCCTGGCCAGAGTGCCTGGCCGGGGTGCGTGAACCGGGTACTGGTTTCGTGGGGGTGCTGGCTTCGCGTCATCGTTGGCTGCGACCCGGCCTACCCGCCAAGGGTGTCCCGGTATTCGTCCTCCCTGAAACCGATCAGCGGCTGCCCGTCGTGGATGAGGATCGGGCGCTTGATGAGACTCGGATTCTCGAGCATCAGCCTGCGTGCCACGTCGCCATCGATGTTTTCGCGCACCTCTGCATCGAGCTTTCGCCAGGTGGTGCCACGGCGATTCACGAGAGCTTCCCAGCCGAAGGTGTCGATGAAGCCATCGAGCAAGGCGCCGTCAAGGCCAGCCTTCCTGTAGTCGTGAAAGCTCACTTCGTGGCCGTGGTCGAGCAGCCAGCGGCGCGCCTTCCTTACCGTGTCGCAGTTGGCGATGCCGTAGAGCGGCGTCATCCGGTTGTGTGGTGTGTATCGGTCTTGCTCGATGTGGGCGTGATGTCTGTCAGTCGACGATGCGAAGCAGGTCGTTGATGCCGGTTCTGGCGCGGGTTCTTTCGTCCACACGCTTGACGATGACGGCGCAGTAGAGGCTGTATCTGCCGTTTTCGGCCGGGAGATTGCCCGACACCACGACAGACCCGGCCGGCACGCGACCGTAGCTCACTTCATCGCGCTCACGGTCGTAGATGCGTGTGCTCTGGCCGATGTACACCCCCATGGAAATCACCGAACCCTTCTCGACGATCACACCCTCGACGATCTCCGAGCGTGCACCGATGAAGCAGTCGTCCTCGATGATGGTCGGTGCGGCCTGCAGGGGCTCGAGCACGCCGCCGATACCGACACCGCCCGAGAGATGCACGTTCTTGCCGATCTGGGCGCAACTCCCCACCGTGGCCCAGGTATCCACCATGGTGCCCGAATCGACGTAGGCGCCGATGTTCACGTAGGAAGGCATGAGCACGGTGTTGGCGGCCACATGACTGCCCTTGCGAGCCATGGCGGGGGGAACCACGCGTACACCGGACTGCTGGAATTCAGTGGCGCTCGTGTCGCCGAACTTCGACGGCACCTTGTCGTAGAAGCGGGTGAAACCCCCGGCCTCGATGGGCTGGTTGTCGCGCAGTCGGAATGACAGGAGCACGGCTTTCTTGAGCCACTCGTTGACCTGCCAGTTGCCCGTGGAGATGGGTTCGGCCACTCGCTCGGCACCACTGTCGAGCAGGCCGATCGCTTCCTCGACGGCGTGTCCGACGTCCTTTTCGGCATCGGCCGGGGAGAGGCTTTCGCGTGCCTCCCAGGCGGCATTGATGGTGGATTCGAGTTCGGCGTGCGCCACATTGTTCTCCCGTGATCTGCTTCTGGGCGCATTGTCCTGCGCCGGGCGGGAGAGTGTATCAGGGGCGATGTGTCGGAAGCGATGTGTCGGAAGCGATGTGTCGGAAGCGATGTGTCGGCGACGGCGGTACGGTCACGTCGCCAATGCGGCGGATGACCATGGCATCGAACTCGACTCCCGGTGCGGCCGCCGACACGGTAACGACCGGAGTACCCGCGGACGCCAGTTCGAAATGCCGCTCCCGGGCATCGCAATCGCTCCAGGTCCAGCGCTGGCGAATACCGCAGTTGCCGGGACTTGACAAAACGACAGACCGGTTATCGAAAAGCTCGCTTTGCCGAGATCGACGCGTCCGGGGCAGGCCGTTTCGTCGGAATAGTCGTTGATGGGGTCATTGCCACACTGGACGTCGTCGTAAATGGGGTAACCGTCGGGTCCCGGCCCCGAACCGATTGCCGCACAGACCTTGCGTACCGTACGTTCGCCCGCTGCTGTCGAAATCGGCACGTCCTCGATGCCGTGATCGAAATTGGATTGGCAATAACATTGGTCGCCGACGGAGTAGCTGTCGACCCAGCTCTCCACAGTTGTCAATGCCTGTGCCAGAGTGTTGCTCGATGCAATCGCGATTTGCATCGGGACAGGTTTTGGTGAATGTAAAGTAATGTGATTAAGTTCGCGTTTCAGTCATTTCAATGCCAACGTGTCGTTACCATGCGTAGCAGGCACCGGTAGAGATTGTGCCGGTTTCCACTGACCGCGAGAGGAAAGCCATGTTGCCTGCGCGATCCATCATTGCATTCCTGCTGCTGATTTCGACACTCTGGACGACGACCGCATTCGCGCTCGAATCCCCGCAGGTCAGTGCTCGACGAGACGGTTCCATCGTTCGGCTTGTGGTGGCCAATGGCGATGCGTACAGCGGCTACAACATCTACCGTGATGGGAAATACACCCTGACAGTGCGGCCGTCCGGCAGTATGCGCTCGTTCAATGTGCCCGCAAAGGTCGGGCAATTCTGCGTGGTGGGTTTCAATGACAGCAGTGCTCCGACACGCTACAGCACTTGCAGCAACACCCTGAATGTGACCGACAGCGACGGTCCGCTCAGTGTCAACAGCAACGGTGATGACTCGGATGGTGCCGGTAGTGATTCGGACGGTGGCAGCGACGATGCGGGTGGCAATGGTGGTGGTACCGTTGCTGCGCCGGCAAATCTGCGCGTCCAGCGCTACTCTTCAACCGCAGCGGAACTCTTCTGGGCGCGTCCGAATGGCACGGCGCCGGTCAGGTATCGTGTGCTCAGAAATGGCAGCGAGGTGCTGAACAGCCATGTGTTCAGTTACTTCCAGGAAGGCCTTGATCCAGCGACGACCTACCGCTACGAGGTCCAGAGCATCGCTGCCGACGGTTCGAAGAGCGCTGTGGCAAGCGTCGAGCTTCCCGGGGTTGGTGGCTCCGGTAGCAACGGCGGCGCTTCCGGCGACGATTCGGGAAGCTCGGGTGGCAACGACGAGCCATCCGGCAGTGGTGGTGCCGAAGTTGTGGTGAAGCGCAGCGACATCGTGCTGACCGAGGGCGAGCCTGTGGCCATCACCGTGCCGCTCGAGGTCACGCGCGACGACTCCCGGCTCGGCGCGGTGGAATTGTCACTCGAGGCCGTGAGCGGCGACGCGCTCGATAACATGAGCGCCTGGTTCGAACCTGAACGGCTCGAGCGTGGCAAGTCGAAAAGCAAGCTGCGGATGCGGCTCGAGATCGACGTGGCGCCGATCCTCGAGCACGAGCGACGTTTCCGGCTGGTCGCGCGAGCCGGTGACGGCAGCGATCGTGTGCTTGCCAGCAAGGAGTTTCCGGTACGCATGTTGCCGGTCAGCGCGCCGGATGTGTATCTGCTGATCGGCCAGAGCAACATGGAAGGGTACAGTGAGTGGGACGCGCGCCAACGCTGGGAAGGCGGGCTCGATGCGCCGCATGAGCGCATTCGCCAGCTCAACGTGCGCCAGAACAACCGCGGCATCTTCAACGCCGACTGGAAGTTCACCAACGAGGGCGAGAACATCCATCACCCCACCTACATCACGGCCGAGGATCCGCTGCACGAACCCTGGTCGGAGTGGCAGGGATACAAGAGTGGCAACCATATCGGCCCCGGCCTGACATTCGCCAAGAGTGCACTTCGTCATACGAGCCAGACCATCTATCTTGTGCCTGCGGCCTGGGGTGCAACCGGTTTCTGCGCGAACGTGTTCGGCAACATCGCCTGGAACGCCAGGCCGAGAAGCGAGTCCTGGCTCGGCAACACGCTGCTCGCTGATCGTGCGTTGACGCGCCTCAACATGACGCTGCGCGACACGGGCGGGATATTCCGCGGCATCCTCTGGCATCAGGGCGGTGCCGACTCCAACGACGCCAACTGCGCCAATGCCTATCGCGACAACCTCAAGGCACTTGCCAGACGTCTGCGCAGCGAAGCGCGTGAAGATCGTCGTGGCAAGTCAGCGAGAGGTGAAGATTCCGATGTGCCCTTCATCGTCGCCACGCAATCGCGCGGCAAGGACGAGCGCGGTGACTACAGCGTGTTCAGTTCGACCAAGCGTATCGTCGACAGGGCGCACCGCGAAGTGTCGACCTACATCCCCCACAGCGACTACGTCGACAACGATGATCTCGTGCCGCCGTCCTACCCCTGCGGCTCCAGTTCCTGCGTGCATTTCGGTGCGGCAGCGTACCGGGAGACCGGGCGGCGTTTCAGCGCGGCACTCCGCCACGTGGTCGAGCACTAGCGCGACGCGTTCGGTGCATCTGCTCCGGTAGGGTGCACCGCCACCGCCAGGTAAAACCCCGGCCCGATCAGTGTGGCGCGCGAGCCCGGGAGAGCTTTCGTTCCAGCGCAAGGTCGCGGATTCGCGTCACACCTTCGAGGCAGTCTTCGGGAGTCGCGACGAGGGCGAGCCTCAGATGTCCGAGGCCTGGGTTGGCAGCCGCAGCCCCCGTGTCGCGCGCAAGGAAGTGTCCGGGCAGTACGCGCACATTGGCACGCGCCAGAAGCTCGCGAGTGAACGACTCAATATCGTCGTCGAGCGTCGGCCAGAGATAGAAGCCCGCGTCCGGTTCGGCCACTTCCATGACCTCCGACAACAGCGGCACGGCCTCGGTGAATTTCCGGTCGTAGGCCAGGCGATTGGCTGCCACGTGGGCGTCATCGCACCAGGCGGCGATGCTGGCGGCCTGTACCGGTGGTGGCATCGCGCAGCCGTGATAGGTGCGGTAGCGCAGAAACGCCGCGATGAATCGTGCATCCCCGGCAACGAAACCCGAACGCATGCCCGGCAGGTTCGAGCGTTTCGAGAGGCTGTGGAAGACGAGGCAATTGCGGTACTCGGTGTTGCCCATCTCGAGCGCCGACTGCAGGAGGCTCGGGGGTGGTGTCGCTGTCTCGCGGTAGATCTCGGCGTAGCATTCGTCGCTGACCACCACCACCTCGTGTTCGATTGCCCGCGCGATGAGCCGCTGCATCGCGGCGCTCGACAGCACCGCACCGGTCGGATTGCCGGGCGTGCAGATGAAGATCAATTGTGCGGCAGCGAGTGTGTCGTCGCGGATGGCATCGATATCGGCGTCGGCATTGGCGCTGATGGTGTAGTAGGCGGGCTCGCAGCCGGCAAGCAGCGCGGCTCCTTCGTAGATCTGGTAGAAGGGGTTCGGCATCAGCACCTGACGGCGCTTTGCGGTGCGATCCAACAGGCACTGGGCAATGGCGAAAAGCCCCTCGCGCGTACCGTTCAGGGGCAGAATCCGGTTTCTTGCCAGTGCATCGGTCACGGGCAGGCCGAAGCGGCGTCCGAGCCAGTCTGCCATCGCCTCACGGAGCGCATCGTCACCCTTCGTCGCCGGATAGCGGGCAACACCCCCGAGCGCGTCGGTCAGTGCGTCGAGTACCAGGGTGGGAGGCGGATGACGTGGCTCTCCGATCGACAGTGCGATCGGCGACAGTGACGCGGGTTCCACGGCGTCCAGCAGTGTCGCGAGACGCTCGAAGGGATAGGGTTGCAGCCGGTCCAGGTCGCGATTCATGTTCGGGGGTCTGATATCTTGAAGGACGCGATGCAATCGTTGCACGCGGTCCGGGTTGCCCGCAGGATGAGTGCACCGCGGGGGCCTTTCCGGGTTGTCCGCTGGATGAGTACATCGCGGCAGCGTTGCCGCGCAGACGGGAAACAGCTCGATGAAACAGGGTGGCAGCGCATGGGAGCAGAGGGAAAACCACAGGTGACAGACGATTCAACCGGCGCCAGTTTACCGATTCCCGAGAGCAACGATGACGGCGAGGTTCGCGAGGCCATCTGGTGCTGGCTCGACGGCAGTGTGATCGGTCTTGATCTCTGCCCTTTTGCCGGTCATGCGCGGCGTCATGGACACATTCGTATCACGTTCATCAAGTCCGACACCGTCGAGACGGCGCTGGCCGAGATTGCCCGCGAAATGATCGAACTCACCGGCAATGAAGATGCCGATGCCACGGTGCTCCTCGCACTCACTCGAGTGGCCGCGGATTTCGAGGACTTTCTCGATCTTCTCGCGCTGGTCAATGCTCTGCTCACGGATCTCGGTCTCGCCGGCGAGATTCAGGTCGCGAGCTTCCATCCGGAGTATTGCTTCAGCGGTGCCTTGCCCCAGGCACGTGGCAATTTCACCAACCGCTCGCCGGTGCCGATCCTGCATCTTCTGCAGGAAGCCTCGGTGAGTCGGGCGCTTGCGCATTTCGACGGTGATCCTGCGGCGATTCCGGTGCGGAATGTGGCGCTTCTCGAAGGGATGAGCGATGAGGAATTCGAGCGAGTCAGGAAAATGAAGCAGAAAAAGGGCTGAAAGGCTGTAAAGGAAAGGGCAAGGGCGCTGCACATGATCCCGGGGGCACAGGCCGAATCCGCTGTGCCAGGCTGCGAGCGCAGCGGAATCGACCTTACTTTCGGAGCCGTGCCGGTTGAAGGGTGAAACCATCCATCAGGCGGCATGGTGTTTTCGTGTCACGGCGCGAACAGTGCTGTCGCGTCGGGTCTGATCGGCCCAGAACAGCATGATGGGTGACATCCGTGCACACCCATCAGAGCTCGTGCTCAATGCCTACTGGCTGCCGCGAGCGGCGCCATGGGGCGGCAGGTCGGGATGATCGTGAAGGGCCGTCCAGTCAACTTCCACGACGCTCTCGCCCGCATCGTTCTGCAGTGTGGCCGAGGCCGTGGACGGAATACCGTTGTCTGCCTGGAGAAGGACAGTACTGCCATCCTCCGCCGTGATGCGGAGCTCGCCCGTGAAGTACGCGCCTTCCTCTGCGGCATTGCTGATATCTTCGGCGGAATAGCCCGCTATCTCGATGTTGGTTGACGATGTAAAGGGTTGCAGTGTTTCCACGGTGAGCTTTGTTCCATCCGTCATCTGGCCCTGCAGGGTGAAGCTGCCGCTCGACTCCACCATGCCCTGATAGGCGTAGCTGGTATTTGTGGTCGCACTGCCGACGTTCGCGGTTTCGGTACCTTCGGTTGTCACCGACAGACTGAAGTTGTCGAGCGACAGATAGGTGCCGTTGGCGTTGTTGCCATCCGAGAAGACGCCACCGTACGAGAGCTTGCGCGTCGCTTCCTCGATCGTCAGATTCTCGAACACATCCTGATAGACACCGGTGGGATTCTGTCTGTTGGAATAGCTCCCTTCATAAGTTCGGCCATTCTGCTCGCACGAAACGAAGCTGGCCTGAAGGTACGAACAGCTTCCCGTGCTGCCGCCTTCCGGGTAGGCATACATCTGCAATGACGCCGTGCCGCCGTTGTCACACTGCAATTCCTGCACGGCGGATTCACTCTCATGCGGCTGATCGGTGACTGGTGTGTCGCAATTGAAACTGATCTCGGAAGGCACTTGATAGGCGACTTCAGACCAGGCAGGGAAATCAGTATCAGACGTCCCCATGAAATCGGCATCCAGCACGCTGAAGGCAGCGGTAAGCATGCGCACGAGGTTGTCCTCGGTAAGAGTGCCGCCCGCATTTCCACCTGCGGTGTCCCCACCCGAGGTATCTCCACCCGTAGTGCCTCCGCCCGTGGTGCCTCCGCCCGAGGTATCTCCACCCGTGGTGCCTCCACCCGTGGTGCCACCGCCCGTGGTGGTTTCACCGGTGGTGTTTCCATCCGTGGGAGGATCGTCATCATCGTCATTGCTGTTGCACGCCGACAGCGCCAGCGTCAGCGCCACGGCCAGCACGCTCGTTTTCATCAGCAGGGAGCCCGAGGTGACTGGGCTTGATGTTTCAGGGTTTGTGGGTCTGCGTTTCATGATTGATATATCTCCGTGTTTGCCAGAATGTATAGTGGATTGCGTTTTGGTCAGATTGAACAGGGAATTCTTTCGTTCGGGGCCGATGGCACTCGGGTAATGTCAAGCGATTGAATGTACTGTCGAAAAGAAGCGTTGAAAGATTGTTCCGATCCACTATCATCGGTTTGTTCACTTTCAGAAGCAACCGGTGAGTTCCCGCCTGGTGACATTTCAGTCGGCAAGGATCACCATGGGGTTGTTCCTGACGCGATCAGCTGCAGCATCTACATCCATGCTGCTTCTCCATTTTAAATAAAGAATTACCGTAACAAACGAGCAGCGCAGCTGCAAGTCTGCACCGTTCCTGTTATTGGCCATGGCCCCTGAATAGTTGCACAAAGACCTTGTGAGAGAATGGTATTATTACCGAATAGAGTCACCCCGAAGACGACTCAACAGGTTATTGACCACAGTTTCACGATCGTTGCAGCGAAACGGCCGACAACGGTCAATACAGTATCTGAACCAATATGGTTGTGGAGTTTTGCAATTTGGAAAGTTCGTTGCAGCGAAAACAATGCATGGGCTGGTCAGGCATTGTTTGCCGAGTTGCCCCGCATGCCGGCCGCCGCATCAGAACTGCCTTGACAGAGTGATATCCACCGTCATCTCGTGCGAGAGGTCTTCGAGTGTCCTGTTCATGGTGTCGGTGCTGACATCGTTCGGCACCAGCAGCCGCGCTTTCGCCGTGAAGAGCTGGCCGCCCGCCATCGAGGCATCTTCGCGCACGGTGTCGAACTTCTCGATGCTGATGCCCACTTCATGGAGTGCTGCCGAGATATCCCTGACGATGCCGGGGTGATCCTGACCGGTCAGCTCGAGGCTGACCTTGCGCTGACCTTCACTGCGGGTGCTCGCCGAACTGCCTTCGAGCACCACCACCTGGAGGCCTCCACTGCTCAATGCCTCGAGCGCGGCTTTCAGCGAGTCGACTCTGTCGGCCGCGAGTTCGAATTCCACCACCCCGGCGAACTTGCCGGCAAGATTGGCCAGATGGCTTTCGAGCCAGTTGGCGTTGGCATTGGAGGCGCATTCGGCAATCGCGTGAATGATGCCGGGCTCGTTGTCGCCGACGATCGTTGCTACCAGTGTGGCCATGAGGATCTCCCTGAACGTGCTGGTCGTTGGGTGTGGTGGTGGTCGTGCGAAGCTGCTGTCATCGTAACCGTTTCGTGCCGGAAAATCGCCTTTTCGAAACGGCAGCGAAGGATGCGCCTGCCTTGCTCGTGGCGCAGGAGCTCTCGCCACGATGAACTACACTGGAGTCCGGCAGGGATCGTCAAGTAACTTGCACTACCTCCTTGCCGAAGAAACGGGTACGCTCGACCAACTCACCTGACATCTCTGCTCCCATCCCGCGATGCAACCACAACAATGGCCTGAATGGCAGGCGCTGGAAGCACACCAGCACGACATGCAGTTCGTCAGTCTGCGCGAACTCTTTGCCGACGAACCGGGGCGCTTCGAGCGCTGCCAGGTTCAGGCCGCGGGGTGGTTTCTCGACTATTCGAAGTCACATCATCGGGTGGAAACGCTCGAGAAACTCTTCGCACTCGCACGCCAGAGCCCGCTCGAGGCACGGCGGCAGGCGATGTTCTCGGGCGAGGTCGTCAACCCCACCGAGAGCCGAGCAGCCCTGCACACGGCGCTGCGCAACCGCAGCGACAGGCCCGTCATGGTGGATGGCGAAGACGTCATGCCGGCGGTACGCGAGGTGCTCCGGCGCGCCGGCGATTTCGCCGAGTCGGTGCGCGCGGGCAACTGGCCAGGCCACAGCGGCAAGGCCATCACCGATGTCGTGAACATCGGTATCGGTGGTTCCGATCTCGGTCCGCTCATGGCCGTCGAAGCGCTGGCGCCCTTCGGGCATGAGCGTCTCGGCTTCCATTTCGTTTCCAACGTCGACGGTGCGCATCTCGCACGCGTGCTCGACAAGGTCGATCCCGAAACCACGCTGTTCATCATCGCCTCGAAAACCTTCACCACGCTCGAAACCCTGACCAACGCGCATTCGGCAAGACGCTGGTTTCTCGAATCCGGTGCCGACGAAGCAGCCATCGCCAGGCACTTCGTGGCCGTGTCCACCAATGCCGACGCAGTGGCTGCCTTCGGCATCGATACCGACAACATGTTCGGCTTCTGGGACTGGGTCGGTGGGCGTTATTCGCTCTGGTCGGCGATCGGTCTGCCGATCATGCTTGCCGTGGGTGCCGAACGCTTCGGTGAGTTTCTCGATGGCGCGCATGCCATGGACGAGCATTTCCGGGAAGCGCCGCTGGAGAGGAACATGCCGGTGATCGTCGCGCTCCTGACGCTCTGGTACGTGAATTTCTGGCAGGCCGGAAGCCATCTCGTCGCACCCTACGATCAGTCCCTGCATCGCTTCCCGGCCTACCTCCAGCAGCTCACGATGGAGAGCAACGGCAAGTCGGTTCACACCGACGGCACGCCGGTCGAGATCGATACCAGCCCGGTGGTCTGGGGCGAGCCCGGCACCAACGGCCAGCATGCCTTCTTCCAGCTCCTTCACCAGGGCACGCACCTCATACCCACCGATTTCATCCTGCCGCTCGAAAGCTTCCATACACTGCCCGATCATCACCGGCTGCTCGCGGCCAATTGTCTGGCGCAGTCCGAAGCGCTGATGATGGGCAAGAGCACCGCGGAACTCGCCAGCGAAATGCAGGCAGCAGGTGCTTCGGAAGACGAGATCCGGCGTCTCGAAGGTCACCGTACCTTCGGTGGCAATCGACCGAGCAACACGCTTCTCACGCATCGGCTCACACCCTTCGCCCTCGGTGCCCTGATTGCCCTTTACGAGCACAAGGTGTTCGTCGAAGCGGCCATCTGGGACATCAACCCCTTCGATCAGTGGGGAGTGGAACTCGGCAAGCAGCTCGCAGGCACGATTGCCGATGAACTCGAAGGGCAGGCCACGGTGACTTCACACGACAGCTCCACCAATGGCCTGATCAACCGTTTCATCCGGCAGGACAACCTGCTGGCCTGATCCGCCCGATATCTCGGAAAGCGTTCGTTGCCAACCTGATCCTGTTCGTTCAGACCCGTCGACAATTCTGCCGGCCTGACCCTGTCGATTCAGGCCGGCTCACGATTCACCAGACCTGAAGATGCCAAGCACAGAAGATACTTTCGTCGAGGAGTTGTCGCTCGTCGACTATACCGAGAAGGCCTACCTCGACTACTCGATGTACGTCATTCTCGACCGGGCCCTGCCGCACATCGGCGACGGCCTCAAGCCCGTTCAGCGCCGCATCGTCTACGCGATGTCGGAGCTGGGCCTCTCGGCCGTGTCGAAACACAAGAAGTCGGCGCGCACCGTCGGCGACGTGCTCGGCAAGTTCCACCCGCATGGTGACAGCGCCTGTTACGAGGCGATGGTGCTCATGGCACAGCCCTTCACCTACCGCTACCCGCTCATCGACGGGCAGGGCAACTGGGGCTCGCAGGACGACCCGAAATCCTTTGCCGCGATGCGCTACACCGAGTCGCGCCTCGCGAAGTTCTCGAAGACGCTGCTCCAGGAGCTCGGCCAGGGTACGGTGGATTTCGTGCCGAACTTCGACGGCACGCTCACCGAGCCGGCACTGCTGCCCTCGCGCCTGCCGCACGTGCTTCTGAACAGCACCACGGGCATTGCCGTCGGCATGGCAACGGATATCCCGCCGCACAACCTCGGCGAAGTGGCGCGTGCCTGCATTCACCTTCTCGACAAGCCGAAGGCGAGCCTCGATGACCTCATGGGCTACATCGCGGGGCCCGACTACCCGACAGCGGCCGAGATCATCTCTTCCCCCGAAGACATCCGCCGCATCTACGAAACGGGCAACGGCAGCCTTCGTTGCCGCGCCGTGTACACGAAGGAAGAGGGCGACATCGTGATTACTGCCTTGCCCTTCCAGGTATCGGGGTCGCGCGTGGTCGAGCAGATTGCCGCGCAGATGGAGGCGAAGAAGCTTCCCATGGTCGAGTTCGTGCGGGACGAGTCCGACCACGAGAACCCGACGCGCTTCGTCATCGTGCCGAGAAGCAATCGTGTCGACACCGAAGCGCTCATGCAGCACCTCTTCGCCACCACCGATCTCGAGCGCACCTATCGCGTCAACATGAACGTGATCGGTCTCAATGGGCGGCCGCAGGTCAAGTCGCTCGTGCAGATGCTCAAGGAGTGGCTGGAGTTTCGCATGACCACGGTGCGCCGCCGCCTCGAGTGGCGCCTCGACAAGGTCGAGAAGCGGCTGCACGTGCTCGCCGGCCTCATGATCGCCTACCTCAACATCGACGAGGTCATTGCGATCATCCGCAACAACGACGAGCCGAAGCCCGTACTCATGGAGCGCTTCGGCATTTCCGACATTCAGGCCGAAGCGATTCTCGAACTGAAGCTACGTCACCTCGCACAACTCGAGGAGATGAAGATTCGCGGCGAGCAGGACGAACTCGAGAAGGAGCGCGACAAGCTCCAGACCACACTCGGTTCCGAGCGCCGCATGAAGACGCTCGTGAAGAAGGAACTCAAGGAAGACATCGAGTCCTATGGTGACGAGCGCCGCTCGCCGATCGTCGCGCGGGAGGCGGCGCAGGCGATTTCGGAAGCCGAGCTCATTCCGAGCGAACCGATCACCGTGGTGCTCTCCGAGCGTGGTTGGGTGCGCGCGGGCAAGGGCCACGAGCTGGATCCGACGCATCTCAACTACAAGGCGGGTGACGCCTTTCAGAGTGCCGCCCGAGGGCGTTCGAACGGCACGGCAATGTTTCTCGATTCCACGGGGCGCGTGTACTGTGTGCCCGCGCACGGTTTTCCGTCGGCGCGCGGGCTCGGTGAGCCGATCAGTGCGCGTTTGAAGGCGCCCGATGGGGCCACCTTCGTCAGCGTCATGATGGGTGCCGACGACGACCGTTATCTCTTTTCGACCACGGCAGGCTACGGCTTCGTGGCGCGCCTCGGCGATCTGGTCAGCCGCAACAAGAGCGGCAAGGCCGTCATCAGCGTGCCCGCGGGGGCAACGGTACTGCCGGCTGTTCCGGTCGGTTCCCTCGTCGACGACCTGGTGGCAGCGATCAGCAGCAGTGGCAGCCTCCTGAGTTTTCCGGTTGGCGAACTACCCGAGATGGCGCGCGGCAAGGGCAACAAGATCTTCAACGTCCCCCCAAAGGCCTTCAAGGCGGGTGACGAATCGATGGTGGCGGTGGCCGTGGTGCCGCCGAAGGGCAAGCTCCGGGTGAAGAGCGGCAAGCGCCACACCGTGGTGAAGTTTCGCGAACTCGAAGAGCACTACTTCGGCAGCCGCGGCCAGCGCGGCAGGAAGCTGCCGCGTGGCTTCCAGAATGTCGCGGGCGTGTCTCTGGAATAGCGTGGAGGCCGCCGGTCGAACTGCGTATCGATTGAGGCGCTCGAAGCCGGGGTGTCAGGCCTGAAAGGTCGTCAGGCACTCGCGCTTCAGTTCCCGGTGGTCGCGCCGGCGCCTTCCGTCTCGAGTGCATCGACCGCTTGCTGCAATTCCTCGACGGCCTCGGCGGCCTCCCTCTTTTCTTCCAGCTTCTCGGCTTTCTTCCGTTGACGAAATTCCGCCGAACGCGCTTCGGCGGCGAGCGCGCGGCTCTCGATGCCGGGGTGGGTCGAGAGGTACTCGCCGGTCGCCTCGCCGAGCTTCTCGAGACGCTTGCGTAACGTCGCCAGGTGCGCGGCCCTCTCGGCTTCCGCTTCGGTCGTCGCAACGTTCGCTGCGCCGTCGCTTGCTGTCGTGTTGTCTTCGGTTTTCGGTTTGTCCGTCTCGACCTTATTGCCTTCTTCCCCTTCCTCCTCGTGCTGCAGCATATCCGAGAGAGATGCCGAAGACTCATCCGGCGCACCGAGCTTGCGGATGATGTTGGCGAAATGGATCGGATCCATGTCGATCTCTTCCATGTGATCGAAGGCGAATCTGTCGGCATCGGTTTCGTTCTGGCGTGAATAACCGTTCTGCAGAAGCAGTGTCGGGATACCCGTGGCAAGGTCGCCGATGCCGCTCACGTCGCCCAGTGCCATGGCGATGAATACCGAGGTGGAGGTGGCGCGAATCGCATGCTGCATGCCGTGCCGTTCGAGCACGTGACCGATCTCGTGGAGCATGACGGCATCCACTTCGCGTGGATCGTCGGCCAGTTCCAGCAGTGCGTCGGTCACCACGATGTCACCACCGGGGAGGGCGAAGGCGTTGGGAACACCGTCCATGCTGCGTAGATGCAGCCTGAACGTGAAACCGTCGGACGGGATGTCAGCGGTGAGCGCCGCGAAACGCTTCTTCATCTCCTGTTGCCGTTCTTCGGGCAGATGGCTTGGTTCGAGCAGCCAGTCGTCGAGTGTTTCCAGCGTGCCGCGCGAAACCGTTTCGTGCGCCGACACCGGCAGCGCGTAGGCGATGTGCCGGGCGCCCATCGGCAGGCCCCAGCGAAAGAAGGCGAAAACGCCTCCGACGGTAACGAGGATGGCGAGCAGTGCGATGCGCATGCTCTTCTCGAACCGATGTGACCAGAGACCGTGCCGTGCGTCATGCTTAGCGCCGACGAGAGCCTCGTCGACGGCATCGTTGTTCTCGGTTTCGAACATCTCGCCCGTTGGCCAGCGAATCTGGCGGCGGATATCGCCGACGCGCGACGATACCTCGAGCGACGAGAACTTCCCGGCGAGTTGCACGCCGAAATCGGTGCCGAGTTCGTAGTTGTCGCCGTTGATGTCGAGCACGGCAACCTGCCGTGACGAGCTTTGACCGTCGAACCAGACACCATTGATGCGGATGGGTCTGGCTCGCAGTGAGGCGGTAGCCATCAGGCGCCTCCGTCTGGGGTGTGTCCATGTATTCTATGGGTAGACCGCACTTGGTGCCGAAGATTCTCGGCAGGAAGCCCTGCTTCACACCGGCAGCGGCCACCCATCCGGCCCCGTCACCCTGAACCGTCGACGCTCGTCATCCGCATTGGCCGCGCACAGCACTCGCCGGACGATCATCAGCCCGGGGAACGATGTGGTGGGCTTCGTGACAGGCTTCGGCAGTGTGATCGTGTTCGCAGGAACAGGCATTTTCCGGTTCACGTGAACCGTTTTTCGGCGCTGAAGCGTGACTGACATCACGGAAACCGGCCTTTGACGGTTCACGTGAATCGTGCTGATGTCGTCACGATCACTGCGCATACGCGCGATCTCCTGCTCGAGGATGTGCACGGGCAACTCCGAATCGGGTTCAGATGCCGATACCCATGTCGAAATCGAAGGCTTCGCCCACTTCTTCGCCGAACGCGGTGCTGCTATCGCGGCTGTCGCCGACAAAGCCGTCGAGCGTGTCCGGGGAACTGATGGTGGTGCATGCAGCGAGGTAACGCGCCACGCGCACTTTGGCCCAGGGGATGAACAGCCCGAGAGTGAAGATGGTCGCGAGAAGATTCGAGACGTTGATCCAGGTCAGCTTCACCGGATTGAGTTCCGATGTCAGTGAAAGCCTGTCGAGCGTCGTGTTCCCGAACTGATAGTTTCGCATGAGCGCGTGGTGGAAGGCGGCGAACACGACGCCGAAAAGGGCGAACATGAAATAGAAGACGAAGGTCATGCCCACGGTCAGTAGTGAAAACAGTGCTTCGTTTTCGACCAGAGCGTCGATGTCATCGGGCAGGATCGTCAGTGCATCGCCCAGCATCAGATAGATGCCGCCACCGATCACGCCGAGAATCGCACAGACCATGATCGAGGCGATGATGGCGGCGATGTAGGCCTGGAGATAGATCGCGAAATAGTTGCCCGTCGAGAGCTTGCTGACGAAATGTGTCTCGCCATAGCGATGTCTGTCGATGTAGTGGCTGTGAAAGCTCTGCGTGAGCCAGACGTAGTAGATCACGTACGCGATGACAAGGACGGCTGGCAGCAAGCTCCCGATCAGACCGAGAGCGACTGCTGTCGATCCGCTCGCGATGCTGGCGAACAGGGCTTCGAGATCGAAGCCACTCATGAGTGAGCCGGTGACCAGCAGCACAGCTGCGATCAATGAGAACGGTGCCAGTGGCAGCACGAAGAGATACAGATAGTGTTTCCAGCAGGTTCCCTCGAAACCGAAACGTACGTTGCGGTAGCTGGACATCCTGGCGTTGAAGATGGTCGAGCGCCATAGCGCCCAGGGGGCAATGAGCACCACGAATACCGTCGTCACGATGAACACGACGGGGTGGATCATCGAACCGAAAGTCACGAGAGCAAGCAGCACGATGGCGACGATGCGGCCGACAAGAATCTGCAGTGGCCGTGCGTGGTATTCGAAACTCGAACCGTCGAGTATCGAATTGCCGTAGAAATAGCGCTTGTTGCGTACTTTCGCCCACGCCGAATAGATGCCGAGCGTGAGCACCGTCAGGAAGATATTGACGATCCAGATCTTGAAATACTCGGAACCTGTGCCCGTGAACGTCACCGGGTAATGGTTCAGGGTGTCGGTGCCGGGCGCGACTGCGGCAGACTTCGGGCCGGGTGTCAGGTCAGATGTCATGATTGTTGGCAGGTTCGTATGTCCGCGTCGCTGATTGATCCTGGTGCGATCGTCTGGCATCGAACTTTAGCAGGTGATCCCGTCTGTTCGGGGGCGGTGGCTTGCCTGATGAGCTGTCAGCGCAGTGTGCCGAGTCCCAACGTGGCGGTGTCGTCGCTGTCGTCGTCGTCACGAAGGCTCTGCTGCTCGACGCTTTCGGCCACGGCTGCAATCGACTCGAGCCGTTCCATGAGTTGTGCCGCGGTCCAGGATTGTCCGATCAGCGTCAAGGTATCGACGCGAATCTCGGTGCTTCTTTCGATGAGCCCGCCGAGTGTGCCGAGGGCGCGATGAATGCGTCGCGCGTGACGGCGAGAGGTGGCCCTGGCGTCGCGCGTCAGCACCAGTATCTGCCGGAGCGAAGTGCGACCGACCACCGTGCTCTCGTCGTAGAGCAGCCCGAGACGTGAGGCCGCGCGAAAGGCCATGAGGTCTTCGATGGTGCGATCGATGCCACTGCCGCCTTCGTCGACGCGGATGCTCGGCAGACTGATCAGGAAGGCGGTGTGCCGCTCGTAGGGCGAAGTCGCATCGAGAAACTCCTGCGCCAGTGCCGCCGTGGATGCGCGAACCGGAAGCCCTGTGGTGGCATCGGTTTCGAGTGCAGGCAGGCTGCTGCCCGATTCGGCCAGGGCAAAGGTCATGAGCCAGGCATGTTCGGGCACCTCGCCGATACGTTCGGTCCTGAGCCGGTAGCGTTTTCCGTGGCGGCAGACGACCTCGGTTGGCGGCGTTTCGCCGCGCTCCAGATCGCGCAGCAGGCTGCCGTACTTCGGTGCCAGCCAGCGCGTGATCCAACTGGCGAGCGTGCGCCCATCGAGTGCGCCATCGGGTGTCGTTGCCGGCAATGCCGGAGTCGATTGTCTGCGTTCGGGTAATTCCGGTCCGTATTCCACCAGCGGTATGAGTGTCGGCAGATCGATGTCCTCGTCGGTATCGACGCCGGACCAGCGCAGAAAGGGGGTGTCGTGTGCCTTGCCTTCACTGAGCGATTCCTGCAGGAGAGCCAGTGCACGGGCGTTCAGCAGGTTCTCGCCGCCCGAGGAAAACAGCATCAGGGGATGCGGGCTGGCGTCGAAAAGCCGTGCGCGGAGTTCGGCGCTCATGCGGATCTGGCGCTCGGCCTCGACAAGGCGCTTCCCCGACAGGCAGCGATCGATGAGCATCACGGTGGCATGCTCGATCGCGTCCCAGTCGTCGGCCGCTACCGCCTGCCAGGCCCCTTGCTGGAGCCAGTTCGGCAGAGGTGTGGTGTCGCCCTGGGCCGTTAACACGAGCAGTGGCAGGTCGCTGAAGCGGCGAAAGATGCTGGGTAGCCGCTCGCCGGCCTCATCGAGCACCAGCACCACGAAGGCATAGTCGAGCATCTCGAGCTGATGCTGCAACGCGTGGCGATCGTGCACTACCTCGAGTTCGCCGATGCGCCGGCTGCGCTCGAGCACGCGCTCGACGCCGATGACGCGATGTGCGTCGCTGGCGTACACGAGACCATTGATCTGGAGGCGCTGACTGGACACCGTGAAGGGCTCGAGGCTGTATTCTGACCATATTGAAGGTACCGCAAAGATAGTGTAGACGGCTGCCGCGCGCTGGCAAGCCCGACAGGTGATGCGGGCGGCGGCCGGAGGATTCGGCACTGGCCGGCACCAGCGCTTGCGGCCGAGTCGGCTAGAATGATGCCTTTGCAGCATTCAGACGAAACAGAGTTCCCACCATGGCGAGTTACGGTACCAACGAATTCAAGGGCGGCCTCAAGATCATGCTCGATGGTGATCCGCATACCATCGTCAGCAACGAGTTCGTGAAGCCCGGCAAGGGGCAGGCCTTCACGCGCACGCGCGTGAAGAACCTCAAGACCGGTCGCACCGTCGAGCGAACCTTCAAGTCCGGTGAGACGGTCGAGGCGGCCGACGTCATGGATACCACCATGCAGTACCTCTACACCGATGGCGAGTACTGGCACTTCATGGACCAGAACACCTTCGAACAGCTTGCGGCCGACAAGAATGCGGTCGGTGATGCGCATCTCTGGTTGCAGGATGAAGCCATCTGCGAACTCACACTCTTCAATGGCGTGCCGCTGGCAGTCACGCCGCCGAATTTCGTCGAGATGGTCATCACCGAAACCGACCCCGGCATCCGCGGCGATACCGCAACAGGTGGCACCAAACCCGCAACGGTCGAATCGGGCGCGGTGGTGAAGGTGCCGCTGTTCGTCGAGGAGGGCGAGAAGATTCGTATCGACACGCGTAGCGGTGAGTACGTGTCGCGCGTCAAGGACTGAAGCCTTGCACCGTGCGGCAGGCTGGCAGCCGACTGCCTCGTTCGGCGCGCTCGAAGCCGCTGCACGGCTTCGCGCGACCATCCGCGACCGGATGGCCGCTGAAGATATTCTGGAGGTGGCGACGCCCGTACTTTCGGGTGCGGCGGTATCGGATACCGCGCTTGCTTCCTTCGAGGTTCAACAGGGCCCGGGCGGACGGGCGGCCTGGTTGCAGACTTCGCCCGAGTTTCCGATGAAGCGGCTCCTTGCCGCTCACGGCCGCGACATCTACCAGTTTGCCCCGGTATTTCGCGGCGATGAACTCGGGCGCCATCACAACCCTGAATTCACGCTGCTCGAATGGTATCGCGTCGGCTTCGACCATCATGATCTCATGCGCGACATGGCAGCGCTGCTCGAACTCGTCTGGCAGCGTTTCGATCGCCAGTGGCTGGGCGTCGATACCGTCAGCTATCAGGATGCCGTGACTTCACTTTGCGGTGATGCCCCCGATGCGCTGTCGGTGGCCGACATCGTGGCGGTCTTTCACCGGCATGATCGGCATTGCCCGCCGTTCACGGAGCACGAACGGGATGCCGCGCTCGATCTTCTTGTCGATACCTTCGTGTTGCCGGGCTTCGCTACCGACCGTTTCACCTTTCTGACGGAGTATCCTGCATCGCAAGCCGCACTCGCCCGCCTCGGCATCAGTGCGAAGGGGCTTCCCTGCGCCGAACGCTTCGAATTGTATTACGGGGCCATCGAACTCGCCAACGGCTTTCACGAACTGACGGACGCCGTCGAACAACGCCGGCGCTTCGAGGCGGATCAGGCACGGCGTGAAGAGACAGGCATGCCCGTGAACCCACTCGACGAGCGTTTTCTTGCAGCGCTGGACGCCGGTCTTCCCGATTGTGCAGGGGTGGCCCTCGGGATCGAGCGCTTGCTCATGGCGCTGCTCGGCACCGAGACGCTTGCCGAAGTCGTGAGTTTCGCGGACGAGTGCGCCCCACCCGTCGACGCGGCACTGGCGGACGGACAGCTGACCCAGGCATGAAGACACTAGATTCTCATGGCCGATCGGGTACCGGGCTACGGGCGTGAAGCCATGTTCCGGGACATGGATGCCTGGGGGTATTCCTTCCGTCTCGGGTCAGCAAGGCGCTGGTTCGAGGAGGATGCGGAAGATGCCTTGCGTTTTCTGAAGGATCGAAGTGACAAGCTGCTCGATACCGTTCCTGATGAACAGATCCTGCAGTTTGACCGGGTCTGAGACATTCAGTCGAAACCGGGAAATCCGATCAGGTCCGAGGACAGGATGCCGGAACCGGTGACGCCAGCGCTTCCCCCATTCTGACGCCACTGCCGGTTGCAAGCCCCTCGCGCCAGGCAAGCGGTTTTTCGAACACCATCACGATCGTCGATCCCATGTTGAAGCGTCCCATCTCGGCACCCTTGTCGAGGGTGATGGCATCGTCACCCGTGTAGTCGATCCGCCTGACCACCTTTCCGGCAGGCGGTGTCACGAGTCCGTGCCAGACGGTCTCGATGGCGGCGACGTTGATCGCGCCGACGAGCACCAGCGCCATGCGACCGTGTTCGGTGGCGAATTCCGCCACCACGCGCTCGTTCCGGGCGAAGAGCTTCGGCAGGGCGCGCACGGTGTGCGGCGCCACGCTGAAGAGCCTGCCAGGCACGTGTGTCTGCGAGAGCAAGGTGCCCGCAAGTGGCATGTGCAGGCGGTGGTAGTCACGCGGAGAGAGGTAAACCGTGGCGAAGCTGCCGCCGGTGTAGCAGGTGCTGGCGGCAGCATCGGCGAGGAGAGCGTCGAGCGAGTAGGTGACACCCTTGGCCTGCACCACCGTGCCGGCGTCGATCGGGCCTGCGGCGGACAGGGTGCCGTCGGCCGCACTCACGACGATGTCGGCACCTTCGGCAATGGGTCTTGCACCGGCCTTGAGCTTGCGGGTGAAGAAGGCATTGAAGCTCGGGTAAGCGGAAACCTCGGGGTCGGCCGCATCGTTCATGTCGACGCGAAAAGCGCGCACGAACCGCCGTATTGCCGGTGTGACCAGCGGACTCTGGCGGCGCGTCAGCCAGAATACGAGGCGGGAAATGGCGTGATGCGGCAACGGCACCAGCGCCAGGGTCTTGAGCCTGTCGCCGATGCTCGTGCCAAGGTTGTCCTGCAGCAACTGGGCGGGCTGTCAGTTGCTGTCCTGCATCTTCATGTCGTCGGGCTCGGCAGGTGGCATCTCGCCGTTGCCCTGCATGTCACTGTCCTGCATGTCGTGACCCTTGTTCATGGCAGGCTTGCCCATGCCCATCGACTTCACCACCGGCACCGTCAGTTCGATGTCGCCGGCGCTGCTCGTGAGCGTCAGCGAGTATTCGTCGCCTGCGGTCAGCGAGTCGATCAGGCCGATGAGCATGACGTGGTAACTGCCGTGCTTGAATTCAAGCGATTCACCAGCAGGAATGACGATCTCGGCCTGCTCTTCCATCCTGGCAACGTCGTCGACAACCGACGTGAGATGCAGTTCGGTGTTCTCGGCGGCGCTGCTTTCGGCGGCCGTGAGCACGAGGTCTTCGTCGCTGGTGTTGTTGACGACAAAGAAGGCGGCCGCCACGTTGGCACCCGGGGGGGGCTCGGGGGTGCGGATGTTGTCGAAGCTTGGCCCTTCGGCGTGGGCCGGGCTGCCGAACAACATCGCAAGGATGATGGCGGAAGCAGCGAAGGCGTGCTGGATGGTGTTTGATTTCATTGGAGAAAATACCCTGTCGGTGCGAGGCGGATGATTGGCAGCAGCACGGATTCAGCTGCCAAGCGCGCCAGTAAGCGCAGTGTAGTCCTTGACGATGTTCTCGACTTCATGCGGCGAGTTGAGCTTGCCGCGAATGCGTCCTTCGGGATCGACCACCAGCATCGAGGCCGTGTGGTCGACGATGTAGTTTTCGGGGTCGTCTTCATTGGCGGTGACGGCGGAGACGATGCCGAGTTCGCGCGAGAGTTCGTGGATGGCGGCCTCGTCGCCCGTGATGCCGAGAAAGTCCTCGTTGAAGTAGCCCACATATTCCTTCATGCGTTCTGCCGTGTCGCGCTTCGGATCCACCGTCACGAACACGACCTGAGGTGCGACCACACCATTCGCTTCGAGTTCGGCGGTGGCAAGCTTCATCACGTGCAGCGAGATCGGGCAGACGTCGGGGCAGTGGGTGTAGCCGAAGAACATCACGTTCCATTGACCGGCAAGCACCGATTCATCGATGGGCTCGCCATCGGCACTGGTGAGCGAGAAGGCCGGAATGCGCTTGAAATCCGCCGGGAACACCTGTGTGTTCACGAGTTTGTCCTGGAGTTCGACGAGTGCCGGCTCCAGAGCGCCCTTGCTCGAAGAACCCGAGCCGCTGTGACGGGTCTGCAGGCCGGTAAAGACGCCGAACGCAAGACCGATAACCGCGATGGCAATGATGGGAAGAAGGCGCGAGACTTTCATGGCGCCATTATACTGCGTTCATGAATGCTGTCGTCCGTGAGAATGCCACCATCGAGGATGCGATCCGCACCGTGGCGAAAGCCTTGCGCACGGGTGATCTCTACTACGGTCATGGTACCGACAACGCCATCGACGAAGCCGCGTGGCTGGTGCTGGTGGCGGCGGAACTCTCGCCTGTGCTCGAGCCGAACTACCGGGCCAGGCTCTCGCCCGAAGCGGCGGAGCGCTGCAATCGGCTCCTCGAGAAGCGCGTCCGGGAGAGAAAGCCGCTCGCCTACCTCACCGGCAGCGCCTGGTTCGCCGGGCACCGTTTCATGAGCGATGAACGTGCGCTGGTGCCGCGCTCGCCGCTTGCGGAATTCATCGTCAATGACTTCTTCGGGGTGCTCGATCGCGATCCCCTGAGGATTCTCGACCTGTGCACCGGTGGCGGTTGCATCGCCATTGCCTGCGCCTATCAACGGATGGATGCCGAGGTGGTCGGCAGTGATCTTTCGCCCGATGCGCTCGAACTCGCGGCCGAGAACGTCGCATTGCACGGCATGCTCGATCGAGTGAGTCTTGTCGAGAGCGATCTCTTCGCATCCATTCAGGGACGGTTCGACCTCATCATCTCGAACCCGCCGTACGTGGATGCGCTGGATCTTGCGGCGATGCCCGCCGAGTTTCGACATGAGCCGACGCTCGGGCTTGCCTCCGGGGTCGATGGGCTCGACATCACCCGGCGGATTCTTGCGGAGGCGGCCAATCACCTCACGGTCAATGGTGTGCTGGTGGTGGAAGTCGGCAACAGTGCCGAGGCGCTCGAGCAGGCGATGCCGGAACTGCCTTTCCAGTGGCTGACGTTCGAGGCGGGAGGTGGCGGTGTCTTCCTGCTGCATCGCAAGGATCTGAACGCACGATGAGGTCGGTCAGAAAAAAAACACGGCTGGTCACGAGAACCAGCCGAAAGGGGTAGCCATGGGACAACGTAATGCTGTTGCTGGTTACAGCATGCCGAGCTTGTACTGAAAGAAGATCACGGCATTGTTGTCATACTCGCCGTAGTCGACTTCCGGTGAGCCGCTGACGTTGAGCGTGGAGCGGTTGCCGAGCTTGAATTCGATCGCGGGCAGCGGTACGAACTTCGTTTCGGGTTCGGCGTTGAGCTTGTATTGCTTGTGCAGGGCAGTGGCGCCGAGCAGCAGTCGCACGCGGCCGAAGAAGAAGGGGCGGGTGGCGTAGTTCAGTCCGACATACCAGGCCTGGTAACCGAAACTGTCCGAAAGCGTGCCGACGTGCCAGCCGATGCGGTTCGATGGCGAGTACTCCCAGCCGATACCCGGCGTGAAGTCATTGCGTTCATCGGCGTTCTTGAAGTGATGGGCATAGGTGTGAAACACCAGATGGCCATCTTCGGCCTTGGCAAGTGATGCCAGACAGCTGAACAGGAACAAGGTGGAAGCCTGCGCGAGACGACGGGTCATTGTTGTTTTTCTCCGTAACAAGTGCGTCAGTGCCGATTCCGGGTCGGCGTGGTGATATGCCTCTTCCTGCTCATCGTCAGGAAGTTGTCGCGCACTGTACTGAGCTGCCACTGGCAATGCAAACCGCCAGGGAAGTTACGAAAAAACTAAATAAAACAACAAGATATGTTAATCAAAATGACCGTCGAAATGACGACGCCGTTGCCCGGGAAAGGCAACTTGTTGAAATTCAGGGAATTACCGGATTCTCCTCCATGCCCTGCAACTTGTCCGAGTCGTGAAGCCGTTCAGATTCCCGAACCACCGCCGGGCGTGACTGTGAAATGTCTCTCAGTCACTACCCGAGTCGGCAAGGCAGATTGCGTCGGGAAACCGTCGGTTGCAGTCGTGCCGACGTCGTCATGACGCAGCGTCGTCCGGGCCGGCAACCTCATCGAGAACCGGCGCTTGTTCGTCGTCGAGAACCGGCGCTTATTCGTCGAGCCAGCTGACGATGGTTTCGTCCGCGTCAAGCTCGCCGATGATGCGATCGAACATGTAGCTTGCGAACGCGTCCCATTCGTCGTTGTCGCGGTTCGCGTCGTTGTCGGGCATGGTTACGCGAACCTTCAGGAGCGTGCCCTCGTGCTCGGTCTGGTAGACGAGGGTGTAGGTGGCGAGGTTCTGTTGCAGGTAGGTGGCCTGCACACGGGCTTCGGTGCGAACGCCGTGGCTGCGCATGGCGGCATTGACCAGGTTGAAGTTCGCATAATGGCCGCTGCCGGCCGCCTGGCTGATCGCTTCGATGCTTGCGCGCGTCGAGCCGAGCACGAGTGACTGATGATCGAGCTTCGCGTTCTGTTCGGCCACGGGATAGACGTAGACTTCGGCGAGGCGGTGCTTTCTGCGGTTGCCGTAGCGGAGCGTGAAACCGCCCGATTCATCGCCGAACCAACGGTGGCCTTCGTAATCGAAGGTTGCGAAGCGCGCTGGCAGCGCGTCGAGAATGCCGGGTTTCGGTGCGTTGTCGCTGGCGTCCATGTCCGAAGTGTCGACGGACGAAGCCCGTTCGGTGGAAGCCAGTACATGTCCGGCTTCGCTGCTGCTCGACAGGGCCGAAGCACCTTCGGTGTTTGCCATCGTGCTGCCATCATCAGCCTTGGGCATGGCCCTGGCTTCGATCACGGTGGTGTCACGTGTAGCGGTTGTTGCCGTCGTCGTCGCTCCGGCAGCGCTCGATGCGGGCAGGTGAGTGCAGGAACCGAGAAGCAGCAACGAGGACAACAGTGCGTGTGTGGGACGGAACATGACGGGGCTCGTAGTGAGGTTGCCCCTGCCTCGCAAGTTTCACGCCCGATGGAAAGCCGTCGTCCATGGCGACCTTGGTCTGTGCCTGGTATGCTCTCGAGCATGATCAGAACCGTCGGATTCCGACCACCCCGCTCGGCGGTGTTGCCGTTGCTGCTGCTCGCCCTGCTGACCAGCGCCTGTGCGACCGCACCGCCTCGCAATACCACCGATGTCTGCTCGATCTTCAAGGAGAAGCGCGGCTGGCACAAGGCGGCGGTGCGTCTGGAGAAGAAATGGGGAGCGCCGATGCACATCCCGCTTGCCATCATGGAGCAGGAGTCGGCCTTCCGTTCGCGTGCCCGCCCACCGCGGAGGAAGCTGCTGGGATTCATCCCGTGGCGTCGGCCGAGTTCCGCCTTTGGCTATGCCCAGGCGGTCAACAGCACCTGGGCGGCGTATGTGAGGGCGCGAAACGAGCCCTGGCGGGATCGGCGCAAGTTCGCCGATGCGCTGGATTTCATCTTCTGGTACACGGGCGAGGCCGCGCGTCGCAACGGCATCCCCCGGCATGACGGGTATTCGCTGTACATCAACTATCACGAAGGCGTGGCGGGTTATGCCGGAGGGAGCCATCACGGCAAACCCTGGCTCGACAAGGTCGCCAGAGGGGTTCAGATCCAGTCCCAGCGCTATGCCGAGCAATACGCGGCGTGTCGCGAGGATCTCAAACCCGGTTTCTGGGGCAGGTTGCTGGGCTGGTAGCCTGGTATCGTCTGGACTCGGGCTCGGCGCATTGCGCGGGCAGGTGGACATGCGCGGGCGTTGGTGCAGCGCGACGGCCATTGGTAGGATGTTCGCTGTCGAATTCACGAGGTAACTGCCATGGCAGGCTTTCTGAAACAGCTCTTCGGCGGTGGAGACAATGCCGCAACCGATCCGATGGCGGCAACCGATGCCGAGAGCGAAGACTACAAGGGCTATCGCATCATCGCGGCGCCCTTCAAGGAAGGCGGCCAGTTCCGAACGGCGGGCCGTATCGAACGCGAGATCGACGGCGAGATGAAATCGGTGCGCTTCATCCGCGCCGACAACCACGCCGCGCTCGACGGGGCGGTGGCCTTCTCGCTGGTCAAGGGGCGGCAGATCATTGACGAGCAGGGCGACGGCATCTTCAAGGCCGAGCGCGTCTGAAGCGGCCGTCGGCATGCAAGTCTTTCCATGAGTTTCAGTACTTCATGTTGCGTTCAGTATGTACCTCATGTTGCGCTCAGCACCGCCCCGGTCAGCGCCCGCTGCTGACGCGTCATGAGCCAGAGCAAGGGGCCGAGCCGCTCGATCGGCAGCGGCGCTTCCTCTTCGAGTTCGCCCGGAAAGCGCGCTCTCCGAAAACGCGTGCGCATCGGTCCGGGCCGATAGCCGTTGATGGAGATCGCCGGTGCGCCGCTCGCATCGGGGGTGTCGTACTCGTCGGCGAGAATCTCGAGCAGCGCCACGAGCGCGGCTTTCGACACGCCGTAGGCGCCCCAGTAGGCCTTGCGACGGTCATCGAGAAGAAAGCTCACGCTGGCCGTCGTCGAGTCCTTCAGCAGCGGCAGCAGTGCGAGCGTCAGCAGCCGCGCGCTGCCGAGGTTGACCTGCATGATGCGCATCCAGTCGTCGTGGCTGATGTTGGCCATCGGGGTGATGACACCGCCGTCGCTGGCCGTGTGCACGAGCATGTCGAGCCCGCCGATCTCGCTGGCAATGAGCGAGGCTGCCTCGGCACAGGCGGCTTCGCCGGCCTTGTCCTGTTCGAGCGGCAGCATTGCGGGCGTGGCCTTGCCGAGTGAATCGACCACGTCGTAGAGCTTTTCGAGTTTTTCCTCGTTGCGTCCGATCAGCACAAGTGTTGCGCCGGCTTCGGCGCAGTAGCGTGCGAGCGCGGTGCCGAGTCCGCCCGTCGCGCCCGTGATCGCAATGGTGCGTCCTGGCAGTTCCTCGCGGGCAGGGCGGAAGTCACGAATGTCCGGTGTAGCCTCGATGTTCATCTGCTTTGACTGGTGTTGTGGAATTCGATGGCCGGTGCAGGCCGGTGCAGGCCGGTGCGGGCCGGTCGGGCTGGTGCGGGCTGTTTCAGCGCTTGAAGGTCGCCACCATGTAGTTCACGTCCACGCCGGGCCCGAGGTGATACGCGTCCTTCAGGGGGTTGTAGTGAAGTCCCGTCATCGCGTCGAGCGTGAGTCCCGCGGCGCGGCAGTGCTGATCGAGTTCCGCGGGCTTGATGAACTTCCGCCAGTCGTGCGTGCCGCGCGGCAGGATGCGCAGCACGTGCTCGGCACCGACAATGGCGAACAGCCAGGATTTCGGGTTGCGGTTCAGGGTGGAGAAGTACACCGGAGCGCCCGGCTTTGCGAGCGTTGCCGCCGCTGTCACGATCGAGCCGGGGTCGGGTACGTGTTCGAGCAGTTCGAGACAGGTGACCACATCGAAGCTTGCGGGTGCCTCGGACGCGAGCGCTTCTGCCGGCATCTCGCGGTAGTCGATGTCGAGGCCGCTGTCGAGCGCATGCAACCGTGCTGCCTCGATGGCTCCGGTGGCGAGGTCGATGCCGGTGACCTCCGCGCCGAGGCTGGCCATCGCTTCGGCGAACATGCCGCCGCCACAGCCGATGTCGAGCACCCGCTTGCCGTCAAGGCCACCGGCATGCTTTGCCACCCATTCAAGCCGCAAGGGGTTGATGCGGTGCAACGGTGCGAATTCGCCCTCGAGATCCCACCAGTGCTCGACGCCCTGATCGAACTTGCCGATTTCCACGGGGTCGGCGTTGATGTCGGAGGCTGGCTCGGGATGGGCCGTGGCATGGTTGGCGCGGTCAGTCGCGGCCGCGTCAGGCCGGCTTTTCAGGTCGGCATCGTTGTCGGTGGGAGTATTTGCAGTCATGGTACAATCGATCGGTTAATCAATAGCCTATGTGGCCTGTTGTAACGGCCCCGGAATCGACCGTCCTGCATGTCTGATTTTGCCAAAGAAATCCTGCCGATCAATCTCGAAGACGAGATGCGGCAGTCCTTCCTCGACTATGCCATGAGCGTCATCGTGTCGCGCGCCTTGCCCGACGTTCGCGATGGCCTGAAACCCGTGCACCGGCGCATTCTCTACGCCATGCACGAGCAGAATTATGACTGGAACCGTCCGTACCGGAAATCGGCGCGCGTGGTCGGTGACGTCATGGGTAAGTATCACCCACACGGCGATTCTGCCATCTACGACTCCATGGTGCGCATGGCGCAGCCCTTCAGCATGCGCTACATGCTCATCGACGGTCAGGGCAACTTCGGTTCGGTCGATGGCGATCCACCCGCGGCCATGCGTTACACCGAGGTGCGCATGGAGAAGCTCACGCGCGAGCTTCTCTCCGACATCGACAAGGAAACCGTCGATTTCATCCCGAACTACGATGGCTCCGAAGCCGAGCCCGCGGTGCTGCCCTCGCGCATCCCGAACCTGCTGGTCAACGGTGGCACCGGCATTGCCGTGGGCATGGCCACGAACATCCCGCCGCACAACATCTCCGAAGTCCTGAATGCCACCATCGCACTCCTCGACGACCCTGAACTCACCGTCGAAGGGCTCATGCAGCACCTCCCCGGCCCCGACTTCCCCACGCACGGCATCATCAACGGTGCGCGCGGCATCCGCGAGGCCTACGCCACGGGCCGCGGCAAGATCTACCTCCGCGCCCGCGCCGACGTCGAGCACAACGAAAAGACGGGCCGGGACGTCATCGTCGTCACCGAACTGCCCTATCAGGTGAACAAGGCGCGCCTGCTCGAGAAGATCGGCGAACTCCACAAGGACAGGAAGATCGAGGGCATTTCCGAACTTCGCGACGAATCGGACAAGGACGGCATGCGCGTCGTCATCGAGATGAAGCGCGGCGAGTCGGGCGACGTCATGCTGAACCAGCTCTACAAGCAGACGCAGCTGCAGGTGGTCTTCGGCATCAACATGGTGGCGCTCGACGACGGGCAACCGAAGCTCCTGAACCTCAGGGAGATTCTCGACGCCTTCATCCGGCACCGGCGCGAAGTCGTGACCCGTCGCACGATCTTCGAACTCCGCAAGGCGCGCGATCGTGCCCATGTGCTTGAAGGTCTTGCCGTCGCGCTTGCCAACATCGACCCCATCATCGAACTCATCAAGGCCTCGCAGACGTCTGCCGAAGCCCGGGAAAGGCTCGTCGGCCAGACCTGGGAGCCGGGCATCGTCTCGGGCATGCTCGAACGCGCCGGTGCCGAGTCGTCACGCCCCGAGGAACTCGACCCGCGCTTCGGCCTTCACGACGGTCGCTACCAGTTGTCCGAAGTGCAGGCTCAGGCCATTCTGGATCTGCGCCTGCACCGTCTGACGGGCCTCGAGCAGGACAAGATCATCGAGGAATACAAGGAAATTCTCGAGAAGATCGAGGGATTCCTGCTCATCCTCACCGACCCTGATCGTCTCCGCGAAGTGGTGCGTGGCGAACTGGTCGAGCTCATCGAGCAGTACGGCGATCAGCGTCGCACCGACATCCAGATCGATCACTCCGAGATGACGGTCGAGGATCTCATCGCCGATGAAGCCGTGGTGGTCACCCTGTCGCACAGTGGTTACATCAAGGCGCAGCCGCTGTCCGACTATCGCGCGCAGAAACGGGGCGGTCGCGGCAAGTCTGCCACCTCCATGAAGGAAGAGGACTTCGTCGACAAGCTCTTCATCGCCAGCATGCACGATACGGTGCTGTTCTTCACGAGCGTCGGCAAGGTCTACTGGAAGCGCGTGTTCGAACTGCCCGTGGCGAGCCGCAATTCCCGCGGCAGGCCCATCGTGAACCTCCTGCCGCTCGAGGAAGACGAACGCGTCAACGCCATACTGACTGTTCGTGAATACAGTCATGATCAGTTCGTGTTCTTCGCGACGAGCAAGGGCGTGGTCAAGAAAACCGCGCTGACCGATTTCTCGCGCCCGCGCACCAACGGCATCATCGCCATCGACCTGCGCATCGACGACTACCTCATCGATGTCGCGCTGACCGACGGCAACAGCGATGTCATGCTGCTTTCGTCCGCCGGCCGCGCCATGCGCTTCAACGAAGACAAGGTACGTCAGATGGGGCGTACCGCGGCGGGTGTCCGTGGCATCCGCATGGACGAGAAGGACACGGTCATCGGGCTCATCGTCGTTCAGGACGGCATGGCTGTGCTCACCGCCACCGAACACGGCTACGGCAAGCGCACGCCGATCGAGGACTATCCCGCCAAGGGTCGCGGCGGTCTCGGTGTCATCGACATCAAGACCACCGAGCGGAACGGTGCGGTCATCGGTGCCGTGCAGGTTGCCGAGGATGACGAAATCATGCTGATCACCGACGCCGGCACGCTGGTGCGCACGACGGTTGCCGAAGTGTCCACGGTTGGCAGGAATACTCAGGGCGTACGCCTGATCCGCCTTTCCAAGGGGGAGACCCTGGTCGAGATCACTGCCATCGACGAGCACGACGATCACGACGATCACGACGCGATTGCCGCAGAGCGGAGTAACGACCACACGGTCGGTGCCGAGCAGGGCCACGACGATCGCGACGCGACTCCCGCAGCGCAGGGCGGTGACGGTGACGGTGACGACGACGCAGAGCAGGGCAGCGACGACGTCAGTGCGGAGCAGGACAACGACGCCGACGATGACTGAGGCCGCTACCCGCCTCGACAACTTCAACCCGGGCCCGGCGGTGTTGCCACTGCCGGTGCTCGAACGCATCCGCGACGAACTCCTCGACATGAACGGCACCGGCATCTCGGTGCTCGAGATGGGCCATCGCAGCGATGCCTTCGGCGCCATCGCCGCAAAGGCCGAGCACGATCTCCGGTCGCTCCTGGCCATTCCCGACAACTACCGCGTGCTGTTCATGCAGGGCGGTGCCACGGCGCAGTTCTCGCTCGCAGTTCAGAACCTCGATCACCGTGGCAGGGTCGCCTTCGCTAACACCGGCCACTGGTCGGCGAAGGCCATCGACCACGCTTCGCGGCTGACGGAAGTGTCCGTCGTGGCCGAGCTCGAGTCGGTTCGGGAAGCCGGGGAGCAGCGGCTGTCGGTGCCCGATGTCTCCCGCTGGCGCATTCCCGAAGACGCATCCTTCCTGCACGTCACCGATAACGAGACCATCGGCGGCATCGTGCTCGACGCGCTGCCCGAACTCGATGATCGTGATCTGCCCATTGTCTGCGACATGTCGTCCTCGATCCTCTCGCGCCCGCTCGACGTCAGCCGTTACGGGCTCATCTACGCCGGTGCGCAGAAGAACATCGGGCCGGCCGGGCTCACCCTCGTCATCGTGCGCGATGATCTGCTCACGCGAAGCGCCGGGAAGAACCACCTGCCGCCCGTGTTCGACTACGAGGCCATCGCCGATGCCGGTTCCATGCTCAACACACCACCCGTGTTCGCCTGGTACGTCGCCGGGCTCGTGTTCGAATGGCTGATCGAGCAGGGCGGGCTCGAAGCGATGGCCGCGCGCAATCGCCGTCAAAGCGAAGCGCTGTATGCGCTCATCGATGCCGAAGCGCTCTACACGAACCCCGTTGCCGCCAGGAACCGAAGCTGGATGAACGTGCCCCTCACGCTGCCCGACGCATCGCTGACGAGTACCTTTCTCGCGGCATCGGTGCACGCGGGCATGGTCGGGCTCAAGGGGCACAAGTCGGTAGGCGGGGTGCGCGTGAGCCTCTACAATGCGTTGGAAGATGACGCTCTCGAGCGATTGCTTGCGTTCATGCGCGAGTTCGCCGAGGCGAACAGGAATACGCCTGCATGAACCACACGCCGCCCGACCGGAATCCCGATGCTCAGCCAACCGATCTCGCCGCCGTCCGTGACGAGATCGATCGCATCGATGTCGAAATCCACGAACTGCTGAATCGCCGCGCCCGGGCAGCACTCAAGGTTGCCGAGATCAAGAAGGCCGCCGCCGGCGAGCAGACCATCAACTTCTATCGACCCGAGCGCGAGGCACAGATTCTTCGCGAAGTGGCGCGCCGCAACGACGGGCCGCTTGACGACGCCTCGGTGCAGCGCATCTTTCGCGAGATCATCTCGGTGAGCCTTGCGCTCGAGCAGCCGATGGTCATCGCCTACCTCGGTCCCGAAGGCACCTACAGCCAGACCGCCGTCGACCGGCACTTCGGGCATGCCGTGGTGCCGCAGCCAGAGGCGACGATTCCCGACATTTTCGCGGCTGTGGAATCGGGCCGCGCGCGTTTCGGCGTGGTACCGATCGAGAACTCCACCGAGGGTGCGATCAACCAGACGCTCGATCTCCTGACCGAAACCCTGCTGAAGGTCTGCGGCGAAATCGACCTTCGCATTCAGCACTGCATCCTGAGCCGGGCCGCCTCGCTCGACGACATTCGTGCCGTTCACGCCCATCCGCAGGCACTTGCGCAATGCCGTCGCTGGCTCGACACCCACATGCCGAAGGTCGAGCGTGTGGCCGAGAGCAGCAACGCCGTTGCCGCGCAGATTGCCGCCGAAAACCCCGCGGTTGCCGCCATCGCCGGAGAGTCCGCGGCCGAACGCTATGGCCTCAACGTGTTGCAGCCCGGCATTCAGGACGAAAAGAACAACACCACGCGCTTCATCGTCATCGGCAATCAGGAAGTGCCGCCGAGTGGCGACGACTGCTCGATGCTGCTCATCGGCGCGCCGCACAAGCCGGGGGGGCTCCGGCGTCTGCTCGAGCCGATGGAGTCGGAAGGCGTGAATCTCACGCGCATCGAATCGCGGCCCTTTCGCACGGCGCTCTGGGAATACGTGTTCTTCATCGACGTGACCGGCCACAAGGACGACGACCGGCTTGGACCGGTGCTCGAGAAACTCGCCGATGTTGCGCCGATGGTGCGCGTACTCGGTTCGTTTCCGCGTGCGCTCTGACCGGTGAGGACGAACAAGGACACCGCGGGCAAGGTTGCTGCGGATACGGCGGCCGCCAACACGCCGATCGACTTCACCGGCACCACGCTCTGCATCAGTGGCCTCGGCATGATCGGCGGCTCGCTTGCCGGTGCCCTGAAGGCGGCAAATTGGCCGGGCGAGATCGTCGGCGTGGTGCGGAACGACGCGGTTGGCGAGCGGGGTATCGAACTCGGCTACATCGATCGCTACAGCACCGATCTGGCGGCGGAAGCCGCACGGGCCGACATCATCATGCTGGCCGTGCCGATGCTCGTGATGGGCGAGCAACTTGCCATCGTCGCCCGGTCGATGCGCCCCGATGCCATCGTCACCGATGCAGGCAGTTGCAAGGGCGAGTTCGTCGAGAAGGCGAGGGCAGCGTTCGACACGCTTGCGCGCGTGGTGCCCGGTCACCCGATTGCCGGGCGCGAACGCACCGGTATCGATGCCGCCGACCCGGCCCTCTTCCGCCATCGGCGCGTGATTCTGACGCCGGTTCCCGAAACCGCCGTCGATGCCGAACAGACCGTCAAGGCGCTGTGGGAGACCGCCGGTGCCTCGGTCGAAGCCCTCTGCGTCGAATACCATGACCGCGTGCTTGCCGCGACGAGCCATCTTCCGCACATGGTGGCCTTTGCACTCGTGCATGCCCTGGCGGATCGGCAGGAGGCCGAAAACATTCTGCGCCACGCCGCCGGTGGTTTCCGGGATTTCACCCGCATCGCCTCGAGCGACCCCGTCATGTGGCGCGACGTGGCACTCACCAACCGTGCCGCCATTCTCGAATCGATGGATCAGCTCGATGAACACATGAAGCTGCTCAGAGCCGCGATCGATCAGGGCGATGCCGAGACCATCGAAGCGATGTTCGCACGCTCGCGTGATGTACGCGATGCGTATCTGGATGCGCCGGAAGGCTGATCACGGGGCTGGCGTGCCGATGCCGCGATCGTGCCTCGTCTTTTCTCAGGAACTACCCGACAAGATCATCAAGACGGGCATCATGGTACTGCCGGAAGCGGTGCTCGGCAATGCCGAGCCAGTCGGTGAGCATGCGATCGTAGAGACTGCGATAGTCGGTGGTGTAGACAAGGTCGTCATCCTCGAGCTTCTCGAGATCCGGTGCCTCGCTGTGCAGTCCCCCCCGGACCCTGCCGCCGATCACGAAGTGCGGTGCGGCGGTGCCATGATCGGTGCCCCCGGAGAGATTCTCGCGTGCGCGCCGACCGAACTCCGAATAGCTCATGATGATGGTGTTGTCCCACTCGCCATCGGCGATCAGTGCCTCGCGAAAGGCCGCCAGTGGTACTGCAACGCGAGCAAGCTGTCGCCAGTGCCTGTCCCATTGCCGCTCGTGGGTGTCGAATCCGTCAAGACGCACCCGATAGACCGGTGTATCGATGCCGGCGCGGATCAGATGCAGGACATCAGCCAGTTGCGCACCGAGTTGATCATTGTCGAGTGGTTCCACGCGCGGGGTTTTCTCGAGCCGAGCGGCGATGTCGCCAATGAGTTCATCGGTCGCGGCAACGTGTGTGCTGACGGAGTCGAGGAGTGGATTGTCGGACAGTGCGTCGAGTGGCATCGTGTCGTTGCCGATGGTGGGTGTGGCCATCAGCGACAGGCTGTCCCTGATCGAGAGGTAACGTCCACCTGTGCTTTCGAAGAGGCCCATGTCGGCCACCATGCTGATGCCGTGGGCATGTTCGATGGCGTGCGGAAGGCCTGTTTCGAGCGCCTCGGTCATCCAGCCGTTCCTTGACTGCCGCTGGCCATCGCCACCGGTTTCCCAGAGGGCGATGGAGGTGAAGTGCGAGCGGTTGGGGGACGGATAGCCGAGCCCCTGAACCCAGGCGAATTCACCGTGATCCCAGGCTTCCATGAGCGGCGTCATGGCCGCATGCAGACCGTTGTCGGCATCGAGATCGACGACATCGTCGCGACCGAGCGCAAGCCGTGGTCTCAACTCCCGGTAAAGATCATGTCGCCAGGGCACGAGCGTGTTGAGCCCGTCGTTGGCACCCATGAGTTCGACCAGCACGAGTCGCCGCGGGGAGCCTTGTCCCTGTGTGGCGAGTGCCTTGCGAGGCAGCGACAGGCCGGTGCCCGCAAGGCTCGTGAGCGCTGCGGCCGCAGCGATGCGCAGGAGTTTGCGGCGCTGCCGGCTGGCAGGAGGGCGTCGTTGAGCGTGCAGATTGCTTCGCTGGATGATCGGGTGTTGAGGCATGGCGATTTCTCCGCTCGGCATCGACACCGAGCGCGGACGCGTCAGAGCAACTGGAACCAGGCTTGGGCCGTCAGCCGTTCGAGTTCACGCTGCGTTTTGCTGGTCGGCGTCGGGCTTTGCGGTGAATTCTCCGACGGGCCTTCTGACTGACGTTCTGACGGGTTCTCTGAAGGACTTTCCGACAGGATGTCCTCGCTCGACAGTTCGACACCAGGTGCGAGCAGTTCGAGAAAACCGCTGTCGAGTTCGTCAAGCCTTGTCGAGAGTGCGGAAGGCGTCGGGTAGGTGATGGGTGGTGGCTCGATGGTGTAGAAGCCTTCTGCATCATCGTCGGGCTCTTTCACCAGCACCAGGGGTGTGTCTCCCGTTGCCGGGGAGTCTGCGATTGCTTTCTGCCAGAACGCATGGATTTCGGCGAAATCGTCGTCGCTGGCCACGGCCAGTGCATGGTCGAGGGCGGCGGGAAGACGCGCCAGCAATTCCGGAATCCAGTTGCCTCCGGTTGCGGCATCGAAGGCCTCGAGCGGGCAGACGAACGCCATCGAGGAATCGGGTGAGTCCGAACCGAGGTCAAGCCGCAGGATGCGCAGATCACGCTCCTGTTCATCCCGGCCCGAACAGAGAGGCCAGCGGCGCATGCAGTCAGGCCAGCACTGGTTGGACACGACCTGCATCACGGGTCGTCCCTGAATCATGTGCAGATCGACAACGAGGTTGTAGAGTTCGGTGTCACCGGCACGAAGGTTTTCCACCAGCAGGCGAAGCTGTTCCTCGCCGGGGGTGGTGTCCGGTTCATCGTAGGGGCGGATGGCACTTGCGCTCGGTTCGGTGTCCGGGCCTGTGGGCAAGGTCGACACGGCCCGTTCGGAGGCAGCAATCGGCAAGCTCAGCGTACCGTTGCAGTAGAGCTGGCCCGTTACCGAACGGCCCTCGCAGTCGTCCACCTGCGAGGCATCTTCGAGCGCCAGTTCCTGTTGACCGAAACGCACCTTGCGCACGTAGAAGTTGCGATCGCCCCTCTCGTCGGCAAGGTCGTTGACGAAGCTCACCTGCAACTCACGGCCTTTGTCGGCAAGCACTGCGGGAACGGTGAATTCCACTCGCTGCCAGAGGTCTTCCTCGAACATCGACTGGCCGAGCGTCGAACCATCGATGGCCCAGGTGACATCCGCAGCTGCGCTCTGCCACAGTGGCTTGCCACTGTCGTCACGCAACGACACGGTATAACGTGGATCACCCTGCCAGGCATCGCCGGCCAGTTCGAGCGAGATGATCGTTTCGTTGGAGTCGCTGCCGGCTGCACTCGGGGACATCATTGCGGTGTCCGCACCTGCGGCCATCATCATGCCACCGTCGGTACCCTCGGCCATCATCATGCCGTTGTCGGTGCTTTCGGTCATCATCATGTTCGCATCACCCTCGGCGAGCATGAGGTCATCATCGGCGGTGTCTGCATTGCCATCTGCCGCCAGCAGCAGCCGCACGCCGTGCTGGCGCTGGATCAGCCGGTCGGCACGCAACCAGGGTTCGCCTTCCTTCCAGCCAGCGACATTCGGCGGATTGAAGAGCTGCATGCCGGTTGCGGCCATCATGGCCGGTATGAGCTTCCACTCGTGTTTCGGGTAGTCGAGGCTGCGGGCAAGCCCGATGAAGAGTTGCGCAGGGGATTTGACGATGCTTGCCCGATTGGCTGGATCCCAGAAGGCTTCGCTTTCGAAAATGGCGCGGTACAGCGTGGGGAGGTCGTAGTCGCTGTCGCGGAACGCGGCGGCGATGTCGTCGATGGCTGCATCGTCGATGTTGGTCTCGCTGACGAAGGCGCGCCAGTATCGTTCCGTGAGATGACGCGCAGCCTTGGGTTGCGCGAGAATGCGATCGATCAGTGCATCGCCGTCGTGTACCGCAGTCACGCCGAACAGTTCGGTTTCTCCGTCGTGCCGAAGCCGTCTGTCGAACACGAAGCGATAGTCACGATGGGTATTCAAGCTGTAGCCGGTCAGCGCGAGCGCTGCCTGACGGACCACGCTTTCGGGGTAGTTGCCTTCACCGAGCGTGAACAGTTCGAGAAGTTCGCGGGCAAGGTTCTCGTTCGGCGCCTCGGCGTATGACGTGTCGTTGTCGAGGTAGTCGAGCAATGCCGGCTCGCGAATCATCGCTTTCAGGAAGTCGCGCCAGTTGCTGCCGACGTGTTCGCGGAACACCCGGTTCTGCCGCGCCAGCAGGAAGCCCCTGTCTTCGAGGTCGTCGATGGCACTCGCGAAGTGGTCGTGCCAGAACAGTACCAGGCGCTCGGTCTGGGGGCTGTCGGTCATGAGCATTTCGCGCACCCACCAGAGTCTCAGATCATCGAGTTCCTGCTGGCGTGCCGCGCGAAACGCCTGTCGCGGTTTCGTCGGCAGACTGTCGATCGCGAATGAGCGCGGCGCCGGTTCATCGACGATTGGCAGATAGGGCTGAAGGGGTTGCTCGGTGAGGTCGTCGATCAGCTGGTCGATGGCATGCCGGCGCGATTGCCCGACAAGAGCCCGCAGTTCGTCGGCCGAGGCACCGAAGCCCGTGCGGTGAAGGAAGTGGCGGGCGTCGGCCAGAGTGAGTTCTGACCAGAGGTGCTCCGGAACTGGCGACTCGGCGACGGCCGTCACCGATGTCAGCGCCAGAGGGAGGGCAAGCAGCAGGGTTCGCAGGCTCGTCGAAGAAGCCGGCTTCCTCGCACCGGCGTGCCGGCAAGGTCTGAAGATGCTCATCGGTCGTGGCCTTTCTCTTTCACCCACCTGAAGGTGTTTCAGGAAGGTCTGCACTCCTCATGGTCTACCCGAAGCGAGGCGTCCTGGCAAGCCTGACCGTGTCGGAGTGCTCGGTGTAACATGACTTTCACTCTCTGAACAATACCCGATCACCCCCCGATGACATCCACCGACGCAGCCGCGGTGAGCTATTCCCTGCAACCGGCAAGTGCGCTCAAAGGCCGCTTCCGCGTGCCCGGTGACAAGTCCATGTCGCATCGTGCAATGATGTTCGGCGGCATTGCCGACGGCGTTACCGAGGTATCGGGCTTTCTCGAGGGCGAAGACTGCCTGCATACGCTCGAGGCCTTCGAGGCACTCGGCGTCAGAGTGGAAAGGCCGGGTGCCGGGCAGGTCGTGCTGCATGGCGGTGGCACCGACAGCCTTGTGGCCCCGAAAGCGCCGGTCTACCTCGGCAACTCGGGTACCGGCATGCGTCTCCTGACAGGCCTGTTTGCCGGTCTGAACCTGCCCGTGACCTTCACGGGCGATGCCTCGCTGAGCACGCGGCCGATGCGCCGCATCACCGAGCCCCTGGCCTTGATGGGTGCAAGAGTAGGCACCACCGACGCCGGCACGCCGCCACTCGAGATCGTGCCGGGTGACACGCTCGTGGGCATCGACTACCGAAGTCCGCTCGCCAGCGCGCAGGTCAAGTCGGCCATCCTGCTGGCCGGTCTGCATGCCAGCGGCCGCACCACGGTGCACGAGCCTGCCGTCACGCGCGATCACACCGAGCGCATGCTCCGTGGCTTCGGTGTCGAGGTCGACGTCGATGGTCTGAAGGTGTCGCTCGAAGGTGGGCAGAAGCTGCGCGCTACCACACTGACCGTACCGGGTGACATCTCCTCGGCCGCCTTCTTTCTGGTGGGTGCGGCGATGACGCCGGGGTCGGAGCTCACGGTCGAAGGCGTCGGCGTCAACCCGACACGCACCGGCATCGTCGATATCCTGAAGCTCATGGGCGCCACCATCGAGCCTCGCAACGAGCGTGAGGTGAGCGGTGAGCCGGTGGCCGACCTGCACGTCGTGGGCGGCAGGCTCCGTGGCATCGATGTTCCCGAGCGGCTCGTCTCGCTCGCCATTGACGAGTTTCCGGCGCTGTTCGTCGCGGCGGTCGGTGCCGAAGGTATCACGCGTGTTACCGGTGCCGAGGAGCTTCGCGTCAAGGAGACCGATCGCATTCAGGTCATGTGTGACGGGTTGCGCGCACTCGGCGCCGATATCGAAGACTTTCCCGATGGTGCACGCATCAACGGGGGCAGACTCGATGGCGGTGAGGCCGATTCCTGCGGCGACCATCGTACCGCCATGGCCTTCTCGATGGCGTCACTGTTGGCCGACGGGCCTGTCACGGTGCGCGACTGTGCCAACGTGAATACCTCTTTCCCGGACTTTGCCGTGCTGGCGAAACGTGCCGGGCTTGCCATCGAGGTGTACTGAACGATCATGGCTGCCGAATTGCCGAAGGATGCGAACGCGGTGCCGGTCATCACCATTGACGGTCCGTCGGGTGCCGGCAAGGGCACGATCGCGGAGAAGCTCGCGGAGCGGCTCGGGTTTCACCTTCTCGACAGTGGTGCCGTGTATCGCGCGGCGGCCGTGCAGGCGATACGCGCCGGAGCCGACCTCGACAATGAAGCCTCGGTCCTGGCGGCGCTGGAGCCATCCGCGATGCGCTTCGAACCGGGTGAGGGCGGTGTCCGCGTGTGGCTCGGCGCAGAAGACATCAGTGGGGAGCTGCGTACCGAAGGCACTGCGGCAGGGGCGTCGCGAGTTGCCGTCATGCCGGAACTGCGTCAGCGCCTTCTGCCCCAGCAGAGGAGTTTTCGTCGGGCCCCGGGGCTCATCGCCGATGGGCGCGACATGGGCACGGTGGTGTTCCCCGATGCCACGCTCAAGGTGTTTCTCTCGGCCAGTGCCGAGGTTCGCGCAAGGCGCCGCCTGCGTCAGCTGCGCGAGAAGGGCGAGCATGCCAGGGAGGCGGATGTCATCGTGGAGATTCGCCAGCGCGACGAGCGTGACGCCAGACGCGTTCATGCGCCACTGCTTGTGGCAGAAGGCGCGCTCGAAATCGATTCCAGCGACTTGAGCATCGACGCGGTTGTCGAGCGGGTGCTGGCCGCTTACCGTGGTTTTTCACAGATCTGACAATTTGCCGTGATTCTGCAGCAATCTGCAACATAACAATCTTCCGCAGCGAACTACACTGGCGCGCTCGTTGTAGCTGCTGTGGAGTTCGATCGGTGGAAAACCTGCAAATCACGACCGCGTCCGATGTTTCGGTCATCGTCAACGGCAGTCCCGTTCAGGCGCCTTCGACAGGCAAGGTAGCCCGTCAGGCACCGGCGGCCGAACGCTCGGTCTATCTGAGTGAACGGCTGTTGCAGACACCCGATCGCAACCTGTTCAATCACGTCAAGTTTCATCTGGTGAAGCAGGTGTTGGACCGGATCGGGATCGACAATCCCGCCATTCTGGACGTGGGTTGCGGCACCCAGGTGGCAAGGCGTTATCTCACTGAGATCGGCCTGCAATTCAGGTATTTCGGTATCGACTACGAGCCTGATTTCAAGCCCGACGCGCTCGTCGATCTGCTCAATCCCGCGCCGCCCGCCGGACGCATGCCCTGGCAGCCGGATGTGGTGATGATGCTGGATGTGCTCGAACATCTGACGGAAGACCGGGACGAACTGGTGCGTATTCTCGACCAGCTGTCGAGCTGGATTCCCGACACTGCAACCGTGATCGTGACGCTGCCGCAGATGTACCGTCTCGATCGTTTCAAGCTGCCGCACCTGCACTATGCCGAACACAAGATTCGTCTGCGCCGCGAGGAATGGATGGACATTCTCGGCAATGGCTTCGAACTGCAGTTCACGCAGGGTCTCGGCTACCTCTCCGTCATTCCCTATCTGCCGATGGCCAGCCGGCGCTACCATCCCGAGAATCGTCTCGGTAGCCTGTTCAACCATCTGCGGTCCCGCACCTTCGAGTGGGGGCCCCTGAAACCCGCCGATCTGCTGCTGTCGAACTCGCTTGGGCGCCTGCCGTTCTGCAAGGGGGCGGCCAACGACGTGCTGTACGTGCTGAAGCCGCGCCGATCGTCATGAATGCGCATTACCCGGATTTTCTCGGTGAAACGGCGAAGCGCATCGGTCTTCGCCGGTATCCCGAGGTGCGGCAGTTCGTGGTGCAGCATCTCTACGCAGACACGCTGCGGCTGCTGTTGCTGCTGCATCGGCACGTACCGATCGATGTGGTGATCGGTATCGGCTATTCGGGTCAGGATACCGTCGTGCAGCAATTGCGCGAAGCCGGCATCCGTGTCGTCACGCCTTCCTACGAAGCGCTGCGGCAGACGGTTGCAGACGAGCTTGGTGCGAGTCTCGCCCGCTGCCGTGACAGCGGCAGGGAACTCCTCATACACGAGGTCGGTGGTTACGCCATTCGTGCATTGCACGAAGCCTTCGCCGATGACATCGACCTCGTTGCCGGTGCCGTCGAAATCACCAAGCAAGGCGTCTGGGTCGCCGAGTCCCTGCCGGAGTTGCGCATCCCGCAACTCAACTGTGCCCAGACGCGACTCAAGGAAATCGAGGGACGCATGGTCGGTGATGCCGTGGCGGCCTCGATCGATACCGTCCTCCGAGAACTCGGCCTGTCGCTGAGTGGTCGTCGTGCGACATTGTTGGGTTACGGCTGGGTCGGCAGCGGTTGTGCCCGAGGTCTGAGCGCACGGGGCATGCAGGTGTCCGTGCACGACAGCGACGACATCCGTCAGGTAGCAGCGGCCGTGGACGGCCATGTCCTGACGACGCCGACGGTCAGCGAACCTGCACCGTTTCTCGTGCTGGGTGCGAGTGGGCACTGCTCCATCGATCGCGAATGCCTTCAGTCATTGCCCGATGGTTGCTTCATTGCCAGTGGCGCCTCGAAGGATCACGAAATCGATCTCGACAGCCTTCGTGACGGCAGCGAAAGAATGGAGTCCATTCACCCGCATGTCGATGCCTGTCACATGCGCGATGGGCGTTGTCTCTACCTGATCAATCAGGGCTTTCCGGTCAATTTCATCGCCAGCAGCGTGCCTGACGAGATTGTCGAGTTTCTGTTCGCGGAGTTGATCATGCTGGTGCCGGAACTGCTCGACAAGCGACCGTCACCGGGCATCTGGCCACTCTCCGAAGAACGTGAACGGCTGGCGGCGCGTATCTGGCTGCAGTTGCGTTGAGTGATCTCCTGCGACCCCGGTGACGGTGGCTTTGGTAGCTGCTCAAGCCGCTCAGGCAGCGTGTCCGAGCGGGTGTTGATTCGACCAGCGTTCGAGGAATCGGTCGCAGTCCGTCGGTGACATCGGTTTCGCGAAGTGAAAGCCCTGCATCTCGTCGCACTTGTTGTCCTTGAGCCATGCGACCTGCTCGGCCGTTTCGACGCCTTCGGCGACCACGTTCAAGCCGAGCATCCTGCCCATCTGCAGGATCATCGAGGCAATGACCATCTGGTCGGTGTTGATCATGAACGAGCGGTCGATCTTGAGGCTGCTGATCGGGTATCTCTGCAGATAGGCGAGATTCGAGTAGCCGGTGCCGAAGTCGTCGATGGCCAGGTGATAGCCCGCATCATGCAGCGACGTCAGGATGCTGGAGACGTCGTTGTTGCCGAGCAGCATCGATTCGGTAATCTCGAGTTCGATGTTGCCGGGGTCGCATCCCACGGCTGACTGCACCTGGTTGATGGTGTCGATCAGATTCGGGGAGTTGAACTGAACCGGTGAAATGTTGACCGAAATCCGCACGGAGTGACCATTCCTTTGCCAGTGCAACTGCTGGCGCATGGCGTTCTCGAGCACGAAACGTCCCATCTCGATGATCAGTCCGGTTTCCTCGGCGACCGGGATGAAGGCGCCGGGGCTGACCAGTCCACGGGTGGGGTGACGCCAGCGCATCAGCGCTTCCATGCAGATCACCTCGAGACTGGCCGTGTCGATGCGCGGTTGGTAGAAGACCTCGAACTGTGCGAGTTTCACGGCGTCCACGAGATCGTTCTCGAGTGCGAGTCGATCGGCGATGCCGGTATTCATGCTCGGCTCGAAGAAGCAGCGTCCGCTGTTGCTGTTCTTGGCCTTGTACATCGCGAGATCGGCGTTTCTCAGCAGTGTCGATACGGTGCTGCCGTCGATCGGGTAGCGGCAGATGCCGAGGCTCGGTACCACATGGAGACGGTGATCGTCGACATGGTAGGGTTTGCCGAGACGTTCGAGCAGCGCGTTGCAGTATTCCTCGAGCGCATCGCGCTCGATGATTTCATCGAGTACCAGCACGAATTCATCGCCACCGAGACGCGCGACGAACAGTTCGCTGCCGTCGGTGTGCTTCCTGAGCCGTGAGGCCACGTTGATCAGCAGCGAGTCGCCGACCGAATGACCGAGTGTGTCGTTGATGAGCTTGAAGCGGTTCAGATCCATGAACAGCAGGCTGAACGGAGCAGGGTGGCAACAGCGGGTCTTGAGTTGTTGCACCAGTGACACCCGGTTGGCCAGTCCGGTCAGGTCGTCGGTATACGCCAGTCGATTCGCTTCCTGCTGCATGAGCCGGCGCTGGGTGACGTCAGTGGCGCTGCAGAGAATGGAACGCCCGCCGGTATGGGCGTTGGCGGTTTCCTCGAACACCATGTGGTGCCAGGCCTCGCCATTGCGGGTATTGACCACGACTTCGGTATCGTACTCACCGTTCTGCTCGAGCTTCAGCAGGATATGCTCGAGATCCTGCCTGTCCCGGATGCGCTCGTTCAAAGGCTCATTGGTGTGATTGGCGACGCTGCGCGCTGCCGGGTTGGCATAAAGCAGCGAAAGATCGGTGTCGTAGAGCGAGATCATGGCCGAGGTGTGCAGCAGGGCCTGAGTGCTGTGAGCCGATGCCGAAGCGCACTCCTTCTGATCGAAGAATTTCACGTGCACGAGCAGCGCAGTGTGTCCGTCGACACAGACAACGGGTGACAGCACTACATCCGTCGCCGTGGATTCTCCTTCCGGAAACAGCGTCCAGCGTTCCTCAACCGAACACTGCGATTCGTTGCACTCACGAAGAATCTGCTGCAGTCGATTGAGCGCGGAACGGGAAGTGTCGGAGAGGTCGCGTGATCGCAGTTCGTCCAGCGATTCGGCGTTCCAGAACGCCAGGCCGGACTTGTTGGCCCAGAGGAAGCGAGTGTTCTCGACATCGAACACCCAGATGGGCACGCTGAGGTGCGCCATGGTTCCTGCAAGTTGATCGTCGATACCCGTTGGTGATGTATGCACTGCTCGAAACAGCGTGGTGAGACATCGGAGTCTAGCGGCGGCTGATGCCGATCATGGAGTGGAAAAACGAGATGCCGGGCACACTTCGATGCCGCGGTCTGACCAGGGGGGTCAGAACACCAGATTCAGCATGACCAGCGACACCACGAGGAACAGGATCGACATGCCGCCACCGGCGCGCACGAAATCGCTGACGTGGTAGCCCGCCGGACCCATGATCAGTGCATTGACCTGGTGCGTCGGAATGATGAAACTGTTCGAGGTCGAGATCGCCACGGTGATGGCGAAGAGCGCGGGGTCGGCGCCGGCGGCAAGCGCGATGGATATCGCCAGTGGTACGAGCAGTACCGTGGCCCCCACGTTGGACATCACGAGCGTGAAGCTCGTGGCGAGCAACGCGATGCCGGCCTGCAGCGACCAGGCCGGCCAGCCATCGAGCAGCGCGATGATTCGCTGTGCAATCCAGGCGGCGGTGCCCGTGTCCTGCACGGCCCGCCCGAGCGGAATCAGACTCGCGAGCAGGAATACGGTGTTCCAGCCAACGGCGCTGTAGGCTTCGTCGATCGACAGCACGCGTGTCAGCAGCATGCCGACCGCGCCCGTCAGCAGACACAGCGACAGGCGGATGTCGGTGAAGAGAATCAGGCACAGCGAGATGGTGAAGAACAGCAGCGCCGGTGCGACCTTGTTGGGACGCAGTTCCTCGTAGGGAAAGTCCGAGGTCACGACGATGTAGTCGCGGTTTTTCTTGAGGCGGCTGAGGTTTTCCCAGGTGCTGTGGGCAACGAGGAGATCACCCGCCTGAAACTCCATGAGACCTATCCTGGAGGCGTCATGGTTGTTCGACTGCACATGGCTGTAGATTTCATCACCACGATGGATGGCAAGCAGGGAAAGCCCGGTGGTCTTGCGGAGCAGAAGCTCACGCGGGCTCATGCCGATCGCCTTGCTGTCGGGCGCGATGACCACTTCGGCGATACCCGAATTGTTGGTCGAGAAGGCATCGGCGAATACGTCGAGGCGCGCATGCAGTTCGAGCCCGTATTCCCGGCAGAACTGCTCCACCACCGAACGCTTGCCGATGATGGCAAGCCGGCAGGGAGTGGCGATTTCCGCATTGAGCACCTGCACCATCGAGAGCTTGCCCCGGTAGAAGGTGGAGATGATGTAGAGATGGTTCTCGTAATTGATGTCGGCGAGGGTCTTGCCGATCAGTGCGCTGTCATTGGGTACCGAAACCTCGAACACGTCGGAATGCAGTCCGTACACGCGCTGGAGGTACTCCGACATGCCGCGCGTGCTGCGCGATTCGTTCTCGTCGCGTGACGGTACCACCCACTTGCCGAACAGCACGAAATAGATGATGCCCGAGGCGACGAGGGCAAGGCCGACGGGCGTGACCGAGAAGAGTCCGAAGTGCTCGATCTGCTGTTCAGGGCGCAGGCTGGCGTTTACCGACTCGATCAGATCGTTCAGCAGAATCAGTGGCGACGAGCCCACCATGGTCATGGTGCCGCCGAGAATGGCACAGAAACCCATCGGCATGAGAAGACGGCCGATGGGGATGGCGGTGCGTCCTGAAATGCGGCTGACGACAGGCAGGAAGAGGGCTGCGGCACCGACGTTCTGCAGAAAGCTCGAGATGATACCGACCGTACCCGATACGATCGGAATGACGCGCGCTTCGGTGGAGCCGCCGCGTCTGACGATCATCGCCGCCACCTTGTTCATGATGCCGGTCTTGTCGAGTCCTGCGCCGACGATCATCACGGCGATGATCGAAATGACGGCGTTCGAGGCAAAGCCGTCGAAGATATGGGTGGGATTGGCGAGGTTGTGAAGCCCGGGTAGGTAGCTGGCGAGCCCGAGCAGCACCAGCACCACGATGGCGGCAAGGTCGATGCGGACGACCTCGGTCACGAACAGGAACACGGTGAAGGCGAGTACGGCCAGTACGACGCCCATTTCATGGGTGAACACCACTTGTTCCATTTTGGCCCCACTGTTGTGACAGGCCAATAGCATGGCCTGAAAGCGTCGATCCCGCAAGTGGGTAGGCGAAACTCAACTGGAGAGAAAGGCGATTCGGCCCTGGCCGTAGTTCGGAATGGTGACTTCGTAATCCGAGCGCGCTGCCATGCTGCCGGCATCGCACTTCTGCTCCGCGGGCACCTCACCCGGAGAGGGGTAGGTCCTGTCGAGGCGCAGGTGCGGGGTACGGTTGTTCATGAAGAGTCGCGAGCAGATGTTCATGATCTCGGAAACGTTGTCGAGTACCGGCTTCGAGAAGTCACCGTTCGCAGCGGCTTCTTCGGCCACACCCTTCGGAATCATGGTCAGCGAAGCGCCCGCGTAGGCGGCAAAGGCGTGATCGCAGGCGCAATAGGCCACCGGGGCATCATCATCGTCGATGAATACCGCCATCAGGGTCTTGTCGGCATCGGCCGTTGCCAGCGCTGCGGTACTGGGCGCGATCTCGAGGTCGCTGAACAGCATGCCGAGAATCTGCTTGACGTCCTGTTCCTTGGGAACAACGAAGTTGGCCATGGGTTCTACTCCTGGGCGTTGCGTCTGGCGACCCGGAGCGCACGCTGCCGTCGAGTCGCCCGACTGGTGGGATCAACGGATGTACTTGCCGATTTCGGCGCGGAAGGCATCAGGCGTGAAGGGCTTGGCGATGAGAAAACGTGCACCGAGTTCGCTTGCCTTGCTGCGCATCTCTTCGGTGCCTTCCGTGGTGATGAAACCGAAGGGAGGGTTGATGTTCTCTGCCTTGATGGCAGTGAGGAGCTCAGGGCCGGTCATGTTGGGCATGTTCCAGTCACAGAGCACGAGGTCGGGCACGCTTTCCTTGATTTTCTCGAAAGCGATGGCGCCGTCTGCGGCCTGATCGATGTCATGACCGTCAAAGCCGGCTTCGCGAAGTGTCTTGATGACGATCATGCGCATGGCGGTGCTGTCGTCGACGACGAGAATGTTCATGAGTGGTACCTGATGTGCTGTTGAGAAGAAGTGATCTTGACGGTTTGTCCGATGCGACGGAAGTGAAACAACTTACGTGCCAAAACGCACTTGCTGGCGCGTCAGGTAATCAAGTCGAGCGGCGACCTTGTCGAGCGGGATCACCTCATCGGCGGCACCGAGCTTGACGGCGGCACCCGGCATGCCCCATACCACGCTGCTCTTCTCGTCCTGACAGATGGTGCGCGCGCCGGCTTCCTGCATCTCCTTCAGCCCACGTGCGCCATCGTCGCCCATGCCGGTCAGGAGAATGCCGAGGGCATTGGGCCCGGCGCATTGTGCAGCGGAGCGAAACAGGACATCGACCGAGGGGCGGTGGCGGTTGACCGGTGGCCCGTCGCTGAGTGCGCAGTGGTAGCGAGCGCCGTTTCGCTTCACGAGAAGATGACTGTCGCCTGGTGCGATATAGGCATTCCCGGGCAGGATGTGTTCACCGTCTTCGGCCTGGCTGACCCTGATGCGGCACAGTTTGTCCAGACGCTCGGCAAAGGGAGCGCTGAAGTTGCCGGGAATGTGCTGGGTGATGACGATGCCGGGTGAGTCGGCTGGCAGTTGCGTCAGTACCTCCTTGATGGCTTCGGTGCCACCGGTGGAGGAGCCGATGGCCACGAGTGCATCGGTCGTGATGTATCTGCCGCCCGATGCGGGATCGATGATGACATCCGCACTGTGCTTTTCGTCCACGGCCATCGCCTTCTCGCTGACAGGCAAGGTCCTGCTCGTGCGGGCTTCGACACGGGTGCCTGCAGCGGTTCGCAGTTTCGTGATCAACTCATCACGGTACTCGGTGAGACCTTGAGCGATACCGAGCACCGGTTTGCTGATGTAGTCCACGGCGCCGATTTCCATCGCCTTGAGGGTCACGTCGGCGCCATCGCGGGTCAGGCTGGAAATCATGATCACGGGCATCGGTCGAAGACGCATGAGGTTACGGAGAAAGTCGAGGCCGTCCATCTTGGGCATCTCGACATCGAGCGTGAGTACATCCGGATCGAGTTGCTTGATCTTCTCGCGTGCCTGGTAGGGATCGTGGGCCGTGCCCACGACTTCCATGTCATCGGCCGAGCCGATGAGTTCGCTGAGCAGCTTCCGAACGAGTGCAGAATCGTCGATGATGAGTACGCGGGTCTTTCTGCTCATGTCTGGGTCTCGAGGTTGTGGCGGCGCAGGCTGTGCGCTGCGTAGCTTGTTCAGGAGAAATCGGAGTCGGCTGCGGGCAGCCGTTCTTCGAGGCGGGAGAGGTAACTGGCTTCCTCGCGGATGACGTCATTCCCTTCACTCACGGGCAGGCGTTTCACGAGTACGCGACCCGTTGCCGGAAAGTAGAGAAGGCGTCGTGGATTGACACCACCCAGATCCCGGCCAGCCAGCTGCAACCGTCCGGAGGCAAGATAGGCGAGTGCGAATTCGATGTTGCGCCGGCCCACTTCGGTTCCGGAGGGCAACACCTGAGCACCACCGAAGAGCTTGACCTCGAGGCGTTCGTGTTGTCCGCCGTGCGCGACGATCGTGTCGATGAGTTGTTCCATCGCACAGCTGCCGTAGCGCGCCCTTGCGTCGAGTTCGCAGTTGGCGAGCGGATCGCTGTCGGTTCTTTCCGGCAACATGAAATGGTTGATGCCACCGATGCCGGCGTCTGCATCGCGAATGCAGGCGGTCACGCAGGATCCGAGCACGGTGGAAACCACCTCGTCTCCGCGGGTGACATAGAACTCACCCGGAAGGACGCGTACCGCATGGCGCCGGAACTGGCTGTCCCACCAGCTGGAAAGCGACTCGAAGCCGGACAGAACCACCATTCGTTCGGGATGGTTCAGGCGCGAGCGAGCCTGCATCGATGCTTTTGCCGTCGTCATCAGGCTTGTTTCCGGTAGACCGTCTTGCCGATCAGCGAATAGCGATCGCTGAGGCTGTGCAGGTTTTCGGAGTGGCCGATGATCAGGTGCCCGTCGGGGGGGCTCTGGTTGGCGAATCGCTCGAACAGGGATGACTGGGTCTGTTTGTCGAAATAGATCACCACGTTTCGGCACATGATCAGATCGAAACTGCCCCGCATGGGCCAGGGATCCATGAGGTTGAGCCGGCGAAAACTGATCAGGCGCCGGAGTTCCTCCCTGACCCTGACCTTGCCGTGATTCCGACCGCTGCCACGCTGGAACCAGCGTTTGAGCCGTGCTGCCGGCAGTCCTGCCACGCGGGCGTCGTCGTAGACGCCGGCTTCGGCGACTGCGAGGACGCTGCTGTCGATGTCCGTCGCAAGGATGCGTACATCGAGATTGTCGATGTGCGGTATCGATTCGCGCAGGGTCATCGCGAGCGAGTAGGGCTCTTCTCCGGTGGAACAACCCGCCGACCAGATGCGCAGGCGTCGTTGTCGTCTGGTATCGACGAGCTCCGGCAGGAGTTCGTTGGCAAGAAACTCGAAATGGTGGTTCTCGCGGAAGAAGGCGGTCAGGTTGGTGGTAATGGCATTGGTGAAATGCTCGAGTTCCGTTTCGGGGTTTTCTTCGAGAAACGTACAGTAGTCATCGAAACTCGTCAGTTCGAGCTTGCGCAGTCGCCTTGCAAGGCGACCATAGACGAGGGTGCGCTTGAAGTCAGAGAGGCTGATGCCCGTCTTGTCGCGAACGATTTCCCGGAGTGTCTCGAAGTTCCTGTCGGTGAAGGCGAAGTCCTGTACTTCGCCTTCACCGAACTTCCTTGCAGCCTGTGCAGCCATTGCCGTGACTCAGAATTCGGTCCAGTCGTCGGTGCCCGTCTTCGGCGCCGAGGCTCCCTGATCTACCGCATCGGAACGGTTGTCGTTGGCCGCATTCGGTGCATCCGCCCAGGGGCGATCCTTGCTGCGCCGCTCGTCGCGATTGCCGGCAGCAGGTGCCACCTGAGCAGCTTGGGCGCCGCCGGCTCCCTGTCTGGTGGCAAAGAAGCTGACCATCTCGTTGAGGTTGTGTGCCTGCTCGTCCATCGACTCGGAGGCCGCGGCCGCTTCCTCGACAAGCGCGGCGTTCTGCTGCGTCACTTCGTCCATCTGGGCGATGGCGTTGTTGATCTGCTCGATGCCTTCGGACTGTTCCTGCGAGGCTGCCGCGATTTCGGCGATGATGTCGCTGACCTTCTTCACCGAGTTGACGATCTCTTCGAGCGTCTTGCCCGATTCGTCGACGAGTCGCGAGCCTTCCTCGACCTTGGTGACGCTGTCCTCGATGAGGTCCTTGATTTCCTTCGCGGCCGTCGCAGAGCGGCCTGCCAGGTTTCTTACTTCGCTGGCAACGACCGCGAAGCCGCGACCCTGCTCGCCGGCACGGGCTGCTTCGACGGCAGCATTCAGTGCGAGCAGGTTGGTCTGGAAAGCGATTTCGTCGATGACGCTGATGATGGCCGCGATCCGGTTCGAGGATGTCGTGATTTCGCTCATCGCCGAGACGGCGTTGTTGACCACGTTGCCACCGGCTTCGGCCTGCTGGCGAGCACTCGCGGCCAGCTGATCGGCCTGGCGTGCGTTGTCGGCGTTCTGGCGAACCGTCGATGTCATTTCTTCCATCGAGGAGGCGGTTTCCTCGAGGTTCGAGGCTTGTTCCTCGGTACGTTGCGAAAGGTTGGTGTTGCCCTGGGAGATTTCCCGGGCACCGTTCAGCACGAGGTGAGCGCTTTCGCTGATGCCGCCGACGACTTCGGTCAACTTGCCGATGGTGGCATTGACATCGTCCTTGAGCCTGCCGAAGGATCCCTCGAAGTGATTGTCGACGGTGTGGGTCAGGTCGCCCTTGGACATGGCGCTGACGACTTCCACGGTTTCGGTGATGACACGGTCGCTGATGTCGACGAGCTCGTTGACGCCGATGCTGAGTCTTTCGTAGAACTCTTCCTTGTCGGCCAGGTCGATGCGATGCGAGAGATCACCCCTCTTCGCATTGTCGATCATGCTTTGCACCTCGTTCTCGATGGCGAGTTGCTGGGTGCGATCGAACCACTCGGATACCATGCCGAGGCGTTCGCCGTCTGCGATGATCGGCGTCACGATGATGCGCAGGTGACGATTGCCGACCGGTACCTCGGCCACGTAGGTGTCGTTGAGTTCGGCCAGCAGTCGACGCTGGTGCGCCGGGTCCTTGTGAAACTGGTCGATGTTTTCGCCGACAAGCGCCCCGGCATCGAATCCCGGGATTTCCTTGCGGATCTCGGATTCGGCATCCTTCATCATCGATTCCATGGCGCGGTTGACGTAGGTGATGCTGCCGTCGATGTCGGCAACCATGACGTTGCCGGTGACGGCATCGAGGGCCTGCCTCAGTCGCGTGTTTCGAATCGCGGCCTGTCGCTCGGCGTTGATGCGAGCGGCGAGCTTCTCGCGCATCGCACACATCGACGCGTATACACCTTTTGCGGAGTCGGCATCAGTCATCTCGATATCGAGATTGTCGTTGGCGATCGCTTCCGTCACCACCTGCAGATGGCGGGGCTCGGCACCCAGCTGCTTCATGATGCTGCGCGTGATCAGAAGACCCGCGACGATGCTCACCAGCAGCGCGATTGCGAAACCGACCGCCTGCACGATCTCAGCCGTGTGTTCGCTGGCCTCGGCTTCGAGTCTCGACTTCGATTTTGCGGTGCTTGCCCTGATCTCTTCCAGCAGGGTGACGAGGCCCTGCCGGAGTTCCTTTCCTTCGTGTTCCGCGTTTTCTGCCGCGGCCTCTCCCTGTTGCAGCTGACCCTGTTCGTAGAAGGCAAAGGCTTCCCTGGCAAGCTTGACGTAAGTCTCGAACGACGTACGCAGTTCCTGCAGTTTCGTTATCTTCGCTTCGAACACTGCAGCTTCCGTGGCTTCGAGGTTCAGTGAATCAACGCTTTCCGCCAGCGTGTTGATGGCGTCGAACTCGGCGTACAAGGTTTCGGTCTTGGCGTCGAATTCCTGGAGGTGGTGCCGGAAATGCTCGTGAGACCCCTCCGGTTCGGCATCGTGCCCGTGTGCGCTCGGCGAATCCTTGTCATGCTGTTCGTTCTGCATGGCGTCGCCATGCCGGATGGTTCTTTCGAAGTTGATCGCCTGTTCCAGCTGATGCACCGTTACCGCAGAGGTGAGGTTGGCCAGCGGCAGGCTGACCTTGGCGACCATGGAGACGTCGTTGCCGAGCGTGCGGAGCTTGATCAGGGTGGTGACACCCATGGCCGCCATCAACAGCGGCAACAGGATCACGAGTGTGGTGATCTTGGCTCTGACGGTACTGAACATGTCCTTCATGTGATTGATCCTGTGGTTGTGATTCGGGAAGGGAGAGGGGGTCGGATGGCCGGGTGTCGGGGCGCTGTTCACGCCGCGTTGCCGGTAAAGGCGATGTGTTTCATGATGCCGTTGCGAAGCAACCTGTCGATATCGAGCATGATGATCATGCGTTCATCGATCGAGGCGAGGCCGCGGATGGCATCGCTGTCGACGCCGTCGCCGAATTCCGGAGCAGGCTTGAGATCTTCCTTCGGAATGTTGTGTACTTCGGACACGGCGTCCACGACGATTCCCATGGTGCGCTCGCCGTGTTCTTCATCGCGTACCTTGACCACGATTACCACCGTGGTCTTGTCGAAGGTGGCGTCGGCCATCCGGAAGTGGCGACGCAGGTCGATCACCGGTACCACGGTGCCGCGAAGGTTGATGATGCCGAGCACGGCGTCGGGCATGTTGGGCATGGGGGTCACGCCTTCCCATCCCTTGATTTCCTGCACGCGCAGGATATCCACACCGTAGTGTTCGCCCGCCAGCACGAACGTCAGAAACTGATCCATGCCGTTGGTGTCGTGAAGGTTGCTGTCGGAGACCTGGGGTGATGCATTCATTCTCTTGATTTCCTTCGAAGGCTCAGGCGACATTGCTCAGCCGCTGTTTGCGGATGCAGCATTCGTGATGCCGCTGGATCAGGCCGGGTACATCCATGATCAGCGCGACCGTACCGTCGCCGAGAATGGTGGCCCCCGAGATTCCCTGTATCTGCGTGAAATTGGATTCGAGACTCTTGATCACGATCTGCTGCTGGCCGAGAAGATCGTCGACGAACAGGCCAACGCGCTGGCCATCGGCCTCGACCACGACAAGAAGGCCGTCGCTGAAATCGTGTGTGCCGCCCTGCATGCCGAAGAGTTCGTTCATGCGAATGACGGGGATGTATTCGTCGCGAAGTCTGTAGAGCTCGCTGCTGCCGGCGACGCTCTTGGTATGTTCGGGCTGCATCTGCAGTGATTCGACGATCGATACCAGCGACACGATGTAGGTTTCTTCGCCGATGCGCACGAGCTGTCCGTCGAGGATGGCGAGGGTCAGCGGCAGGCGGATGGTGACGGTGCTGCCGGCGTCGGGGTTGTTGGCGATGCTGACGTGGCCACCGAGGTCGCGAATGTTGCGGCGCACGACGTCCATGCCGACGCCACGGCCGGACACGTCACTGATCGTGTCGGCGGTGGAGAAGCCCGGCTGGAAGATCAGATTGAACACACGCTCATCGGAAAGCTCCTCGGCTTCGCCGACGATGCCGCGTTCGATGGCCTTCGAGAGAATCCTCTCCCGGTTCAGGCCGGCGCCGTCGTCGATGACCTTGATGATGATGTCGCCACCCTCGTGGTAGGCCTGCAGGGTCAGGGTGCCGGTGTCAGGCTTGCCTTTTTCCCGGCGTACCTCGGGTGTCTCGATGCCGTGATCGAGCGAATTGCGAACCAGGTGAACCAGCGGATCGCCGATCTTTTCGAGCACCGTCTTGTCCACTTCGGTCTGTTCGCCGATCATCTGCAGATCGATCTTCTTCTCGAGCGTCTTGCTCAGATCGCGGACGAGGCGTGGGAAGCGGTTGAACGAGAAGCTGATCGGCAGCATGCGAATCTGCAGCACGCTTTCCTGCAACTCGCGCGTATTGCGTTCGAGTTGGGTAATGCCGTCGAAGAGTTTCTCGATCATGTTGTCGCCGCCCTCATGCAGGCTGCTGCCGATCTGGCTCAGCATGGACTGGACGATGACGAGTTCACCGACCTGATTGATCAGTGCGTCGATCTTGTCGATGCCGACGCGAATCGAACCCGAATCCTGTTTCGATGAGCTTGCAGCCTTCTTTTCGGTTGCCGATTGCCCCTTGACACTCTTCTCGGGCGGGGCGGCGGAGCTGATTGCCGGATTGGCATTCACCACCGTGCTCGATTCGCTGACCGGATCCTTCGCCGGCTCGCTGGCCGTTTCGCTGGCCGTTTCGCTGGCCGTTTCGCTCGCCGTTTCGCTCGCCGTTTCGCTGGTGGCATCTGCGGCAGGCGTGCCGTCGGGTGCGCCGGCGTCGCCGCTCTCGAGCATGTGTTGGAGCTTCTTCTGTACTTCGGCAATGCGTGGGTTTTCGCTCTCGTCACTGGCACGCACCGCGTCCATCATCTCCCGCAGGACGTCCACCGATTCGAGCAGCAGATCAACAACCGGCTGGCTGACCTCGCGCCGCCCGTCACGCATCTCGTCGAGCAGTGTCTCCATGACGTGCGTGAAATCGGCGATGTGCTGGAAACCGAAGGAACCGGCGCCGCCCTTGATCGAGTGCGCCGCGCGGAAGATCGAGTTGATCTCCTCGACATCGGTGCCATGATCGAGTTCGAGAAGACCCGATTCCATGACGGCAAGGCCTTCGTCGCATTCCTCGTAGAAGATGTCCAGGAATTCGGAGAGATCGATGCTCATCTACTGTTTCTCCCGGGCGTGGTGATCCGTGATGCTGGTGACGTCGAGTGCTTCGACACCGTTTTCGGTCAGTGCAATGCGGTAGCCCGCTGCGTCAAGGGCGCAGGAGGCCGTCTGCCGCACGCAAGGAGAACCATCGACTATCGTTGTTCTTGACACTGCTGTTTCCGAAGTACGTTTGTCTGGGACGAGCAACAAGCGTGCCGCTGTCGTCGGCAACGACCGTTCGCCCCGACCCCCATTGCGATAATGTGATTCGGACAGCAGAAACCGGTCGTGACAGTGGTCACTGATCGGTGTAGTAGCGGCAGGTCTCGGGCACGCTTGATGCCTCATGGCTGGCGGGATATAATGCTGTGCTGGATACTCCGTCGAGTGCCGCCACGTCGATGGAATCGCTGGACCGCGTCGGTCCCGGGGCAGTTCGGGGCCGGCTCACGGCCAGCTTATGGTCAGCCCATCGCGAGGTTCGGGTTGGCCGGCAGTCTCGAACAGCCGTGGCAGGAGCCATCGGTTTCCCATTCAACCTTCTCTCTGCCGGGATGGCAGGGCGTCGCATCCTTATCTTCAGGTCTATCAACTCCAATGTCTGAATCTTTCGCGGAGCTCTTCGAGGAGAGCATTTCCAACACCCAGATGAATACCGGCTCCATCCTCGAGGGAACCGTTGTCGACATCACCGGTGACTTCGTCATCGTCAATGCCGGCCTCAAGTCCGAGGGCGCCGTGCCCAAGGAAGAATTCGAGAACGAGAACGGCGAAATCGACATCAAGGTGGGTGACACCGTCGAGGTGGCGCTCGACTCCATCGAAGACGGTTTCGGTGAAACCCGTCTTTCGCACGAAAAGGCGCGCCGCGCCCGCTCCTGGACCTTCCTCGAGAAGGCACAGGAAAACGACGAAATCATCAAGGGCAACATCACCGGCAAGGTCAAGGGTGGTTTCACCGTCGAGGTGCACGACATTCGCGCCTTCCTGCCGGGCTCGCTCGTCGACGTGCGTCCCGTCCGCGATACCAGCTATCTCGAAGGCAAGGAACTCGAGTTCAAGGTCATCAAGCTCGATCAGCGTCGCAACAACGTCGTCGTGTCGCGCCGCGCCGTGGTCGAATCCGAGTACAGCGCAGAACGCGAAGCGCTTCTCGAGAATCTTCAGGAGGGCCAGGAAATCACCGGTATCGTCAAGAATCTGACTGACTACGGCGCCTTCCTCGATCTCGGTGGCATCGATGGTCTCCTGCACATCACCGACATGGCCTGGAAGCGCGTCAAGCATCCGTCGGAGGTGGTCGAAGTCGGTCAGGAAATGAAGGTCAAGGTGCTGAAGTTCGACCGTGAGCGCAACCGCGTCTCGCTCGGCCTGAAGCAGCTCGGTGAAGATCCCTGGGTCGATATCACGCGCCGCTACCCCGAGCACACGCGTCTCTTCGGCAAGGTCACGAACATCGCCGACTATGGCTGCTTCGTGGAAATCGAAGAAGGCGTCGAGGGTCTTGTACACGTGTCGGAAATGGACTGGACCAACCGCAACGTCAACCCCAACAAGGTCGTGGCGCTGGGCGACGAGGTCGAAGTCATGATCCTCGACATCGATCAGGAACGCCGCCGCATCTCGCTTGGCATCAAGCAGTGCAAGCCCAACCCCTGGGAAGAGTTCTCGCACTCCTTCAACAAGGGCGACAAGGTTTCCGGCACCATCAAGTCGATCACCGATTTCGGTATCTTCATCGGTCTTGAAGGAGGCATCGACGGCCTCATTCACCTCTCCGACCTCTCCTGGAACGAGACGGGCGAAAAGGCCGTGCACAACTACAAGAAGGGCGATGAGCTCGAAGCGGTCGTGCTGGCGGTGGATCCCGAGCGCGAGCGTATCTCGCTGGGCGTCAAGCAGATCGATCGCGACCCCTTCGGCCAGTTCGTTGCCGACAATCCGAAAGGCAGCATCGTCAGGGGGACGGTCAAGGAAGTCGAACAGCGCTATGCCGTGGTCGAACTCGGCGAGGGCGTCGAGGGCATGATCCGCGCGAGCGAAATCTCGCGCGACCGTGTCGAGGATGTGCGCCAGGAGCTTCGGGAAGGCCAGGAAGTCGAAGCGAAGTTCATCGGCACCGACCGCAAGTCACGCATGCTGAGCCTCTCCATCAAGGCGAAGGATTACGCCGAGGAGGCCGAGGCCATGAGCGACTACAACGAGCAGTCGAGAGAATCCGGTGGTGCAACGCTGGGTGATCTCCTGAAGGAACAGCTCGGCAGTCTCGAGAAGAACGACTGATCATCGGTCGGTTCGTCGATCTCGGCAGGAACGGGCGGGGCGAGAGTCCCGCCCGTTCTGTTTACGGACCCGGTAAATCCGCCACTTCGCGCTGAACCCGCTATCATCAAGTGTGAGGGCTTGCAGACCGAGGAGCAGGATCATTGACTGATTATCACCCGACAGGAGGGAGCTGCATGAGCGGCGATGACACCACAGGCGACAGCAGGGCAAGAGCTGCCAGGAGTCTCACCAAGTCGGATGTCATCGATGAGCTGGCGCGCCACCAGGATCACCTGCCGCACCGTGATGTCGAACAGGCAGTGAAGCTGCTGCTCGAGAAAATGAGTCAGGAACTTGCCTATGGCGATCGCATCGAAGTGCGCGGCTTTGGCAGCTTCAGCCTCCACTTTCGTCCCGCACGCATGGGACGCAATCCCAAATCGGGAGATGCCGTGGCACTCCGCGGCAAGCACGTACCGCATTTCAAGCCGGGCAAGGAACTTCGGGAGCGGGTGAATCGTTCCGGCGGGTATCCAAGTCAGGCCGAGAGCATGGAAGAGTAGGCCGATGAACGAACTGCTCTGGTTTCTGCTGCCTGTGGCTGCGGCGGCAGGGTGGTTTGCCGGTAAACGCAACCAGACGCGCGCGACCGCAGCCTGGAACTATGCCAACAACATTCACAAGGACGTGAACCTGCTGCTCAGCGAACGCACGCTGAAACCGGACGAGCTTCTCGACAGCCTTGCCGAAACCGATGGCGAAGCGGCCGATACCTATATCGCACTCGGCAATCTGTTTCGGCGGCGAGGTGATGTCGACAAGGCCATCCTCCTGCATGAAAGCCTTCTGAACACGGTCAAGCTCGAACCGACACTGCGCTCCTCGGCCATGGTTGCGCTCGCGCAGGACTACGATTCGGCGGGCCTCATGGATCGCGCCGAAGCACTCTACCGCAAGCTCATCGCCTCGAACCCGGCCTTCCCCGACTACTGGATATCGCTGATTCATCTCCACGAGCGCGAGCACGACTGGGCAGCAGCGATCGAATCGGCCCAGGCCATGAAAGCCGCCATTCCTCCCAACAACAAGACCATCGAAAAAGCCGACCTGCCGAGGCGGCTGGCGCACTTTCATTGCGAGCTCGCGCTGCGTGCCGCTCACGATGGCTATGAAGAGCAGTTCGGCGAGCTTCTCGAGAAAGCGCTGTCCTACTACCCCGAGAGTGCTCGTGCGCACATCATGCTCGGCCAGCGCGCACTCCGGAAGGGGCGCAATGACGATGTGCTCGAACATTTCCGGGCAGTGGAAGCGGCGCGTCCGGCGCTCCTCCCGGAAATCATCGACGACTGGTTTGCCGCTCTCCGGGGCGCGAGCGACCCGCAGGCCCTCGATGACTTCATCGAGCACATCCGTGGTCGCCGCAATGCCTATTCGGTGATTCGTACCACGCGCGATGTCATTGCCGAGCGGGAAGGCGAAGCCGAAGGTGATCGTTTCCTGAAGGAGCAGATCGTGCGCCGCCCGTCGTTGAAGTCGCTGCGCGACTGGGTGCACGATCAGGTACAGGTTGCACGACCCGAGGAGCGCGAGAACGTGCAGGTGGTGGCGACGATGCTCGATCAGGTGGTCGAGGAAAAACCGCTGTATGCCTGCAGGGTCTGTGGCTTCAACGGCAACGTGCTGCACTGGCAGTGTCCGGGTTGCGCAAGATGGGACACAGTTACCACCATCGTTGGCATCGAAGGTGAATAATCAGGTCAGTTCTTCACGTGAGGAGGTTCTGTCCGCCATGTCGGTTTTGCTGCAAGCCCGCTTCGCCTGTTCTGGATTGTTCGCATGCCTGCTCGTCACCACGACCATCGATGTGGTGCATGCCGCCAGCTTCGAAGGTTCGGCCTGCGCCAACCCGGATGATGCCGCCGTCTGGTTCGGCGATGACCCCGTGAACTCCGACGTGACACAGGCGGAGGCGCCGCTGGATCGCGAGGTGACGGTTGCCGATGGGACCGGTGCAGCAGGCCTGTTCCAGCTTGCACAGAGTGCCACCCTGCGCCTCGAAGCTCGGGTGACCGGAAGCGGCGATCCGGTGCTGACGCTGTTCAGCCAGGACGGGGAACTCATTCATGCCGACGATGACTCGGGCGGCAATGGTGATGCGTTCATGGAAGTGCCGCTTTCCCCCGGTGCCTACTGTGCGCTCCTGACCTCCTACGACGACACGCCACTCGAAGGCACGATCAGACTCGGTCAGCTGACGCACGCGCAACTGACTCATGGTGCTGGTGAACCCGAGGGATGCGACGCCGAAAGCGACGCGGAGTTGCTCGCCGAGGGGGCGCTCGATCTGTCTGCGGACGAAGGACTGCAGCGCATGGTGTCGGTGTCTCGCATGCCGCGTTTTCGCTTCACGCTTGACGAACCGCAGCGGCTGATCCTGCGTGCCGAGAACCAGCAGGCCGATCCGGTACTGAGTCTCTATGACGCCGCCGGCAATCTCCTCTTCGAGAATGATGATGCCAACGGTTACAACGCCGAAATCGTCGTGGATGAACCGCTGCCGGCAGGTGATTACTGCCTCAAGGTGGGCGCGGTCGGCAACGACGCTCTGGGCATTCGGCTCACGCTGCAGCGCCATTCGGAAAAGGCAATGCTCGAGAAGCTGTATCGCAGCGGCGAAGCCAGTCCCGTCATTGACGGTGACTTCCCGATCGACGCGCTCGGATCGCTCAAGGCCCGGCAGACGATCATGAGTATTGTCGACGAGGGCTTTCGCTGGTATGCGTTCGACATGAGCGCGCGCAGCTATCTGCTGGCCGACGCCATCGGCCTCGGCAGGGTTGATCCGGCACTGGTGCTGTACAGTGACACCGGCGAGCGGCTCGCGCAGAACGATGATCGTGGTAGCGGTGTCACCGATGCGCGCATCCTGACCGAACTCGTTCCTGGCCGTTACCTTATTGGCGTGGGCCTCGTGCGCGACGGGAAGGGCATGGTTCGGGTGAACCTGAAGCGCCTCGTCGAAATGAGCGACTGAGTGCTGCCGATTCGGCTTGCGCCCCGGTCTCGTGCTATCGTGCGCGACGAATCCATCGAGTGCCTGGGCGCGGCTTCGGTATGAAGCAGATGTTCGACGAGGAATACGACGAGACTGATCTCGTTCTCGATGTCGGCCGGCAGTTCCGAAAGGCGTTGCCGCGCGTCACATGATCGAACCGCCAATGCGTTGATGCCGGCGCCACTGGCGAATGCGCCACGATGGCACGATGCAACCGGAGACAGAGCGAGAAGGCATGGTCAGAATCATCACGGCGCTGGATCTTGCGAGCGAGGAAGAGGCACATCGCCTGATCGAGAAGCTCGATCCGGCACTCACGCGCCTGAAGGTCGGCAAGCAGCTTTTCACGTCCGCAGGCCCGGCCATCGTCAGGTACTGCCAGGACGCGGGCTTCGATGTCTTTCTCGATCTCAAGTTTCACGACATTCCCACCACCGTGGCAAAGGCGCTCGAAGCAGCCGCAGCCATGGGTGTGTGGATGGTCAACGTTCACGCCAGCGGCGGGCCGAACATGCTCGCCGCAGCGCGCCGTGCCGTTGACGCTGCCGAGTGGCAGACGCAGCTCATCGGCGTCACCGCCTTGACGAGTCTGGATGCGTCGCAACTCGCGGCCATCGGTCTGCACGAGGAACCCGAAGACACCGTGCGCCGCCTGACGACACTCTGCGTCGACGCCGGGCTCGACGGGGTGGTCTGCTCGCCGCACGAAGTACCGCTGATTCGGGAGCTTGCACCACGGGGTTTCCTGTGTGTGACGCCGGGTGTACGCATCGAAGACGGCGTTGTCACGAGCCATGGTGGTGGCGCCGACGACCAGCGTCGTATCATGGGGCCGGCGGCTGCGATCGCGGCCGGCGCCGATCATCTCGTCATCGGCCGACCCATCACCCAGGCGCAGGATCCGCTGGCGGCGCTGCGCGCCATCGTCGACAGTCTGCCTGCATAGCGCCCCTGTTCACGTTAGCTCACGTACTCACTGATCACCAGACGTCATGACCGACTCGCCTCCCAAGGTCTACATCTCGGCCCAGCAACTGCTCGAGGATTCACTCGAGATCGGCCGGCAGATTCTCGCCAGCGACTTCCGTCCCAACTACATCGTCGGCGTCTGGCGTGGCGGTACGCCGGTGGGCATCATGGTGCAGGAGTTGCTCGACTTCTACGACGTCAAGACCGATCACATCGCCATACGCACCTCGTCGTACAGTGGCATCGACAAGCGCTCGGGCCGGATTCGCGTACATGGGCTCTCTTACGTGACCAACAAGATCAACGCCGAAGACTCACTGCTCATCATCGATGACGTGTTCGACACCGGTCTGAGCGTCAACGCGATCCTCGACAAGCTCCGGGCTCGTTGCCGGAAGAACCTGCCCGAAGATCTCCGTGTGGCGACGGCCTATTTCAAGCCGGGGCGCAACCGTACCGATTTCAAGCCCGATTTCTATGCGCATGAAACCGATGACTGGCTGGTGTTTCCCCACGAAATCGACGGGCTCACGCTCGAGGAAATCCGCGAGAACAAGCCCTATCTCATGAAGGTGTTCGAGTCGCTGCCGGAGCTGCCATCGAAACTGCGGAGTGCCTGAGCCTGCCGGCCACGTCTCTCAAGCCTCCTGCGACTCGCGCGCCGCGATGATCTCGCTGGCAAAGGCTGCAAGGCGGTTCTCCTCCAGCGCCCCGCGAATCCCCTGCATGAGTTCCTGGTAGTAGTGCAGGTTGTGCAGGGTGTTGAGGCGCGAGCCGAGAATCTCGTTGCACTTCGAGAGGTGGTAGAGGTAGGCGCGGCTGTAGTGGCGGCAGGTGTAGCAGCTGCAGTCTTCGTCGATCGGCCTGCTGTCGGTGCGAAAGCGCGCGTTGCGCAGGCGGATGTCGCCGTGGCGAGTGTAGATGTAGTCGTTGCGTGCGTTGCGCGTCGGCAGCACGCAGTCGAACATGTCGATGCCGCGGGCGACAGCGGCAAGGATGTCTTCGGGTTTGCCGACTCCCATGAGATAGCGTGGGTGATCGCTCGGCAGAAGAGGGGTGGTGAATTCCAGTACCTCGTCCCGCAGCGACTTTTCCTCGCCGACGGCGAGTCCGCCCACGGCGTAGCCCGGGAAGCCGATGTCGGTCAGGGCCGCGGCCGATTCCCGACGCAGGTCTTCGTACACGCTGCCCTGCACGATGCCGAAGAGCGCATTGGGGTTCTCGAGTCGTGCATGTTCGTCATGGCAGCGCTGCGCCCAGCGCATCGAGAGGCGCATCGAGTCGGCGGCTTCCCTGTGCGTGGCCGGATAGGGTGTGCATTCGTCGAAGGCCATGACGATGTCGGAACCGAGCGCCTTCTGGATCTGCATCGATTCCTCGGGACCGAGAAACACCTTCGAGCCATCGACGGGAGACTGGAAACGCACGCCGCTCTCGTCGATCCTGCGGAGCCTGGCGAGGCTGAATACCTGGAAGCCACCCGAGTCGGTGAGGATGGGACCGTCCCAGTGCATGAAGTCGTGCAGGTCGCCGTGGAGCCTGATGATCTCGGTGCCCGGGCGCAACCACAGATGGAAGGTGTTGCCGAGAATGATCTCGGCACCGATCTCGCGCAACTCTTCGGGCGTGACCGACTTGACCGTACCGTAGGTGCCGACGGGCATGAAGGCGGGGGTTTCCACGGTGCCGCGGGAAAAGTGCAGGCGACCGCGCCGCGCCCGGTCATCGGTGCCGAGAAGTTCGAATGTCATCATCGGGGCATTGTACGGTGCGGCGCTGAGCCACACCACGCCAGCATCGCATCCCCGTAGCTGAAGAAGCGATAGCGCTCGCGCACGGCTTCCCGATAGGCGGCGAGCGTTTCCTCGAACCCCGCGAAGGCCGCCACCAGCATCAGCAGCGTGGATTCGGGCAGGTGAAAGTTGGTGATCATGCCGTCCACCACGTGAAAGCGTGAACCCGGACGGAGGAACAGGCGCGTCTCGGCATCGAAGGGAGCGAGTGTGCCACCGGCGGCCTGCGCCGCGCTTTCCAGCGTGCGGACACTCGTTGTTCCCACCGCGATGATGCGTCCCCCGCGCGCTCTTGCCGTTTCGATCGCGGCTACGGTCTCGGGCGGCAACCGCGCCCGTTCGGCGTGCATGACGTGCTCCTCGGGGTTGGCAACGCGAACCGGCTGGAAGGTGCCCGCGCCCACGTGCAGGGTCACGAAGCTGTGGCCGATGCCGATCTCGCCCAAGCGTTCCAGGAGCGCGTCGTCGAAGTGCAGCCCTGCGGTCGGTGCGGCAACGGCACCGGATGCACGCGCGTAGATGGTCTGATAGCGTTCGGCATCGCGGGCATCGGGTGGGCGCTCGATGTAGGGAGGGAGGGGCAGTGCGCCGTGCCGGTCGATGAAGGCCGCAAGCGGATTCCTGGGGTCGCCTTCGAGCACGAACATGCCGCCGTCGCGGTCCACGACGGTGGCCGGGCACTCCTCGCGAGTGCTGCCGGACTGGCCCTCGATTGCATCATCGTCGGTATGGTCAGGTTCGCTGCCGGTCCTGCCGCTGCCGGTCCTCTCGCCGCCGAAAAGCAGAATCCGGCTGCCGATCCCCGGCGATCTGCTTGCTTTCAACTGGGCCACCACCTTGCCATCGGGTTCGATGCGTTCGAGCATGAATTCGATGCGTCCGCCGCTTTCCTTCCTGCCGAACAGCCTGGCGGGAATCACGCGCGTGTCATTGAATATCAGGTGATCGCCCGGCCGCAGGAGTGCCGGCAGGTCGGTGAACCGATGGTGAGTGATGGTGCCACCACGGCCGAGTTGCAGCAGGCGGCTCGCGCTCCGCTCGGCCAGCGGTTGCTGGGCGATGAGTTCGGGCGGGAGGTCGAAGCGGTAGTCGCTGAGCGAGAAGGTGTCGTCGGCTGACACGTGTTGAGATGGAACAGCAGGGTCAGAATGTACAGGGCGGCATCATGGCGTGTCGCCAGCGGGAGTCATCGTCTGCCATGAGAAACAGGAGCTGCTCACGGCATGGCGTCATTTACACGACGCGTCCTTGTAACATCCTGATTGTAAGGAAATGGTGTGCCGGAGGCGAGACTTGAACTCGCACTCTGTTTCCAGAACCGGATTTTGAATCCGGCGTGTCTACCAATTCCACCACTCCGGCCGAGCGCGCCCAGTGTAGGGTGTTTGCGCACGCGAGACAAGTGGCAGGGCTCCCTGTGGCATAATCATCGGTTGCGTTCGTGCCACGCTTCTTTTCCTTGAAAAGTGTCCGTGGACGCTCCGTTTCCCCCGATTTCAACGACTTCCCCCGAGCTATGGACTTCTTCATCAGCAATGCCTACGCGCAGGATGCCGCTGCGTCACCGAACCCCATCATCAGCATGTTGCCGCTGCTGCTCATGCTGCCGATCCTCTACTTCCTGATGATCCGTCCGCAGCAGAAGCGCGTGAAGGAGCATCGTGAACTCATTGCCGGGCTCAAGAAGGGCGACGAAGTCGTGACCTCGGGCGGCATCGGCGGCACCATCACCAAGGTAGGCGATGCCTTCGTGACGGTGCGCATTGCCGACAACGTCGAAATGAATGTGCAGAAGCACGCCGTGACGGGTCTTCTGCCTGCGGGTACCCTGAAGGCAATCTGAACCCTGTCGATGCAATCCTTTCCGTGGCTGTCATCGGTGCCACGGAAAGGGGGATGTCTTGTATTCGGGGCGGTTGGTCCTACTCTTGTAGCGCAACTCCTCGAACTCCTCTGACTGAACTACTCAGACGGCGCCGATTCGAAGCGAGCACGGTGCTTCGCTGGTCCGTCGTCGGAATTCTCCCTGCATGAGCAACACCAATCCTCTCTGGAAAGTCGTCCTGCTGGCCGTGGTCCTGGTGGTCGGTCTCCTCTTCGCGCTGCCGAACCTGTTCGGCAGCGATCCGGCGGTGCAGATCAGTGCCCGTGGTGGCGGTGAACTCGGTGCCGACAGTGTTGCCGAAGTACGTGCAGCGGTCGAGGAAGCCGGGCTCACGGCCGATGAATACCGCGAGGAAGAAGGGCGGCTGCTCGTGCTCTTCCCCAACGAGGACGAGCAGTTGAAGGCGCGTGATGCCATCGTCAATGCGCTGAACCTCAAGGAGCACATCATCTCGCTGAACCTCGTGCCGGCAGGCCCGGCCTGGCTCAGGAGCTTTGCCGAGCCGATGTATCTCGGTCTCGATCTGCGTGGCGGTGTGCATTTCCTGATGGAAGTGGACATGTCGGCTGCCATTGCCTCGGCCGAGGAACGCTTCGTGCCAGACTGGAAACGTCAGGTGCGCGAAGCCAGCATCCGTGGCGTTTCGATCCGCCATGTCGACGGTGTGCTGACGGCGCGCTTTCGCGATGTGGCCGCGCGTGACCGGATGCTCAAGGCATTCCTGAAGCACGGCGGGGACCTCGACTTCTCGACACGCGAAGAAGGCGAGTATGCCTACATCGAAGCAAACCTGACCGATGCCGCTGCCGAAAACGAGAAGCGCCTCGCGTTGCAGCAGAACATCGTCACGTTGCGCAACCGCATCAACGAACTGGGCGTGGCCGAGCCCGTCATCCAGCAGCAGGGGCTCGATCGAATCGTGGTGCAGCTTCCGGGTGTGCAGGATACCGCCCGCGCCAAGGACATTCTCGGCAAGACGGCCACGCTCGAATACCGGCTCGTCTCCACCGATTCCGATGCACGCGCCTACAAGCGCCGGCAAGACGGTTCCACCGTCATGCTCGATCGCGACATCATCGTCACGGGCGACCAGATCACGAGTGCGTCTGCCGGTATCGACCAGCAGAGCGGTACGCCCGCCGTGTTCGTCAACCTCGACAACGCCGGTGCCAGACGCATGCGTGAGGTCACCGAGGTCAATGTCGGCAATCCGATGGCAGTGGTCTACATCGAAAACGTCGTCGACACGCGCATGGTCAACGGTCAGGAAGTACACCGCAAGTCGAAACTCGAGGAAGTGATCAGCGTGGCGACGATTCGCGACGTGCTGAGTCACCGCTTCCAGACCACGGGCCTCGGCTCGCAGGAAGCGGCCGATCTGGCGCTGCTGCTGCGCTCGGGTGCCCTCAAGGCGCCGGTGCAGATCGTCGAGGAACGCACCATCGGTCCGAGCCTCGGGCGCGACAACATCCGCCTGGGTTTCCTGTCGGCGCTCGCGGGGCTTGCCGTCGTGCTCGTGTTCATGGCCTGGTACTACCGCGTGTTCGGGCTCATTGCCGGTGCGGCGCTCATCATCAACATCATCCTGATCGTGGCGATTCTCGGTTCCCTGCAGGCAACGCTGACGCTGCCCGGCATAGCCGGTATCGTGCTCACCACGGGCATGGCGGTGGATGCCAACGTGCTCATCTTCGAGCGCATACGTGAAGAGCTCCGATCGGGTTCGACCGTGCAGACGGCCATTGCCGCGGGTTACGACAAGGCCTTTTCGACCATCGCCGATGCCAACGTCACCACGCTCATCGCGGCGGTGGTGCTGTTCAGCCTCGGTACCGGTCCGGTCAAGGGCTTTGCCATCACGCTCAGCATCGGCATCCTCACCTCGATGTTCACGGCCATCTTCGGTTCGCGTGTCATCGTCAACGCCATCTTCGGCGGCAAGCGCCTGAAGACGCTTCCCATCTGATTCCGAGTCGAGAACCATCATGCGAAATCTGATTGCAGATCACTCTTTCGACTTTCTCGGCAAGCGACGTTTTGCGGCGATCATCTCGGTGGCCCTCGTGGTGTTGTCGCTGGTGTTGATTGTCTCGCGCGGACTCAATTACGGCGTCGATTTCACGGGTGGCTACACCATCGAGGTCGGTTACGAGCAGGCGCCCGATCTCAATGGCATTCGCGATGCACTGGCCGCGGCGGATCTGTCCGACGCCGTGGTGCAGGCCTTCGGCAGCAGCACCGATGTGCTGATCCGGCTTGCGCCGCGCGAAGGTATCACCAGTGCCACGCTCGGCGACGAAATACTCCAGTTGCTCTCGGCCGACACCGAAGGCAGGGTGGAAATGCGTCGTGTCGAGTTCGTCGGCCCGCAGGTCGGGGAAGAGCTTCGCGAGAAGGGCGGCCTTGCCATCCTCTCGGCGCTCGCCGCCATCATTCTCTACATCTGGATACGCTTCGAGAAGAAGTTCTCGGTGGGTTCCGTGCTGGCGCTCGTGCACGACGTCGTCATCACCGTGGGTGTGTTCGCGCTGTTCCAGTTCGAGTTCGACCTGACCGTGCTGGCTGCCGTTCTCGCCGTCATCGGCTACTCGCTCAACGACACCATCGTTGTCTTCGACCGCATCCGCGAGAATTTCATCACGCTCAGAAGCGGCAAGCCCATCGACGTCATGAACCTCTCGATCAACCAGACGCTGACGCGAACGGTCATCACCTCATGCACGACGCTCTTTGTCGTCCTCGCGCTACTGCTCTTCGGTGGTCAGATCATCCAGAGTTTCTCGATCGCGCTTCTTGTCGGCATCGTCGTCGGCACCTACTCCTCCATCTTCGTCGCGAGTGCCGCCGTGCTCGAACTCGGCGTCACCAAGGAAGACCTCATGCCCGTGGAGAAGGAAGGGGCGGATTCGGACCTCGACGCAAGGCCCTGAATCCGGTGTCCTGAACGTGATGTCGTGAACATGACGTCGTGGAGCCAGCCATTGCTGCATCGGTGACTGCCTGACGCGTTGATCCCGACGCGCATGCCGGTTCGTGCTGCGGTATGGTTCGATTTCCCGTGGTTCACGGTTCGGGAACTTCGTGTTGCCGCCGCGACTCCACAGAACTGCAATGCAGTCCAGATTCTCTTTCAGGAAACGTATTTTCATGAAAAAACGCACTACTTCCCGCGCTTCCTTCGTGGCGGCAGCCGCCCTTGTCGCCAGTTCGACGGCTTTCGCCGGCCTCGGTGACGTGCCCTCGGGCAGTTATTCGGTCGATGCGACGCACGCCTACATCGACTTCAGCTACAACCACCTCGGGCTTTCCAGACCGTCATTGAGCTTCGATGACTTCACCATCGACCTCGAATTCGACAGCGAAAACCCCACCGACTCCAGTGTCAGTGTCGTGGTCGAAGCCGAGAGCATCGAAGCGGGTTCCGAAGTCTGGCAAGAGCATCTCAGTGGTGTTGATTTCTTCGACATGGTGAAATACCCCGAGATCACCTTCAAGTCCACCTCGATCGAGTCGGTCGGCGACAACAACTACTCGGTCACCGGCGAGCTCACCATCAAGGACGTTACCCGGCCACTCACGCTCGATGTCACCATCAATGACGCCATGAGCCACCCGATGACGGGAAATCCCGTGATTGGTTTCGATGCCACGGGCTCGCTGTTGCGCTCGGAATTCGGCATGGACAAGTTCACGCCGGCCGTCGGCGATGAAGTGCAGATCAACATCAGCGCGGAGCTTCTCGCCAACTGAACTGCATTGCCGGGATCTGTCTCGCCGGCAACCTCGGCATGAATGGCGGGCCGGTTCGCGACGATACCGGCCCGTTGTACATTCGATGGTCCATGCCACAGTGGTGATTGCTGGCCATCCGAAGCCGACAATGACGACAAGTCCGGGCCAGTCCGTGAACCGTTCCGTGTCAATCCAGCGCTACAGTGACGTCGCCATCATCCTGCACTGGCTGATGGCTGTCCTGTTCATCGGCCTTCTGGCAGTGGGCAAGTACATGGCATCGCTCCCTGAAGACAGTGCCGAAACCTTCACACTCATCCAGTGGCACAAGACCTGCGGCGTTCTCGTACTGCTTCTTGCGGTGCTCCGGCTGCTCTGGCGATGCACCCACAAGCCACCACCTGAAACCGATGCCATGCCCGCATGGCAGCAGGGGGGCGCGAGTGCGGTGCATTTCTGTCTGTATCTCGCGATGTTGCTGATACCGTTGTCGGGCTGGGTCATGGTATCGGCCTCCGAACTCGGCGTGCCGACGCTGCTTTTCGATGTCATCGAATGGCCGCACCTGTCACTGGTGGAAAATGCTGCGAACTCGCGTACCATCAGCAGCAATGCGCATCGCGCGCATGAACTCCTCGCGAACGTTGCCATTCTCGCGCTGCTTGTCCATGTCGGCGCTGCGATCAAGCATCGTCTCGTCGACCGTGATGGTGTCATGCAACGCATGCTTCCGGGGAAGGGCACCGGATTCGGTGGCAAGCTTCTCGTGCTCGGCTTGCTGGTGGCAGCGGGTGCTGCGCTCGTCAATGTGCTGGACGCCCGGAACAGCACACCGACCACGGCTGGTGCCGAGAGTGTCGTCGGTTTCGTGGCCACGATCAGTGGTGAAGCGGTCGGCGGGAATTTCACCGAGAGCAACGTCGATGCGCTGATCGATGCAGACAACGCGGCCGGCAGTCACATTCGCGCCGAAGTGCAGACAGGGAGCGTGATCAGCGACAACGCGCAGGTGGCAGGTTCATTGCCCGATGCCGACTGGTTCGACGCGCAGGAACATCCGCTGGCGGTGTTCGAATCCACGGCAATCACGGCGACATCGGCAGACCGCATGAGCGTCGAAGGCGATCTCACCATCAAGGGCATCACGCAGGCCGTGAGTTTCGAGCTCCTGCTTGATGAAGAAGGTGCCGAAGATCGACATGCCCACGGTGAGTTCACGGTCGATCGTCGCGACTTTGCAGTCGGTCTGTCCCAGCAGCCCGACGACTCGATGGTGGCCTACGAGGTAATGATTCGCTTCAGCTTCTCGCTGGAACAGGCCTGAAAACCCTCTGTGGTGCCGATCATCTCCCGCCAAAGTGAGCGGGGCGGGAAAGAATCAGTGGCGTTTTCACGACCGGGGTCGGAATGCTCTGATGTGGCGGTTGTCGAATCGAACCTGCTGCAGATTACCCAGTCAGTGAGGCCAGAAAGGCCGGCAGGTTTGCGGACATGTGCGCAATGATTGCATAGGCGTTGTTGTCGTGTTTTTCCTGAAAGTATCCTGCAACAATACCCACCACGAATGCGCCGACAAGAACGTTGGTTACCAGAGGAATGCTTGCTCCCATGGCAAGGAGGCCCAGATGAGCCAGTGAAAACAGAAATGCGCTGATGATGACGGGCGCGCTGATTTTCCTGTTGAGGATGCTCAGATATCTGGCCTTCAGGGGGCTTATGATGTTCATGAAGAAGCCCCGACACAGCAGTTCTTCCGTGATGCTGGCCAGCAATACTATCATCAACAATGCTTGCAATGGGCTGTGTGCAGAAAATATTTCTCCGATCTGTGTTTCCGTTTCGGGGGCTGGAAAAAGTAAATCCAAGGTCAGGTGGATCATGATGCTGGACAGGGCGCCGAAGAAAAATGCCCGGAATGCCGTCCCGGGTTTCGGCAGTGCTATCCTGTAATTGACTGCATTCCTGAAGATGAGAATTGCTGCCACGGAAAGAAGGATCATTATCGGCCTGACCATGAAATCCGGCGACGCGAAGCCCAGAGTCATTGCAATGATTTGCGCAATCATTGGCGAAATCAGGAATATAAAAAGCGTTACCGTCGTTCCGACAAGCAGGCGTCTGGAGTTGCTCATGTCATTTCTCATGCCGGAGTGTCATTGATGGTGTTTGTTGCTGCCTCTGTTTTTCAGTGATTGTCACGCTGCCGATCATATCCCCGCCGGGGGCGGGGAGGGTTCAGCGGCGCTTTTGCGGCCGGAGCCGGAATGCTCTTGTTCTGGCGATTGCCGAATCGAGCATGCTGCAGGTCACCCAGCCTGCAAGACCAGAGAGCCCAGGAAGGGCGGCAGGTTTGCGGACATGTGCGCAATGATTGCATAGGCGTTGTTGTCGTGTTTTTCCTGAAAATATCCTGCAACGAGACCTGTGGCGAAAGCGCCGACAAGAAGGTTGGCTGCCAGATGAATGCCTGCTCCCATGGCAAGGACTCCCAGATGAGACAGTGAAAACAGAAATGCGCTGATGATGACGGGTGCGCTGATTCTCGTGTTGAAGATGCTCAGATATCTGACCTTCAAGGGGCTTATGATGTTCATGAAGAAGCCCCGAAACAGCAGTTCCTCCGTAATGCTGCCCAGCAGTACTGCTGTCAATAATAACTGCAATGGACCTTGTGCAAGAAAAAGTTCTTCGATCTGTGTGTCCATTTCGGGATCCGGGAACAGTAGTGTTATGGGCAGGTTGCCTATGATGGTGGACAGGACGCCGAAGAAAAATGCCCAGAATGCCGCTCCGGGTTTCGGCAGTGCTATCCTGTAATTGACTGTGTTCCTGAAGATGAGAATTGCTGCCACGGAGAGAAGAATAATTATCGGGTCAGCCGTCAAGTCGGGCGACGCAAAATCCAGGGTCAATGCAATGATTTCCGCAATCAATGCCGCAATGAAGAATATGGAAATCACTACCGTCGTTCCGACAAGCAGGCGTCTGGAGTTGCTCATGTCATTTCTCATGCAGGAGTGTCATTGATACCGTTGCATCAGGTGCAATGGCCATTGCGCCTGATGAAACCATGCTGATGGTGGCGTTCGAAGCAGCATGAACATCCGTTGTTGCTGATGAGTTGTCCGTTTTTGAGAGCGGCGGATCAGTCCAGGCGGGAGATATGCGCCTTCAGAGCATTCACCGAGGTGTAGTGCGGATGGTCAGTGACCGTCTTCGGTACGATGCCGCGGATGCTGTCGTACATGCTGCGGGTGGCGGTGGATGCCTGCTCGTGCAGTTCGAGGTAATCGAGCGCCTGGGCAATGGCCATGAGTTCGATGGCCACGACTTCAAAGGCGTTGTCGATCACCCGTGCCGTGATCAGCGCCGCGTTGGTGCCCATGCTCACGACGTCCTGATTGTCGTTGTTGTTGGGAATGCTGTGCACGTACATCGAATTCGCCAGCATCTGGTTCTCGGCAGCGGTGGAGGTGGCCGTGAACTGCACGCCCTGCAGGCCGAAGTTGAGCCCGAGGGTGCCGAGGTTCGTGAAGGGCGGCAGCACATCGTTGATCTTCGGGTTCATGAGGTAGTTGAGCTGGCGCTCGGCGAGCGTGCTCATTCGTGTGACCACGAGCTTCAGCTTGTCCATTTCGAGCGAGACGTAGTCGCCGTGGAAGTTGCCGCCGTGATACACGTGCTGACCGGCCACATCGATGATGGGGTTGTCGTTGGCAGAGTTGAGTTCGTCGACAAGCACCCTCACGGTGTTTTCGAGCGTGTCCTGTACCGGGCCGAGAATCTGCGGTACGCAGCGGAGAGAATAATACTCCTGCACCTTCTCACGGAACACGTCCGACTTCGCCTCGGCGGTGTAGAGATGCTCGCCACGGTCGCGTACGAGGGTGCTGTCGGACAGGTGCTCGCGCATGCGTGCGGCAACCGCCCTTTGTCCCGGGTGGCGTTTGGAAGCATTCAGACTTTCGGAAAGATGATCGTCGTAGGTCTGCACGAGTTCGTTGATGGCCGCCGAGCACTTGATCATCCAGCCCAGCAGGCGCCTGGCGAGAATGCAGTTCACGAGACCGATGCCGTTCATCGATGAGGTGCCGTTCATGAGTGCGAGTCCTTCGCGAATACGCATCCTGAGCGGTGACAGCCCTTCCTGTGCGAAGACCTCGGCGGTGGGTGCGCGCTGTCCATCCTTGAATACTTCGCCTTCACCGATCAGAACCAGGGCGAGATGCGCGAGTTGCACGAGGTCGCCGCTCGCACCGACACCACCATGCTCGTGGATGAGCGGAGTGATGCGTTTGTTGAGGAGTGCCACGAGCAGTTCCAGGGCGTTTCGATGGATGCCTGAAAAACCGAGTCCCAGGGTATTCAGGCGCGCAAGCATCGTGGCGCGAACGTGGGTCGGTGACATCAGCGCACCGGTACCCGAGGCATGACTGCGGATGAGGTTCAGTTGCAGTTGCTCGCGGTTCGCGTCATCGATGCGGTACTGCGCCATCGGGCCGAAGCCCGTGTTGACGCCATAGATGATCTTGTTGGCCGCGAAGGCCTCGAGAAAGGCATGGCTCGTGTCGACGCGTTCCAGCAATGGCGCGCCGAGCGTCACTTCGCGTGCGTTGCAGACGACGTCGTTGACGTCGTCGAGATCGAGTCCTTCGTTCAGTTCAAGCATGGGGTGTTCGTGGCAAGGAGGGCAGTTGTTCGTGTTGCCCGCAACAGCCGCCCATTATAGGCTTCGGCTCATTCGGACCGAGACTGACGAACTGCTGACTTATCGAGATATGCTGGATTCCGTTGCGGCCAACCACTGGTCGAAACGCTCACGGCGGAGCTTTTCGGTGTTGGCATACCAGACGCTGTTGCGGAGCAGGGCGCGGCGCATGTGATGCGGTGCGGTGGGAAGCTGCGAGAGCATGGGGATACCGCTTGCGTCGTGCACACCGATGCGTGTCAGGGCCTCGAGTTGCGTCGGTCCGTAGGGAATGGCCTCGGCAACCGCAGCCTGTCGTGCTGGCGCCATGGCGAAGCGGATGAATGCGATCGCGAGTGCCGTCTCGTGGTCTTCTGCGGTCACGGGCACTGCCCAGGCCGAATAGTCGATGAGTTGACCGTCCCAGATCAGTACCAGCGGAATGTTCTCGAGTTGTGCGCTGAAGAAGCGGCCGTTGTATCCCGAGCCCATGCTCACTGCACCCGACGCCAGGAGATTCACCGACTCCTGTGGCGTGTCCCACCAGAGTATGTGCTCGCGGATGCTGTCGAGTTTGCGAAAGGCGAGGTCGAGTCCGCGGTTGGTGCTGAGCAGGTCATGTACTTGCGAGATCGGAATGCCCTCGGCCATCAGCGCCCATTCGAGAACGGCATCGGGATTGCGTTCGAGGCCACGCTTGCCGGGGAAGCGTTCGAGGTCGAAGAAGTCTTCGATGGTATCGGGCTTCACTCCCGGGAACGCAGCATCGTTGTAGGCGACGAGAGTGGCGTAGGTCGAATGGGCGATGCTGCAGGGTTGGATGGCGTGGCGGATCAGTGCCTGCCGGTCGCCGGTCGCATCCGCCATTGCGGAGGTCGGGTTGTCCGTGACGGCTGCTCCCCCGGCGTCGCTCTGGTGCCGATCTTCAAGCAGACCCGAGAGGGTGGCGATGAGCCCGCCGCCCGGAACAGGGAAATCGGCGTCGAGTCCGAGTTCGGTCAGTGTGTGGAGCAGCCCCTTGTCGCAGGCCAGCAGGGCGTCGCTCTGGGTCATGTCGATCAGTGACGGCTTCGGCGTGATGGCGTCGAGGTCGAGCCCACCCGTATAGGGGCTGGTGTCGACGGTGACACCGCTGGTTCTGGTGAAGGGGGCGAACAAGGCTCGGGTCTGCGCTGCTTCGTAGGGGCCACCCCAGGTGGCTATGACAAGCCTGTCCCCCGAGGCCGATGCGTTCGACAACAGCAGACACAGACAGGCGAGGCAGCCCGCCGGTCCGAACCGGCGAGCGCGGTGCCTGCGAGGTTGGAGGTTACAGCGCATGGTGTTCCTCGCGCCTGAGTCCATGCATGGTCTGCAGATAGGCTTCGATGATGCGACGTTCGGTGATCACACCCAGCACCTTGCGGGTGTCGGCATCGATCAGCGGCACGGCATCGCCGACGAAGCTCTCGAGTCCCTGCATGGCCTGCCACAGCGAAGTGTGCTGATCGAAGACGGGCACATCCTCGTCGAGCAGTTTCTCGATGCTGATGTTCGCGACGGACGGGGACGAGTCGCTTGCCGACGCCGGGTTATGCGCATGTTCGACGGCACGATGCTCGTCGACCGATGCCGGTTGCCGCGCCAGTGACTCACGCAGCCTGCTCTGCCGCAGCAATCCCTGATAGCGGCCGGTAGCGTCGACCACCACGGCTTCGTTGCGGCGCTGTTGGTCCATGATGGCGAGTGCCTCCCGACGTGGCGTATCGACGGGTAGCGAGAGGTAGTCGTCAGTGACGTGCTCGCCGAGGTGGTGGTGTTCGAGTATGGCGCGGTCGCGACCGTCATCGAGGTGCACACCCCGGGCGGTGAGCTGCACGTCGAAAAGCGAGCGGCCGAACCAACGAAAGGCAAACAGGTTCGAGAACACCACGGCCACCATTGCAGCGATGGTGAGATCGTAGTTGCGGGTGAGTTCGAAGACGATCAGGATCATCGTCAGCGGTGCGCCGATGACCGGGCTTGCCATTGCCACCATGCCACTGATGGCGTAGGGCACGACGCCCGCATTGCTGATACCCAGAGCGTCGATGCTCTGCCAGAAGAATGCCCCGAAGAGAATGCCGATGAGCATCGCCGGACTGAAGACGCCGCCGGCGAAGCCCGCCGCGATGCAGAGCGCGGTGAGAACGAGCTTGGCAATCACGAGCAACGGCAGTTCGGCCGGATGGAAGGCGCCTTCTATGGTCGCAAACCGCAGCGCCTCGCGGCCAACGCCGAGGACGTCCGGCAGCATCAGTGCCGTACAGCCGACGAGGGCGCCGGCAGCAGCGGTACGCAAGTAGGGGGCAAGCGACAGTGTCTTCACCCGGGCCTGGGCAGCGAGGATCAGGCGCATGAAGCCTACCGCGAGCGCGGCGGTGACGACACCGAGTATCGCAAAGAGAACGAATTCATGGCTGTTGGAAACACCGGCGAATTCGACCAGGAAGAGCGGATCGCGCTCGAACACGATGTTGGCGACGACGTAACCCACCACAGAAGCCACCGTGGTAGGTGCGAAGGCCTGCAACGAATAATGGCGCAGGATGAGTTCGTGCGCGAACACCATGCCGGCAATCGGTGCGTTGAAGGCGGTGGAGATCGCTGCGGCCACACCGCAGGCGATGGCAATGGCCGATATGTTCGGAATGCGGAGTTTCAGCGCATTGGCCCAGTTGCCAATCATGGCCCCGAGGTAGACAAGTGGCCCGTATTGCCCGACGGAGGCGCCACAGCCGATCGACAGCACCACGGCCAGTGTCGATACCATGCCGTCGCGGGTTGACGGCATGGTGGAATGGAGTTGCACGGCGTGGATGACATCCGGGGGGCCTGTGGGGCGCCCCACGCGCGAGCCATGCTGCAGCAGAAGTCCTACCAGCAAACCGCCGAGCGCCGGCACCAGCACGGTTGCCGGTATCAGCAACCAGGCGTTTTCCACCTGCGCGCGGGCATGGTGGGAGATGAGCACGGCGTCGTTGAGCCAGGCGATGCTCTCGACGAAGGCGATCGCGGCAAGCGATACCAGTGCGCCGATCACGAGCGCAGTCAGCGTCAGTGCAAGGATGCGATAGAGGGCGCCGCCGTATCGCGGATCGTGGATGGCTCGCTCGGGGATGGGCACGTGCCACGGACTCCCTCCGGTGTGCTGTTGACTATGAGAATAACCTCATGTGTCGGCAACGGCCAGAAATACCGGCCATGCGCTGACCCTTGCCCGGCCATGCCGACCAGGTGTCGGCATGGCCCGTTGACAGGTCGGCCAGGCGTCGGCCTTGCCCGCTGACAGGTCGGCTTAAGCGTCGGCCTTGCCCGAGCCAGCCAGCCCCTGCAGCATCTGATGCTGAACCTTCGGGCTGGCGGCAACGATCTCGCCTCCGTTCATCCAGCCGTCACCGCCCGAAAAGTCGTTCACGAGGCCGCCGGCTTCGCGCACCATGAGGCCACCTGCAATGACGTCCCAGGCCGAGATACCCATCATCCACATGCCGTCGAGTCGCCCGGCCGAGACGTAGGCAAGGTCGAGCGCGGCCGAGCCGAGTCGACGGATGCCGGTGACCCTCTCGGTGAAATGGCGCGTCATGGTTTCGTAACGATCGAAGGAAAGGCTCGGCTTGTGCGGAAAACCCGTGCCGATCACGGCACGTTCGAGCGAATTCGCGCCGGATACACGGATGCGCTTGCCGTCGAGAAAGGCGCCTTCGCCCTTGCTTGCGGTAAAGAGTTCCTGGCGCATCGGGTCGTAGATGACTCCCTGGTAGGGGCGGCCATTGCGCAGCAGGCCGATCGAGACACTGAAATGCGGAATGCCCTGGATGAAGTTCAGGGTGCCGTCGATGGGGTCTACCACCCAGCGATACTCGGCATCTTCGCTGCCATGCAGACCACTTTCCTCACCGAGAATGGCGTGATCGGGGTAGGCCTTGTGGAGAACCTGGATGATGCTGGCCTCGGCCTGACGATCGAATTCGGTGACGTAGTCGTTCTTCTGCTTGCGGCTGATGTTGCTGGCATCGACGCGGTCGACGTTCTGGGTGATGACGCGGCCGGCCGCGCGCGCGGCACGGACGCCGATATTGAGCATCGGGTGCATGAAGGAGGCCTTCTTTTGGCAATGAGCGGTTGCCGACGCGAGTGGCCGGCCAATGGTGACAAGTCTAGCGCTGCTGCGCCTTGGTTTCACTAGCGAGCGTCTGACCGCCAGGCCCGCGAAACGTTGAGCGTGCCGGTGCCGGTTTTCTCACCCACAGCCAGGGTTATCAGTTGGCGGATGCTGCGTTTGTTTTGAAAGAGTTCAGGCATGGACGGTATATTGGCGTTTCCAACATGCCCGCAGGTCCTGCAAGTGAGCGATTCCGACACCCCGCCGAATGCCTCGGCCAGATCCGATGCCGATGCGGCCACGGCCTCGACCGCATCGACATTTCCCGCACCCCGCATCATCTTCATTCTCGTCGGCACCACCCACACCGGCAATCTCGGTGCCGCGGCACGGGCAATGAAGACCATGGGCTTCACCGAAATGCGCCTCGTCGACACCTGTTCACCGCGCACGGCCGAGGCGCTGGCGCGTTCGGCGGGGGCCAACCACGTGCTCGAGGAAGCGAAGTACTATACGACGCTCAAGGATGCCGTGGCCGATTGCCATGTCGTCATCGGTACGAGCGCCCGCGCGAGAAGCATTGCCGTACCGATGCTCTCCTGCCACGAGGCCGCCGAGCATGTGCAGGTGCTGGCCGCCGCAAGCTCCGAGCCCCTTGCCGTGGCGATGGTGTTCGGTCAGGAACGATCAGGACTCGGCAATGCGGATCTCGATCGCTGTACACGGCTGCTGCGCATTCCCTGCAACCCCGAGTTCTCCTCGCTGAACCTCGGCAGTGCGGTGCAGGTCGTGGCCTATGAACTCTCGCGCACCCTCGACATCGTGCCGCAGGGTGCACCGCAGAAGATGCCCGGCAAATGGAAACCGGAGGTGCTCGAGCCCAGTGAAGAAGCGGTAACCGACAGGGATCGCATGCCGGCGACGAGCGAAGCCATGGAGCATTTCCATGCACATCTCGATCGCATCATGGTCGAGACCGGGTTTCTGAACCCCGAGCAGCCTCGGCTGCTGCGTCGGCGTGTCAGGTGCTATTTCGAGCAGAATCGCCCGAACGTCAACGAACTGGCGATTCTGCGTGGCATCCTCTCGGCCACCGAGAAGGCCACCGAGAAGGCCACCGAGAAGGCCACCGAGAAGGCCACCGAGAAGGCCACCGAGAAGGCCACCGAGAAGGACCACGACAAGTAGTTCAGCGAGCGCCATCTCCGGACAGGGTGCGTGCTGCTTCGGCCTCGGCACCGAAAGCGTGCAGCATGCGCTGTTCAGCCGTACAATGGTTTCAGGATCCGTCGCGGGAAGACTTCCCATGTTCGACCAGATAAAGGAAGACCTGCGATGTGTGCAGGCACGTGACCCCGCCGCGCGTGGGTTATTCGACGTCCTTACCGTGTACTCCGGTGTACACGCACTGCTGTTTCATCGCATCAACCACTGGCTATGGCAGAAGGGAGCGAAATGGCCGGCACGTTACTTCGCGAACGTTGCCCGCTGGCTCACGGGCATCGAGATTCACCCGGGCGCGGTCATCGGGCGGCGTTTCTTTGCCGATCACGGCGCGGGCATCGTCATTGGCGAAACGGCCGAGATCGGTGATGATGTCACGCTCTATCAGGGGGTCACGCTGGGCGGCCGCAGTACCGATTCGGGCAAGCGCCATCCGACCATCGGTGACCGCGTGGTCATCGGAGCAGGGGCGAAGATTCTCGGGCCGTTCACGGTCGGGCACGATGCGCGTGTCGGGTCGAATGCCGTGGTGCTCGAAGCGGTGCCCGAAGGCGCCACGGTCGTGGGTGTGCCGGCGCATGTTGTCCGTTGCCGCAGGGAATCCGATGATTGTGTCGAACACGATGAGCGCCTCGGGCATCTGCGCGATTTCGACGCTTACGCCGTAGCCGGCAAGATCGAGGATCCGAACGACGAAATCATCGACAATCTGCGCCGTCAGGTAGCCGAGCTGCGTGTCGAGGTGCAGCGCCTGTGCGCGGTCATGGAGGGTGTGCCTGATTGCCCCGGCAGCCAGTCACCGCGTGAAAATGCCTCGGATGGGAGCGCAGAGGTTTCCGTCGACGACACCTTCGTCGACGACGACAGCGTTCTCTCACGGCTCGAAGCGCCGGGCAGGACGGGTACGGGAGGCGCCTGAAAGGGGTTCGAAGACCGGTCAGGGGGAGTGGCAGGGATGGCGGATTCATGCACCCATGAGGGTGAGCACATGGCAGGCTCGTATTCTTGATAATCCATGCCAATACTTGACCAATTCACTTGGTCATGCAATCATTCCCCACAGTTGGAAAGAGTTGCCGGGGGATGCTGCCATGAGATTGACCACCAAGGGGCGTTATGCGGTCACGGCCATGCTGGATCTTGCCCTGAACCAGGGCGGCCGACCGGTACCGCTGGCCGACATTGCCGAGCGGCAGGAACTGTCGCTGTCCTACCTCGAACAGCTCTTTTCGAAGTTGCGGCGCACCGGTCTTGTCGTCAGCACGCGTGGCCCCGGCGGGGGCTATCGGGTGGCGCACGAACTCTCGGAGGTGTCGGTGGCTGACATCATCGCCGCGGTCAACGAGTCGGTCGATGCCACGCAGTGCGGTGGGCGGGAGAACTGCCAGACGCACGGGCGCTGCCTGACGCACGATCTCTGGGAAGCCCTGAGTGAGCAGATCAAGGGTTTCCTTGCCGGTATCAGTCTGCAGGATCTGATCGACCAACGCATGCAGGTGTCGCCCGTGGTTCCGGAACAGGTGCTCGTACACCGGAGCATTGCCGGTTGAGTGCGTCCTGTCGGATAGTCGCCCTTCAGGCTGTCGATGTCTGCAAGTCCGCTTTCCGGACAAGGCTTGATGTGGTAATCATGATCAGCTGGTTTCAACAGTGAACAATTCTCGATTCGAGGTCAAAAGTACGTGAGTACCCTGAACATTCCCGTTTACATGGACTATTCGGCCACCACGCCGGTGGATGAGCGTGTCGCCAGCAAGATGGCTGAATGCCTGACCCGGCAAGGCCATTTCGGGAATGCGGCATCGCGTTCGCACAGCTTTGGCTGGAAGGCCGACGAACTCGTCGAGGAGGCGCGTGGCCATGTCGCGGCGCTCATCGGCGCCAACCCGAAGGAAATCGTCTGGACGTCCGGCGCCACGGAGTCCGACAATCTCGCCATCAAGGGTGCAGCGCACTTCTACCAGAAGAAAGGCAAGCACATCGTTACCCTGAAGACGGAGCACAAGGCAGTCCTCGATACCTGTCGCCAGCTCGAACGCGAGGGCTTCGAGGTCACCTACCTCGACCCCGAGTCCAACGGCATGCTCGACCTCGAAAAACTGAAGGCGGCCCTTCGCGACGACACCATCCTCGTCTCGGTCATGCACGTCAACAACGAAATCGGCGTGATACAGGACATCGCCGCCATCGGTGCCATCACGCGCGAGAAGGGCATCATCTTTCACGTCGATGCCGCGCAGAGCCCCGGCAAGGTGGAAGTCGACGTCAACGCCATGAATGCCGATCTCATGTCCCTCAGTGCGCACAAGGTCTATGGCCCGAAGGGTATCGGTGCGCTCTATGTGCGCAGAAAGCCTCGCGTGCGACTCGAAGCCATCATCCATGGCGGTGGTCACGAGCGTGGCATGCGTTCGGGCACGCTGCCGACGCACCAGATCGTCGGCATGGGGGAAGCCTTCCGCATCGCGAAGGAAGAAATGGCTGCCGACAACGAGCGTTTGCGCATGCTGCGCGACCGGCTCTGGAACGGCATCAAGGATCTCGAAGAGGTCTACCTCAACGGGGACGAAGAGCACCGTGTGCCCGGCATGCTCAACGTGAGCTTCAACTTCGTCGAAGGCGAGAGCCTCATCATGTCGATGAAGGACATTGCCGTCTCGAGTGGTTCGGCCTGTACCAGTGCGTCGCTCGAGCCGTCCTACGTATTGCGTGCGCTCGGTCGCAACGACGAACTGGCACACAGTTCAATCCGCTTCGCGCTCGGCCGATTCACCACGGAGGAAGAAGTGGACTTCGCCATCGCCGAGACGCGAAAGGCGGTTGAGAAGCTCCGCGAGCTTTCCCCGCTTTGGGACATGCACAAGGAAGGGGTCGATCTCGATACGGTAGAGTGGGCACATCACTGACGTCGATTGTCGACGGAAACGTGTCACATGATCGGTCTTTCGCGGAAAGAGTGTCCTTTCGCGGAAAGAACAACAGATAGATTGCCGGTTCACCGGCACCCAGGAGAAATCACATGGCATACAGCGACAAGGTTCTCGACCACTACGAAAACCCGCGCAACGTTGGCGTTCTCGACAAGGACGATCCCAACGTCGGCACCGGCATGGTGGGCGCACCCGCCTGCGGTGACGTCATGCGTCTGCAGATCAAGGTCAACGACGACGGCGTCATCGAAGATGCCAAGTTCAAGACCTACGGCTGTGGCTCTGCCATCGCCTCGTCATCGCTCGTCACCGAAATGGTCAAGGGCAAGACCATCGACGAAGCGCAGCAGATCAAGAATCGGGACATTGCCGACGAACTGGCACTGCCTCCGGTGAAGATCCATTGCTCGGTGCTCGCCGAAGATGCGATTGCGGCAGCGCTGGCCGACATCCGCGCCAAGCGTGGCGAAGAAGAAGCCGCTCCGGTCGCGGAATCGGCCTGACACCGCTGCGGTTTCCGGTACACATTCATTCCGCGAGTCCGTCATGAGTATCACGCTGACCGATCGTGCCGCCGAGCACGTCAGGAGCTATCTCGAGAAGCGCGGCAAGGGCATCGGGCTGCGGCTCGGTGTTCGCACCACCGGCTGTTCGGGCATGGCCTACGTGCTCGAGTTTGCCGACGAGGTGGCGGCCAACGACGCAGTCTTCGAGAACAACGACGTCACTGTCGTCGTCGACAGGAAGAGTCTCGTCTACCTCGATGGCACCGAACTCGACTTCGCCAGGGAAGGGTTGAACGAGGGCTTTCGTTTCAACAACCCGAACGTGAAGGACGAATGCGGTTGCGGTGAATCGTTCAATGTCTAGAGCGAAGCCCGGATCGAGGTCTGAATCGCAGGCTTGCATCCGTCATCCGTTCGATCATCGAAGTTGCCGTCAGAGCGATCGGTCCGAGTGGTCAGCCACCGGGCCGATTGCCCTGCATCCACCGAGTGCCACCGCGTGTCCATCGATCTCACCAGCAATCATTTCGAACTCTTCGAACAGCCGGTTGGCTTTGCTGTCGATACATCCGCGCTGACGGCTCGCTACCACGAACTGCAGTCACTCCTGCACCCCGATCGCTTCGCCACCGCCTCGGCGGCCGAGCGGCGCTGGTCGGTGCAGGCCGTGAGTGTGGTCAACGACGCCTATCAGACACTCGGTGATCCACTGCGACGCGCGATATACCTGCTCGAACTGAATGGTATTTCGGTCGACAAGGAAACCGATACGGCCATGGATCCGATGTTCCTGATGCAACAGATGGAGCTTCGCGAAGCACTCGAAGCCGCCGAATCGGCCAGCGACCCCTACGCCGCCATCGACAAGCTGCGAGCCGAGATCAGGGCGGGTGCCGATGAACAGCGGGACACCTTCATGACGGCAGCAGACAACGAGGATTGGGACGCCGCACGCACCGCGGTGCGACAATGGCAATTCCTCGACCGCATCGCCGCTTCCGCTTCACAGCTCGAGGCACGGCTCGACGACGAAGCCTGATCGTCAACCACCACCGAGGGAACTCCTACCGTGTCACTGCTGCAAATTGCCGAACCCGGCCAGTCTTCTGCGCCGCACCAGCACAAGCTTGCGATCGGCATCGATCTCGGCACCACCAATTCTCTCGTGGCGAGTGTGCGTTCCGGCGAAGCATGCGTGCTCACCGACCACGAAGACCGTGCCATGCAGCCTTCGGTGGTCGCGGTTGCCGAGGATGGTTCACGTACCGTGTCGCACGCTGCACTGACCGTCGAGGTACCCTCAACCAGCCGCATCCACTCCGCCAAACGGCTCATGGGGAAGGGTGCCGAGGATATTGCCGGCAGCTGGTTGGCCGATCACTACGATTTCGACACCACATCAGCGAGTGTGCCGCAGTTCGAGACCATTGGCGGCAAGCTCAGTGCCATCGATGTCTCCGCCGAGATTCTCTCGCACCTGCGCGGCATCGCCGAGGCGAGGCTCGGCGGTGAACTCGCCGGCGCCGTCATCACGGTGCCGGCCTATTTCGACGATGCCCAGCGCCAGGCCACGAAGGATGCTGCCGCGCTTGCGGGCCTGCAGGTGTTGCGCCTGATCAACGAGCCAACCGCGGCAGCCGTGGCCTACGGACTCGATCAGGACGAGGACGGCGTGGTTGCCATCTACGACCTCGGCGGCGGCACCTTCGATATTTCGCTTCTGAAGATGCAGAAAGGCATCTTCGAAGTGCTGGCCACCGCCGGTGATACCGCGCTCGGGGGCGATGACATCGACAACATCCTCGTCGGCTGGCTTCTCGGTGAAGCGGGTATCGACGACGCGTCGAGCATCGATGCCTCGGCCCGTGCCGCACTCAAGGGCCATGCGCGTGGCGTCAAGGAAGCGCTCTCGAGCAGCGAGCGTGTCGAGATCGATTTCCATGAGCACGGGCTCGACATCAGGTGCACGCTGACGCGGGAAACCTTCGACGCGCTCGTCGAACCCTTGCTCGGGCGCACACTGAAACCCTGTCGTCAGGTGCTTCGGGATGCCGGCATCGACAGAAGCGACGTGCATGCCGTGGTCATGGTCGGCGGTTCGACGCGGGTGCCGCTCGTGCGCAGGCGAATCGGCGAGTTCTTCGGCCGCGAGGTGCTCACCGACATCGACCCCGATCAGGTGGTAGCGATCGGCGCGGCGATTCAGGCCGACACGCTCGTCGGCAACAAGCCCGACGATGCGCTCCTGCTCCTCGACGTGACGCCCCTGTCGCTCGGGCTCGAAACCATGGGCGGTCTGGTCGAGAAGGTCATTCCCCGCAACACCACGATCCCGGTGGCGCGCGGTCAGGAGTTCACCACCTACAAGGATGGCCAGACGGCGATGTCGCTGCATGTGGTGCAGGGCGAGCGCGAACTCGTGGCCGACAATCGGTCACTGGCGCGCTTCGAACTGCGCGGCTTTCCACCCCGCGTTGCAGGTGCGGCGCGTATCCAGGTGCTTTTTCAGGTGGACGCCGACGGGCTGCTCACGGTCAGCGCCATCGAGAAGGAGAGCGGTGTCGTGGCCAGCGTCGAAGTCAAGCCTTCCTACGGCCTGTCCGACGGTGAGATCGAAGCGATGCTCAGGGAATCGATGGATCAGGCGGATGATGACATGCGCGCACGCGCCCTTGCCGAGCAGCGCGTGGAAGGCGAGCGCGTGATCGAAGCCATCGAAAGTGCGCTCGCGGTCGATGGCGATGAGCATCTCGATGCCGATGAACGTGCTGCCATCGATGCCGCCGTTGCATCGTTGCGCGCGGCCATCGCAGGCGACGATCGTGACGCCATCAAGGCCGCCGCTCACGAGGTGGAGACGCGCAGCGAAGCCTTCGTCGAAAGGCGCATGAACGCGAGTGTGCGCCGCATGATGGCCGGGCGCGAACTGGCCGATGTGGAAGCCGAAGCAGTGGCCTCGGATGAAAGCTGAGCCTTGCCTGCAACCATTAATTCCGCCGGACTCGCGAGAGTCGGGCAACTACAGACAGAACCGGAGTTTCAGGATTCGATGCCGACGATAACCGTCAAACCGCACGAGGAAATCTGCCCGGAAGGCGCGACCTTCGACGTGGATCCGGGTATTTCCATCTGCGATGCCCTGCTGCAGAACGGCGTACCGATCGAGCATGCCTGCGAGAAGTCCTGCGCCTGTACCACCTGCCACGTGCACGTCAGGGAAGGAGGCGAAAGCCTCGATGAAGCGGACGAACTCGAAGAGGACTACCTCGACAGGGCCTGGGGCCTCGACCCCGACTCGCGACTCAGTTGCCAGGCGATCGTGGCCGATACGGACCTCCTGATCGAGATTCCCAAGTACACCATCAACATGGTTTCGGAGAACCACTGATGCAACTGACGTGGACCGACAGTCGCGAGATCGCCATTGAACTCGCCGAAGCCCACCCGGAGGTCGACCCTCAGTACGTGCGCTTCACCGACATGCACGACTGGATCTGCGCCCTCGAGGATTTCGACGATGACCCCGAGAAGTCCAGCGAGGGCATTCTCGAGGCCATCCAGATGATGTGGATCGACGAGATGGATTGATCGGTGAGGTGGATTGATCGGTGAGAAGGACTGATCCGGAAGGTGGACTGATCGGAAGGTGGACTGATCGGGAGGTGGATTGATCGACAAGGTGGCTGACGGCAAGCAGTGCAGGCCGCTATAATCAACGGCCGGTTCGGGGCATGGCGCAGTCTGGTAGCGCATCTGCTTTGGGAGCAGAGGGTCGGCGGTTCGAATCCGTCTGCCCCGACCACTTCACCGCTCATTCCCGGGCGCGAGTGCTGGGTGTAGTGTCCGGTTTGACGGCAACGAACCGCAAGCGCACATAGTCCGCCGTCCACGCACCATCTTCCCCTTGCAGTTCCCCGGCGAGTCTGTCCCGTACGGCAAGGATGAACCGCTTGCGGGTGTCCGCATCCAGTGCTTGCGTGATGCTCGCCGTGAACACATCCAGCCAGGCTTCGATGCCGGTCGTCAACAGCGTTGGCCGCGGAATCAGTTCAGCCGATACCACCTCGAACCCGGCGCGCGCGAGTTCGGCAGAAAAGTCCTCCGGGCTGGGGTAATACCAGGGGTTCACGAATTCGCCGTACTCGGGATGAGCCGCGAACTCGGCTTCCATGGCCTGAACGATTGCGTTGACGTTCCCCTTGCCACCGAACTCGCCGACGAACCGTCCACCGGGCTTCAGCGCACGACAGCCTGCGGCGAGCGCCTGGCCGATATTGCCGACCCAGTGCAGGGTGGCGTTGCTGAAGAGGGCGTCGAAGCGATTCTCGGCATCGAGATCCTCCGCGGCACAGACCTCTGCATCGAGGCCCTTGTCGCGCGCCAGCCCGATCATGGACGGGTCGGCATCGATGCCCGCGACCGTTGCGCCGGTTTCCGTAATCACCTGCATCAGTGTGCCGTCACCGCAGCCGATGTCGAGGATATGCTCGCCTGCCGCGGGTGCGAGCAACTCGACCACGGGCATGCCGTGCTTCGACACATAGCCGATATCGCGCTCGTAACGCTCGGCGTCCCACGCCTGTCTGGCCTGGCTCTTGCCCTCTGACATGCGGTGTTTAGCTCCGACGGCTGGTAGAATGCGAAGTCAACGCCGATACGCGCTCGTAGCTCATGTGGATAGAGCATCGGCCTTCTAAGCCGAGGGTAGCAGGTTCGAATCCTGCCGAGCGCGCCATTTCCGGGTTCACGGCATGAGCAATGCCGGTGCGCACACCTGTCCGGTTCGGCATTTCGCACATGTCATCGACACCGGGTTCCTCCGGCATGGGTGCTGGTCTGAGCAGCACGCCTTCCGGCGTGGTTTCCACGATCAATCTGGTACTCGGCCTCCTGTGGCGGGATAATCGAATCGGAAACTGCCGGGTTTCGATTTGCCGGGCGCCGATCCAACCCGACATGCAGCAGGAAGGACACCAGCGCACAGGCCAGTACGGGGGCGAGCACCAGGCGCGGTTCCGTGAACAGGAAGGTGCGGTATTCATGGATCATCGCCCCCCATTCCGGGCGGCCTGTATCCGCCGACAGACCGATGAACCCCAGCGAGGCCACCAGTACCACGGCGCGGCCCGCATCCGCTCCGGCAAGGGCAGCGATGGCGGGCCAGGCGTTCGGCAGCATGTGGCGGCGCACTGCGACGGGCAGCGTCACCCCCATGGCCTCACTCGCCCGCCAGTACACTTCGCCCCGGATGCGGTCGAACAGTGCGGCGACGGTCAGCGCATAGGGTGCCCATGAGGTCAGGAGCATGGCTGCCGCAACGGTCAGGATCCCGGCCCCCAGCAGCGCCGACAGCACCAGGGCAATGACCAGCGTCGGCAGGGAGAGTGTGGTTTCGGCCAGCCACGACACCCCATGCCGCAGGGCCGGTGGGCCAACGGCAATGATCCCGCCGGCAGTGACGCCGAGTCCGATGCCACCCACCAGCACGATGCCGATGGCCATCAGCGACGGCAGTCCGCCCGCGATGACTCGTGTCGCAAGGTCGCGGCCCAGATGGTCGGTGCCGAGGAGATGGTCCCGGGAGGGCGGCGCGAGGCGATGTGTCAGGTCGATCGCATGAGGATCACCCAGAACGCCCTGGCCCGAGGCCAGCAACAGGACCCCGACGGCCACGAGAACAAGGAACAGGATCGCGCGTTTCATGGCGGCCGAGGGTCGAGCGTCAGCCGCAGCAGCCGCGCGCCCTGAAGTGTCAGTGCCACCCAGAGGGCGACCAGCGCGATATAGGGTTGCAACACGGCGTAGTCGCGATGGTTGACGGCCTGCACCACGCGCTCCGACAGGCCGGGCACACCGAAAACGATCTCGGCCACCGCCGTGCCGCCGACGATCCAGGCGAGTTCCGGGGCCAGCCCGGCGATCAGGGCCAGCAACCCGAGGCCACGGCCATGAAACCAGAGTGCGCCGAGCCGCGAGCGTCCCTTGGCAAGGGCGGTGAGGTAATAATCGCTGGTCCTTGCCTCGAAAAAGCCGGAACGAGTCAGGCGCGACAGCGATCCGACCGAGAAGAACGCCACCAGTGCCATGGGCAGGAGGACACGCTCCAGCGGCCCGCCGCCAAAGGCGTTGATCCAGCGCAGTTGCACGCCCAGCACCCACAGCATGACCAGCCCGACGGCAAACGCCGGCAGCGCCTGTCCGGCGATGGCCAGCGCGCGCGTGAGCACATCGACCCAGCCACCCGGGCGATGGGCCGCCATGAAGCCAAGCCCGTAACCCAGAACGACTGCTGCTCCCATGCCGCCAAAGCCGATGGCCGCGGAATACGGCAGGCGCGAGCGGAAATCCTCGGCGATGGCGACCCCCGTTTCATAGGACACGCCCCAGTCGAGCGTCAGAAACCCGCCGAGCCAGCGCAGGAATTGTGTGCTCAGCGGTTCGTCCAGACCCCACTCTGCGCGATAGGCGGCGACGATATCGGGGCCGGAGCGGATGTTGACATGCGCCAGGAACATCTCGACGGGGTCGCCGGGCATCAGGCGCATCATGAGAAAGGCGGTCGCCACGACGGCCAGCCACGACAGGGTCAGCCGTCCGAGGGTCGAGGCGACCGCCTTCACCATCATTCAGCCACGGTCAGGTCCGGGCGGATGACGTAGTAGTCCGAGCCCCACGGCGTGTAGTCGGCCAGTGCGGGAGACAGGCCCACGTGCCACTCGGGCGTCATCAGGAACGAAACCGGCGCTTCGGCCGCGATCAGTTCCTGTGCCTTCAGGGCCAGGTCGATGCGCGCCTGCGGATCGCCTTCGGCCCGCAGATCGTCCATGAGCGCGTCATACTCGGCATTCGACCAGCCGCTGTAGTTGCGTTCGGCGTCGGTTTCGAAGAACAGCGACAGGAAGAAGCCGGGATCGCCTGCCGGTGCGGTGTGTACTGCCCAGAGGAACAGATCGTAGTCACCGCTCGAGGCCTGGTCGCCGGGGGTTTCCGTGACTCGCGTTGTCACGGCGATACCCAGTTCCGCCAGCGCGGCCCGCACGACCGGCTGAAAGGTCACGAGATCGGGCCGCTGGGGATAGGCATAGAGGACCAGTTCCAGCGGCTGGCCGTCGCGGCTGCGCATTCCGTCGTCGCCCACGGTCCAGCCCGCCTCGTCCAGCAGCGCGGCGGCGGCCTCCGGATCGTGGGGCAGGGCATCGGTGGCGGCGAACGGGAAACCCTCGGCAAAGGCGCCCGTGGCCGGAACGCCCGCCTAGGCAGCGCTCACGAGGTCAGCGCGGTTCATCGCCATGTCGATGGCCCGGCGCACGCGCACATCCGCCAGCGCGGGCGATTCTGTGTTCATCCACATCATGTATTGATAGGCGACCGGGAAGGACACGACTTCACCTTCGGTGTCCTTCAGCATGGGCAGAGTCTCGACCGGCAGGTTGAACGCCATGTCCAGTTCACCCGAGGCAAAGGCCAGCGCCAGCGACTGTCCGTCCGCGATTCGGCGAAGGGTGATGTTCGGACGGTCTTCGGCCCCGGCGTAGTGTGCGTTCGGCACCATCTCGATTGCCCCGTCCGGCTCGAAGCTCTCGACCGCGAAGGGGTCGGTAAAGATCAGGTCTTTGCCGTCCATCCGGTAGACCGGAAAGGCCCATTCCGCGAGGATCGATGGCAGGATGGCCGTAGGCTGTTCGCTGTCGACGGTCAGCGTATCGTCATCGGCTGCCGTGAACTTCAGTCGCCCCGCGCTTGCCTGTGCCGAGGGGTTGGCCTCGCTGGTACGGTTCAGGGCCTCGGCCACGGCCTGCGCCGTCACCGGCGTGCCGTCCGAGAAGAAGCGGTCCGCGGCCAGTTCGACGGTCCAGCTTCCGTCTTCGTTGTGGGTGGCAGAAGCCGCCAGATTCGGCACCACCGTGCCGTCGCGGGACACCTGGAACAGCTGTTCCGCAATGCCGTGGCTTACCAGCGCCCAGCCGGTCGATCCTTCGGCCGGGTCGAGGCCTGATGCCAGGAAGGTCTGGCCGATGGTCACGTCCCTGGCCTGTACGGACAAGGGCAGGATCGCCGCGGCCAGAACGGCCGTTGCAGCGAGTATGGGTTTGAAGCGAAACAGGGCCATTGGCGTTCGGTCTCCGTCGTCTGTTGCGAGAGGTGAGGTGGATCTGAACAGCATTCCTGCCGGGCCACCTCATCCGGATCACAGCCATTCCCGGCGAGCAGGTGACAGGGTTGTATTGAGGAGTGCCTGTCGGGTTTGATTGTTGCTGGCCGCAGGATCCCCTGCCGCCGTACGACATGA
>PDWI01000039.1_pt1 | contig 154140 bp, 131 predicted proteins | sample 1430891 | NCBI WGS metagenome assembly PDWI01 (sample SAMN01162508, study PRJNA174530) | Oral metagenome, whole genome shotgun sequencing project. | biome: Marine environment; feature: Marine mammal; material: Swab sample of the gingival sulcus; isolation source: swab sample of gingival sulcus... | reverse complement strand
AGGTCCTTGAGTACCGGCATACGATACGCCCCAAAGGAACCCGGGGAACCAACCAAGAGGAACAGCTTGTGAAGTGGAACGGGAATCTTATCAATGTGGCATAGGCCCTGGAAAATCTGCCCGGCTTTCCGTTGCAAGTCCAATGCTACAATGTACTTCCTAAAAGAACAATATTTTGGTAACACCTTTCTTAATCCAAGGGTTCGTTTAAAATAGCCAGACAGGTCTCGATACCTTCTAGAAAATTACCTAGCCTAAGGTTCTCGTCAGGACTATGTATGTTGTTATCAGGATTAGGGATCCTTATCGATACTGCCGGTATACCCAAAGTCTTGACGAAAGGGGCTATTGGCTGGGAACCACCCGTAGACCTCATATTCACAATATTATCCCCATAGACTTTACGTAATGCGTTATTTAAAAAAACACTGGTAGGGCCATCCAGTCTTGTTCTAAAAGGATTTGACCCCAATTTGTATTTAAAACTTGCCAATTTCCCGTATTTTCCCCTTTCGTAATCGGTGGGAATAGAATCGACCAAATGATATCCTTCATCAATGATATATTTTTCCAATAACCCCATCAATCGTTTGCCGTCGGATTCCGGCACTAGGCGCATATCGATTTCGGTTATAATTTCAGAAGGGATGATTGTCCGTACTTTGCTGCCCACCCAGGCAGCTTTGATCCCTCTGATATTTAATGATGGGTATTGTAATACTTCTTGATATGTTTCGCCTAGTGCATCATGTTCGGCGATACCTAACCGTCTTTTTATGCTGTCCGGATTCTCCGGAATATTGTTTAAAAGCAGTTTCTCCTTTTCACTTAAAGTTATGCCATCATAAAAACCAGATAGGGTTACCTTGCCTGTATCGTCTTTTAGGCCGCCTAGTAATTTAGCGGTTTTAAAAACAGGGTTTGGCGCAAAATTACCGTATTGTCCGCTGTGTAGTGGGTATCGCGGCCCAAAAACAACAAGGGTGGCAGTTGCTATTCCCCTTGCGCCATAAGTAAGTGTTGGCAAATTGCTTAAATGCCTTGTGCCATCCATGATCAAGACCATATCGGCCTGCAATAGAGTTCTATTATCCAGTACGGCATTTGCCAATTCAGGGGAACCCATCTCCTCTTGAAAATCCATGATCACTTTTACATTATACTTTAGTTTAACCTTCCTGTCCCTTAAAATTTCCAAGGCGGAGATAAATGACATGGCCGGACCTTTGGAATCTGAAGCTGATCTGGCAAAGATCCTCCAATCGGGATCTACAATACCTCCAGATGAAGGAAAAGGGACTATTTTCCATTGATTAATACCGGTTTTCTCCTTTATGACGGGCTTAAATGGATTTTCTTGATGCCAAGCTGTAGGGTCAACTGGTTGGCCATCTATTTGTAGATAGAATAAAATGGTTTTGGCTTTTTTACGTATTATTTTTTCAGCATACAATAAAGGAGCCCCTGCAGTTGTGATTCGCTGGGTCTTGAAATCTAGATTCCTGAAGAGTGTTGTACACCATTTTAAATTGGACTCGATCTGTTCTGGAAAATGCCCATCATTTGGGAGTTCCAAAAAAGCATTTAAATTTCTTAGCGCCTCCATAAATTTCCCATCGGCTACTTTTTTTATCTGATCTTTGGATAGTGACTGTCCCGAGGAAATGGATCCCAAAAGAAAAAAAAGGAAGAGAATGCTATTTTTGATATGTTTGGTCTTCATGGGTTTCTAAAATTTTAAAAATGTATTATAGGACAGGTCCAGGGGCTATCGTCCTGTGATCAAAGGCATGAACCAAGACACCATGATGGCCAACTAAAATAAGACCAATAATTTAAATAAAGGCATTTGTGCAATAATAAGCCTTAAGATAGTATATTATAATTATTGGCCACAAGCTAAGGGCCATGAACCCATTCAAACTTTTTCGGTTTGCCAGAAAACTGCCATTTTCCGCCCTGTTTTTGTCTTTTTTTACTTCCGTAGCCCTGCTATGCAACTTAAAAAGCCGATCACAACCTAAAAAGAAACCCGAAAAAAGATATTGGGAGTTGTTCTTAGCGAGAATCTATTGATTTTCCTCAATCCTATACTTTGGTTATTTTCATCATCAACAATAGAGACCAATCCATAATTCCTGCCCAAAAGGTTTTCCCTCCCATAAAGGTTCAATATTGAAAAACCAAATTTACCGCTTGGAGCCGTCCATTTTCTTTCGATGTTCTTTGTGGCCAGGCATACCAGTTTGAGCAGGGACATATCGTTGGTGAAGGCTCCCTTGGTCTTGGTCACTTTACCTACTTGTCGGTGGAAACCCTTCCACGACATTGGTGGTATAGATTGTTTTTCTGATGGGTTCGGTATACTGGAAGTACTGTGATAGCTGCTCCCAATTACGCTGCCAGCTTTCGATGACCACGGGGTATTTACCGCCCCATTTCTCTTCCAGATCCAATAATCCACTTTCTGCTACTTCCTTCCTTGTTGACACCCAAAATATTGTAAAGTGCCTTATGGGTTATCCTGCCGTCCACCTTTACCTTGTAGTGCATGGCATTGAGCCATACAATGCAGTAAAGCGGTTCTAACGGGCGGTTCTGCCAAGCCTTTACGTCCGGGACGATCCTATCCGTTATCTGGCCCAAACGGTGTGGGGGATGTCGGTATCGTACATTTCCTTGATATGGGCGGGGATGTCCCGGTAGCCCATTCCCCAGCCCATGGAGACCTATTATCTTGTCGGAGAGGTTATCGGCCAATATGGTCTGCCGTTTCTTTACAAGTTCCGGCCCGAAACTACTTTGCCTGTCCTGGGGCGTATCGATATCGAAAGTGCCGAAACCACTCTTGATGGTCTTTTTGCCCTTGCCGTTGCGCTTATTGCCAATACTACGCTCCGATTGGCCCAAATGACCTTCCATCTCTGCCTCAAGGGCCTTCTCGATAACATTCTTCAGCATAGGGGCAAAAGCCCCCTCCTTTGCCGAAAAGGTTCTTGCCCGACATGAACTGGTCAAGTGCCTTTTTCCCGAATTCCGTTTGTTGTTCTTTTCCCATGATCCTGTCTGAATAAAATCAATACTTAAATTTATTTCAGACAGAGTTCAGTTTACACCCTCCTTAGTTTTATTTGTTTTGTGTGCCTTTTAAAATATTTCTAGATTTAATTTATCTTTATGATTATCATCTATTTGTAAATTAATAGCTGTTTTTAAAGATATACTTTTCAATTCACTATTTACATTAGCTATATTGAAATTCTTGGCTTTACCCACCATTGGATTGGGAGGAATAATATATGTAGGCTAGGCGCCAGATATTATTATAATTTAATAAGCAACCTTCTATGATAATCCGCACCTTAATAATACGATTATTAAAAAATTCCCTTTCATTGATCTTAACATAATCTTTTCCTTACATTTAAAATACTTATAATGAAACTAAGACTAAACATGATTACCCTAAGATACCTACTATTGTTTTTTGTTCTTCTTATCTCTTGCAGCAGCGACGGTCTGAACAACGAGTTGCCTGAATGTACAGAACAAGAACAACAAGTATTTGTAGATAGGGCGGTAGTCGCAACTTTCACCGATGTTAGAGGAACGATAGTCGAGGATGATGGCTGTCCAGTATTTGCAATAAAAGGTGGCCCCATGGTTGAAGGGAGAAACGTAGAAAGGCTTTTTGCGTGTAATCTTCCCGATTCATATAAAAGGGATGGCTTAGAGGTAATCTTTAGCGGTGACCTATACGAAACTTTTGAAACCGAAAACATCTGCGCACAATTTTTTTTATTAACCCAAGTTGACACCCCATGAGAAAAATTACTTTATCAATTTTTATTTTTTTACTATTGCACAGCTATTTGTAGGACAGAACTTACGATATGATGGTTTTGCTCCTGACGAAAATAAGAAAAAGCAACTAAGTGAAATGCTATCGGAGTACGATTTAATAGAAATGGACTTAAAACAGTTCAATACAAATCTTAGTAAAGATAGTAAGGAAAGGAACATAAGTATTGTACTTCCGAGCGGTAAATTATTCTCTTTTTCCTTGTATAAAAAGGATATTCGGAGTGGTGATTACAAAAGTTCGATAACTTCTGAGAGTGGTAGGGCCGAAGAAGCCTATGATATAAACAAAACCTATACCTATAGGGGCAGCTTAACTGAAGGTGGATTTGTCCGTTTGACAGTGAAGGAAGATTTTATTTATGGCCTAATTGACGATGCAAGTGGCTCATATATTATAGACTAGTTAAAATATGTTCTAGACGATTCATCGATACCAGGCAATCAAGTAATTATTTATCGTATCGATAGTGTTTATGAAGATAATGGTATTTGCTTTACCGATGATAAAAACGGAAAGGACGCCCCTCATAAGGATTCTAAAGAGACTAGCAACCCTAAATCATTATTGGTCCCGACTACTTGCGAGATAATAGAAGTAGTAACGGATGCTGATTATGAATACTTTTTAGAGTATGGAGGAAATGCAAGAACTCGAATATTAGCTGAATTCAATAATATTCAAGGTGTTTATGAAACAACTTTTGACTTGGATGTGGTTGTAGTTTTTCGAAATGTTTGGATATTTTCGAACGATCCCTATACCAGTGCCAATTTCGCTCAAATAAATAATGAAATTGAAACGGCTTGGCAAAATTCTTTTAGCAACAGAAATTTTGACGTAATACAAATGTTTACGGGGAAGAACTTAGGGGGACTTTTAGGTCGTGCAAATGCTATTGGCAATGTTTGTACGGACGATTATGCAAATAACTATACTGTTGATGTAAACCTAAATAATTCATATACTGTAGCTCACGAATTAGGCCACAACTTAGGCGGAACACATCCGCCAGCAGGTGAGCCAACTTCGCTTTGTGCTGGGAATGACAACCAACGAACGGTAATGTGCCAAGGAAGCAATATAGCTCGAATTGTATTCTCTGCATTTTCAACAAATCAAATTACTAACTCACTAATAATTCAAATTGTCTAACTGATTTTGAAGGAAATTATTCAATAAGTGGGCCAACAAATTTTTGTCCTTCAGGATTCTTCAGTATTAACAATTTTCCGCAGGATGGTACAGTAACATGGTCAGTTACCCCAGCTAATTCACTAAGTTTTACCCAAGGTAATCCTACAACCACATTCACAAAAATCGGAAGTTTTTCAGGTTTAGCAACCATTACCGCAAATGTTGGTGCTTCATGCTCGAATATTGTCACAAGTAAAAACGTAAATATTAAAGGAACGATAAATTTCAATTGGAGTGGTACTGGACCTTATGGTCAGGTTGATGTAGATATTACAAGTGGAACGGCTCCATATAAAATTTATAGGGGAACAACCTTGTTATATTCTGGTAGTAATGCTAGTACCACAGTAAACTTTGGATGTAACGGGGGAGTTATAAAGGTAGAGGCCAATACCCCTTGTGGCGTTGCTTCAAAAAGTGACATTATACCACAAGGTTGTGCCAGTTTCAGGGGACAATCGAACATGGTGGTCTATCCAAACCCAACTAGCTCGGATGTCAATGTTGCACAAACCGATGATTTTAAAGAAGTTAGAACTGAGAACTCTTTAGGTAAAATGACGCTTGAATTGTACAATTTTGATGGCAATATGGTAAAGTTCCAAGTATACCCGAGTTTTAATGGCGAAGTTAAAATGGATATGTCTGATTTGAGGAAAGCGACCTATCTTCTACGTATCCTTGCTAAGGAAGTTGATGAAGTCCACCAAGTAATAGTGGAATAATTTCCCTAATTTGAAAAACCCCTTGAAGTTGTATTTCAAGGGGTTTTTCATTTATATAATAATCGCTTCGCAGATATTCTGAACAGAGTAATTTATACTTTATAACTATTGCGTAAATGACATTCTGTAAACGGCGAAATCTATTATGAGGCTGGTTTGAGTAAAATGTGGCAATATAGTGTTGATAGATATTTAAGCGAAAAGAGACTTTGAAATCTTAAAAAACTGTTAAAAAAAGGCACTACATTAGGTATTGAAATTGTAATATTTCACGAGGTGATACCGTCTTAGATCAGGTATATATTTTAGAAGCTAGACAAATTGACTAGCGGAAATCCAAATATTTCAGCCCCAATTCTAAAGAACTACTTTTCAAAATTTAGAGCCTTATAAATCGGCCGTTTAACAGTACAAATTCAAAAAGAGGAATAGTATTTATTTAAAAGCCCAATTCTTGGTCTCTTTTAGTTGTTTCTTCAATTGATCTTTTATGGGATTTAGATTCCTTAATCTAATATTTAAGTAGAGTACCCATAAATGGAAATACTTTTTCAAATAAATAATCTGTAAACGGTGAAAAAGTATTCAAATAGACCAATTTGAATCAAATATCACCGAGTTTAATTTAAAACCAGTTTTGCGTGCAAATTGAGTGCAAATAAAAAAGGTTTCAAAAGTAAATCTCTTGAAACCCTTTATTTACTTGTGGAGAATACCGGAGTCGAACCGGTGACCTCTTGCCTGCCAGGCAAGCGCTCTAGCCAGCTGAGCTAATCCCCCATGGCTTTAGGACGCCAAAGAAAATACTTTTTGTTCAAGTATCAAAATAGTATATTCGTTTTCTTTAAGGGGTTCTAACAAAAAACAGTGAAAATGTCAAATTTAAAGGGAAAAGTAGCTTATATCACGGGAGGTTCCAAAGGAATAGGGTTTAGCGTGGCAAAAACCTTGCTGGGAGCGGGAATGAAAGTGGCCATTAGTGGCAGGGATATTAAAACGGTCGAATCGGCTGCGAAACAATTGGGGGAATGGGATAATGTCCTTGCATTACAATCCGATGTGACCAAACTTTGTGATGAACAGCATGCCGTAAATGGAATTATGGATAGATGGGGGCAGTTGGATGTTGTCTTGGCCAATGCAGGTATAGGGCATTTTGCCCCAATAGACGAGATGTCGGAAGAGCAGTGGAACAGTATGGTCAATACGAATTTGTCCGGGGTTTTCCACACCTTAAAGGCCTCTGTAGAGGCTTTAAAGGATTCAAAAGGGTATTATATGACCTTGGCCAGTTTGGCAGGAACGAATTTTTTCGCCAATGGGGCAGGTTACAATGCCACAAAATTCGGGGTGGTCGGTTTTACACAGGCAGTGATGCTCGACCTGCGAAAGTACGATATAAAGGTCTCTACCATAATGCCGGGATCTGTGGCCACCTATTTCAACAATAATGAGCCATCGGATAAGGATGCTTGGAAAATACAACCTGGGGATATTGGGGAATTGGTATTGGATCTGCTAAAAATGCATCCACGTACATTACCCAGTAAGATCGAGGTGAGGCCTACAAGGCCAGACAAGAGATAGGGTCAAACTTCTTTTTCGATAAACGGGATGTTGGGGTTGCAAATTTCGAGGATAAGCCTTTTTAGTTCCTTGGTGAAATCGGAAAGGGTATCGGGTGTAATGGCGATGTTTTTGCCAGACCTACTATTTTTACTGGATTTTATGGTAAAGTTCAATAGGCCGGCACTAAGGTTCTTAAAGGAGATTATGCCGGCCTCGATTTCGTAGTCGTTTTTTCCTTGGGTGTACATCAATGCATAGCATAATAATTGAAAGGCCTTACTGTACTTATAATCCTCGGTGAGTATCGACCAGTCGAACAACGCTACTTGATTGGCCAGTACTTTCCCGGATTTATAATCGATGATCCGCGGTCTACCATCAATCTCGTCTATACGGTCCAATTTGCCTTTGAGGTGTATTGGAAAGTCTATTTCTGGAAAATCCAAGGTGATTTCCATTTTTTCCTCCAACCCAAGAATCTTGATCTTGTGTCTTTCACTTTCGAGGATCTCATAGTCGATAAAGGACTGTATGTATTTAAGGACAACATTGTATGCGATAAGATTCTTGCCCCGTAAGATGGATAAATCGGCGTAGGATCTTGCAAAATGGTGTTGCACCAAGTGCCCTATATTATCCTTCATGCCGGTCAGCACCTCTTTGTTCAAAAATTCACCGACCATGGGCCTGTAGAGGTCTTCCAAAGAGTCGTGGATAATAGTGCCGAAAGTATTGGCGGCCACCGTTTCCTCAACCTCGGGCAGGTCGTTGATCTTTAAAAGGTTCTGCTTGTAGAAATCCAACGGGTTTCTGATGTAATTACTAAGTGAGGAAGGGGAGAAGCCTGTTAGGGCATGTTCTTGGATAAGTTGCATTAATGCCTTATCCTTATGGATACGGATCTCTGTTTTAGGCACTACCTTTATCTCTGGTACAGCAATATATTCGGTAATGTTGTCCTTTATATTTTCATCGGTCAATAATTGTGTGATAAGACGGCTTCTTTCACCTCCTTCCAGAACATCAGGCTCTGTATTGTAAATCAGGTAAATATGTTTGGCACGTTGTAGCAAGCGATAGAAATGATAGGTATATACCGCATCTTTTTCCTTAAAAGTGGGAAGGCCGAAATTCCTTTTTAAATCAAAGGGGATGAATGAATTGTTCGATTTTCCAGCAGGAAGGATACCTTCATTCACAGAGGATAGTATTACTGTCCCAAAATCCAGGTTCCGACTTTCAAGCATACCCATGATCTGTAGACCTTCGATGGGGTCACCTTTAAAATCAAGGGTTTCCATGGAGACCAATTCATGGAATAGGGTCTGTAACGATTTTAGGTCGTTTATAAACCGATGTTCTTCGAGGATCATGGCCATTTGGTTGAAGATGCCATAAAAACGGTATAATTCTTCCAATGCCAGGGAGTTGTTATTCTTTTGGAGCTTGGTCTTTAATATAGCGGTGATCTCCAGACAAAGCTGTATAAATTGACCAGGGGAAGGAATGGGCTCGTAAAACAATTTACCTAAATAGGGATGGTCGTTCCCTAGAAAGGACAACAACTGTCGTCGGGTTAAAAAGGAAAGATTATGTGCTGTTACCCCTTGCATTAAAACCTCGGATAGGGCAATATCATCTTCGTTTAATAATATGTGGGTATAAGGATCGGAAAGTAAGGCCAGAATATTTTTGTGGTACCAGCCATGGGTTTGCTTGTGTACGTATAGACCAAAGAACTGGTCAAAGAAATTCTTGAACGAAGTCTTGCCCAATGGGAACCCCATTGTAATATTCACCTTTCCGATTTCCCCAGGTATCGAGTTCAGTAAGGGGTTAAGTAATGATTCATCATTTAATACTACCGCGGTACTGGCCAGTTTGCCATTTTGATCCAAGGCCATTTGTTTCAGGAGCGAACCAATGTACTTGGTTTGGGATACATTCTTTGGGACCCCGATGACTTCGATCTTCTTATCCTGTATAAAAGAGGTGCTTATGCCTTTAAGGGCATGTTGCTCAAAATAAGGCCATGTCTTTTTATGGTTTCGTATAAAATATCCGGCATCGTGTATTTGGTCTTTTAGGAAATACGAATCCAGGTCCCAGAAAATATCCGCATTACCAGTCTGTAATATGCGTTGTATTATTGTACTCTCAGCGGTGTTCAAGGCATTGAAACCTATAAAAATATGGCGCTTATGTTTCTGTTCGAGGATATAATCCTCTAATTTTTCGTTTGCTTTACGGTATACAAGTCCTTGGTGACCAATACCTTTGTCAAGCAATCTTTTATTGAATGTGTCATAAAGTTTGTCGAGGGTATTCCAGAAGTTGACATAGTCCTGTACCATTTTGGTTTTTTCCGCTGTGAGGTACCAATGGTTTATTTCCTGTATGGCGGATAAGTTGGAGAACAAAGATGTTTTGTCAACAAGATAGCGATCGATCTCATTGAAATCCCGTAAGAGTGTTTGGCCCCATTTGGAGAAATCGGGAAAACTGTCCTGTTCTTCTTCCTGTTGCTCTGAATAGGCGTAGTACAATTCAAAAAGTTGTTGGGTATTTGTCGCAGTGGATAGCCCTGAGATCTCCGAGACAAATTCTTCAATACTATATATGACCGGTACGAATATGGGGTTCTGTGTGATTTTCGCGATGCCCTTCTTTAGGTAGGAGCCCCCCCTTTTGCTAGGGAGTACAAAAACCATGTTTTCAAAAGAACCTTGGTCCTTGTGTATAGTGGATAAAACCTGTTCCAGGAAACTTTGCATAACCAAAAATAAAAAAAGCCCTGACGATATCGTCAGGGCTTTCCAAAATTATTTTTGGTTATCTAAATAGAAGGATTATTTAACCAAGTTGATTTCAACCCTTCTGTTTTGTTTTCTACCACTTCTAGTATTGTTTGTAGCGATAGGTTTGTCCTCACCGTAACCAATAGCGGACAATCTAGATGAATCGATACCTTTTTCCACTAAGAAGTCTTTTACAGAAATAGCTCTTGATTCAGAAAGACGTTGGTTCAATTTAGAACTACCAACACTATCAGTGTGGCCCTCAATCGTAAACTTGGCATTTGGATACTCTTTCAAAATCTGGATAATATCAACCATTACTGAGGTAGATTCAGCTTTGATAGAAGATTTACCTGTGTCGAACAAGATAGTTCTTGCATAGTCGTTCAATTGTTTTTGAACTTCTTCAGTAACTTCAGGACAACCTTTGTTGGCAACAGTACCTGCTACATCAGGACAAGCATCATCTTTGTCCAATACACCATCTTTATCTTTGTCAGTCCAAGGGCAACCTTTGTTTTCAGCAGGACCAGCTTCATTAGGACAAGCATCGTCTTTGTCAGCCACACCGTCACCATCGGCATCAGGGCAACCGTTCATTTCCTTGGAACCAGCTTCATTAGGACAAGCGTCGTCTTTGTCAGCCACACCGTCACCATCGGCATCAGGGCAACCGTTCATTTCCTTGGAACCAGCTTCATTAGGACAAGCATCCTTGCTATCCTCGATGCCATCACCGTCAGCATCAGGACAACCGTTGAAAGCTTCAAGACCAGCAACTTCCGGACAAGCATCATCTTTGTCATAAACACCGTCACCATCGGTATCGGTTCCACCAAATTTAATGGCGATACCTGCTAAATGCTGCATATGCTTAGTACCGTAATCTTCGAAGGCATGCTTATATTGTGTCTGTAAGGTAAGACCGATGTTTTCTGTGAACCATAAGTTGACACCTAATCCACCATTTACGGTACCAGCACCGATTTCATCAACCCATGTATAACCACCACCGATCTCAACGAAAGGATCGATTACCGTGTTTTTCAAAAAGTTGTACTTGATAGTACCGTCAATTGCATAATATGATAAATCATCAGCATCAGTATCACCGAATTTGCTAATTTTATTTAAAGAACCTCTAGCACCTACAGAGAAACCATCTCCTACAGATTTAGATACACCAACGTAAGAAATAGAAGGAAGAATGTTCCAATGGTCAGTCGCATTGAAGAACTCATTACCGAAAGAACTTACATCCTCAGTTGGATATACGTCGACGGCATTCACCCCAAAACTAATCTGCCAAGGGTTATTCTCGTCTTGCGCTTGTGTGTTGTTAAATCCCACAAAAAGCAGGGTAACAACCAATAATTTGCTAAGATGTTTCATGTTCAAAATTTTAAGTTTAAGTGTTTATTAGCTGCAAATGTAAGTTGTTAAATATTATTAACAAAAAGAATTTCCTATTTTTTTAACGTTTTTAATGGGAGAAACAATGCAGTTAAACGATATTTAGTTGTTGCCCTACCTTGGTAAAAGCATCTAGGGCCTTGTCCAAATGTTCAATTTCATGGGCAGCTGATAGCTGAACACGGATTCTTGCCTTGCCCTTTGGAACTACGGGGTAATAGAAGCCGATAACATAAATACCATGCCCAAGAAGTAGATCGGCCATCTGTTGTGATAACTTCGCATCATATAACATTACCGGTAGTATGGCCGAATCACCATCGATGATATCGAACCCTGCCTTTTCCATGCCTTTTTTAAAGTACTCCATGTTTGATTGCAGCTTATCGCGTAATGATGTGTCATTGGCAAGCATGTCGAATACCTTTATGGAAGCCCCGACAATCGATGGGGCCAAGGAATTTGAGAAAAGATAAGGTCTGGATCGTTGTCTAAGAAGTTCAATGATCTCTTTTTTCCCTGTTGTGTAGCCGCCCATTGCACCGCCAAGGGCTTTCCCCAAAGTGCCTGTGATAATATCTACCCTGCCCATTACGCCCTTTTCCTCCAGTGTACCTTTGCCATGTTTGCCGATAAAACCTGCGGCATGGCATTCATCCACCATTACCAGGGCATCATATTTATCGGCCAGATCACAGATTTTATCCAATGGGGCCAATAGCCCATCCATAGAGAATACACCATCGGTAACAATGATCTTGAACCTAACCTTGTCCTTTTGGGCCTGTTTCAATCGGGTCTCTAGATCGGCCATGTCACTATTGGTATACCGATATCGTTTTGCCTTGCAAAGGCGAACGCCGTCTATTATCGATGCGTGGTTGAGCGAATCCGAGATTATCGCATCCTCAGGGCCCAGCAAGGGTTCAAAGACACCTCCATTGGCATCGAAGGCAGCAGCATATAATATGGTGTCCTCGGTTTCGTAAAATTCCGCTATTTTCCTTTCAAGCTTTTTATGGATATCCTGCGTGCCACATATAAACCGAACCGATGACATTCCAAAACCATGGGTGTCCATTGTATCCTTGGCGGCCTGTATAACATCTGGGTGAGAGGAAAGCCCTAGATAATTATTGGCGCAGAAATTAATCACCTCATCCCCGTTTGATAGTTTGATTACGGCAGCTTGTGGCGATGTTATGATTCTTTCACTTTTGTAAAGTCCGTCATTTTTTAAAGACCCCAATTCGTCTGCTAGATATTTTTTTATTTTTCCGTACATGGTTCCTTGTTTTAAATATATTCGATGATTACGTCTTTATTAATATAGACGATTATTTTATTTTCGATAATATAGCCCATACGTTCCAAGACTTGGGCATAGGTGTTCAATTGTTTTTCATGCGTGTTGCTTCGCTTTCCGGTTTTATAATCGATAATAGTGGCACTGTTGTTTGAGATGACCAACCGATCAGGGCGTAGCATTTCACCATTTTCGGTAATAATCTCCTGTTCATTCATAACGATACTTCCCTTAGAGAAGAATTGCTTTAGGGCATCATCAGTGATAACGGCCATTATCTTCTTTTTTAATGTAGGTATCGCCTTGTTGGCAACCATCCCTTTACGTTCCAAATCCCCAAAAACGGAATCTACATCTTCCCGTACCTTGATCAACCCTAGGATATAGTGTATAAGGTTCCCTTGCAAAATGGCCTCTTCTTGTGCCGTGCCCCATAGCATTCCTGCATTTGTCATTATCTTGAAACTGGGATTTTCCTTATTGGTGTACTGATAAGGAACCGATTTTTCTATACTACCGTTCTTGGATAGGGGGGCAGTGTTTTCGAGACTTCCAAAGGAGTATATGGTTTCCGTATCGCTCCAAAGCTGTTTGTTCTTTAGGTAATCTATGAACACATCTGAATAATGGGTCTTTCTCGATGATTTTATGGCTTTCGTATCTTTTAATGATATTATGAACAAGGCCCTTTCTGCCCTGGTCAATGCTACATATAATATGTTGAAGGCATCCAACTCTAGCATATGTTGTTCTTCCTCGTAGGCCATTGCCGCATTTTCATTGTAATCAATGACCTCCTTCTTTTTGTTTATCAGTACTTCTTTGAATCCGTTATATTGGTCTTGGTCAACAGCCAGCCATAGTTTGGGGTCTATTTCCTTATAAATGTTCGAATTGGCATAGGGGAATATAACAATGGGGAACTCCAGACCTTTCGATTTATGGATGCTCATGATCTTAACTGCATCCAAATTGTTGGGCGCCGCAATACTGTGTTTGTTTTTTTTCCTGTCCCAATAAGACAAAAACGTGACAATTCCGTTGCCCTCCTTCTGTTCTACCTCCAGGACGACATCCAATAAAAAGGTAATATAGGCATCGGAATCTTTTATAAGGTCGAATTTTTTGATGGCGAGTTCCAGTCCATCGTAAACCGACATGTTCTTGAAATCGGAAAGCCTGAAATCGTACTCCTTCACCAAGAAATCCCCTAGGTTATGGAGATTGCTGCCGATCAGTGAATGTTCGTTGTTATGTTCGCCTACCAGATAATACAGGATATTATAACCGGCCTCCATGTCGTCTGGTTGGCTACTGAAATGTAAAAGATCGATCAAAAACCTTACTTTCCTATCATTGGCAACCAATAAGGAATCTGGGGAAATAACCGGAATCTTGTTTTCGGTCAGATAATCCGCCAAGATATACCCGTGTTTGTTGTCCCTGACCAAAATCGAGATGTCATTGAAAGAAAAACCCTGTGCCCGAACTTTGTCAATAGTACTAAGTACCTCTTCGCAATACAGCAGGTCCAAGTCCTGTCCCTCTTCATCCTCAAGAAAGGCAATCTGTACATACCCTCCTTTCTTTGTGTTGGTTTTCTGTTGGTTTCCCTGCTCAAATAATTCCTTGTAGGGCTGATTGTTGAGTAACGGACTGGTTGCTGTGAAAAAGTCATTGTTGAATTTTATGACCGTTTCATGGCTTCTGTAATTTGAAGGAAGATTATGGATTTCTGGTTGAATGACAAACGGGTTGGTATTCCCGCTCACCAAATCAAGGAATTGTTCCGCATTGCCACCCCGCCATCGATAAATGGCCTGTTTGGCATCACCGACCAAGAACAGGGAGCCTTTGCCTCCTTGGTCATCCTCACTTTCCAGTGCATTGCCCACTAAGGGCACTAGGTTGCTCCATTGTAATTCGGAAGTGTCCTGGAATTCATCGATTAGATAATACCGGTACTTTTCACCCAAACGTTCATAGATGAAAGGGGCAGGTTGGTTCTTTATCTCATTTGATATCAGGGTGTTGAATTCGGATATTGATAGTTGGCTCCTTTCTTCTTGAAGTGATTTCACCTCTTCTTGAATGGCATTCAAAACAGTTAGGGGCACTAAATTCTGATGGATGTTGGCCAAGAACAGTGCTTGGTTGTATGTTTCCCTGATATTGGTGAAAATGACACTGAATCTAGGATGTAGCCCATCTATGATGCTCTTTATATGTTCTGGGCAGGATTTTATGTAAAGTGGCCCGGTATCGAAATGCTGTTTCCATCCAGCACTAAAATCCAGATTAAAATCCCCATTTGCGATTTTTGTCATGAACTTGGGAAAATAACCGGATTTGAAATCCCCATGGGTTAGCCCATTCTCTTGGATCATGGATAAGGACTCGTTTGCATTCGCGATCAAGTCCCTTTTGTGTTTTTTGATTTTTCCTTGAATAATCTCTCTAAGTGCGATGAAATCATTTATTTTCTTTTCCCCCAGATAATCAAGATGCCCAAAATTAGTCTCGTTAAAAAGGAGTTTCCCTATTTTACACAGATCAAAGGAAATATCCCAGCTTTTGTCCTCGTCTATCTTGGACAAGGCAAACTCTATCAATACTTGGGTCAGGATCTTGTCCTGTCCTACTTTTTCCAAAAGGTTGTCGACCGCTTCAAAGAGTAATAGATCAGTGTCGAGGACAACCTCGAAATTCTGGGCGATTTTAAGGTCCCTGGCAAATGTCCTTATAAGCCTATGGTTGAATTTATCGATAGTTGATATATCGAAGAAACCATAGTTATGAAGAATAAGTTTCAAGGTTGTCCTGGCCTTTTGCCTTAGCGTTTCCCTATCAATGCCTAATTCCCCACATAGGTCATTGAACATTATGGAAGCCTTGTCGTCAGATCGGGTCGTTGAAAATTCGTAAAGGCTTTTTAGGATACGCTCCTTCATCTCGTTGACCGCCTTATTGGTGAATGTGACGGCTAGGATTTGGCTGAACGAATGGTTTGGCGAAAGTATGGTTTTAAGATATTCCTTTGTCAGGGTATGGGTTTTTCCTGAACCTGCAGATGCATTATATATCTTAAAGGAATGTCCTAACACGTATTTTTATTCTGCAAATTACACAATCTATAATTGTTCTTAACAATTTATTTGGTGAATTAGTCTGTTAAAAAACGTAAATTTGATTAACATTTTTCTAACTTAAAAATAATGATTATGCCTTTTGAATTACCTAAATTGCCTTATACATACGATGCCTTGGAACCACACATTGATGCCAGGACAATGGAAATACACCATACAAAGCATCATAATGGTTACACCAATAAACTTAATGCGGCCATTGAAGGAACCGATTTGGAAAAGAAACCAATTGAGGATATTCTAACCAATTTGGATATGGATAATGGTGCCGTCCGAAACAATGGGGGCGGTTTTTACAACCATTCCCTATTTTGGGAGATAATGTCTCCAAATGGGGGAGGGCAGCCTTCAGGTGGGTTGGCCAATGCCATTAATGATGCCTTTGGCTCATTTGAGGCTTTCAAGGAAAAATTCAGCAAAGCCGCGGGTACCCGTTTTGGTTCCGGATGGGCTTGGCTCTGTGTGCACAAAGGTGGAAAGTTAGAGGTGTGTTCCACACCGAACCAAGACAACCCACTTATGCCAAGCACTGGATGTGGGGGTTTTCCTATTCTTGGCTTGGATGTTTGGGAACATGCCTATTATTTGAATTATCAGAACAGAAGGCCCGATTATGTAAAAGCTTTTTTCAATGTAATCAATTGGGAAAAGGTTGCAAACCTTTATAATTCAAATAAATAGATAAAATATAACCTTAAAATAAAGGCCCTTTGGATTGAAAACCCAAAGGGCCTTTATTTTATGAAAATAGAAAAGGATGGGGAGTCCCCCATCCTTTTCGTCCCAAATCTTACCATAAACTTAACCTACTTATGCTATGGCACAACTAAAATACTGGGTTTGTGGGAAATAAAAAAGAAATTTTAGTAAATTTTAGGCTTTTTTTCATTCCTCCTGTAGGTAATTGGTTTGTATAATGAAAGGTTGAGCCAATCAAATACAAGGGTGGTAAAAAAAACAAAAAGGCAGGACATTGTCCTGCCTTTTCCCCCAAATCTTACCATGAACTTAACCTACTTATGCTATGGTCCTACAAACATAGGCAATCACTGGAGGGTATGGAAAGGTATTGGACAAACTCCCTATTATTGGGCTGAAATGCTTTTTTTTACGATGTCCTTATGGAAAATGTGGCATAGGCCGGGAAGGAGTGGTCGGTGTGAAAATAAAAAGGCAGGACATTGTCCTGCCTTTTCCCCCAAATCTTACCATGAACTTAACCTACTTATGCTATGGCAAGTCTAAAGTAGGCGGGCATATTTCGTTCTTGACCATAAAGACGACAAAACCCCTAAATTATCGATGAAATACACAGAAAGAGGTATTTCATCGATAATCCATATTAATAAGCCCTTTCGTTCTTTCCTTGGTAAAAGTTGATAAATGCCTTGTTTACCACCCTGTTCCCACCTTTGGTCGGGTAGTTGCCGGTAAAATACCAATCCCCTAAATTTTTAGGACATGCCTCGTGTAGGTTTTCTATTGTTTGATAGATAATCGTGACCTCGGCCTTGATATCGGTTGGACTCAAGAGTTCCCCGATTTTATTGGATATTTGATGGGCTGTGAAAGGAGCATAGAAATCCTTGACATAATTAACGACATCATCATCCTTTGAATTGAGCTGGGCTAGACATTTATTGTAGATAGTAGTCACTTGATCCATGGTGCCGTTGTCTTTATGGAGGGCAAGTGCGGCTTTAAAAGCTATGAAATCCTCCAATTTTGCCATGTCAATACCATAACAATCCGGGTATCGTATCTGGGGGGCCGAAGAAACCACAACGATTCTTTTAGGGGATAAGCGATCTAATATCCGTAAGATACTTTTCTTGAGTGTTGTACCCCTAACGATACTGTCATCGATTATGACAAGGTTGTCATTCTTTTTTACCGAACCATAGGATATGTCATAAACATGTGCGACCAGATCATCCCTACTACTGTCCTGCGTAATGAAGGTTCTTAGCTTCGCGTCCTTTATAGCGACTTTCTCGATTCTAGGTCTTATGGCCAGGATTTCATGAAGTTCTTCCCTTGTGATCTTAGTTCCAATGGATAGGATCTGTTCTTCCTTCTTTTTGTTCAAATAGTTCTGGGCCTCCTTGACCATACCAAAGAAAGATGTCTCCGCTGTATTTGGTATATAGGAGAAAACGGTATGTTTTATATCATGGTTAATGACCTTTAGGATTTGGGGGAAAAGTAGTTTGCCAAGTTTTTTGCGCTCTTGGTAGATTTCCTTGTCACTACCCCTTGAGAAATAGATACGTTCAAAGGAACATGCCTTTCTTTCCTTGGGTTCCAAAATTTCATTGATCGAGGCACTTCCATTCTTTTTGATGATAATGGCATGGCCTGGGTCAAGTTCCTTGACCTTATCAAAAGGAACATTGAATACGGTCTGTATGGCCGGCCTTTCGGAAGCTACGGCAACGACCTCCTCATCCTTGTAATAATAGGCAGGCCTGATACCGGAAGGGTCCCTAAGGACAAAGGCATCCCCATGGCCCAACATGCCAGCCATCGTATATCCACCATCCCAGTTTTTTGCGGCCTTTCTTAGTATTTTGTTCAGCTTCAATCTTTCTGCGATTAAAGGGGAGGCTTCCATTTTGTTGAAGCCTTGCCTCTTTATTTGCTTATACAGCTTGGCCACTGCGTCATCCAAAAAATGGCCTATTTTCTCCATTATCGTCACGGTGTCGGCCATTTCCTTCGGGTGTTGCCCTAGTTGGACAAGATTGTCGAAAAGTTCGTCCACATTGGTCATGTTGAAATTACCGGCAACAATAAGGTTACGGTGCATCCAATTGTTCTGTCTAAGGAAAGGGTGTACGTTTTCAATATTATTCTTTCCAAAGGTGCCATAACGTACATGCCCTAACAATACTTCCCCAATATAGGGTATGTTTTTTTTTTGTGCTGCAATATCCCCTTGATATTCAGGATGTTCCTGAAAAGTAGTATTGATGCGGGTATTTATCTGGTCAAAGATATCCTGTATCGGCTGTTGTTGTATCGAACGCACCCTACTTATATAGCGTTCACCAGGCCCCATATCCAATTTTATACTTGCAAAACCAGCGCCATCCTGGCCACGGTTGTGCTGTTTTTCCATCATAAGGCACATCTTGTTTACCCCATAGAAAGCCGTGCCGTATTTTTCTTTATAATAGGATAAGGGTTTTAACAAACGGATTACCGAGATACCACATTCATGCTTAATTTCGTCGCTCATCGCTTCTGTAGATTAAAAGTCCTGTCAATTGTTGTAGGGTTTGTCATTGTTATTGTATTTCAATATCGAATTGTGTCAATGCCTTGAATTGGAGTATCCTTTTGTTCACTTCATCCTTGTCCAGGTCCTGCATTCTTTCGGTACCGAAACGCTCAACACAGAATGAGGCAAGGTTAGAGCCATGAATGACCGCATTCTTAATGTTGTTGAACGATGTGTTTTCCGATGCGGCCAGATACCCTGAAAAACCACCAGCAAAAGTGTCCCCTGCCCCAGTAGGGTCAAAGACCTCTTCTAGGGGTAGGGCCGGTGCAAAGAAAACATTGTCCTTATTGAACAAAAGGGCACCATGTTCCCCTTTTTTGATCACTACGTATTTGGCCCCCATTTCCTGTATCTTCCCAGCAGCCTTGACCAAGGAGTATTCGTTGGTCAATTGTCGTGCCTCTTCATCATTGATGGTAATAACATCGGTATGTTTTATAACCTTCATTAACTCGTCGAGGGTATTGTCCATCCAGAAATCCATGGTATCCAGAACAACCAATTTAGGTCTTTTGGCCATTTGTTCGATTACGCTCATTTGAACGTTGGGGTGTAGGTTGCCCAACATAACCACGTCGGCATCTTTAAAATCATCGGGTACCACGGGATTAAAATCGGCCAAGGTGTTCAATTCGGTGACCAAGGTGTCCCTGGAATTCAGATCGTTATGGTATTTTCCCTTCCAAAAGAAAGTCTTGCCGCCTTTTACCACTTCAAGGGATGAGGTATCGATATTCTTATTTTTTAGAAAATCGATATATTCTTGTGGAAAATCATCACCAACTACAGAAACGATAGCCGATTGTACATCGAATTGGGAAGCTGAAAGGCCTATATAGGTAGCTGCACCGCCCAAAATCTTATCTGTTTTGCCAAAAGGTGTCTCAATAGCATCAAAGGCGATAGTGCCGACAATTAGTAATTTGCCCATTAGATTGGAATTTTGCCGTAAATATACTGCTTTGGTTTTTTTATATCGACCTACTGTTGATATCAAATCATTAAATTCCTTTAAAGTGTTTTGTTGGGGTGGGATTTTAAAAAACCTATGGCTACCGATCAGGTACGCAATGTTCGGTCCCAAATATGGTTCATCGGTTAATTGATCAGGGGATTTGTTGGGTGATGGTACTTTTTTTTCGTTATTGGGGAGCAGAAGTCCAAAAAAAAGGCACACATTGGTTTTTGGGTATTACTTTCTTCCGAAATCTGCAGGAATTTCACCCCAGGCCTTGGTTTCCCATTTAACTATTGTTGTGGTGTATGTGTTTTTGTCCAGCCAATCAATGGCCCTTCGAACCAAATCAAAAAGATCCTTGTTCCTAGGTGTTTCCTCCAATTTGGTATTACAGGTTTTCTTACGCACCCAACTCATAGCTGTTCTTGAGTCGGTGTAGATAATACGGTCACTCTTCTGTTTTTTTAAAAAGGCCAATCCATGGACAATAGCCAGGAATTCCCCAATATTATTGGTTCCTTGCTGAAATGGCCCTTGTTTGAACAATTTCTTGCCGGTCTTGGTATCGACCCCTTGGTATTCCATGATACCGGGATTGCCACTGGATGCGGCATCTACCGAAATGGAGTGGTAGTTTGGTTCTCCTATTCCCTTTAATTGTCCAGGGGTCAAACTTGATGCGGAACCTTTGTTTCCTTTGTATGATCCGTAATCGGAGTTATAGGCTTTTTTAGCCATATCAAAAGTGGCGAATGACTTGTGTTGGGCACCTTTATAACCGGTAATCGCCGCCTTACAATCGTTCCAAGTGGTATAAATCCCTGGGCGGTTGCCTTTCCAAACCACATAAAATTTCGTCTTTTTTGCCATTATTGGGCCAATAACAGTTGCTCTATGGTCTTGGGGAAATGTACATACTCCAATGCATGTACCTTTGCTGCGATGTCTTCCACATCGTCTTCGGGAAATATTCTCGTCCTTGCTTGATGGATGATCGCACCTTCATCGTAATGCTCATTTACATAGTGGATGGTGATACCCGATTCACTATCCTTGTTCTTTTTTATGGCCTTATGTACATTATTGCCATACATGCCCTTGCCGCCATATTTTGGCAATAGCGCTGGGTGTATGTTAATGATCTTGTCCGGGAATGATTTAATGATATTCACAGGTACTTTCCATAAAAAACCGGCCAATACGATAAGGTCTGGATTGGAGGCCCTTAAAATGTCCAGAACACAATCGGTATCCTTAAAGGCGGTCTTGTTGAAATACAAGGCACTGGTATTCAATCTATTGCATCGGTCTAAAACTTTGGCATTGCTTTTGTTGGTCAATACCATGGCTATAGTAACGTTTGGCTTATCCTGAAAATAATGGATTATATTTTCAACATTGGATCCAGAACCAGAGGCAAATAGAATAATTCGTTTGGTTTTCAAAAGAATGGATTTTTTTTAGAAGATATAGTTTTTATTATCGGCAGGGCCACTAGGGAAAGAAACCGGGATCAGAGGACATAGCAGGCACTCTCAATATTAAAAAGGGCTAAAACCCATAATCCTCGAATTCCTTTTCCAAACCGTTACCGAAGAAAATACTTTGGCTAAATTAATATACTTGGGTTTAATTTTCTTAAATTACTGGCATTATTAATCACAAAAGGTATTATTCACCAAAGTTTTTTTATTTTTGCCAAAAATTTTAATTTTTAAAACCAAAATTATTATGTCAGACATTGCATCAAGAGTTAAGGCTATCATCGTTGATAAATTAGGAGTTGATGAAAATGAAGTAGTTTCAGAAGCTAGCTTTACCAACGATTTAGGGGCGGATTCACTGGATACGGTCGAGTTGATCATGGAGTTCGAAAAGGAATTCGATATTCAAATCCCTGATGATCAAGCTGAAAATATCGCAACAGTTGGCCAGGCCATAAGCTATATAGAAGAAGCGAAGTAATCATATGATTTCTCGAACACGTTAATAATTATCCATGCGGTAGATATGCTGCATGGATATTTTTATTTAATTTCACTTGGCCTATTAATTTAAAGTCGATGCAATGCAATTAAAGCGAGTTGTAGTTACAGGATTAGGTGCTTTAACACCTATTGGGAACAATATTGGGGAATATTGGAATGGATTGGTCAATGGTAAAAGTGGTTCAGCACCTGTTACCTACTATGATGCCGAGAAGTTCAAGACCAAATTTGCCTGTGAGCTTAAGAACTTCAAAGCGGAAGATTATTTTGACCGTAAGGAGGCAAGAAAATTGGACCGGTTTGCACAATATGCAATGGTTTCCTCGGATGAGGCCATACTTGATTCCAAGCTGGACCTCGATGAGGTCGATAAATTTCGTGTAGGCGTAATTTGGGGGGCAGGTATCGGAGGACTGGAAACCTTCCAAAACGAAGTTATGAACTTTGCAAACGGTGATGGTACCCCTCGGTTCAATCCTTTTTTCATTCCTAAAATGATTGCGGATATTGCCCCAGGTAATATTTCGATCAAACATGGTTTTATGGGGCCTAATTATACGACGGTTTCCGCCTGTGCCTCATCTGCGAATGCAATGATCGATGCGCTTAACTATATTCGTTTGGGACATTGTGATTTTATTGTTACAGGAGGTAGTGAGGCTGCTGTCACTATGGCGGGTATGGGCGGATTCAATGCCATGCATGCCCTTTCGACCAGAAATGACAGTCCGGAAACAGCTTCAAGGCCTTTCGATGCAACCAGGGATGGTTTCGTATTGGGGGAAGGTGCGGGAGCACTTGTCCTGGAAGAGTATGAACATGCGAGGAAACGAGGGGCTAAAATATATGCAGAGGTACTTGGTGGCGGAATGTCCAGTGATGCCTATCACATGACAGCACCCCATCCAGATGGTATCGGGGTAGTACAGGTCATGAAAAACTGTTTGCAAAATGCTGGGTTAAGACCAGAGGATATCGATGCGATCAATACACATGGCACATCAACACTTTTAGGTGATGTTGCGGAATTAAAAGCAATTTCCGAGGTCTTTGGTGAACATGCACCAAAAATCAATATAAATTCGACAAAATCAATGACCGGGCATTTGTTGGGTGCAGCCGGTGCTATCGAGGCAATTGCCTCGATATTGTCAATAGAACACGGAATCGTACCACCTACGATAAACCATACAACGGTCGATGTGAATATTGACCCAAGCCTTAACCTCACATTGAACAAGGCGCAAAAAAGGGAAGTGAATGTTGCCATGAGCAATACCTTCGGGTTTGGTGGCCATAATGCATGTATTGTTTTTAAGAAAATCAGTTAATAATATCATGGATTTCCCATTCAATATATTTAATTCCCATCCTAAACAGGATGGGGATTTTTTTTTGGGTATCACGAATATTCTAGGTTTCAAGCCGAAGAAACTGGGAATTTATAAAAAGGCCTTTTTACATCGATCTGTAAATAGAAGGGATAAAAAAGGCAACCCGATGAATTATGAACGCCTCGAATTTTTAGGGGATAGTATGTTGGGGACCATAATTTCAAGACATTTATATAATGAAGTGCCCGAAGGTGATGAGGGATACTTGACCAAAATGCGCTCTAAAATTGTAAGCAGGAAGCATCTGAACGAACTTGGGAAGGATCTGGATTTGATCAGACTTGTAGAAAGTAGGATTCCCAAAACCCATTTTGGTGATAATATCCATGGTAATGTCTTTGAGGCTTTGGTAGGGGCCATTTATCTGGACCGGGGATATGGATATTGCGAGAAATTTATCCATGATAAGGTAATTGGGCCTTATGTTGATATAGAACAACTTGAAGGTAAGGTCATTAGCTATAAGAGTTTGATTATAGAATGGTGCCAGAAACAAAAAAAATCCTTTGATTACAACGTATATGAAGATACTGGCAAGAATGAATTGAAACATTTTGCCGTAAAGTTGTCTATAGGGAACAAAGTTGTCGGGAAAGCACGGGCAACATCTAAAAAGAAAGCTGAGGAGATCGCTTCAAAACGTGCATTTTTTGCGCTTCAGGATAGGATAGGTTAATATTGCACATTATATTGAAAATATACCGTTGTTGTTCTGATAAAAATAGCTTTAGGTTGTTATGGTCGCTTAGGCTGTATATTTTATTAATTATATATTTACACTTTGTACGCATATGGCAACAGTGCATAAAATTAGTGGTGATTTCTATGAGGAATCCTTTACCCTAATAGCATTACATAGTTCCCTGCGGGACTATTCCATTGTGTACGCCTTGAATATGGTACTCGGTTCATCGTTTGTAAGGGCGTCAAAAGATTTGGAACTGTCCGAATATAAGTCATTTCCTTTTTTTGAATGGCAAGACGACCAACATGATCGGTATTGGACATTGATTGCCAATAAGAGCATAAAGAAAGAACTTTTGGCGCGGGATGGCCTTTTTCAAGATGATCCTTCATTTGCGGAACACCATTTAGTGCCAGAATATAAAGAGGTCGATTATTTTATCAAGATCGGACACGATGATGATTTAAGCACATCCTTTCTGGTAAAAGACTTATTGACCGTTCCTAAGATAATCACTGCATATAGTTTGGATGCAGATATATTGAAATCAAGAAACAACTTAATTTTTTAATTAATGCCAAAGACAAAAAAGACGAAAATAGTTGCAACCTTAGGTCCTGCTACCAGTACAAAGGAAGTGATTATCGACATGATAAAGGCCGGGGTTGATGTATTTAGGATCAATTTTTCACATGCCGATTACGAAGATGTAAAGGAGCGTGTGAAAATGATTCGTGAAGTCAATGAGGAGATGGAGACCAATATTGCTGTTTTAGGCGATTTACAAGGCCCTAAATTGCGGGTAGGTGTAATGGCCGAGGAGGTAGTTGTCGCCCCAGGGGATGAGATTGACTTTATTACCGGGAAGCCTTTCGAGGGAAATTCCAAAAAGGTATACATGAACTATGCAGCCTTCCCAAGGGACGTAAACCCAGGGGAACATATTTTATTGGACGATGGCAAGCTGATGTTCGAAGTAATATCTACCAATAATAAGGATAAGGTACGTGCCAGGGTGATCCAAGGGGGTCCCTTAAAGTCCAAAAAAGGGGTCAATCTCCCGAATACGGACATTTCCCTACCAGCACTTACCGAAAAGGATGTGAAAGATGCCATTTTTGCTATTTCATTGGATGTTGATTGGATCGCATTGTCCTTCGTGAGACATAGCCAGGATATCATCGACCTACAGAATATCATCAAGGAACACGGCCAACATAAGATTCCGATCATTGCCAAGATCGAAAAACCTGAAGCAGTTGAAAATATCGATAAGATCGTATCGTATTGCGATGGTCTAATGGTTGCCCGTGGTGATTTGGGTGTTGAGGTTCCTGCACATGAAGTGCCCTTGATCCAAAAAAAATTAGTGCTTAGGGCCAAAAGGGCCAGGATTCCTGTTATAATCGCAACACAGATGATGGAGACCATGATCACCAGCCTTACGCCCACGAGGGCAGAGGTCAATGATGTGGCAAACTCCGTTATGGACGGGGCCGATGCCGTAATGCTTTCCGGAGAGACCTCCGTGGGCAATTACCCAGTCGAAGTCATACAGAGGATGTCGAGTATTCTGTCAAGTGTCGAGAGTTCGGAATTGATTGTCGTACCCCAAGAGCCACCACATATCAGGACCAATAGATATATTACAAAATCGGTCTGTTATCACGCCGCGACCATGTCGAATGAGATCAAGGCAAAAGCCATATCCACCTTGACCAATAGTGGGTATACGGCTTTTCAAATTTCGGCATGGAGGCCTAGTGCCTATATTTTGGTGTTCACTTCCAATAGAAGGATCCTTACCCAATTGAACCTACTTTGGGGCGTCAAGGCCTTTTACTATGATAAATATGTCTCGACCGATGAGACTATCGAGGATGTGAATGTCATTGCCTGTAAAAAAGGGTTTCTGGAAGAGGGTGACATGCTTATCAGTTTGGCCGCGATGCCCATAAAGGACAAGGGAATGGTGAACACCTTAAGGGTGACCGAGATAAAGACGTGTAATTACCAATAAATAGACCTTATTGATGGTCGAGGCCCGGACACAAGCGTGTCCGGGCTTTTTGTTTTGATCGCACTGCGATAGCCAAAAAGGGTTTGATTCCCCAAGACCCGACCCGAAATGATAAAAGTTCTTTCGGGAATAGGCCCCGTACCCTTGGGTCGAGGTTGTTGATTAGGTAGGCTTGGAGTTCTTTTCAAATAGGGCAAGACCGATATCTTATTGTATTACCAAAACAGAACTGTTGGATCGGCACAAGAAAGGCATGTATGATCTGCCCTTTTGAACCTTATTGCAACAGACAATACGCTAGTGGTAAACGGGCAATACTTTACGAAAGTTTCGGGACATACGTTATGGAAAACCCTTATCCATTTGGGTATCATCCAATTGTTGTCCCATTGACCCTCAATGAAAGAGTGGCATTTTCCAAATGCCATTATGACACTTTTTTTTAATACTACTTTAATAATTGGCGGATGATTTTCTTAAATAGTTTTAAAACTATTACCCCCTAGGCCCTATTTTTCAGGTCTGGCATCCGATTTGCCCATACTTAATCGATTTCCAGATTTTACAACCTAAGGTTTCTGTTGTTATGGGTAATCTAGTAACAGTAATAAATGGAAGTTTGGAAAAGAGATAGGAAAATAATAGGCCAAGACCATTTATCGGAAAACCGGTAAACGGGGGCGTATATAAAATGCAGGATACGGAACGTAAGAACATTCAAGATAAACAAGATAAAGTTGTTAACCTTAAAATGATTGTATCATGAAAAAGTATGTACTATTGGTTGTTTCTGCCTTTTTAACATTAAGCTGCAATAGCCAGGAGAAGAAAAACAAGGACAGTTCCCAAGATGGGGATAAGGCCCGGATTGCCGAGGCCCCTAAAGGTAGCTGGAAAGTCAATAGGGAGTTTGATGAGGACGGGAACCTAATCCGATACGACTCGATTTATTCATGGTCTTCGGGTACCGACCTTGATAAAATGGCCACCATGGATAGGGACAGTATTTTAAGTTCAATGCAGTCCAGGTTTTATAATGGTTTTTCAAATTTTGACGATGAAGGATTCCCTGAGCTGTTTTCCAATGATTCATTGTTTGCCAAACAGTTTTTCAACGATGATTTTTTTGATAGTGATTTTGGTCAGGACTTTATGGAGATAGACCGTGTTCGTGAACAAATGGAAAATATGCAGCGCAGGTTTTTGGAAAGGTACCGGTCCGAGTTTGATAAAAAAAGGGATGGGGGTTCAGGTGACGGACTTTGATCGCAGTGCGATAGCCAAAAAGGGCTTGATTCCCCGGGGCCTGCCCCGAAATGATAAAAGTTGTTTCGGAACCATGCCCCGTACCCTTGGGTCGAGGTCAAAAGTCGAACTGTAACTGTACCAAGACCGAGTCTTTTTTGGTCTCGGCCTTATTTTTGCCGGTATTTAGGTTGGTAAGGGAAATACCCAATAAACGTACCGAGTTTTCCATTCTTTCCTGGTAGAGCAATTCTTTGGCGGTTTCTAGGATAAGCGACTTATCGGTTATAAAATAGGGAAGGGTCTTACTACGTGTTTGTAATGTAAAATCGCTATACTTGATTTTTAAGGTAATCGTCTTACCCGCTATTTTTGATTTTTTCAGTCGTTTTTCCAGTTCTTTCGCAATATGGCCCAAACGTTCGAGCATAAAGACCTCGCTACTCAGGTTTTCACTGAAAGTGCGTTCTGCCCCGACTGATTTGGGAATTCGATGTGGCTTTACTTCACTGTTATGGATGCCCCTGACAACATGAAAATAATGGGAACCGCTTTTCCCAAAATGCTTTTCCAGAAAATCAAGAGGTTTTTGCTTTAGGTCCTTCCCTGTGAAGATACCTAGCGTGTACATTTTCTCGGCGGTGACCTTGCCCACGCCATAAAATTTCCGGATTTCCAGATCTTCCAAAAATTGGAGTACTTCCTCAGGGTTTACGGTCTTCTGTCCATTAGGTTTATTGAAATCACTTGCGATCTTGGCAATGAACTTGTTTATCGAGATCCCGGCCGAGGCTTTTAGCCCTACTTCATCAAGAATGCGCTTCCGGATCTCTTGGGCTATTAGGGTTGCCGAGGGATTCCCTTTTTTGTTGGTGGTAACATCCAAATAGGCCTCATCCAAAGAAAGGGGCTCCACCAAGTCGGTATAGTCGAAAAATATTTTGCGTATCTGCCCTGATATTTCCTTGTATCGGGCGAAACGTGGCTTTACAAAAGTGAGGTGCGGGCAATTCCTCTTTGCCAAATACCCGCTCATGGCACTGTGCACACCAAATTTTCGAGCCTCATAATTGGCGGCGGAAACCACTCCTCTTTTTTCATTGCCCCCAACGGCCAAGGGCTTTCCCATTAAATCGGGATTGTCCATTTCCTCAACCGATGCGTAGAAGGCATCCATATCCACATGTATGATTTTCCGTAAGTGGAAATCCGTTTTCATATTGTAAATTTATAATAACTTTCAAGTAATTCAGTAATCGTGAAGACAGCAATAATCCTAGGGGCAACAGGACTGACAGGGGGCAGGTTGTTGGAACTCTTGTTGAATGACCCCAGGTATACCAATATAAAGCTGTTCTCTAGGAGTTCTGTTGGCATAACGAATCCTAAAATACAGGAATATCCTAGTGATATGACCAATCTGGAGGACTATGGGGATGATTTCAAGGGCGATGAGGTGTTTTGCTGTATCGGGGACGACAAAAGCGAAGACCCCCAATAAGGAATCCTATAAAAAATAGACTTTGGCATTCCCAAAAGTGCAGCGTTGCTCTCAAAAGCGAACGGAATAAACACCTTTATCGTCATCTCGGCATTAGGGGCGAATGTGAACAGCTCTATTTTCTATAATAGGATCAAGGGTCAAATGGAAGAAGCGGTCCTGCAAGCGAATATTCCCAGGACCTACATCCTACAACCTTCATTGATAGGGGGCAAACGCAAGGAAAGGAGGGTTGGTGAATGGATTTTTAAACAATTGATGAAGGTCGCCAGTCCATTAATGGCCGGATTCTTGAAAAAATACAGGACGATTGATCCTGGAGCCATTGCAAAAGCGATGGTTTGGTTGGCCAATAATGATCTTGAAGGGAATAGGGTACCGTCCGATACCATTCAAGGGATAGCCCAACGACAATAAACTTTATTCAAGTAAAGGAGGGAATATTTTGTCGATAAATTTAATATGTATGGACATATGGAGATATTAATTTTACATTTGTATGTTCCTTATCCATAAACAGGTGTTATGAGAAGAAGGACATCCCTATTTTTGGTTCCTGTAGGAAGAGGAAAACAAGATGACCTGTCCCATAACATCTATCCCTCGTTTCCTCTTGAAAGTGGAACGATAAGGATAGGGCATGTTACCCTGGCCATGGAATTGGCCAAGACAGATACGCTGGTTTTGGATGGTTATATAGGTGTTGATTGGGATAAGGTAGTTGCTTTATTGAATGCGGCATTTCAAAAAATGGGCCTGACTACATCGATTCAAAATATCAGTGTCTTTTTAAAACCGGAAGGGGAGTCAAGGTCATTGGTAGATACTTTTTTGGGAGGGGATGATCCAATTTTCGGTTTTAGGACAAGTCTGGGGTAAAGTGATTATTTTAACCAATGGGATTCCCTGGCGCAGAGCGTCGGGTGTAGCGTAAAGATATTTATTTTTGAAAATATGGGCGAACATATTTTTAAGAGCCATAATGAAAGTTTGCTATTGTACCATTTTGTTTTTCCTATCAAATATAGGAGAGATGTTTTGGCAGAAGTAATAAGGAAATATTCACAAAATCAAGGAATAAATGAGTCGAAATACAAAAAGGTTCACGGGAATCAATTACGTTTGTTTTGATACCTTGTACGCTCTGCGTCGAGGTAGTTCATTTTAAAAAGAGAACTTAAATAAATTTTATATGACTGATCAGATAGCAATTGGAGTAGATATTGGGGGAAGCCATATTACGAGTGCGGCTGTTGATTTAAGAACGTTTGGAATTCTTGAAAACACGACGTTTTCCGCAAAAATAGATAATAAGGCACCTAAGGATGTCATTTTGAAGGACTGGAGCAAAGCCATTAACGGCACTATTGGGAGTGTTTCAATGCAAACCACGGCGAATATCGGGTTTGCAATGCCGGGTCCGTTCAATTACAGGACAGGGATGGCCTTGTTCGAGGGGGAAAATGACAAGTATGAAAATCTTCACAATATTTCAATACCCGAAGAACTGCCCAAGTTCATCGATAGTGGAAAAGCGAACCTCAGGTTTTTGAACGATGCCACGGCTTTTGGTGTCGGGGTCTCGACCCAGGGAAAGGCAAAAGAATGCCAAAAGGTTGTTGTAGTGACCTTGGGAACAGGTTTTGGTTCCGCCTTCATCAACAATGGTATTCCCCAAGTGAATTCGGATGATGTTCCCCAAGACGGTTGTCTGTGGGACAAACCTTATAAAAAAGGGATAAGTGATGACTATTTCTCAACGCGTTGGTGTATTGAACGGTATTATGAGATAACATCAGAACGTATAAAAGGGGTAAAGGATATTGCGGCGGTGGATACAGATGATTCAAGAATGGTTTTCAATGAATTCGGGGCTAATATGGCAGAATTCATGGCGCCTTTTCTTAAAAAGTTCCAAGCAGAGATTATAGTTATGGGAGGAAACATCTCAAAGGCCAGTGACCTTTTCCTGCCCAAACTGAAAAGTGATTTACAAAAGAAGGGATTACAATTGGGGTTTGAGGTGTCGCCATTGATGGAAGATGCCGCCATAATCGGTAGTGCCAAACTTTTTGTGAACGACTTTTGGAACATGGTGAAAAATGAACTTCCTGAAATTTAAATTATAATATTATGACTTCCAATAAAATTCAATTCAATAAGTTATTCCCGGTATTCCTGACATTTATAATCATGGGGTTTGTCGATATCGTAGGTGTTTCAACCGGATATGTCCAGAAAGATTTTGGTCTTTCCGATTCAATGGCACAATTTCTCCCATCCATGGTGTTTATATGGTTTTTTGTCTTTTCGATTCCTGTTGGGGTACTTCAGGATAAGATCGGCAAAAAGAAAATGATGAATCTTGGAATCATCACTACAATCGTAGGCTTACTGATTCCTATCGCTTATTATTCTTTTGAAGTGGTGTTGGTCGCCTTTGTGTTTATCGGAATCGGGAATACCATTGTACAGGTAGCCGCAAATCCTTTGTTACAGGAGGTTACCCCAAAAAATAAACTATCCAGTTTTTTAAGCCTTTCACAGTTTATAAAGGCGATTACGTCTTTAACAGGCCCGATTATCGCCACTTATTTGGCAATTGCATATGGGAATTGGGCCTTGGTATTTGTGGTCTATGCGATTATTTCGGTCGTAAACCTACTTTGGCTTTCCTCCACGAAGATCGAAGAGGAAATAAAATCGGACGTGCCGGCTACCTTCAGCTCCTGTATGAAATTATTGACCAATAAATTTGTACTTACAATGGTCATCGCTATTTTCCTTATCGTCGGTGCCGATGTGGGAATGAATTCGAATATTCAAGGATTTTTGATGAAACTTCATGGCCTTACCTTGGAAAATGCCTCTTACGGTATTAGTGTTTATTTTACGGCACTGATGATCAGTAGGTTTGTAGGGGCTATTTTATTACAGTTTTTAAAGCCTGTGTTCTTTTTGGTGACCACCACTGTCCTGGCCATTTTAGGAGTACTGATGATTATGTTCTCTATGACCGAAATGATGGCTTATATCGCTATTTTCATTGTAGGTCTTGGTGCCGGTAATCTTTTCCCATTGGTTTTTTCCATTGCAATAGATAAAATGCCATCCAGATCCAATGAAATATCCGGCCTATTGATAATGGCTATTGTGGGAGGGGCGGTAATTCCACCAATAATGGGCTTTGTAACCTCAACCTTGGGAATCATAGGTAGCCTTGTTGTACTTGTACTATGTTTTGTATATATGCTGACCATACCATTTATTGCAAAACAGAAGGTAGAAAAGGCCTAGATTAAGATAGGATCGTTTTTATAATTTAAGAATCCCCATATTATTTATGGGGATTCTTGCTTTCATTTATATACTTTTAGTTCAGGATTTTTTGATTATGATGGAAATAGAACGTAAATATTTGGTTAAGGACGATTCCTATCGACAAGGGGCTATCTCCCAAAATAGGATAATACAGGGATTCATCAATACCCATCCCGAACGGATTGTACGTTTACGGATAAAGGTAGATGGGGGTTTCTTGACCGTTAAGGGTATTTCCAATGCAACAGGTACGACAAGATTTGAATGGGAAACCCGTATTAAGGTTGGGGAAGCGGAGGATTTACTTCAACTTTGTGAGCCTTTGGTAATCGATAAGACAAGATATGAGGTCCCAAATGGGAAGTATCTGTTCGAAGTGGATGAATTTCATGGAGCCAATGAAGGGTTGACCATTGCTGAAATTGAATTGGAAGATGAAAAAGACGTTTTTGAACGGCCAGAATGGCTTGGGGAGGAAGTGACAGGTGATATGAGGTATTATAATCCACAGTTGGGCAAGAACCCTTTTACTGAATGGTAGTGGTTTTTTTGTACGTTACTTCCCCCCATTCAGTCCTACCCTTTTACAATTTTGGATTTGTCGGCCGATCAGGATAGATTCCAAATGGACCAGGTTAGGATACTGTCTATTTGGCCAATATACCCGGTTTGTGGATAAGGGGGATGTCGACCAGATTCTCTTCGGTAATGGAATTTTTACTAAAAATGAATTTTCTTTCGTATAATTTGCCATCGGCAAAAAAAGTGACAAAAAACTCATTGTCCAATTCGATGACATCATCTTGTACGAGTTCTATTTTGGCGTATGATTTTGTGGCCATTATGGCAATGGAATGTCTCATTGTCGAGGTTTCCCGATTTTCATCATATCCTTTTGAGACAACAAGGACCATATCAATGGGGGTGTCCCGGTCGTTTATGATGTGGGCATTCCATTTCTTTTCCAGGAAATCATCGTTCCATTCCTGTGTGAGCGCGATATATACGTCCTTGACAATGGGTATTTCTATATCCTTTTTCAAAAGGGAGGAATTAAAGGGTGCTTTTGAATTGGCCTAAGAAACGGACATCATTCCCACTCAATAATCGAATATCGGTAATTTGATGTAGCAGCATGGCAATACGATCAATACCAACACCGAATGCGAAACCAGAATATGTTTCAGGATCAATACCACAGTTCACCAAAACATTTGGGTCGACCATGCCACAGCCACCGATTTCCAGCCAGCCTGTGCCTTTTGTGATCTTATGGTCCGATTCGGTCTTTAGGCCCCAATAAACATCGACCTCGGCACTTGGTTCGGTAAATGGGAAATAGGAAGGGCGCAACCTGATCTCTGATTTTCCAAAAAGCTCCGTAGTAAAGATCTGTAAGGTTTGCTTTAAGTCGGCGAATGAAACATCCTTGTCGATATAAAGCCCTTCAACTTGATGGAAAAAGCAATGTGAACGGGCAGAAATGGCCTCGTTGCGATAAACCCTTCCTGGCGATATCGTTCTGATAGGGGGCTTGTTGTTTTCCATATAACGTACTTGTACGGATGAGGTATGGGTACGCAATAGGATATCGGGATCGGTCTGTATAAAGAAGGTGTCCTGCATGTCCCTGGCAGGATGGTATTCGGGAAGGTTCAAAGCTGTAAAGTTATGCCAGTCATCCTCAATCTCGGGACCTTCCGATACATTGAACCCGATTCTTGAAAAAATATCGATAATATGGTTTTTCACAATGGAGATAGGATGTCTTGCCCCTAGGGCCATAGCTTCCCCGGGTCTGGTCAGATCACCATATTTGCCAACTTCCTCGGTTTGGTTGTCCAAGGCCTCCTTGAGCGAGTTGACTTTTTCATTGGCCGCTGTTTTTAGTGTATTAATGGCTTGGCCAAATGCTTTCTTTTGGTCATTGGGTATATTCTTAAACTCTGCGAAAAACCCATTTAGCAATCCTTTTTTGCCTAAATACGCAATACGGAAAGCTTCGATAGCCTCCACGGTGTCCGCATCGAATTTTTCGACTTCTGTAATATGTTCCTTTATTTTATCGATCATGGTATCCAAGTGAGGGACAAATTTAAAATATTCTACGAAGAGGAGGGGAAATTAATCCAATAAAAAACCGTGCCTTTATTGAAAGCACGGTCTTATTGGGGTATCAGGGTGTCCTAATACTCGTCTTTTACATTGTTTTTGATCCAATGGGTACAGTGGTCAAAATCTTCGAAAATATGCTCTTCCGGAATGAAATCAGGAATGATATCAATACGTTCCATCATATATCTGGGCTGTCTTTGTAAATCTGTAAAGAGAACCGTTACATTGTTTTTGTTCAATTCCTGAAGGACATCCTCTATGGCATATAGCCCGGATTGGTCTATGTATTGCATTCGATCTAAACGGATAATGGCATATGAGGCTGTTTTGGGGATTTGGTTCGCAAGTATCTGGAAATCGCTGGTTGTACCAAAGAACAAGGGCCCTTTAATGTGTTTGATGAAGACCTCCTCCTTAAGTTCTTTTGGAAAGATTGCTTCATCCGACCATTCTTTTTCCTCGTCCAAGGACTTGACATCCGATCGTTCCCCGGTAAGGTCCCCGATTTTTTTCATGAACATCAAAGAGGCGATGATCAAGCCTATACCTACGGCATAAACCAGATTCCATACGGTTGACAGTACTAGGACAACAAGCATCACCATAACTTCCGAGCTTAGTTTTAAGGGGCCTAGTTTAATGTCTTTTGGAAGGTTGGGAATAGCTTTGAGTCCCTTGTAATCCATCACCGAGATTCCCACGGTTATAAGGATACCGGCAAGGACAGCAGCTGGGATTTGGGAAGCTATGGGTCCCATTACAAGTAAAATGACCAATAATAATATACCGGCTATCATCCCTGAGAGTTTGGTCTTACCTCCGGAATTGATATTTACCACGGTACGGATCGTTGCACCTGCCCCTGGTATACCACCAAATATGGCTGCTATCGTATTTCCGATTCCCTGTCCTACCAGTTCCTTGTTTGGTTGATGTTTGGTCTTGGTCATATTGTCTGCCACTACGGAAGTCAATAGGGAGTCGATTGCCCCTAACAAGGCCAAGGTCAAAGCAGTAAAAATATAGGGTGATATGGCCCCGATCTCGAATGCTGTGAAAATTTCAAGATTGGGCATGGGAAACCCTTCGGGAATCTTTTCTATGGTCCTATATTCAAGTCCTAGGCCATAGGCGACTCCCGAAACCAATAGTAATGCCACCAAGGTGCTGGGGACGGCGGTGGTTATGCGCTTAAACCCAAAAATAATGAAAATGGTGGCTAGGGCAAGACCAAGTTCCAGCCAGTTGATATTCTTTAATGCATTGGGAAACACCTTTAATGCACCGATAACGCCGGACGCATTTTTGGCCGCTAAGGTCTTGGCCTCTTCGAGAATGGTCTTATCGGTTACTTCATGGGAACGGGCAATGGTTTCCTTAAAGTCTTCCAATACCAAGATGCCCTCTGCTGCCTCTTCCCTAAGTATGTTCTCGAGAATCAATTCCTCGGCTTGTGGCTTAAAGGGTTCTACCCATGATTCATCCTCTTTGGGATAATACCCTAAGACAGGTAAAATCTGTGTAATCAGGATAATAAGGCCAATGGCGGTCATAAAACCCGAGACAACGGGGTAGGGTATATATCTGATATACTTTCCTATTCCCAGGAATCCCAGACCTATTTGCATTAGACCGGCAAGGAGAAAAATGGTTAAGATGGCCGGAAGGGCTTTTTCCACACTTCCGTCATAAGTGGCGATAATTCCGGCAATGACCACCATACTAACAGCGGTCATTGGGGCGGTAGGGCCTGATATCTGCGTATTGGTGCCTCCAAAAAGCGCTGCAAAAAAGCTTATAAAAATAGCCCCATAGAGTCCCGCACTGGGGCCTAGACCGGAACTTACCCCAAATGCCAAGGCCAAGGGTAGGGCAACTATCCCTGCGGTAACCCCTCCTAAAAGATCACCTTTGAAATTTGAAAAGAAATTTTTCATAAAATAAATTTTAAAATGTTATTTGGGCCGTAGGCCTTTTCCGGTTGGACAAGACTCCCCATGGCCCTAAATAAGATTATTTTCTTGGTTTAAGAACAGCCCTAAGGAAGTTCTTCAAAGTAAAAATGGTTCGATTTAGTCTAGATGGTAGATTTCTATAATATTATTGAGAATTCCTTCAAAGTCTATTTTCAAATCTATCAATTTCCCAGTATGTATGTCAAATACCCAGCCATATACTTTTAGGTTCCTATCGCGGTATGCTCTCTGAACGGCAGCGGTCTTGATAAGGTTCACACATTGTTCCTGTACATTGAGTTCAACCAGACGATTATACTTTTTATCTTCATCCTCTATCTTGTTCAATTCATCTTTATGAATACGATATACGTCACGAATGTTGCGAAGCCAAGGGTTTAAGATACCGAGATCGGCAGATTGCATGGCAGCTTTGACCCCCCCACAACCGTAATGGCCACATACCACTACATGGTTTACCTTTAAGTGGTCAACCGCATAATTGACTACGGACATTACGTTAAGGTCGATACTGATGACCATATTGGCAATATTACGGTGTACGAACACTTCACCGGGGCCCATTCCCATTAGGTCCTCTGCGGTAACCCTACTATCGGAACAACCGATATAGAGTAATTCAGGGCTCTGACCTTTGCCCAGTTCGCTAAAGAAATCGGTATCAACCGCTAATTTTTCTTTGATCCATTTCTCATTGTTCTTAAATACATTATCTACTTGCATATTAGTTTTTTTATAGATTAGAGTAATAATCCTACAAGAGGTAGGATAAGTTGTTGTAACGACCCATGAAATTAGGTTTTTTTTGCCAAACCAAATGGATGATATTATGATTAAATCAGGGATATATAGGGTCTAGCGATGAATTCTTGGGACAAGGATATGGTGCCAAGAACAAAAACAACTAGCATATTGGTTCCGGTGGTGGGAGAACAATCTCGGAATCAAGGTCGTAGTGGCCTAACAGATAAAAATCATGGGATCCGAGATCCTGTAAAAGTGAAAGAAGGGAGACATCCGGTGCATTATTCTCCAAAATCAGTTTTTCACCAAGGTTCTTCTCCCCTTGCTCCTGCTGCTCTTCTTCTGTTATGTTAATTTGGATGATCCTTGCATCATCACTCAAGAGAGAGATGACAGGAGGAGCCAGTATAGCGAATATCCATATAGAAAGTAAGGTAATAAGGATATTCTGTCTAACCATTCAAAATCGATTTTGCACAAATATAATGGTATTACTATTATAGTTGGTTAAGTAAACATTAAAAATCTTTCAGCAATTTTATACTTTTCGAGGGTATCCACCCTGTTTTGCCATCGGCTATTTTTATTTTTTTCCATCCGTTCAATTCATCAAGGACATTCACTTTTGTTCCTTCATGTAGGACAAATATAGGTTGGCTCCCTTTGTTGGGTTCCGATTTTATACGAACCTCACTATCGAATACGATAGCAGGTTGGTCGGCCATGAAATCATTGTATTGGATATAGGCGAGCACCACGGTCATTATCGATATGAGCAATGAAACAATACCAAGGATGAATGCGATTCGTTTGTGCATGGCATATTTAAAATAGTAGAATGCAATACAAAACAATACAAAAAACATCATGGATATAACCGTAACATAGCTCCATTGGTCAAAGGAAAGAAAACCTGTCAGTGTCCTGTATATTTTCGAAAGACCTGTTTCCGGTATTACCTCAATGGCATCAAGGGTCATATTCTGTGCATAGTCGAGGTTGTTCTTGATCTCCCGGTCATTGGGGGAGAGTAAGAGTGCCTTTTCATAATTGTAAATACTTGGTGCGATCTGGTCCAATTTATAATAGGCGTTGCCCAGATTGAAGTAAAGTTCTGCCGAATGCTGGCCATTATCCAGAATCCCATTGTAATAATCAATGGCTTTTTGGTAGTCGCCGTTATTATATGAATCGGTGGCCTTATTGAATAAGGTATCATTTTGGGCGGTCCCAATGAAGCTGACCAATACTACAATGATGTAAGTTAATTTCTTCATTGTCTATAGTTGTTTGTCCAGATTAGCGATTACTTTACTGGCCCTGTCATAATCCTGTTGCATCTGTACTTGTGAAAATGGACTGTACCGTGCCATTTCACAATTTTCCAATAACCCGATAAAGCCATCAATGGTTTCTACATCAACATCTTTTTCGGTCAACAGGGTCGAGATCTTGTCTTTGCTGAATTCAGAGGTCTCGATTTTTAATTTGGCCTTTAGGTAATTGTGCAATGCTTTTTCCATGGCAATAAAGAAAGTATCCTTTTGTCCTAAGGTCTTCTTGGCTTCAGACAGATATTTCCGGGCCAACTTATTGGCCTTTCTGATTTTATTGCCTTCAACGTCACTCGCTATGGCATCGCGCTTTTTATGGAATACAATGGACAACGGTATCAATATCAAGGGGAGTAACAGCCAAAGGTAAAAAGCCCTGGAACCAAAAAAGTAACTGGTTTCTTTTGCCGTAAGATTGGGATTGAGTTTAATGAAATTGAACTGGTTCCCAGTGGTTACGACAGAATGTTTGGTATTTGCCGGGTTGGTATTTGCGGTTCCTTGGGAGTTGGTGGGCCCTTCAAGTACATTGATCAATATTTCCTTGGAATCGACTGTATGGTACGATGCGGTGTTTGGATCGAAATAACTGAAGGAGATACTGGGGATGGGATACTTGCCCTTAAAGGAAGGCACAATGGTATAACTATCACTTATCTCACCCCGATTCCCGGCTAAAGTAGTTCGGATGTCCTCATTGTGCTCAGGGTCATAGACTTCAAGTGAACTGGGTAGTTCGGGGGTGGGCAATTGGAATAACCTCAAATTTCCCTTACCACTGACCTTGATAATGGCCTGTAGTGATTCCGATGCGTTCAAATTGGTCTTACTCGTGGTGACCGAGAAATCGAAGTCACCGACAGCGCCACCGAAATTTGTAGGCTTCCCAGCCGTGGGCAATGCTTTTACGTTTATGGTTCGATTACCGGCTGATACTGTTTTATTTGTTTGGGCATATACCTTTCTGCCGAAAAAATCACGTTTATTGGTAGGTACATCTACCGTAACATCCAAAGATAGAGGCTCGATATCAAGTTTCCCCGATTTTTGGGGATAGAGTATGACCCGTTTTAAAACTACATAACGATAGGCTTTGCCTTTATAGGTTCCATTTTTCGTACTCAATCGTTTTACGGGAATATCATGACTCCAGAAATTATTGTACTTGGGGTTGTCCAATGGACGGTAATTCGATACATTGATAGATGGGCTTACATAAAGTTTATAGACCACGGTAATGGCCTCGTTCAAATACGGATTTGTTTTTGATACTTCCGCAACGAGATGAAGGTTGTCATCGGCATAATCATCGATATTCGTCTCGTTGGGCTTTTCCACTGCTGCAGTGACCTCAACGGTTTTGGCCAAGGATTTATAAACCTTATCATCAATTACGATCGAAGCCTGTTTAATGGTGAACTTGCCTCGTTTTGTAGGGGCCAAGGTATAGGAATAGGTTTTTGAGTATGACCGTACACCATTGATCCAGGAGGAACTTATGGCCTGTGAAGGGCCCATTAGTACCCTAAATCCGTTAAAATCCGGTGGCGAGAAATCATCACCATCCTTGTTCATGGCAAATTCGACACGTAACCTTTCGTTGATACCGAGTTTTTCCTTGCTCAGGTTCATTTCGAAGGTAACGGTATCATCTTGGGCGTTCATAACAAAAGCTATGAACAAAAGAGGCAACGATATGAAATGTTTAAAATAGCTGTGCATTACCAATCTTTTTCGTTTTTAACTTTTACCCCTTTGACTTTTTTGGCATCAATCTTTTCCTGTACTTTATTTTCCTCGTTCTGCATGGCCTCTAAGAGATTTTGGATCTGCTGTTTGGAGAGTTGGTTGGGTCTTGGTTGCTGTTGTTGCCCTTGGGGCTTATCTCCTTGTTCGGGTTTTTCCTGTTCCCCGTTCTTTTTGTCTTCTTTCTTTTCGTCTCCTTTATCCCCTTCGTCATCTTTGTCTTTCTTGTCACTATCGCCCTTGTCCTTTTGGTCTTCCTTTTTATTGTCCCCGTCGTTTTTCTGGTCTTTGTCCTTCTGGTCCTTCTGATCTTTCTGGTCTTGGTTGTCCTTGTTTTCGTCGTTTTTGTCCTGTTCGTCCTGTTGTTTTTTCAGAAGCTCTTTCGCCAAGGCCAGGTTATACCGGGTCTCCTCATCCTTGGGGTTGTTCCGTAGGGCCTCCTTGTATGCCTCAACGGCCTTTCTGTATTCTTTCTGCTTCATAAATACATTTCCCATATTATGATAGGCCTTGTGCTTGTTTTCCTTGGTCATTGCCTTGTCCCCAGCTTGTTTAAAACGCCCAAAAGCTTCAGCATAACTTTCTTTGTTGTAATAGGCATTGCCTAGATTATAGGGCGCAACGGTATTCTCGCCGCTTTTTGATATGGCTTTTCGGTAACCCGCTTCGGCAGCTATAAAGTCACCCTCGGAAAGATCCTTGTTCGCCTTCCAAGTAAGGTTGGCAGATTCTATATAGGCCTTCTCTTTTGGTTTTTCCCCTTGTCCTTCTTGTGCAAAAGATACAAAGGCCGCAAAGAACAATATGGGTACGATTTTTCTCATCTTATGCATTTTCATTGAAAAGGTTCAATTTCTGAAGCCACTTGGTTTTTTTGTCCAACACAAAAATATCTAAAAACAGGAATAGGAGCGCTCCTCCCAAAAACCATTGGAACTGATCTTTGTATTCGGAAAATTGTTTGGCCTCGAACTCGGTCTTGTCCATTTCCAAAAGAATATCCTTGATTCGTCCAACAGCCTTTGAGGTATTGGTTCCATCGATATACTCCCCATTGCCATCATTTGCTATTTCCTGTAAGACGGTTTCATTTAATTTAGTGATTACGACCTCACCTTGGGAATCTTTTTTAAGGCTTTCGACGACTCCCTTTTTCTTGATGGGAATGGGTGCCCCCTTGCTTTTGCCTACACCAATGGTATAAACAAGAATACCTGCCTCAACGGCATCGTCAACCGCTTTTGAGGTGGTGCCTTCCGAATGGTCCTCCCCATCGGAAACAATGAACAGCACCCGATTGGTCTGTTCTTCATCATCATAATAGGTGGTGGCCAATTCCAAGGCCTCATTTATGGCCGTACCTTGCGAAGTAAGCATATTGGTGTTCATATTCTGCAAGAACATTTTTGCGGCACCGTAATCCGTTGTAATGGGTAATTGGGGAAATGCTTGTCCCGCATAGGCGATTATCCCAATGCGGTCGCTGGCCAATTGGTTGATGATTTCCGAAACCAAACGTTTGGCCTTCTCCAAACGGTTAGGGGCAATGTCCTCGGCCAACATACTCTTGGAAACATCTACGGCAAATACGATGTCTACCCCTTCACGTTTTACGGTTTCCAATTTTGTCCCGATTTTAGGGTTCACCAATGCCAAGGTTAAGAAAGTAATTCCCAGAAGGAAGAAGAATAACTTCAGGATGGATTTAAAGTTCGATTTTTCCGGAGTCAATCTTTTAAGCAGGTTGGTTTCCGCAAATTTCTTCTGGGTCCGTTTTTTCCATAGTTGCAGGAATATGAACAGTACCACGATAACCGGGATTATCGCTAGAAGGTAGAAATATGTTTTTTCGTCGAATTGGATCATAATCTATATAAAACTTCTGAATAAGGTGTTTTGCAGCAACCATTCGAACAATAGTAAAGCCCCTGCCAAGAATATCCAAAAACGAAATTTTTCATCGTATTTGTAATACTTGAATTCTTCTATCTCGGTTTTTTCCAATTTATTGATTTCTTCATAGATAGCCTCCAATTTCTCATTATCGGTAGCCCTAAAGTATTGTCCTCCTGTTGCCTTTGCAATATCTTTGAGTAGCTGTTCGTCAATCTCTACCTGGCGCATGCCATATCTGAAAGACCCATCTATATTGTAGGCTATGGGTGAAAGAGCATTGCCATTTGTCCCCAAGCCGATCGTGTATGTTTTGATACCGTATTCCACAGCTAGGTCGGCGGCCGTTTGTGGTTCTATAAACCCTGAGTTATTGACACCATCGGTCAATAGGATGATTACTTTACTTATGGCCTTACTTTCCTTTAGTCGGTTGACTGATGTTGCCAGCCCCATGCCAATGGCCGTACCATCGTCCAATTGGCCATATGTAATTTCGCGTAGTGCGTTCAGAACAATGGATTTGTCACTTGTGATAGGGGTCTTGGTGTAGGCTTCCCCTGCATAGGCGACGAGACCTATCCTATCATTGGGCCGTTCTTTTATAAAATCTGAGGCCACCTCTTTGAGTGCGGATAATCGATTGGGTTTCAGGTCCCTGGCCAACATGCTCGAAGAGACATCAATTGCCATTATAATATCGATGCCCTTGGTGGTCTTGGTACGGGTCGAGATGTCCTCGGTCTGTGGTCGGGCCATTGCAATAATAATGGCGGCCAAGGCCAATAACCTGAACATAAACAATAGCGGTTTCAATTTTGGTAGCAGACCGTTGTTTGAAAACCCTTTAATACTCGAAATCCTAAGGGAGGCGGTTAATTCCCTGTGCTTTAAAAAATACCATAGGATTGCCAGTGGCAGCAATAAAAGCAACCAAAAGAATTCTGGATTTGCGAATGATATGTTCTTTAACATTTAAACGTCGGTTTTAACTTCCACAGTACTTAATACCCGATTAATGATTTCATCTGCATAGGTGTCCCCCTCTTTCCAGGTCAGCAGGACCTGTTGTTGAAACCCTTTTCCACCAAAACTCAGAATCGCATATTTTCCCTTGACCAGTTCTTCGGAACCTAGTGCCTTGAATTCAGCACTGCCATAGGTCTTTATTCCTTTGACCCCAGAGACCGTTACGAATTCCTCTTGTTTTGTGATTATATTCTTGGCTCCTTTTGCCTCAAAATTACGTAGGAGTTGATCTATGGTCTTTTCAAAATCAGGTTCTACCGGTTGGGTAAAAGTAGTCGATGTTGTTGCCAAGGCCAACAGGGATCTGTCTTCCCTGAACATGAATGTCTGAAGGTCTTTTATGTTGGCTTTTGCCTCAGAGGGTATTTTCACTTCTTGGCGCACCAATACCTTTGGGGATTCGAGGCTTATTGGTGGATACCCGTATGAGCTTGCAACCCACTCGCTATTTAATAGAAGTTTGGATGGGTGTCCTGTGATCGTATCCCAAGCCTTGACAGGGCCGTAAAGAATGATTGTGGCAATGCCCGCTATCAAAAGCAGGCCTAAGGCGGTTATCCCGGCAATCATCCATTTTTTCTTTTTTCGTTTGCGGGCCAGTTCATTTTGATATTCTTCTTGTGCCATTAATTCCTCCAAAGTTGGTTCTGGAATGGCCTCATGTGTTTTTACCACAATATGCTCAACTACCTTCCTGTCTTGCAGGGCTACATTGGTCGGTGGTTTTGATTTGGCGAATTTTACCAGATCGGCGGTCTTTAGAATATTCTTGAACTGATTGATGGTATCCTTTTCGAGTTCAAGTTCCCCGGCATCCTTTAGCAACTCCAATTTGTTGATCAATTCATCCGTGGTACTTTCCATAGCCGATACATTCACATCTTCCTCAAGGTAGGAACGTACGATATCCGTTAGTTCGGAATAGTATTGTTTGTATTCATCCTGGATAAGGTATTTGGAGTTGTCCAGCTTCCTTAGTTCCAACAGTGCACGGTCGTATGGGGGCAATAGCGCTTCTTTTTCCGTATCGGTCAAAGGTTTTTCGCGGAATACGAACCAATATAGAAGAGCACCGGCCAAGGCCAATAACGCTAAGACCACCAAAATGACCTTCCACCATCCCGGATTGGTTTTTTCTACTTGGATCAGGGGTTTGATATCGTACATTTTCTGCGCCATGGTGTCCACGGGGACAGTGGCCACGTTTATTCGTAATGAGTCGGTAAAATATCCTTCCCCATTGATGTCGATACGTTGGGCGGGCAATTTGTACGAACCGGAGTCAAATTGTGTCAGGGCATAGGTTTTCGATAGGGTGACCCTATCTTTTTTTCGGGTAGTGTCGGTTGTAAATGCCTCAACGGTTTCCAAGGGTGAGAATGTCTGCCCCTCTGGAAAGATGACCATATCGGTAGAGTCGACCTCAACAGTTACCCTGAATTTTAGTTGGTCACCGATCTTGATAAAGGTAGTATCGACCCCTGAGGAGATACTTGGTGTTGTTTGGGCGAGCCCAAGACTACAGGACAATAATAAACATAGGAAATGGCAGCGTGCTAAAATAGTACGCAGGACCCAAATTCGTAATCGATAATTTTTGACTCCCATCAACCTCTTTTTTTAAAATAGCCTAGTAGCTTTTTAACGTAACTTTCATCAACTCTACAATTCAACACGCCACATCCCGATTTGGCAAAAGATTCTTTAAAATAGTTGACCCTTTGACGATGATGTTCCCCATAGGCCATACGAACGCTCTTTGATTGGGTATTGACCAATTGTAGTTTGCCGGTTTCCGAATCCTCCATTTGGACCATACCCAGGTTTGGAATGCTCTCCTCACGTTCGTCATAGATGCGAATACCGGTTACATCATGTTTGTTTCCGGTGATCTTAAGGGTCTTTACATAGTCATCATCAATGAAATCGGAAAGTACAAAGACAATGGCCTTCTTTTTCATTACATTGGTCAGGTACTTTAAGGCTTCGGCAATATTCGTCTTATTGCTCTTAGGTGTAAACTCAAGTAATTCCCTAATGATACGTAGTACATGTGATCTTCCTTTTTTGGGTGGGATATAAAGTTCAACCCCATCCGAGAACAATAACAGCCCTACCTTGTCATTGTTCTGCATGGCCGAGAATGCCAACGTCGCTGATATCTCGGTGATTATTTCCTTTTTGAATCGATTGGTGGTGCCAAAAAATTCCGACCTACTTACATCTACCATTAACATCATGGTAAGTTCCCGTTCTTCCTCAAAGACTTTTATGTAGGGTTCGTTGTATCTGGCAGTTACATTCCAGTCGATATTACGTACATCATCCCCGAACTGGTATTGCCGTACCTCACTAAAGGTCATACCGCGTCCTTTGAAAGTGGAATGGTATTCCCCTCCAAAAATATGATCGGAAAGACGACGTGTCTTGATCTCGATCTTACGAACTTTTTTTAGTAAATCTTTGGTATCCATCTTTTATAACAAACAGTAATAAGTATTCAATAACCGAATGTAGCCAATGTCCGGAGGAACGATATGTGCTACTGTATTTACTGTAATACTGCTTTAAGGTACTTCAACCTCATTGACAATCTTGTTGATTATTTCCTCAGAAGTGATATTCTCAGCCTCGGCCTCATAGGTCAGGCCAATCCTATGCCTAAGGACGTCATGTACCACAGCCCTTACATCCTCGGGGACTACATAGCCCCTACGTTTGATAAACGCATAACATTTGGCGGCAATACCGAGGTTGATACTCCCTCGGGGGGAGGCTCCAAAACTGATCAAGGGTTTGAGGTCCCCAAGATTGTATTTTTCAGGATAACGGGTTGCGAAAACGATATCCAAAATATATTTTTCGATTTTTTCATCCATATATACCTCCCTTACCGCTTTTTGGGCACTTAAGATCTGTTGGGTGGTAATCACGGGATTGATTTTCTCATAATCGCCTAATAGATTTTGGCGCATGATCAGTTGTTCCTCGTTCATTTTAGGGTAGTCGATTACGGTCTTCAACATAAAACGGTCTACCTGTGCCTCGGGTAACGGATAGGTGCCTTCTTGCTCTACCGGGTTTTGGGTTGCCATAACCAGAAATGGCTTGTCAAGAACAAAGGTTTCCTCCCCAATGGTCACCTGTTTTTCCTGCATGGCCTCCAATAGTGCCGACTGTACTTTTGCAGGGGCCCTGTTTATTTCATCCGTCAGGACGAAATTTGCGAAGATGGGCCCTTTTTTAATTGAAAAATCATTTTCCTTTATATTGTATATCAAGGTACCTATCACATCGGCAGGTAAGAGGTCGGGGGTAAACTGTATTCTGCTAAAGCTGCCTTTTACCGCTTTGGCCAAGGTGTTTATGGCAAGGGTCTTTGCCAATCCGGGAACACCTTCCAATAAAATATGTCCTTGCCCCAATAGACCTATGAGCAACCTTTCGACCATATATTTCTGGCCTACGATCACTTTGTTCATTTCCAACATCAATAAGTCTATAAAAGCGCTTTCTTGGGCAATTTTCTCATTTACTGCGCTAATGTCCACTGAAGTATTTTCTTCCATATATTCTATTGCATTTTTGGGTATTGGTTCAAGTTGATTTTGATTCAGTGGTGCAAATTGAAAATTTATTCATAGTAACGCTGTTAATGTATGGTTAAAAATTCATGAAAGCCCTTATTTTTATGAAGTTTTTAAGTGATTTCTTTTTAATTTCACACCCCTATGGCAAACATTGGCAAATTTCCGAAAACCATAGCCATGGGTATCTTTTACCATAAAAAAGGACAAATGGATAAAACAGCTTTGATAACAGGTGCTACTAGTGGAATAGGGCGTGCGACAGCAAGGCTTTTCGCGGCAAACAATTTTAGATTGGTCATTTGTGGAAGACGACAAGCCTGTTTACATGAACTACAGAAAGAACTGGGGGGTTTGACCGATGTACATACACTTAATTTTGATGTTCGGGACAGGGAGCAGGTTGCCCGGCAGATCAATACTTTGCCCCTGGAATTTTCCGATCTCGGTATTTTGGTCAACAATGCGGGCAATGCCCATGGTTTGGATCCCATCGGGGAAGGTAGTCTGGATGACTGGGATGCCATGATCGATATCAATGTAAAAGGTTTGCTCTATGTGTCGAAAGCGGTTTTGCCAAAAATGATAGCCAAAAAAGGGGGGCATATCATAAATATCGGTTCTATTGCGGGTAAGGAAGTATATCCTAGGGGTAATGTGTATTGTGCCAGTAAATATGCGGTTGATGCCATAAACCAAGGTATGCGGATCGATCTTAACCAGTATGGTATTCGGGTAGGGGCCATAAATCCAGGATTGGTAGAGACCGAATTCAGCCAAGTGCGTTTTAAGGGTGATAGCAATAAGGCGGCCAAGGTATATCAGGGCCTGAAAGCCTTACAGCCAGAGGATATCGCCGACATCATCCTTTTTATGGTCACCCGGCCTTATCATGTGAATATTGCCGATTTATTGGTAATGCCGACCGCACAGGCCAGTGCTACTATTGTAAACAAGAATAATTAATGTGGATCAAGATCGTTGAAAGAAAGGGTTTGGGATGTAATTGGATTTTTCGATTCCCGGATCTATAGCACACAATTCCCATGATTAACAAACGCCTCTTGGTAAAAAGCCTTCTCGCCCATAATGGGGAGAATAGTTTTTATGACAAAAAGCGTTTTATAGCAATTGGCAACAAGGAAGGGAAGGCCAAATTCCTAAAGCATGTATGTGCCTTGGCCAACAGCAACCCAACGAACCATTCGTTTATAGTAATTGGGGTAGAGGATGTTGATAACGACATTGTTGGGGTCGATTTTTTTGATGATAGTAAGATACAGAACCTGATCAATGCCTATTTGGACAACCCTCCGTTGATTGCCTATGAGAATATTCCCTTTCCACACCTTCCCGAAGGCAAGGTTGTGGGTCTGGTCACGATAAGCTCTAGTGGGAAGGTCTGTTCATTAAGAAAGAATATCTGGAAATACCATGGTGGTTCGGTTTTTTTCAGGGAGGGCAGTATAAGCATGCCCAGGGTCTATGATATTGGATTGAAAGAAATCAATTCCGAGGTTGTTGCCACCATAGAACTACATGCACAGAATAATATTGAGTTGACCTTGGATGGGGTCATCGACTTTATCAACCATAGACATAAAGATCTGGATAGCAATTACAAGGTATTTAAGGAGCAATTTGTGGTTTGTTGGGCGGGACATACCAAAAGAGTGAAGAACAAGACTTATCTGTCACGGGTGGATATAGAGCTGATCAACGAGCAGGTAAGATTGTTCTACTCTGAACTCGATGAGGTTAGGGTCGACTATAATGATGATAGTTTTACGATTACCGAATATGTTCAACTAGGACTTGATAAGTCCCATAAGTACTATCCTTTGGAAGAGGTAAGAATCGTTTTTGAAGAGAATGGCACCTATCATATCCAAAGCAAAATGATTTTTGAACCACCCAAGTACGATACAAAAACATTGCGCCATATTTTCGATATCAACAATGCCTTGCTTATGAAGTTGGAGAATGGACAAATGTTGGAATCTACTGAAAAGCAGGAACTGGCCCGTTTGCCATCAACCTATCTTATCTGTTTCCTAAATGGGTTCGAAGAAGCCAAACCCTTAATGGAAAAGGCACGTCCCCTATTGAAAAAGACAGATAGGGCTGTTTATAGTTCCTTAAAAGAGGCTTTGCGTATTTTAAGAAAGGTGAAGTACAATTAAGGTAAATGGGATTTTCGTGGACTTTCCCCGAATAGGGTTGAAAGAACCGATCTTTGTTCAATATGGGGTTAGGGGGAGACCTTTCCCCAAAAAGGAATACAATATCATTTACTATGGTTGTTTCGGATGCCATGGTAAAAGACGCCCATAAATGGATGCTCGATTTATAGGACTGCTTGGAGTTGTTCCTGATTTGGCAAGGATGGAATTGCCCCAAAGTTAGTTGTAGTCAATGCTCCGGCTTTATTGGCTATTTTGACCATTCCTATTAAGGGCTCTATATCCTTAAGTATTTCCATGGGGTCATGTAGACCTGATATCTGGTGTAACAGACAACCAATAAAGGCGTCACCGGCCCCTGTGGTATCTACGGTATTTACAGATACACTTGGAATAGTATGTCTTGATCTTTCAGTACTTAACAAGGTGCCTTCCTTCCCTAAGGTTATGGTGATGACCTTAGCGCCCATCTCGTGCAGGACAGTACAGCATTCGTCCAAATCGGTCTTTCCCGATAGCAATTGGGCCTCTTCAAGGCTAAACTTGCATAAATGGGTCTTTTGTATGTAGGGCGTACATTTTCTTATAAAGATATGTTCCTCACCTTTCCATAGGTTTTCCCGAAAATTAGGGTCAAAACTTATAAAGGCATCTAGCGCAAGGGCATCAAAAAAATACCGTCCATAGGCAGCTTCCAGATCCCCGCCCAGAAATGCAGTGGCCGCACCAAAATGAACCATGTTGCCTTGAAACGATTTTTTGATATTGGAGTCATATTTAAGTTCCTTGTCTGCTCCCCGGCTAAAGACAAAATCGCGTTCCCCATCCTCAGCAATAGAGACAAAGGCAATTGTAGTAAAGTTTCTTGACCGTTGGGCTAGGCTTATATCGACATGGTTGCCCTTTAGAATGTCCAATAGGAAAGAGCCAAATTGATCGCGCCCAACACAACCGATGAATTTGCTCAAGCCACCAAGTTTGGAGATGGCACAGGCTACGTTGGCAGGTGCCCCTCCTGCTTTTTTAGTGAATATCTCGGCTTTGGCAATATTGTTCCCTTGGTTTTCGGCAATAAAATCAATGAGTAGTTCTCCGATACAGAATATTTTCTTCATATATTATTCGATGCTGATAGCTACCAAGGTACTTACAAAAATAGGTTTATTCCAAAATAATGTCTGGATTTTTGGGGAAGTGGTTTCTTGAAGCCTTGGTCCTTATAAAGGATTACACCCTGGTATTGTCCATGGCATGGTTTGGTTTGACCCCTATCCTAGGGGTGTTTTCGTGTAAGGTCCTTTAGATGGGATAATACCGCATAAATATATTTCATGGTTAAACTAAATAAAAGCGTATTGGGGTACAATACGCTTTTATGTACAAGGGTTTAATACAGTTATCATCCACATTTGGAAGAGCCACAGTCCGTACAGGTTAGGCATCCTTCCTGGTATACTAAATTGGTGGATTTACAATTATCACATTTTTGGCCTTTTACTATAGTGCCGTCTTCAACAAAACGTTTTAAGGCACGGGCCACACCATTTTTCCAGGTATTTATCGATTCCCCTTCCAACTGTAGGCTATTGATCAAATCAACGATTTTCTCAATAGGCATACCATGGCGAAGGGTGCTGGAGATCAATTTCGCATAGTTCCAGAATTCTGGATTGAATTTATGTGAAAGTCCCTCAATAGTGGTTTTATACCCTCTTTTGTTCTGGTATTGAAAATCGTATCTGGAAGAACCATCTTCTTTTCTGTTTTTGATGATCAATCCTTTTTCGACCCAGCGGGGAATCAGTATACCATCTTCATCATCGGCCAATCCGGTAAAGATCTCATAGGGTTTGTCGTCTATGAGCCCAATGAAGGCTATCCATTTTTCCTTATTGTTCTGGAAACGGACAACATCGGCATCCAAAACCTGGGGGCGTTTGGTAGGGAATGGGGTTAGGGTTTCCTTGGTTTCGGGTTCATTGGAGACCAGTACTCCAGAACGGGAACCATCGCGGTAAACGGTTACACCCTTACACCCCGATTTCCATGCTTCCAAATATAATTTGCCCACCAATTCCTCTGGAGCATCATTGGGCAGGTTAATGGTGACACTGATAGAGTGGTCAACCCATTTTTGCACGGCACCTTGTAAATGGATCTTGCTCAGCCAATCAACATCGTTTGATGTTGCCTTGTAGTAAGGCGATTTCATTATGATCTCATCGAGCTCTGCCTGACTGTACGATTTAGAGGTTTCAATATCATTGGCTTCCATCCATTGCTTGAACCTATGGTGGAATACTACATATTCTTCCCATGAGTCACCAACCTCATCAACGAAGGTGACCTTTGAATTCTTGTCACTGGGATTAACTTTCCTTCTTCGTTTGTAAACAGGAAGGAAGACGGGTTCTATACCCGAAGAGGTTTGGGTCATTAAACTCGTCGTCCCTGTAGGGGCAATGGTCAATAACGCTATATTGCGACGACCGTATTCCAACATTTCATAATACAACTTTTCATCAGCTTCCTTAAGGCGCAACATAAAAGGGTTGTCCTTTTCCCTTTCAGCATCAAAAAGCTCAAAGGCCCCTCGTTCCTTAGCTGTATGTACAGAGGCCCTATAAGCTTCCAAAGCGATTGTTTTGTGTACCTCGACAGAGAAGGTATTGGCCTCCTCACTACCATAGCGCATTCCTAGGGCAGCCAACATGTCACCTTCGGCAGTAATACCGATCCCGGTTCTACGGCCTTCAACGGCTTTTTCCTTGATCTTTTCCCATAACCGCACCTCAACGGCCTTGGTTTCGTCCAATTCAGGGTCTGAGGCTATTTTGGCCAGAATGCCATTTACCTTTTCCAACTCAAGATCAATGATATCATCCATGATACGTTGTGCGGCCGCAACATGTTTTTTAAAGAGCGTGAAATTGAAAGAGGCTTTTTTGGTGAAGGGTTGCTCTACATAGGAGAAAAGGTTTATGGCCAATAATCTACAGGAATCATACGGGCATAAAGGGATTTCCCCACATGGGTTTGTGGAAACCGTTTTATATCCTAGATCCGCATAGCAGTCGGGTAACGATTCATTAATGATCGTATCCCAGAAAAGAATTCCCGGTTCTGCTGATTTCCATGCATTATGAACGATTTTATCCCATAATTTATTGGCCTCTATCTCTTTTGTGAATCTTGGCTCACTACTATATATGGGAAATTTTTGTGTATAGGTTGTGTTATTGACAACGGCATTCATGAAGCCATCATCGATCCTTACCGAAACGTTGGCACCTGTTACTTTCCCTTGCTCCATCTTCGCATCGATAAAATCTTCTGAATCGGGATGGTTGATAGATGCCGACAACATTAAGGCCCCCCTTCGACCATCTTGGGCCACTTCCCTTGTCGAATTGGAATAACGCTCCATAAAAGGAACAAGTCCTGTAGAGGTCAAGGCTGAATTCTTAACAGCTGAACCTTTGGGCCTAATGTGTGAAAGGTCATGGCCAACCCCGCCACGACGCTTCATTAATTGTACTTGCTCTTGGTCTATCTTCATGATTCCCCCATAGGAATCCGAATTTCCTTCGTTACCTATAACAAAACAGTTGGATAGGGAAGCGACTTGGTAAGGATTGCCAATACCCGCCATAGGACTACCTTGGGGAACGATATACTTAAAATCCTTGATTAGATCATAGACCTCCTTTTTAGATAGGGGATTCGGATATTTTTTTTCGATACGGCTTATTTCCTTGGCGATTCTGTGATGCATATCGTCAGGGTTAAGTTCATAGATGTTCCCCTTGGAATCTTTTAGTGCATATTTGTTTACCCAAACCTGAGCCGCTAGATCATCTCCTTTGAAATAGGCCAAGCTGGATTGGTATGCTTCTTCTTGGGAAAAGATTTTCTTGTTGGATTGGATTGTTTTTAACTGCATTTGTGGATAATATGGTTTTAAGTGCTTGGATTAAGAAAGTGTAAAAATATATAAAAAGAAAATAATCTATTCATGGAAAGTATTGTAAAGTGTACAAGAAAAAATGGTTAAAACACTGTAAATCAGTTTTATAAAAAATTTATCAACAAAAAAAGTTGACAAATTTATTTGATTGCCTGTATTTTACAGCATTGGATAAAACGTAGGTGTTTCCAAATATTTATTGTGTTTTCCCTTTTGGAACATATAAAGAATTCCTTACCTTTTAACAAAATAAAAAACACTGGTAACATGAACTTATTTGACGAAATAAAAAACAAACTAAGTCACGAATTTATCGATATCATAGAATGGTTGGACTCTACAAACGATACCATAGTACATCGATTTGAAAGATATCAGAATGAAATAAAGAATAATGCGAAGTTAATCGTTCGCGAAGGCCAAACGGCAGTTTTCGTAAACGAGGGGCAATTGGCCGATGTCTTTACGCCGGGCACGTATACCTTGAATACGAGGAACCTACCTATACTGACAACATTAAAAGGATGGAAATACGGGTTTGACAGCCCTTTCAAGGCTGAAGTATATTTTGTGAATACCCGATTGTTCACAGATGAGAAATGGGGGACCAAAAATCCTTTTATCCTAAGTGATGGGCGTTTCGGTATGGTCGAGATCAGGGCTTTCGGCACCTATAGTTTTAGGATCAACGATCCAGGTAAATTTGTGGTCGATGTCGTTGGTACCGATGGTAATTTTACCAACTATGAGGTTAATGAGCATTTGAAAAGCTTAATAGTTACTCGTTTTACCGATACTGTGGGCGAGGCCAATTTACCTATTGAGATGTATGCCGCAAACACCAGTGAGCTTTCTGAAACCTGCCAAGAGGTAATGCAGCCCGAATTTGGCCGTGTGGGTATAGAGTTGGAGAAATTCTACATAGAGAATGTTTCTATGCCGGAAGAGCTCAAGAAAGAAATTTTCGAGTACAGTAGATTGGATAAACTTGACATGACCAAGCTTTCACAATTCAAGGCTGCCAAAGCCATGGAGGCCGCTGCCAAGAACGAAGGAGGTACCGCAGGTGCGGGAATGGGAATGGGAATGGGGTTCGTATTGGCACAACAGATGGGCAGTATGATGGGCCAGCCCACGCCACAACAGTCTTTTGGAGGCCAGCCCCAGCAAGTTGCGGCAGTACCGCCACCGATGCCTGCCCAGGTTTTATACCATTATGCAGTGAACGGACAACAGGCCGGCCCCGTTACTTTTGATAAGCTAAAGGAACTTTTTGCCAGCAGGACAATCAATAGGGATTCCCTTATCTGGAAACAGGGGATGGCCAATTGGGCTGCTTTAAAGGATATCGAGGAATTAAAGGTTTTCTTGGGGGGCAATACACCACCACCATTACCAACAGTCTAAACAACCATATATTTATTGAATTTCCACATATTCGTGGTAAATGCAACATTTGTTTATGGAAAGAACCCTTAATTCCGAAGCCAATAAATCCTGTGCCAATTGTGGGGCAGAACTTAAATTCAAACCAGGTTCGCACCAGCTTACCTGTGGCTATTGTGGCTATGAGGAATTTATTGAACAGGCCAAAAGCAGTTTTGAGGAGTTGGAACTCCAGCACTATCTTAAAGTAGTTGGGGAGAATGCCTACACGGAAACCATAGACCTGTTACACTGTAAAAACTGTGGGGCAAACCAACATGTTGGGGAAAATTATAAATCCCTCGAATGTGTCTATTGTGGTGAACCCTTGATCCGTGAGGATATTGAGAAGGAAGGTTGGATCTTGCCAGGGGCATTGGTGCCTTTTCAGTTGGATACCAAAAAGGCCCGATCGATCTTTAAGAACTGGATAGGTCAAATCTGGTTTGCCCCCGATAATCTAAAACGGGCAGCCCTAGATCCCGAGGGTATACGTGGGCTATACATTCCTTATTGGACCTTTGATGCGAAACTGTTTGCGGAATATCAAGGAAAACGTGGGGATTATTATTATGAAACACAAAGGGTGCGAACCAAGAACGGTATGCGGACCCGACAGGTTCGTAAAACAAGGTGGTCGCTGGCATCTGGAACCGTAAAGGGTTTCGTAGATGACATTCTTATAAATGCCTCGGAAAAAAAGAGAAGGGAAATACCCGTTAAGATCGCCCATTGGAACCTAAAGGAACTGGTTGTGTTCAACTCGAAATATTTGGCGGGTTTTATTACCGAAAAATATACCATATCATTGAAAGGAGGCCACCATAGGTCTTTTCAAAAAGCCAAGGAAATCGCATATAGCTGGATCAGGGGGGATATTGGTGGCGACGTACAGCGCATCAACCATGCCGATATTAAATTGTCCGACGAGACTTTCAAGCACATATTACTTCCCGTATATGTCAGTTCATACCGGTATAACGGAAAGGAGTTCCTTTTTTATATCAATGGGCAAACAGGGACTTTGAGTGGTACTAGGCCCTATTCGTTCTGGAAGATTTTCTTTTTGGTACTATTTATTCTTGTAATGATAATACTTATTGCGATTTTTACACAATGAGAACTTTAGTGATAGGGGATGTTCATTCCGGGGTAAAAGCACTCGAACAAGTATTGTTGCGAGCTGGCATTTCGCATAACGATAGATTGATCTTTTTAGGGGATTACGTTGATGGGTGGAGTGATGCCGTGGAAACAATTGACTTTTTGATCGGTCTAGAACAGACCCATGATTGTATTTTCTTAAGGGGAAACCACGATGAACTTTGTTCTAATTGGCTTCGAACAGAAGAGGAAAATCCTGTCTGGCTGCAACATGGGGGGGCATCAACTGTGGCATCCTATGCAAAGGCCGGTAGGTCCACCATAGATGGCCACATCAGGTTCTTTGATCGGTTGATCAACTATCATTTGGATTCGGGTAACCGCATGTATTTACATGCAGGCTTTACGAATGTCAAAGGGGTTGAACACGAATATTTCACGAAAATTTTTTATTGGGATAGGACCTTATGGGAATTGGCACTCTGTCTGAACCCTTCACTAGGGAAAGACCACCCATATTACCCAAAGAGGTTAACACATTATGACGAGATATTCATTGGGCATACACCGGTAACACGCATAGGGGAAACCACACCACAAAATGCTGCCAATGTCTGGAATGTTGATACAGGGGCGGCTTTTTATGGCCCATTGTCGATTATTGATGCACACACCAAGGAGGTTTGGCAAAGCGATCCGGTACATACTTTTTACCTAAATGAGAAGGGTAGGAACTAAGATTTAGGGAAACGTTATCTAAATGCCATTGTCGTAGCCAATTCCCCAGATGGGCATATCCAGGTTAGATTAACAAATTAATATGTCTAATCTTACCGAGCTGGTTGATTACTGTTGCTAACGTAAAAATGAACAGACGAAAATTTATAGAACGAACATTTTGGGGAACAGTCGGGGCTGGATTTTTGACTGGACTTTACTCTTGGCAAATTGAGCCTTTTTGGTTGGAATTTGTGAAACGTAAAATGCCAATTGCCAATCTACCAGATAATCTGATAGGGAAAAGACTTATGCAAATTAGTGATATACATATAGGAAATAGATTTGACTATAATTATATAATTGACTCATTTAAAAAAGCGCAGGAATTCAACCCTGATTTTGTTGTCTACACAGGAGATTATGTAAGTTATGAGAACGAAAAACAATTTGGGCAATTGGATGAAGTACTGAGATACACGGTTAAAGGAAAAATAGGAACTGTAGGGATACTTGGCAATCACAACTATGGGAAAAATTGGGCTGAACAAAATGTAGCGGATAAAATCTCGGAGCAATTGACAAATGCAGGAATTGAAGTGCTTAAAAATGACCAAGTGGATATTTCGGGTTTGAACATAATCGGATTTGATGATTATTGGGCATTGAATTTTGCACCTGGAAAAGTGATGGACAACTATGACCAAAACAAAGCTAATCTGTTGTTATGTCACAACCCTGATGTTTGTGATTTAGACGTTTGGAACGGATATAAAGGTTGGATTCTAGCTGGACATACACACGGAGGACAATGTAAACCACCATTTTTAAATGCACCAATGTTACCTGTTAAAAACAAGAGATATTCACAAGGAGAAATAGATTTGAATGACGGTAGAACCTTATATGTTAATCGAGCAGTTGGACATTTGTGGCAAGTGAGATTTAACGTTAGACCCGAAATAACAATTTTTGAACTTGAAAAAGCATAAGGATAACCGGCTACAACACTGTATATGAAATCATAGCCGCCTATCGGTAGGCTACACTTCATATACCCAACGTTGTGTGCAAGTTAAAAAAACGAAAACGATGGATAAATACTGGTTGCCTTATTGACAATTATCCCTTTAAATTGTCAAGGGTAAAAAACTGGGGAATCCAACCTTGGATTTGAAAATCAAAAAGAGGGAAAATCACTTTCTGACGGATGGTTGAAGTGGGGAAACTATGAGTTGACGATAGATGAAAATGCTCATTCGGGAAAAAAATCGGGAAAAATCACATCAGGCCAGACCGGAAGTTCTTTTGGAAGTATCGCATATAAGATCCCAGCAAATTATGAGGGGAAAACAATAAGACTTGAAGGTTTTATGAAAATCAAAAACGTTGGAAACGGATTTGCAGGTTTGCTGTTGCGAGTTGACGGAAATGGAGGTTCTTTGGCATTTGATAATATGCAAGATCAAAAAATAACGGGAACTAAGGATTGGCAGAAATATAGCATAACACTTGATTGCCCCGAGGCAGCGGAGAATATCTTTATTGCGGGAATACTTTCGGGAAAGGGTGAAGCTTGGTTTGACGATAATTTAAGGTATTGGGGTAAATTACCCAAATGGGGAGGAAACCCAACGAATTGGAATAGTACCTGACATAGAGATCAAGTCAACAATTGAAGGCATAAGAAATGGAAAAGATGAATTACTCGAAAAAGCGATCGAGGTAATATTAAAAGGATAAACAATAAGGCTAAGTGCCAAACCGCAAACCGAAGAGTAAATGCATTTTAATCCCTTACTATTCTTATACAGACCAATATAATCGTATATTGGAACTCATTTAAACTTTTCGGCTTGCCAGAAAATTGCCATTTTCCGCCCTGTTCTTGTCTTTTCTTACTTCCGTAGCCCTGCTATGCAAACTGAAAAAGCCTTCAACAGAACAAAAAACCAGTGATTTTCGCTTAAACCCAAAAAATTTAAACGAGTTTATTGATAAAATATGATAAAGAAGAATATAAGATTGGAAGTAATGCAGGCTATTGAGCCTAAAGTGGGGGAATTCATAGATTTTTTTTTGATTGCCATTGATGATATTTGGCAACCATCCGATTTTCTCCCCGACCCTAAAAGTGATTGTTTTTTGAATGATATTGAACAGTTGCGTGAAGAATCCAAGGAATTGGGTTATGATTTCTGGGTAACCATGGTGGCCGATACCATTACTGAGGAGGCTTTGCCCACTTATGAGGCATGGTTGATGGATGTTGAGGGGGTAAACCAGCATGACGGGGAAAAAAATGGTTGGTCCAAATGGGTGCGGGCCTGGACTGCGGAAGAGAATCGTCATGGTGATGTCCTGAACAAGTATCTATATTTATCCGGGAGGGTTAATATGCGTGAAGTGGAAATTACCACCCAGCATTTGATAGCCGATGGGTTCGATATAGGAACCGATAGGGATCCCTATAAGAATTTTGTCTATACATCATTTCAGGAGTTGGCGACGAATATATCGCACAAACGGGTAGGTCAGATGGCGAAGAAGAAGGGTAATACCCTTTTGGGTAAGATGTGTGCCATCATTGCCGGGGATGAAATGCGACATCATTTGGCGTATCGTGAGTTTGTGAAAAATATCTTTGGGGAAGACCCTTCGGGAATGATGTTGGCCTTTGCCGATATGATGAAGAGGAAAATTGTCATGCCCGCACATTTTTTGCGGGAATCCGGGGGGAGTATAGGTACGGCCTTTGAGAATTTCTCCAACTGTGCACAACGTTTGGGTGTTTACACGGCACAGGATTATATTGATATTCTCAAGAAATTGAACTCATATTGGCAGTTGGATGCCGTCAGGAGCCTGAGTGATGAGGCTGAAAAGGCCCGTGATTATTTAATGAAATTGCCAGATAGGTTGCAACGTATTTCCGAAAGGATGTCATTTCCCAAGGACCAATACCATTTTAAATGGGTAGAGGCCAACGGAACTTTATAGAAAAGAGGCCGTCTAAGAACATTTAGGCGGTTTTTTAGTTTTGGCCTATTGGGTAAATTTTGGTTTTCAATTAGTAGATCGAGTAAAAAAGCCAAGGGAAAACACCCTAACCTGATGAAACAGGTTCAGGTTGTCAAGGCGTTAAGAATGGCGCATAACAATAGATTGACCAACAACACTCGATAGGGGATCACAGTATTGTTTGTCCGTATATCGACAATAACTCCAGGACAGTAATGTTATCCCATCTATGATAGATGGATATGACTGCTACCGGAATGCATTGGCGGAGAGAGCCAATGGCATACCAAAAGGTGGATCCTTAATCTATAAATGAATGGTAAAGGACCAGAACAACCCATAGAAGAATCAATAGATATATAATAACGGAAGACCACATTTGAGCCTTAATATGGAAACACCTGATTTTATATATAACAGAAAACCTTTGAAGCTAACTTCAAAGGTTTTCTGTTAATTCATTAAGAACGTCAACCTATTCTAGGACGATCCACGCATACTATAATTTTCCATAATCGTGTTCATCCTGCCATTTGGCGAGTTCCTTCCATTTGCCTTCATAACACATTTTGGCTTGCATAGGCCATGATGCGGGATCGTGAACCTTATAACGATCACCCCCGCCATCAAGGATCTGTTGACAATTTGAAACAGTGGTCTCAGAAAGTTCCTTCCAAGTCTTGATACCCGCATCATTGAACATCCCGGATATTTTTGGGCCTATACCCTCAACGATTTTCAGGTCATCTTTTTTAATGGTTCTTCCCATAGCAGCTTTCGCTGCTGCCGCATCAAAAGGAATTTGCTTTTCTTTTACGGTTTCCGAGGTTAATGAGGCGGCAGCCCCGACTCCAGCGGCAGCAATTGCGGCCCCAGCCGATAATTTTCCTTTACAGGCATCCAAATCCGCTTTAAGCTTTACATTTTTATCCTGTAGTAATTTCAGATCATGGGAATTGTCTATGGTCTTAGTCTTTCCCTTTCCGAGAAGGTATCCAAAATATGCACATAGTAAGCCTACTAATAGAGGAATTAACCAGCACCAAATATTCATAGTTGAAAAATCCATTTTTTTATTTTTAGTTTAGTTATTTAATTTAAAGTGATTATTGTTCGTCTGTTCTGTGCCCTTCCTTCTTCCGTTTCATTGCTGGCTATAGGTTCATCCGAGCCTTTTGAAGAGGTGCTTATTTTGCTTTCGGGAATTCCATTGCGCATTAAATAGTTTTTTGCGAAATCAGCCCTTTCCTGACCTAATACAATATTTTTAGCCCTTTGGCCAGTATTGTCGGTATGGCCAACAATATTGACGGTAGAACCTTCAACCTTGTCTAGATAAGTGGATATATCAGCAATTTTCCGACGTTGTTCCATAGAGAGGTTTATAGAGGCCTCGGCAGTATTGAAATTAAGTATTAATGGACTGCTATTGATTCGGTCGTGCAATTCCTTCAATTTGTCATCAGTATCCTCGGGCATATCCGCAAGGTCGTACCCCAAAGGGCCCAAATAGACATTTTCCTTTGGGACAAGTTCGTCCTTCAAGGCCCCAAAAGTGCTCATTAATCTGGAGGGAATACCCTTCGAAACAAGATAGTTCTTTACTGTATTGGCGCGCGCCACCCCTAAATTGGGGAATGCAGAGTTGTTTTCCTCATCACTTTTATAATATCCAGTGATGTTGACCACCTTGTCCGAATTCTCGGCCAAGAAGGTTTTTAAGCGGGCTATACCGTCTTGAACATCTTGGGTAACTGGTAAAAGAATGTCAGGGGAAGAAGAATTGAAATTAAAATTGTTGTTCGTACGGTACGTAAATCCATTTTTGTCAAAAGCAAAAGGATATGACGTAGGCTCATGGGCTACAGGGGCCACCACCTCTTTTTTAGACGACATTCCACATTCACTGCAACAGGTAATGTAAAAATACGTCCCTGCCAGAATAGTAATGATTATTCCTAGTAGGTTTGTAATCTTTTTTGTCATTATTTATAATGATTTAGTGTTTAGTTCACCAATGTATTAAAAAAATCTAATATTTTTTATAAAACACACACTAAATCCTTTAAAAACCAACAAGGTAGAATTCATCTTCCGTGTCCACACTTATGTTTTCCCGTACTATAGGTGTAAATATCCCGGTTATCGGCCTCGATTGTCCGCAAGTTGTAGTGGGTCATAAAGGTTGGATTCCACCTTGTCTAGACGAAGTCAGTGATCTTTGGATCTATCCGGGGAAAGTCAAAAAAACGACTGTTTTTGTAAACTTTCACCCAATTCCGTTGTTTGTCCACTTCGAATAGTTTGTTTCATAACACTTTATTACACTAAATATGGTATTCTGTTACGCCCGTATTTCAACTAAAGAACAAAATCTGGATTTACAATTAAACGCACTTTTCTTTTAAAGTATGGCGTAAATGAAAAAACATCGTTCAAGACATTGTTCCTGGCGCACAAGCTGAAAGAAAGGACCAATACCGATTCAACTTACAAGATCGACCAAAGATGGTTTGCATTTCTGTAGTATTGAAAATCACAGATGGGGATGATCGTTTCCTTTGTAAGTGCTCCGGCCTGTCCGGAGAGGAACTCCCTGTGCTTTTCCTGTGATGGGAAAGCGATATTCGTTGCCTTATTTTTGATTCGCCACCATATCCTCTCGGCCGGGTTGGGTTCGGGAGAGTACGGTGGCAGGAAGAGCAGTGCCACATTGTCCGGCAATTTGAGCCTTTTGGCCTTATGGAAGGCGGCCCTTGTCCTGGCAGTGGAAGTCCGCTTTTTTGTAGCGGCCGCCCTTGGAGGCTATCGGCTCGCGGCGGTACCGCCCGAGGTTTTTTTAAAGGGGGTCACCTTTTCGGGATCCTTTTCCACATGCGATTTCCTTGTTGTCTTGACCAAGGCCCCGAGATTCCCTTTGACATGGATATCCAGTGCATGGTAATTGACCGATGACCCATGTTCGGCATTGAACCGTTCCAAAAGTTCCTTGAAGCCCCGGATCCACACCAGACATCCCGGTCGCCCCGTGCTGCTTGGCGAACAATGTCGTGCCCACATGGGGCAATTCCCCAAGTTCTTTGTCCGATTCCCTTATCCTGAAAATTTAGCCCATAGATCAATGTTCTGCCCGAAGACCTAAAAACCATCATTAAGATCCTAATCAGGATCCATAAAATTCAAATGTCTTCCAATGTTGAAATGGTATAAGAAGAATTCGATAAAAATGCATATTGTCGATTTTAACATAGTTATTATTCCTAACAACCTGAGTTCGATTGATCAAAACAGGCAAATTTGGTTGTTGTTTACGGTTTGGTATTTAATAGAAGGTTTTTTAGGCAAGAAGCTATAAGCAATTAATCCAGATATTAAGTTGGTTAAAAAGTTGGCAAAACCTCTATGTCGGGAATGTTCTATTTGGCAAATATTTTCAAGTCCATCGTTTACAGTTTCAATAACAGATTTTTTCCAAGCAGTATTTTGTCAGATACAGTCATCAAACAATTCTTAATGTTGTTTCTTATACTTGTAATGGGTTGAACACCATCAACAAAAAATAATTGTGAGAGTTCTTTACCGATATAGCCTTTGTCGGCATAGAGTTTGCCGAATATTTTATCCAAGAAGCGATCTTGTTTTAGTGGTTCCCTATCATCTGTACTTGCTTGTGTTATGGTAAAATTCAAGATTTCCCCTTTGTCATTTATAATGATGTGCAACTTGAAGCCATGAAACCAACCCATGGACTTTCCTGTATTGGCTATACCTTTAAACACTTTGTTCGCATTAATGCGTTTGTTTTTGCAAACTCTAATTGGTGTGGAATCTATGAAAGAAATACCAGTGCACTTACCTAGGCAGCAGGTCCTTAAGAACAACACCATAGGCATAAGATTCCGCTGCATAAGTTCGGTAAATCTGTTATAAGATACTGTTTGTGGAAATTCATTTTGCATATGTTTTTGAACATAGTGAATATAAAAATGCTTAAAACACCTAAAACCGCCCAAAGGGAACAAGACAGTTATCGTTATTATCTCGCTCTTACAGATAGTAGTTGGACGTTTTGATGGGTTGCCAAGTAGTGCTTTGTCAACAATTTGGCCGTATTCTTGGCAAAATTCAATCAATAACACAAAAAACATCAGTAACTTTAGAATAGGGAATCATAAGTGGGTTTTTAGATTGACAAATTGGAATTCAACACTTTAATTTACTGAAAAGCCATATTTTCCGTAATAATATTGCTCTGAATATTAATCGAACTCAGGTTAACAGTTATAATTTTTTACATCGATAAGTAAGAATTATGGGATATAAGCAAAGCATATCGTGTATCAATAAGAAGTCAATTACCAGGTCATTTAAAAACCTACGTATGAACAAGACCTTTCTTATCGTACTCAACATTCTGTTTTTTACCACGGCCTGTGAAAATGAGGATGGCCAAAATACAATCTATCAAGTAAACATTGCGGCTCAGGGAGCTTGCATGGAAGCCGAAATGGAAGGTCTGACCGCATCTCTATGCGTATTGGACACCAATGGGATATCAAAGACAGAGTTCGCTCAAAATGAAAATTTCAGTATAGCACTCACTTTTCAAAACAACATTGGAGAAAATATAAAGATCAAGAATGAATATCTGAACGGGGAATCGGTAATGATCGTAGAGGGAGTCGCCGACGGACTAAACCATGGCAAACCCTATACGTCCGTTTCGTGCGAGTTCGTCGGCAACCCCAACATGGAAATCCCTCCAGGGGGATCATATGTGGTTAGTAGTCCTTGGGTACTCCAAGAGGGAATCCGAACAATAGGACTGGTCTGTAAGGGCGAAAGCAACGAATATCTGGCTGTAGGTTCTTATCGGGTGATAGTGTCCCTTGACTTCATAATGGAAATGGGCGATAAGACTATCAGTGTTGAAGGAGGGAATGAACTAGGGTTGGGGTTCGACATCATGTAAAATATAATACCAACCTAAATCCAACTAAAATGAAATCCTCAATTCTCCTTTGTTTGTTATTCCTTTCCTGTCCACAAATTATATCCGCACAAGTTGAGTCTAATTTACTCCCAGAGGGGAACACAGGACCTGGCAGGTTCCCCCGGATCGTTTAGGGTATGGTCCTTCTTTAAATATCACGCCCTAAACGACCTGGAATCCCACTTCCAAGCTTCGCCAAAGTTTATTAATCCAATGGCAACGATGTTTTTAATGATTTCCCTACATAAAATTGGAATACCGTTCTACTTCAAGTGCGAATAATGGGTCAAAAGGGACATCCACACAAAGAAGATGACCATCTGCACATAAAAACTTGATTCCCTTTGATTGAACCAGTAAATTTATTCAATAGCATATAGGGGTAGGATATATTATCCATTATGAAAGCAAGAATAAAAAACATTATCACCTTTTGTTGTATGGTGGTTGTCCTTGGCATCCAAACCTTAGTTGGGGGTAGTTGGAAGGTGGAGCGGCACGAGGGTCGTAATTTGGAACCCTGATTCACGGGACGATGACCGGAACGGTCGAACTTTATACTTTTATTATTTATTTGGGTTGGTTGGTTTAGTTAGTGTTCAAACCCGATGACGATTTTAGGAAAGTCTAGCCAATGGCAAGATGGATTCCTTGGACAGCCATCGGGTTTTTTAATCGCAGGGTGATAGCCAATAAGGGTCTGATCCCTTGAGGCTTGCCTCGGAATAACAAGAGTCTTTTCGGATGCATACCCTGTACCCTTGGGGCGAGGTTTTCTATGGACTACAGATCAAATTTAATACCTTGTGCCAAAGGCAGCTCGGTAGTGTAATTTATGGTATTGGTCTGTCTTCGCATATATACTTTCCACGCATCGGAACCCGATTCGCGGCCTCCCCCGGTTTCTTTCTCACCTCCAAAAGCACCTCCTATCTCAGCACCGGAAGTACCAATGTTCACGTTTGCGATACCACAGTCACTGCCGGCACAGGAAAGGAAATTTTCGGCTTCACGCAGATTATTGGTCATTATGGCCGAAGATAAACCTTGGACCACCCCGTTTTGTATTTCTATGGCATTGTTGACATCCCCTGAATATTTAAGTAAATACAATACGGGCGCAAAAGTCTCATGCTGTACTATCTCGAAATCATTATCGGCCTCGGCAATGGCAGGTTTTACATAGCATCCACTCTCATAGCCTTCGCCTTTTAGAACCCCTCCCTCAACAATCAATTTCCCGCCTTCTTCCACGACCTTGGTCAGGGCGTTTTGGTAATTGGCAACAGCATCCGTATCGATTAAAGGACCTACGTGATTATTTTCATCCAAGGGGTTTCCGATCCGTAATTGGTTGTAGGCTTTTACCAAGGCTTCTTTTACCGTATCGTACATAGACTCATGTATGATCAACCTACGGGTAGAGGTACAGCGTTGTCCCGCTGTGCCAACAGCTCCAAAGACGGCTCCTATTACCGTCATTTTTATGTCAGCATCCGGGGTTACGATGATGGAATTGTTGCCACCAAGCTCAAGTAATGATTTGCCCAATCGGGCGGCTACTGCTTGTGCTACGATCTTACCCATTCTTATGGATCCAGTTGCGGAGACCAATGGTATACGACGGTCTTGGGTCATCATCCCACCAACTTTGTAATCACCGTTTATCAAGCATGATATTCCTTCGGGAAGCCTATTGGCCTTAAGTACCGAGGCTGCAATATTTTGGCATGCGATTCCGCATAGGGGTGTTTTTTCCGAAGGTTTCCATATACATACATCCCCACATACCCAAGCCAAGGCTGTGTTCCAGGCCCATACGGCAACAGGGAAGTTGAATGCCGATATAATACCGACCACACCTAGAGGATGGTACTGTTCATACATGCGGTGACCGGGACGTTCGGAGTGCATGGTCAGTCCATGGAGCTGCCTTGAGAGTCCGACAGCAAAATCACAGATATCGATCATTTCCTGAACCTCCCCTAAGCCCTCTTGGTAGCTTTTCCCCATTTCATAGGAGACCAATTTTCCCAGGGGTTCTTTGAGTTCACGTAACTTATTGCCAAATTGTCTAACAACCTCACCACGTTGAGGGGCGGGCATTTTACGCCAAGGTTTGAATGCTTGGGTAGCGGCATCCATTGCCTTTTCATAGTCGGTTTTTGTGGTGCTTTTTACCTTTCCGATAAGGGCGCCATCTACGGGTGAATGTGAGGCGATTATTTCGCCGGACCCAAAATTGTCAGATCCTGTAGAAGTACCTTCATTGATGTCTTGGATGCCTAATTTTCTAAGGGCATCATTGATGCCGAATTCCATTGCTATTTTTGACATAATATAACTTTTTTACCGCGTATTGTTGAATATATGACAAAGCTACGAATAATCATGCGGTTTATCATTGGGAGGGATATATAAGAATGGCCAACAGTGATTATTTGGTCAAGAGCAGGGCTATGCTTATGATTGCATACTACCTGAAAAAAACCCGTTGTACATTATGATTTGAAAGAAAAAAGCTGTTCATCTTACTGGTAATCAGTAATCTATTTTAGCCACAAAGTATTTTAAATGAACAACTTAGAGGCAAATTATGAAAGAATTTTGGAAGTTTTGGGAGAAATGCCAAAACAGCGGCTTTTATCCTATCAGCGGCGGCGACCAAGGCTAAGCGACCTTGAACCGGTCTGTTTTGTCCAAGTGTGAACATCCGTAACACCACAATCGACCATAAAAGAATGTCAATAGTTTAATGGTCATCTGAAATAAAACGCCTATCAACAGGCATTACCGTACCACAATTGTCGCAGGTACGTAATTCCTTGGAACCATAAAAATGTTTAAAATGTGCCAAAAAATCCTTTTCAATATCATTCAGGGTAAAATAGGCCTCGTATAATTTGTGGTTGCAATTGTCACAGAACCATAATAGTCCATCATCAATGGCCATATCGGTTCTTTTTCGTTCAACGACCAATCCTATGGATTCTTCGTGCCGAACAGGGGAATGGGGCACTTTCGCCGGATGTAGGTACATGTCTCCTGGACCAAGTTCCATTGTTCTTTTCCCCCCATTTTCTTGAATATGGATTTCTATATTGCCTTCCAATTGAAAAAAAAGTTCCTCGGTCTCATTGTAATGGTAATCTTTACGGGCATTTGGCCCAGCAACGACCATCACAATATAATCACCTGATTCCTTATACAGGTTTTTATTCCCTATAGGGGGTTTTAATGAATCCCGATTTTCTTCAATCCACTTTAATAGATTAAAAGGGGGGGGAATAGCCATAATTGAAATTTGAGTATTAATAACTTGCCCAGTGTATCATTTCGTACAAAAGCCCTTACAGGTCGGTAATTCAAATATAAGAAAAGAAAATCAGACTTTAGGTTTGTTCGTTACCTACCGATAGAAGAGTTGTGTAAAGTATAAATGGCCTTGGCTATCCTTTTTAACACTAACCGCTGTATGTGTAAAATCACCCTCGATGGTTTTTTTGTGTTCATCACTAGCCAGCCATTCCTCAAACGCCCCATGGGCAGAAGTGTAGTCCTTGGCGATATTTTCAGCAACCAATTCGGCATTGACCTCAGAGGAGATACTCGAGGCCCTGGAATTAAAACCATGGTGGCTAAGATTGCCGGTCGCTATCATGTGGTCATTGTGTTTGTTGGCGTACCCATAGGCAATGGTGCTAAATTCCATTGGGGAATATCCCATAGATAACCTATAGTCGTTAACAATATCCAAAAGTTCATTCTCTACTTCAATGGCATTCTTTGCCTCAATAATATCTGTATTATCCAACGATTCCTGTGAACAAGAATTTAGAATTAAAACAAACATAATGAGGAATGCTTGTGACAATCTCATTTTCATACAATATTCTAAATTGTAAGTAGGCGTATTCTTGCATTGCAAGTAGGTGTGGAATGGGGTTTCGTACTCTATAGTCGAATGGGGTTCTTCAACTGCCGTAATGATATAAAAATTTGTAACAACAACCTAATCGATAGATGTTTTTTTGATGAACTGCAACCCGATTCCATACATGTCATTGAACGAGGTTGCTTTTTATCGATTTATCATTCAATATAGGGTAATGGGAAATCCTTGGTCTTTTCTTACAGGAATAACATATTGGGTTTTAATCTTTCTTTTTTGTGAAATCCCCACTACTTTTATACTAATATACTAAATATCCGTTTTATGAAAATTGCCCACGTAATACATTTGACCCTTCTTTCGATTATACTTTTGGGGTGTAACTCCAGAAAGGAAACGTCAATAGAACAATTTGATGACCTTAGTAAATACCAAGCTTATATATCCGAGGTAACCCATGGTATTATTTCTGCGAAAAGTGATATCCGGGTTGTGCTGAACCAACCTGTTGGATCTTGGGAAAATGGGGATGAATTGGATGATGGTCTACTTATGGTAAGCCCCAAGGTGAAAGGTAAGGTAGTGGCATTGAACAATAGGACAATAGCTTTTGTCCCTGAAAAAAGCCTTGATCAGGATACGGATTATACATTTGTTCTGGCACTGAAGGAAATTATAGATGAGACTCCAGAAGAACTGGGGACCATGGCTTTTGGCGTAAAAACACAAAAGCAACAATTCAATGTCTACACCGGGCCATTGCAGTCATATTCCAAAGAGCTACAATACATTACCGGACATGTACAAAGTTCCGATATCATGTCCTTACAGGAATTGGAAGAACTTATATCGGCAAGGCAGGACGGGAGGCATATCAATCTTAAGTTTGAAAGTTCGGTGACGGAAGGCACCCAGTTCTTTTTTAAGATCGACAGCATACAACGCTTTGAGGAGGATTCGTCCCTTGAGGTACTTTGGGATGGGACAAAACGGAATATTGAAAGTTCGGGCAAGAACACCATAAAGATTCCGGGAAGGAACAATTTCATTGTCTTGGAGGCCTTGGTGCAAAACGGGGAAGAGCAATTGGTCTTGGTCAATTTTTCCGATCCCATAAAAAAGGGTCAAAACCTGAAAGGCCTGGTGGTCTTGGAAGGTGCTTCCAATCCAAGGATAGTGGTAGATGGGAATGTTCTAAGAATTTATCCTAACCAAGAAATAAAAGGAATGGCGTTTTTAGAGGTCTTTGACGGCATTGAAAGTATCGATGGGTATAAATTAACGTCAAAGTTCGAGGAGCGTTTGGCCTTTGAACAGATCAAACCCCAAATACGATTGTTGAGCAATGGCACAATATTGCCGTCATCGAGCAACTTAAAGATAAATTTCGAGACGGTAAACCTTAAAGCTGTTGACATATCTGTTTTGAAGATCTATGAGAACAATGTCCTTCAATTCCTTCAGGGAAATACTATCGATGGTAATGGCAATCTACGTTCCGTTGCCCGCCCTATCGTCAAAAAGAAAATAGACCTACAAACCCAATTGTCACACAGGGACGACAAATGGTCGGCCCATGCGTTGGATCTTAAAACATTGATAACACCCGACCCCGGGGCTATTTACCGGGTGGAGTTTGATATTAAACCTTCTTATAGCTCCTATAAATGCGACACCACCAATTTCGGGACAGAGACCGATACAGAGGAGAACTTTGACGAAGAGGAAGAAGACAGTTCTTGGGATGGTATGGAAACCGATTATTATGACGATTATGATTATGACTGGTACGAGCGCGACAATCCCTGCCACACGTCTTATTATTACGATAAGAAAATCGGTATCAATGTCTTGGCTAGTAATCTGGGGGTCACTGTAAAAAAAGGATCGAACAATAGTTACTTTGTCGCCGTCAATGATATTTTGAACACAGACCCTGTTTCTGGAGCAAAGGTCACCTTTTATAATTTTCAACAACAACCTTTAGGCAGTGTTGTTACAGATACTGATGGCACATCTATCTTCGACGCCGAAAAAGTGGCCTATTTTGCCATTGTCGAGCATAACGGACAGAAAACCTATATTAAACTCAACGATGGCAACTCACTATCGGTGAGCAAATTCAATGTGGCCGGGGTACAATTGCAGAAAGGCATTAAAGGTTTCATTTTCGGGGAACGTGGTGTATGGCGTCCCGGAGATCGAATATTCCTTTCATTCCTGTTGAATGATAATGCCAATGAACTACCCGACAACCACCCTGTGAAACTCGAATTGATCGACCCTTATAACAAAGTGGTCTTGCGTGAGGTCCAAAATTCCGGGCTGAACAATTTTTATCATTTTATGATCAAAACCGATGGGAATGCACCAACGGGAAATTGGTTGGCAAAAGTGTCGGTTGGTGGGGCAACCTTTACCAAACCCATTAAGATCGAAACCATTAAGCCCAATCGGTTGAAGATCAAATCAAGTTTTGATGGGGAGATCCTTTCCGGGTCTAAGCCAATATCGGGTAATTTGGAGGTTAAATGGCTTCATGGAGCCATAGCGAAGAACCTAAAGGCCGATGTGACCGCTAAGTTCAATGCAAGGAAAACAAGCTTTAAGTCCTTTCCGAATTATGTTTTTGATGACCCGACAAGAGCCTTTACCCCTGAGGAACAACGGGTTTTTGATGGGAGGTTGAATGAAGAGGGCAAGGTAGATTTCAGCATGGATACCGAATTGACGAATAGGGCACCGGGAATGCTCAATGCCGCTTTTATTACAAAAGTGTATGAAAATGGTGGGGATTTCAGCACCGATGTATTTGTAAAACCTTATTCCCCTTATGAAACCTACATTGGATTGAATACCCCCAAAGGGGACAAGAACAGGGGAATGTTGTTGACAGATACCAAGCACCTTTTCGAGGTGGTATCAGTGGACGAAAAGGGGAACCCGAAAGCAGCAAAGAACCTTAAGGTCACCATTCACAAAGTACATTGGAGATGGTGGTGGGATACTTCTGCGGATAATCTCAGTGATTTTAACAGCAGCAATTACCGCGAAAAAGTCTTTTCCAAAACCATAAGCACCAATACCAAAGGTGTCGCCACTTTCGATTTTGAGTTGAAATACCCCGATTGGGGTCGCTATCTGGTACGTGTCGAGGATCCCAATGGAGGCCATGCAACAGGAAAGACCATTTATATCGATTGGCCAGGTTGGGCCGGCAAATCCAGGAAGAATGACCCTTCGGCAGCGACCATGCTGGTTTTTTCCACGGATAAGGAAGTTTATAATGTAGGGGAAACGGCCAAGGTGACCTTCCCTAGTTCTGAAGGGGGAAGGGCACTGGTTACTATCGAGAACGGTAGTGAGGTCTTGGAGTCCCTTTGGGTTGGGACCACCAAGGGTGATACGCAGTTCGAACTCCCTATAAAGGATCTTTATACACCAAACGTATTCGTACATATTTCATTATTGCAGCCACATGCCTCAACACAGAATGATTCCCCTATCCGGTTATATGGCCTAAAACCCATTTCGGTAGAGGACCCAACCACCAAATTACAGCCTGTTATTGCAATGCCCGAGGTGTTGCGACCAGAGGAGGGTATCACTTTAAAGGTAAGTGAGGCAAATAAAAAGGCAATGACCTATAGCGTTGCGATCGTAGATGAGGGGCTATTGGACCTGACGCGGTTCAAAACCCCCGACCCATGGGATACATTTTATGCCAATGAGGCCCTAGGGGTGAAAACATGGGATGTTTACGATGATGTGATTGGGGCTTTCGGCGGTCGTATAGACCAGGTGTTTGCCATAGGGGGTGATGGGGGATTGGCAGGGGCCAAGAATAAAAAGGCGAACAGGTTTGAACCTATGGTAATTCATCTAGGTCCTTTTGAACTAAAAAAAGGCCAGACCCGATCACATGAGATCAAAATACCGAAATATATAGGTTCGGTACGAACCATGATCGTCGCAGGGGAAAACACCAATGGGGCTTATGGTAGTGCCGAGAAGACCTCCAAGGTCAGAAAGCCGTTGATGGTATTGGCCTCCTTGCCCAGAAAAATAACACAGGGAGAAAAGGTAACCCTTCCGGTTACGGTATTTGCCATGGAAAAGAATGTGCGTAATGTCACTATTTCCATAAAAAAGGACCAGGCATTCACTATTGAGGGGGCTGCCTCACAATCCGTCCCATTCGCAGGGCCCGATGAGAAAATGGTCTATTTCAAGTTAAATGTATCTGATTACAAGGGTATAGGAAAAGTAAGGATAGAGGCAAGGGGTAATGGCGAAAAGGCCTCATTTGAAATCCCGATAGACGTGGTCAACCCCAATCCGATGACTTCTGCGGTCCAGGATCTGGTTCTTGATGCACAAGGTAGCCAAACCTTGGACCTTCAAACTTTTGGGATTGCAGGAAGCAATTCGGCCCAAATTGAATTTTCGACCTTGCCACCCATGAACTTCAATGGGCGAATGAAATATCTGATCCGGTATCCCCATGGTTGTGTAGAACAGACTACCTCTGCGGCTTTCCCCCAATTGTTCCTGTCCGATATTTTTGATTTGGATGCAAATCGTAAAAACCAGGTACAAAAGAACATAGAGAATGCTATCCAGAAATTGGGAGGCTACCAATTGCCAAACGGGGGGTTCTCGTATTGGCCGGGACAGGGAAAGGTTAACGATTGGGGCACTTCATTTGCAGGACATTTCTTGATTGAGGCAGAGAACAAGGGTTATGTACTGCCCATTGGGTTTAAGTCAAGTTGGGTAAGTTACCAACAGCAGGTTGCCAGACAATGGCGAAGTGGCTCGGGGAATTCCGATTTGGCACAGGCCTATCGTCTGTATACCCTTGCCTTGTCAGGGAATGCGGATATGGCATCGATGAACCGTTTAAGGGAGACCCATGGTCTTTCCAGTGAATCGCAATACCGTCTTGCAGCGACCTATGCATTGATCGGCCAAAAACGTGTTGCGGAAGAGGTGGTTTCCAATGCCAAGTTGGATTTTACAGACTATGGGAACGACTATTATACGTATGGTTCTGAAAGCAGGAATAACGCTATGGCCCTGGAAACATTTGTATTGCTTGGCGATAAATCTAAGGCTAGGGAATTGGCCAAAAAGTTAGCCGAACGATTGGGGGACAAACAATGGATGAGTACGCAAAGTACGGCTTATAGTCTCTTGGCAATGGCCAAGTTCGCGGAGATGGTAGGGGGCAAGGGCATCAAGGCCAAAGTGGACGTTAACGGTACTTCAATAGATATAAATACGCCAAAGACCCTCGCAGAACACGGGTTGGGGATAAAAGATGGAAGCAATAGCATTGCAATATCAAACCTGAATCAGAACACATTGTACGTTTCAATTGTAAATAACGGGAAACTACCGATAGGTGAGGAAAAGGAATTCTGGCGAAACCTTAGGGTCAGTTCGGTCTTTAAGGCAAGGGACGGTTCCCATATCGATATTTCCAAGGTTATGCAGGGTACCGACTTTGTCGCTGAGGTTACCTTGACCAATACCACGGGAAATAAGATCGGGAATGTGGCATTGGCACAAATTTTCCCTAGTGGATGGGAAATTGTAAATACACGATTTACAGATTTTGGCGAATTTGAACAAAACCAAGTCGACTATACCGATATACGGGATGATAGGGCCAATTTTTATTTCAGTCTTGATAGGAATGAAACAAAGACCTTTAGGGTTTTATTGAATGCCTCTTATCTGGGTACGTATTATTTGCCGGGGGTACAGGCAGAGGCCATGTACGACAATGACTATGCCGTAAGGACCAAGGGTAGGTGGGTCGAAGTGGTACAATAGTTATTTGATAAAGGAAATAGGTATACCGGAAAATAGGTATAAGACGAAAAGGAAGAAGATAACACCAACCGAAAGGAGGAATTAAACGCAAACTCTTTTTGCCTTGGGTTCAAATACCTCGGTGTTCGGGATTTATCGAGCTGGATTATAGGATACTCTAAGGGTTTGGGCCAACGAATGGTCTTTGCCCCATTCGATGTAGATAATGCCCTTATATAGGCTTGATGGTCTTAGTTCCCCAGCATCATTTCAATCCTAAAACCGCCTTAACAAGACCGTTGGATTATTCTTCTTGGGTATTGCTTTCCTTCTTTTCCTTCAAGACCTTTGAGAAGACCAATGCACCTATTTCCTTTACGGGCCCGTAGAGTACCGATTCTTCCAACGTTTTGTTCTTGACCAAGTTAACCGCAGAATTGGCACGTTCAAAGAACACCAAAATGGCACCGACGATCACAGCCACTTTCAAGGCGCCAAAAATACCCCCTGCTATTTTGTTCAATAGTCCGAGCATAGCGAAATCAGCGATTTTAGTCAGGAATTTCCCAGCTAGGTGTACTGAAAGGACAATGATGGCAAAAGTTATGATAAATGCAGTGATGTTCATATAGCGTTCGTTCCATTCCATATTTTCCGACAGGTAGCCACCTGCTATATAAGAAAAATGTATGGCACCATATAGTCCGGCCACCAATGCGATGATCGAGGCAATCTCAATAAATAGACCGTTCTTAAAACCTTTATAAAGTCCGTAGATCAGTAAAAGCCCCAAAATAATATCCAATATTCCCATCTTGATTGTTTTTAAACGAGTTCAGGGACCTAAATGTGGTCTAGGGGAAACCCAATTATCCTAATAGGGAATCAATACGTGCCAAAACAAGTTTCATGGACAAATATAAAACATTGATTTGTACCTTTGGATCAGAAAACAAATCTATGTCAAGGGACCTGCAATTAAAGGAGCGATGGGAGCAATTGGTCAAAAAGCTTTCGGACCAATTTGCCGATGGGGATATCTTGGAGTTGGACGCTATCATCTATTTGGTGGGGGTCCAGGAATTGGGTCAATACCATAACACCTTTAAAAAGGACGATAAATTGGATTTGATGCATATTGCCATCTGTCGTTTATTGGAACCTTATGGTTATTATGAATTTGATTTTTTTGATGAAGAGGGATGGCCCCATTACACGGTCAAGGAAGAATTACCGGTATTAAAGGCAGGTGAGCAATCTATACTTATGAAAGAGGCCATTGTAATGTATTTTATGGAAAAGGAGTATATATATTGATGGTTTTCATATTTTCAGGTATAGGTCATAAACTTGATATGGATAACGTAATCCATCGACCATTAGAATTCGTGCCTTCACGGTTTGATAATAACGAATGATGGCAAGGCCCTATTATACGGTGGCCCTTTAGATTTTGAAAGCTCTTGGGAAAGGTAATCGGTTTTATGCATAGTAGTATAAGGATGGGATTTGTTTGGTAGAACGTAAATATAGGCTTGATCGGTAGAATATTTTCTTTTAAGGATGGAACCATAAGGGTATGGTTGGGAAAACATCCCAAGCGGGTATTGGTTTTCACGGTTATTCTCCTTGTTTATTATTTCTGTCTGCCCAAAGATATTTTTGTGGACCCGACTGCCACGGTAATTGAAAGTAGTGACGGAAAACTCTTAGGGGCCATAATCGCCGATGATGGGCAATGGCGGTTCCCTGAGGTTGATAGTGTGCCCTCAAAGTTCAAGACCTGTATTGTCCAGTTCGAGGATGCCTATTTTTACCAGCATCCGGGTTTTAACCCTGTTTCCATGGCCAAGGCCTTGGCAACCAATATAAAGGCAGGTAAATCTGTCCGAGGAGGAAGTACCTTGACCCAACAGGTCATCCGTTTGTCCAGAAATGGCAAAAAACGCACCTATTGGGAAAAGGTTATTGAATTGGTTCTGGCGACCCGATTGGAACTTCGCCATACCAAGGAGGAGATCTTGGGTCTTTATGCAAGTCATGCCCCTTTTGGGGGGAATGTCGTGGGGATCGATGTGGCCGCTTGGCGCTTTTTTGGGTTACAGCCCCATCAATTATCCTGGGCGGAATCGGCTACTTTGGCAGTTTTGCCCAATGCCCCAAGTCTTATATACCCTGGCAAGAATCAAGGGAAATTGCTTGAAAAAAGAAATCGATTACTGAAAAAATTATTTCGGAAAGGGATTCTGGACCGTACGACCTATGAGTTGGCACTATTGGAAGAATTACCACAAAAACCACGTCCATTGCCAAAATCCGCATCCCATCTTGTGCATTACTTGGCAAGGAACCATAAGGGGGAGCGAATAGTTTCGACCATCGACGGGAATCTGCAATCCAATGTCAATGCTATTTTAAAAAACCACTATGATAATCTAAAACAGAACCAAGTGCATAATGCCGCTGTGTTGGTATTGGATGTACATACGAGACAGGTATTGGCCTATGTGGGAAACACACCAACAGATAAGGAACATCAAAAAGATGTGGACATGGTTCAGGCTACTAGAAGTACAGGGAGTACACTAAAACCATTGCTGTATGCGGTAATGATGGATGCCGGGGAATTGTTGCCCGACATGTTGGTGCCTGATGTGCCCACACAGATCGCCGGGTATAACCCTGAGAATTTCAACAAGGATTATAGTGGGGCCGTTGAGGCAAAAAAAGCCTTGGTACGCTCCTTGAACATTCCTGCGGTCCGATTGTTGCAAAAGTATGGGCTAGAGCGTTTCCGAGATCAATTGAATGCCTTTCATATCAAGGGTATCGATAAGCCTGCCGACCATTATGGCCTTACATTAATCTTGGGAGGAGCGGAAAGTAGTTTATGGGATCTTTGCAAAACCTACGCCTCAATGGCGTCAACGGTCAATCATTTTAATACGACATCGAGCGAGTATTTTGATCAGGAGTTCATAAACCCGATTCCAATTAAAGGGCATACGGCTGATTTTGGAAAAAAAACCATCGAAAAGACCATTCTTGATGCGGCCAGTATCTACCTTACATTTGAGGCGATGAAAGAGGTGAACCGCCCCCAAGGCAATGAATCTTGGAAATTTTTCGACAGTAGCAAGGAAATCGCTTGGAAAACCGGTACAAGTTTCGGCAACAAGGATGCATGGGCCATAGGAACCACAAAGGACTATGTTGTCGGTATCTGGGTAGGTAATGCCGATGGGGAAGGCAGGCCCAATGTCACTGGGGTAACGAGTGCCGCACCTATCCTCTTCGATGTTTTTGACGTGCTTCCGAAATCTGAATGGTTCAGAAAACCATTGGATGAATTCGTATCGATAGAAGTATGCAGCAACAGTGGCTTCCTAGCCACCAAAAACTGTCCGACAAAGACAATTTCCATTCCTGGAAAGAACAATTATGTTGAGGCCTGTAGATACCATAGGATGGTTCTTTTAGACCACCGAAGACAGTATAGGGTAAATTCCTCATGTGCGGATATATCCCTCGCCCATCGGGAACCTTGGTTCGTACTTCCTCCCTTAATGGCGTTCTATTATAAAAAAAACCACCCTACTTATAGGGTTTTGCCACCTTTTAAGGAAAATTGCAAAAACACATTGGAGCCTTCAATGGAGTTCGTTTATCCAAAGAACAATACCCAAATAAGCTTGACCCGGAATTTTGATGGTAATTTGAATGAGCTGATACTGAAGTTGGCACATACCAAACCCGAAACAGCGGTTTATTGGTATTTGGATGAGGAATACCTAGGCCAAACCAATAACTTTCATGAATTGGGCATAGTGCCCACAATAGGGAAACATACCATAACCGCTATTGATGGATTTGGGAGCGAGGCAAAGATCGATATCTGGATAAAGTGAGTGCCTGGTCTTTAATCCCAGGAATCGGGTTTCTTATCCTTTTGATGTTCCCTTCCGATATTTATAAGGTCTTTCAGGGTTTGCCAGACTAATCTATCTTGTTGGTCAAGGCCGCAAAAGTATTTTTGGCATTTTTACCAAGGTAGAGTACATTGTATACCGCATCGATAATCGGTGTACGCACCTTGTTCTTAAAGTTGGCCTTCTGTTTATAAGTACTTTTGGTGGCATAATAACCTTCGGCAACCATGTTCATTTCCATCATTGCACTTTTTACGGTATACCCTTTGCCGATCATATTCCCGAACATTCGGTTACGGCTGAAAGTGGAGTACCCCGTAACCAACAGGTCACCGAGATAGGCGGAATTATTAATGTTGCGCTTCATTTTATGTACCTGTTTGATATAGCGTTTCATCTCACGGATACTGTTGCTCATAAGTACACTTTGGAAATTGTCCCCATAGCCCAGACCATGGAAGATACCGGCAGCAATCGCATAAATGTTCTTTAACATTGCGGCGTACTCCGTACCTATGATATCATCGGAGATCTTGGTTTTGATATAATCGCTTTTTAGCGAATTGGCAACCAACTCGGCTTTCGCTTTGTCAACACAGGCTATTGTAAGGTATGAAAGACGTTCCAAGGCAACTTCCTCGGCATGGCAAGGCCCTGTGAGCACGCCGATATTATCGAGGGGGATATTGTATATCTTGTTAAAGTGCTCACCAACGATTAGACCCGTTTCCGGAACGATTCCTTTAATTGCGGAAAATATGATCTTGTTCTGTAGTGAGACGGTCGATTTCTTCAATTCCGTATCAAGGAATGCCGAAGGTATGGCGAAAATGAGGACATTATTGTCCATTACAGCCGCATCCATATTGGAGGTCAGGTTCAATTGATCGGTATTGAATTCGACCGAACTTAGATAATTGGGATTGTGTTTTTGTGCCTCAATATGGGCTATGGCATTCCCATTCCGCATATACCACGTGATCTTATGTAGGTTTTCAGTGAGCATTTTGACAATAGCCGTTGCCCAACTTCCACCACCGAATACTGCAAATCGAAAATCTTCCCCCATATAGAATATTAATTGACATCAAATGTAAATAAAATTAAAACAATAATCTAAAACACTATAAAACAGCAAGTTATAATTTGTGGCACGGTGATTGTCCTGTACAGTATGAAGAAACATGGTCAGATAAATGGAATATGCCGAAATGGTCTTCGGCTTGCACCGAAAGGTTATGTGGCAGATTATATTAAACTAAAAAGAAGAACTTATGAGAGCGATAAAACTTCACCTTGGACTATTATTGATAGGAACCTTAATGTCTTCTTGTTACAGCGAGGTCATACTTGAAGATACATTCATAGAGGAATCTGGTTATAATACTGCCCAGGTATTACAATCCTTTGACTTATGGTATGTGGACATAAATGAGACTATAGGAAATGGGGAGGTTCCTTTTCTGCAATCTGCTTTTACCATTTCCTTTGATAATGGCAAGGTGTATGCGAACAACAATATCGTAGGTCTTGGTAAGACGGGACAAGGGTATGGGATCCAAATAGGTTATTTCGATGCCTTTCCCGGAACTTTGGAAATAGACCATGATATTGATGGGAGCTGGCTTTTGGATGTGTATGCGGTAAATGACAATACCTTGGAATTGTATGATTCCAACTCCGATACGTCCTATTTTTTAAGAGGCTATCAGTTGAACAGTTTTGATTTTGATTTGGTCTTTTATGACAACATACAGTATTTGTTACAGGAATACGATGTGTGGGAGAAAATATATACCAGTGAATCAGGGGTGTTGAATGATTTTGATAAGGAGAATTTCTTACAGTTTTTCGAGGATGGCGGGGATAATGTTTTTAGATCATCCATCGATTCGATAGGTACTGGCCTAAACAACCTTCAGTGGGATTTTGAAGGGGATTATGGTGTATATGATGTGGAAAACGACGAAACGCTTAAAACGTTAACATTGGGGTATGATTTTATGGGTAATGATTACTTTGAGTTATACGTTGTTAATGATCGTACTATTGAGTTGTATCACTCCAGTAGTGGAACGGTGTATAGGTTTAAGGGAATCGGATACATCCAATACTTGAAATCCGGTAAGACCTTGGTCAGGAAGAAAAGAAAGAAGACATTGAACCCAGTAATGCGGGTAAAGCGAATTAGGGAATAATATAATTTCGGCGTTTTGGTCCAGAGCGTTGTTCAAATAAGGACTTTTGGTTGGTTATCTAGTTAAGAACCGCCCTGATCTATGTGATTGGGGTGGTTTTTTGTTGGGCCATGGGGTTCCATTACAATTGGGGTTTTGCTGAACAGAATCCGTTTTGAAATATGGTATGGGGTGCTCGCTCCGTGGTCAAAATTCAAATGTGGGATATTGGGGCCACCATGCAAAAGACGAAAGGGGTTTTGGGATGGTCGGTCAAAAGTTTTCAATCGGGTTTCCATAGTGGAATAAAACAAGATTGCCCTAAGAATAACATAAAAACAGCTAATATATCAATATAGTTCAAATAGATGCCAATATTAAGATAAGGTAGGACATATTGTATTTATGGTTTTCCCCTATAGAAAACAATGCTGGACTCCATAGGAGAATCAGTAACAGAGGAAATGCGATACCCTTAATGTATCCCTATTTGACGGGGAATTGTTGGGATTGAAACCGTGGCATGTTGTTAAGCCCTTAATCGCGGGGCGATGGCCGAAAAGGGTTCGATTTCCCGAGGCTTGCCTCGAAACAATAAAAGTTTTTTCGGGAGCATACCCCGTACCCTTGGGCCGGGGTTGTTGATTAATCGTATGTTTTAAGGTCATACTCAACAATTAGTATTAATTTTGCGCCCTTTAATTGCAGGCTATGAAGAAGTATTTGAATATATTCGATTTTAAGCAGAAAGTAGATTATAAGACAGAGATCTTATCAGGTATCACCGTGGCCTTGGCCTTGGTACCTGAGGCGATTGCCTTTGCCTTGATCCCTGGATTCTCTCCTTTGACCGGTTTGTATGCCGCATTTGTCCTGGCCTTGATCACTTCCATCTTTGGTGGTAGGCCAGGAATGATATCGGGTGCCACTGGGGCTGTCGCTGTTATTTTTGTCGGGTTGATCCTAGAACTTAAAGAGGCATTTCCAGATATTGGCCCTGAGACTATTTTACATTATGTTTTTGCAACGGTTATCTTAGCCGGACTGTTACAGGTAATCGCGGGTTTTTTGCGTTTGGGTAAATTTATCCGCTTGGTACCCCACCCCGTAATGTTCGGGTTTGTAAACGGCTTGGCAATAATCATATTTATGGCCCAGTTTCCTAATTTTTATCAAAAAGGAACGGATGAGCTCCTGACCGGGGCTTCCATGTATACCATGTTGGGCCTAACCTTATTGACCATGTTGATCATCTGGGGGTTTCCAAAGCTGACAAAGGCTATTCCTTCCTCCTTATTGGCCATCTTGGTGGTTTCAGCGATTGTAATTGGTTTTGATATTGATACGCTTACCGTGGCGGATACCATGAAAGAAGGACAGACCATCCAAGGTGGGTTTCCGCCAATATCAATTCCTGATATACCATTTACCTTGCAAAGCCTGAAGATCATTTTCCCTTTTTCCTTGATCGTAGCGGTCGTAGGGTTGACGGAAAGTCTACTTACCCTCAATATTATCGATGAAATAACCGAAACCCGGGGTAGTGGCAACAAGGAATGTGTTGCCCAGGGAACGGCGAATATCCTTTCCGGGTTTTTATCGGGAATGGGAGGTTGTGCCATGATCGGCCAGAGTTTGATCAATACTTCATCAGGGGCACGTGCAAGATTGTCGGGAATTACCGCAGCGGTAATGTTATTGGTTTTTATAAGCTTTGGATCTAGTCTGATTGAGCGTTTGCCAATGGCGGCCTTGGTGGGTCTTATGTTTATGGTAGCTATTGGCACTTTTGAATGGGCGAGTTTCAAGACCTTTCGGAAAATGCCCAATTCCGATGTTATCGTAATGGTATTGGTAACCTTGATTACAGCCATCACCCATAATTTGGCCATCGCTGTATTATTTGGAGTGGTCATTTCTGCCTTGGCCTATGCTTGGGAAAATGCGAAACGTATCCGGGCAAGGAAATATATTGATGGGCAAGGGGTCAAGCATTATGAGATCTATGGACCGCTATTCTTTGCTTCCACCACGTTGTTCAATGAAAAATTCGATGTTCAGAATGATCCCGAGGAAGTGATCATTGATTTTCGGGAGAGTCGTATTGTGGATATGTCGGGTATCGAGGCCTTGAACAAACTTACCGAGCGTTATGCCAAAGTGGGAAAGAAGATCCATTTAAAGCATTTAAGCAAAGACTGTATCCTACTTTTGGGAAATGCGAACGATATTATCGATGTGAATGTACTGGAAGACCCAACATATAAAGTAGCTGTTGATAAGGTGTAAACGAAAAAAAGGTATTGCCCTCAAGGTCTTGTATAAGATTGGTCATGTGTTTTGGACAATGGGTTTATTGAACTGCTGGAACTGCAACCTAATTGCCAAATTATTTATATGCTTGAGCCTCGGAGACTACAATTTTCAGGGTTCAGGATAACTTTACAAAAAATATCGTCCGTGTGTATGAAGAAAGTAATGCGTGCGGCTGGTTTCCCGTATCGGATACAATAATCGATAAGTCAACAGCATTGGATAACCTGATTTGGGGAGAGCGTAACACCCTGCAACCGCCCATATCCCTTTATCTTCATTATCTATAACGATTGTCGTATTGTTTTATCAAGGGATGATCAGATCATGGTTCCGCAAAGAATCTTAGGGTTCTTTTTTCGGTATATGTGGTATTCCGATCTCCGTAGAAACCAACATGTCCGCCCGAGGCCGGAACCTCTAGGAAAACAGAATTGTTTTCTTCCGCTTCCTTGTATGGGTAACACCCGGCACCCAAGAAAGAATCGTTCTTGGCATTTATAATAAGTGTGGCTATATTGATCTTAGGAAGGAATTGTAATGAACTGCACTTTTTATAATAGTCGAGTGCATCTTCAAAACCGTGTGCCTTGCTCGTGTAAATATCATCAAAATCCTTTAGGGTCTTGATATGGGCAATATCGGTATCTGAAATCTTTAAGGGGAATATCTTTTGCTTCAGCCGCAACTTGGCGATTAAATGATTTTTGAAATTTTGGCTATAGGGATAATTTTTGGGCAGTAATAATTGCTTTAGTGAACTATGTAGGTCACAGGGCACAGAGACCGCCACGACCTTTTTTACCTGTTTGGGCAGCTCGTCCCGCCCCTCGCCAATGTATTTTAGTGCGAGATTACCCCCTAGGCTAAACCCCTTGATAAAGATCTCATTATAGGTGTTTTTTTTCAAAAGATGCCGTACAACAGCGTCCAGATCCTTCGTATCCCCTGAATGGTAGGAACGGTATAGGGTATTCATTTCCCCACTGCACCCCCTAAAATTAACGGCACAGGCATCATAGCCTTGGGCGTTGGCCAATTTTGCACTACCAGTGATATAAGGTCTTTGGGCATTACCTTCTAGACCATGTAATAAGATGAGTACTTTATGGCAGGGTCGTTGGGCATAGCTCCAATCCAAATCCATAAAGTCCCCATCTTGCAGTAATATCCGTTCCCGTTCCTGGTGTATTCCCGGAACCGTTCTTATCAGACCTGAGTAAATGGTCGAGAAATGCCCATTTTTAAACAGGAGCGGAGGGTTGTATTCCGAAGTAACTAGTGGCATGGTGCAATACTTTTTATTTTGGGAATATCTCCAATACTTTTATCTGTTCCTCTATGGCGGCTTTGAACGTTGTTTTTAAGTTATCGACCAATTCCGAAACAGGTAGGACATTTTCTATGGTTGCGACCCCTTGGCCGGCAGACCATATCGTTTTCCAGGCCTTGGCTTCCGTATCCATTTCTTTTCCAAAATCTATTTTCTGGTCTTTTTTCAAATCTTCTTCCGTGATGCCCGCAGCTTTAAGGCTGGCTCCCAAGAAGTTGGCATGTACCCCCGAGATCGCGGCAGTATACACTACGTCGCTGGCCCCGGATTCAATGATCATCTTTTTGTAATCATCCGTTGCCTTGCTTTCCTCTACATTGATGAAACGTGTTCCCATATAGGCCAAATCGGCACCCATTTGGAGGGCTGAGGCAACATCCCTTCCTGTACTTATACAACCAGAAAGAACAATGGTCTTGTCAAAGAATTTTTTGATTTCGGCTACCAAGGTCATGGGGTTTGTGACCCCTGCATGGCCACCTGCCCCCGCGGCAACTAAAATGAGTCCGTCTACACCTGCCTTGGCAGCCTTTTGGGCATGTCTTTTTTTGATAACATCGTGGAATACAAGTCCACCATAACCGTGAATGGCATCCACTACTTGTGAAACCGCACCAAGAGAGGTGATGATCAAGGGCACTTTGTGCTTTACACAAAGTTTTATGTCGGCTTCAAGGCGAGGGTTTGTAGGGTGTACAATAAGATTGACCCCAAATGGGGCGGCCTTTTTCCCACTTTCTTTCTCAAAGGTTTCCAAAGATGTCTTTATCTCGATTAACCATTCCTCAAAACCTTCACTGGTACGCTGGTTTAAGGCGGGAAAAGTACCCACGATACCATTCTTACAACATTCAATTACCAATTTCGGCCCTGATATAAGGAACATCGGGGCTGCAATTACAGGTAGGGAAAGATCTTTGATGAAAGGTGCTGAAGTACTCATAACTTTGATTTTATTATTTTGAAAGATGGATTTTTTTCGGGTGTTGTCCGTAGTTTACCAAAACTATGGTATTTTTGTCACTCTTATGCATGCATAATAAAATAATTCAAGAAGAATGTTTCTAAAAGAGTTTGAAATTCGTTGGAGTGATGTGGATGCCAATCGCCATTTGGCCAATTCAGCCTATATTAATTTTATGAGCCATACCCGTATGGCTTATCTGTTGGAACACGGCTTTGGTTATGAGGATATGGTCAGGAACAAGATAAGTCCTGTGGTTTTTCATGAGCATATGTATTATTTCAAAGAGGTCTTTCCCGGCAAGCCGGTCAGGGTTTCATTGGAGGTGATGGGCATGAGTGAGGATGGCTGCTTCTTTGAGTTCCACCATAATTTTTATGACCATAAGGGCAGGAACGTTGCCCATTGTGAAATGATGGGTGCTTGGATCAGTTTGGAGACAAGGCAGCTTGCACCACTTTCCAAAGAGCTGTTGGTCCGTTTTGGACAAGTGGAAAAACCTGAGGGCTTTCGTACCCTAACGAAGGAGGATACCCGTAAGTTTGCCAAGAAACCTAAGGATTTGGCCTAGCCCTTCTACTGGACAGATACACTCCCAGAAAAACCAACGATGCCGCCAGAACCTTTGTGGTGGTCAGGGCATCTTTGCCCAGGGCTATACTAAAAAGGATACCTATCAATGGTTGTACATAGACAAAGGCACTCAGGGTAGATGCTCTTAGTTGGGTAAGTGCAAAGATATTGAACAGGTAAGTGCAGAATGTGGTTCCTATGATCACAAAGGTAATGCGCCAAATAATATCAAAAGGCAAAAGGGACCATTCTATCGCCATGAGTTCATGGTACCCAAATGGCAGGCAGATAAGTATGCCCAAAGAGAACATCCATTTCATGAAAGTGAAAGGATGGTATTTTGATATCAGGATTTTGGCAAGTATCAGGTAGATGCCATAGAAAAAGGAATTCAACAGAATCAAAAAATTACCTAGTGGGATATTCGGGGCATCTTGCCGTAGCTCGGCACCGAATAGTATTAAGCCCACAGCCCCTATCAGTCCGACAAATATCCCGAATACCTTTCTGCCTGATATTTTCTCTTTGATCAGGACAGCCGATAGGATTAGAACGATTATAGGTGTAGTGGTGATTAAAACAGCACTGTTTATCGGTGTTGATAGGGACAAGCCTTTAAAAAAGGCCAGCATGTTCAGACCCATTCCGAAAATCGCACAGACAGCGATCCGCAGGTAGTCCTTCTTTCCTATCCTCTCTTTGGGGCCAAACACCGAGATGCCCCAGAACAATATAGCACCACCGATGACCCTTAGTACGACAAAACCGTGGGCCCCAATATAATCGGGCATTGCCCCTTTGGCTATAGTGTGGTTTATTCCATAGATAAAGGTGGCCCCAATAGCTGCTAAAATGGCTAAAGTACGTTTGCTCAAGGATGTATGGTTTCTTTTGCGGCCTTGACCACCTTCTTGCTGTTTCCCACGAATATCCTGTCATTAAAAATGATTACGGGTCGTCTCAAGAAAGTATAGTGTTCAAGGATCGCCTTTTTGTGATCTTCCTCATTAAGGTTTTTTTGGGCCAACCCCTTCTCTTTATAAAGTCGGGCCCTTTTGCTAAAAAGGGATTCATAACTACCGGCCAATTTTTCCATTTCCTCCAGTTGGGAAGGGGTAATGGGTTCTGTCCTAATATCCTGTAACTGAAAATCGTCTAAGGGATTCAATTCGTTCATTATCCTTTTACAGGTATCACAGCTGCTTAGGTAGTATATTTTTTTCATACTTGGGATATTTTGGTTTCCTTACGGTATAAGGTATACAAAGAAACCCAATTCCATTGGAACCTTTCCATTTTTACCACCATTTTATAGATCATACCCATTGGAAAGCTTATTCGACATTACACTACAGAACCGAAAATACGTTATTCCGTACTCAAGAAAACACCAAAAGAATTGTTATTGGAGATTCCCAGTGGTTACCGCAACAATATCTAGAGGAATATTGCACATGTGGTTGTGATCCGGCAGTTATTGGTTTGTAGGTTAAGCGGGCTGGATATGAAAGTCCCCGATGCATTGGTCGACAAGTTCGGAAAGGGCACAGTACCCTATGGCAAGGCTACCGATGGGGGGTTGGATGCAATCAAAGGATTTCTGTCCCCGACTATTGAATGGATCCAGGAAGATTGTGGGAATGGGGTTTTCGAGAATTTTAACGAATATACCACTAGTGTCAATGTAACCTTAAAGAACGTCGAGGATTCCATAGCCTTCAACCTTTTTCATGAAGGGTCGCATTTAGGGGTGGTCCTACCGTTGGAAAAAATAGTATCGGCCAAGGCTTAAATTTACAATCCGATTTTCTTGGTCAAGTAGTTTTTAACCTCATTAAAGGGCAATATCAATCTTATGGGTCCATCGGCATAGGATGCCACTTCATATTGGTTATAGAGTAGGGCCAATCCCTCATCGGTAAAGCCGATGTTTTCAGGAAGGTAAAACGTATCCCCCTCAAACATAAAGCCCGTACTGTTTATAGGTTCGTTCTGGGGAATGTTCTCTTGGATCCTGAATTTTGTCTCGGCAAAGTGTTCAAAATGCTTAGGGTCCTTGAACAGTTCCCGGTTTTCTATTTCCATTCCCTTATGTTTGTCAAAATTCAAGAATCGTCGGGTCGTATATCCATGTGCACCTCCAGTGAACAAATATGAATTGAGGGCAATTGTCAGTAGGTTCTTATCCTCATAGGAAACAGTACCTGTTATTTTGGCTTCCCATTTTATATTTTCATCAGGGTATAGTTTCCGTAATTCATCATATCCGTTTTTAAAAGATCGAATGGCCTCGGATACGTTTGATATTTCTATTCCGTCATCATAGACCAATAAGGAAATCAATTCCTCATCGATAGTATTGTTTATGGCCCCTGCAAGTTTGGATCGATCTAAGGCTTTTGGGATCTCAATCAAGATTTCAGGACATTCGTCACATGTTACATCGGTAACCGTTTGGGGCTCAAAGGTGAGTCTGCCATCATCTTTACATCCAAGAAGTACTAGCAGGCAAATGAACAAGGCGATTGGGGTTTTCATTTATTTCTTATGTTTCTTAGGCACAAAATTACGGCTTCATTACGACCCCCAAAAGATAACGATACTTTTATATGGGAAAATGGCCAAAATGGCATTTTATAAAAATATTGGAGGGACTGCCTATGGATCCATGAATGGTCTTTCGGCCCTAAGTACAATTAGGCGATGCAGAAGGTATTGTTGAAAAACCATGATCGTTAATCATGGGGGAAGTAATAGGGTAATGTACAATTGATAACCCCTAGATGGAAATAAGTTACAGTATTTTTAAAAAAACAAGGCTTAAATTGTAAGAATGTTATAATTTTACCTTTATGTTATAAAATCAACAATACTAAAAAGTATAATTATTGATATATGGAGGCAAAAATCAAATCATTCATGGACGAGGTAAGGATCAGAAACGGACATGAGCCTGAGTTTATACAAGCGGTTCAGGAAGTTGCTGAGACAGTGATACCTTACATTGCGAGCAATGAAATCTACAAGGGTAAGAACATTCTTTTGAGAATGGTCGAGCCAGAGCGATTGGTTTCGTTCAGGGTTGCCTGGGTAGATGATAAAGGTGAGATCCACGTAAACCGGGGATATCGTATCCAAATGAATTCCGCAATAGGCCCTTACAAAGGCGGGTTGCGTTTTCACCCTTCAGTGAATGCAAGCATTCTTAAGTTCCTGGCCTTTGAACAGGTTTTCAAAAATAGTTTGACCACGCTTCCAATGGGTGGTGGCAAAGGAGGCTCGGATTTTGACCCGAAAGGAAAATCGGATGATGAGGTAATGCGATTTTGTCATGCATTCATGTTGGAGTTGAACAGACATATTGGGCCAAATACCGATGTTCCCGCAGGTGATATAGGTGTAGGGGCTAGGGAAATCGGATTCCTTTTTGGTATGTATAAGAAAATAAGAAACGAGTTTACCGGTGTCCTTACAGGAAAAGGACTGTCTTGGGGTGGTTCCAGAATCCGTCCAGAGGCAACAGGTTATGGTACGGTATATTTTGCACAGAGTATGCTTAAGACCAGGAATGATGATGTCGGTGGTAAAACCGTGGTCATTTCTGGTTCAGGGAATGTTGCCCAATATGCTGCGGAGAAAGTAATACAACTTGGGGGAAAGGTAGTGACCATGTCCGATTCTAGTGGATTCATTCACGATAAGGATGGTATTGGCGAAGAAAAACTGGCCTTTATAATGGATCTGAAGAACAACAAACGTGGCCGTATTTCTGAATATGTGGATGAATATCCCTCTGCCACCTTCCATAAAGGGGAAAAACCATGGGGAGTTAAGTGTGATATCGCATTACCATGTGCAACCCAGAACGAATTGAACCTTGAACATGCAAAACAACTTATGAAAAATGGTTGTATCTGTGTCGCCGAAGGTGCCAATATGCCTTCTACGGCAGATGCGATCCATGCTTTCCATAAGGCCAAGATCTTATTTGCACCAGGTAAAGCCTCCAATGCGGGCGGTGTGGCCACTTCTGGTTTGGAAATGTCCCAGAACTCATTGCGTATCAGCTGGACAAGGGAAGAGGTCGATGAACGTTTAAAAGGGATTATGTCCGACATTCACGATTCCTGTATTGAATTTGGAAAAGAGGGTGATGGCTACTGCAATTATGTAAAAGGGGCGAATATCGCCGGTTTTGTAAAAGTTGCCGATGCTATGCTCGCCCAAGGGGTGATTTAAGGTGCAACCTTGGGTTTTCAATGAAAAAAGCGAAGCTTCCTTATAGAAGCTTCGCTTTTTTGATGGGAACGGTCATAGTGGGAATAGGCAATTGGGGATAGCCCCCCTATTTTGATTAGGTCAGAACCATGGTTCTTGGGGCAATTACCCTATATCCGTTCTTCCCCTTTCCAAAAAAGCCTCCCTCCTCGTTTCATTTGTTTAGTTTAATTCACATAAGATTGGACTGTTGACTATCCCTTATCTTTATACCTTTTAAAGAAACCACTATGCAGGTAACTACCAAAGCAATTGTATTATCGGCCCTAAAATATGGCGATACCAGTTTGATCGTAAAGGCTTTTACGTTTTCAGATGGATTGAAATCCTACCTGCTTAAAGGGGTGTTGACATCAAAAAAAGGGAAGGTGAAGACAGGTTATTTCCAACCCCTTACCCAATTGGAGTTGGTGACCAACCATAAGAACAAAGGTACGTTGGAGACTATTCGCGAGGCCAGGGTCTCCTATCCGTACCAAACACTGCATTCGGATATTTCGAAAAATGCCATTACACTTTTCTTGGCCGAGATGTTGGCGAATAGTATTCAGGAAGAGGAAGCCAATGAGGGACTTTTTTATTATGTTGAAAGTGCTCTTCAATGGTTGGACACAAATAGTCAGATCACCAATTTCCATATATTCTTCTTAATGGACTTGACCAAGTATTTAGGTTTTTATCCCGATGTCACGAACATTCCCGGAGCTTATTTCGATTTGCTCGAAGGGAAGTTTACCGATAGGATCAATTCAAACCCTAATATTTCGGGTGGAAATTTAAATTATTTCAAAAGGTTCTTAGGCACAAATTTTGATACAGTTCATAAAGTCAAAATGAAGAAGGCAGACAGGCAGCAGTTGCTACAAACAATAGTCCTTTATTTTGAACTACATTTGCAGGGATTTCGGAAACCCAAGTCACTTGTTATTTTAAATGAAGTTTTCAGTTAGTATGAACAAGATAGTATTACTTCTATTTTTTATATTTTTCAATACTGTTACCGCACAAGAAATCAGGGTTTTGGATTATTCTTCAAAAGAACCTATCGTAAATGTCGCTGTCTATAATTATGACAAGTCAAAAGCGGTGCTCTCGGATCTTGATGGGGTTTGCGATATTTCCGATTTCCGGAAGAATGAACGGATTATCTTCAAGCACCTTAGTTATGAGGTCTATAAGGCGACAAAGAGCCAGTTGTTAAGGAACGGGTCGGTGGTGTTTTTGGTACTACGGCCAGAGCAGCTCGATGAGGTGGTCATGTCCATCTCAAAATGGGAACAGCAGAAAAAGGACATACCCCATAAAATAGTTGCGCTGAATGCGCGGTCTATAGCATTTGCAAACCCGCAAACATCGGCAGATCTACTCCAGAATAGTGGCAAGGTGTTTGTGCAGAAGAGTCAACTTGGTGGTGGTAGCCCTATGATAAGGGGTTTCGCGACCAATAGGTTGTTGTTGACCGTTGATGGTGTTCGTATGAACAATGCCATATTCCGTGGAGGCAATCTTCAGAATGTTATCTCAATAGACCCTTTTGGCATACGGAAGACCGAGGTGATCTTTGGTCCAGGTTCCGTCATCTATGGTAGTGATGCACTTGGCGGGGTAATGAATTTCTACACTAAAAGGGCAATTTTATCCAACAAGGACAGTCTTCGGTTTTCAGGAAACACCAATCTTAGATATTCCTCGGCCAATAATGAAAGGACTGCCCATTTTGACATCAATTTGGGCAGAAAAAAATGGGCTTTTTTGACTGGTGTTTCCTATAACCATTTTGATGATTTGAAAATGGGCTTACATGGCCCGGATTCATATTTAAGGGAAAATTACGTCACTACCCATGACGGTCTCGATGTCCTAACAACAAATAGTAACCCTAGAAAACAAGTGTACACAGGTTATGATCAATGGAACTTTATGCAGAAAATAACCCATAGGCCCAATAATAATTGGAATTTTGACATGGGTTTGTTCTATTCCGAAACCTCTGACTATCCACGTTATGATAGGTTGGTCCGACCAGGCAAAGAAGGGTCGGGTCTTCGGTCTGCCGAATGGTACTATGGCCCCCAGAAATGGTTTATGGGAAACATACAGTTGAGTGAAAGGGGGAAAGGGAAGTTCTATAACGGATTTAAGATAACAACTGCATACCAATATTTTGAGGAAAGCAGGAATAATCGTGGATTTCAGGATCCCATTTTATATTCAACAAGGGAGATGGTAAATGCCTTCTCGACCAATGTTGATTTTGAGAACAGGAAAATTGGGGACCTTCGATTGTATTATGGGATATCGTATGTTTTGAATAAAGTGGGTTCTGATGGTAGCCAAAAGGATGTCGTCACAAGTTTAATATCGGATGCGCCATCCCGTTATCCTGATGGGTCATCGTGGCAGACTGCTGCCGCTTACCTGAACGGGGAGTATAAGGCAAAGCCAAATTTCACCTTGCTTTCAGGACTGCGATACAGTCATGTTTGGATCAATGCGGATTTTGATAAGACTTTTTACCCTTTTCCTTTTGATAATGCGGATATTAGTACAGGGGCACTTACTGGTAGTGTAGGTTTCAGTTGGTTCCCAAGGGCCAATTTACAGGTAACCTTAAATGGATCCACAGGGTTTAGGTCACCGAATATCGATGATGTGGGTAAGGTCTTTGATTCGGAACCAGGTTCTGTCGTAGTTCCCAATCCTGATCTAGAGCCAGAATATGCTTATAACATGGAGTTGGGAGTACAAAAAAACTATAATGACAAGGTAGTCTTGAAAGGGGCCGCGTTTTACACCTATTTGGTCGATGCCTTGGCACGGAGGGGTTATATGTTCAATGGGAGACCAAAAATCGAATATAATGGTGAGCTAAGTACCGTACAGGCCATGCAAAATTCCGCCAAGGCGTATGTGTATGGTTTTGAATTTGGTTTGGAAGCTTTTTTGACAGAAAACATATCATTGGTTTCCAATTTAACATTGACTGAGGGTATTGAGGAGGAGGAGGATGGTACCGACAGTCCGTCCAGGCATGTGCCCCCAACATTTGGTGACGTTCATCTTGTTTTCATGAACCAGAACCTAAAGACCGATTTCTTTTTGAATTTTAATGGGGAGATAGCGAATGCTGATCTGGCGACCTCAGAGCAGGGGAAAACGTATATGTATGCCAAAGATGGTAATGGCATGCCCTATAGCCCTTCATGGTACACCTTGAACCTTCGCACCCAATACCAATTGAAGAAAGGATTTGGTATCAGTTGTAGCCTGGAGAATATAACAGACCAGCTTTACAGATTGTATTCCTCAGGTATGGCAGCCCCGGGAACCAATCTTATTTTGGGGCTCGACTATAGTTTTTAAGCAAAAAAAAACCCTGAAGGGTTTCCATCAGGGTTTAGTTTTTTAATGTAAAATACGCTTAGTTCTTCTTGATAGCGTCTTTCGCATCTTTTGCTGTTTCCTTAACCTTGTCAGCAGCGGCATTACCGGCATCCTTGGCTTTGCCAACAGCATCACTGGCAGCACCCTTCACTTCCTCAACGGCATTTTCGCCAGCTTCTTTGGCTTTGTCAACGGCACTATCGGCAGCACCCTCCACTTCCTCAATGGCATTTTCGCCAGCTTTTTTGACACCATCGACAGCTTCACCAGCTTTGTCCATAGCACCTTCAGCGGCTTTGTCCATGGCCTCACCGGCATTCTCTGTGGCTTCACCAACTTTTTCGGCAGTTTCCCTACATGACACGAATGATACGCTCATGGCGATCATTAAGATCGAACTAAAAATTAATTTTTTCATTTTTGGATTTATTTATTTGATTTCATATGGATATACGTAGTAGATCGACTTTTGGATGCTTTATTTTAACATTTATCGGATATGGGTCCCCTAACTCGCTGTATTTCATTTGATATAATATGGAATATATTCAATCTAAATTTATAATTTTGCAGCCTTATTAAAATAGCAAATACCAGAGACACAATGAAGTTTGCCGGATATAAAGGTTTGGATTTACCAAGAGTCGCAAAAGAAGAACTCCAGTACTGGAAAGAACATTCTATCTTCGAAAAGAGTATTTCTGCCAGAGAGGGAAATCCCAGTTATGTGTTTTATGAAGGACCCCCTTCGGCAAATGGCATGCCAGGGATACATCATGTGATCGCCAGGACCATAAAGGATATCTTCCCCCGATATAAGACCATGAAGGGTTTTCAGGTTAAACGAAAGGCGGGATGGGACACCCATGGCCTTCCCATTGAGTTGGGTGTTGAAAAAGAATTGGGTATCACCAAAGAGGATATTGGGGTAAAGATATCCGTTGAGGAGTATAATGCGGCCTGTAAAAAAGCTGTAATGCGATATACCGATGTTTGGAACGAAATAACCGAGCGCATTGGCTATTGGGTAGATATGGACGACCCCTATATCACCTATAAGTCCAAGTATATGGAGTCGGTCTGGTGGCTGTTAAAGCAGATATACGACAAAGGGTTGATTTACAAGGGGTATACTATACAGCCTTATTCGCCCAAAGCGGGTACAGGGTTGAGTTCCCATGAATTGAACCAACCTGGCACCTATCAGGATATTACCGACACCACTGTCACTGCCCAATTCAAGGTGTTGAAGGAAACCCTTCCAGATGCTTTCAAAGGTATTGAGGGGGATATCCACATGTTGGCATGGACGACCACACCATGGACACTTCCTTCGAATACGGCACTGACCGTTGGGGCAAAGATCAAGTATGTTCTGGTGAGGACATTCAATCAATACACTTTTGAGCCCATTCAAGTAGTACTTGCCAAGAGCCTTGTAGGCAAACAGTTCAGTGGTAAGTTCTTTGAGTCAGGGGAGGAAGATGATTTTTCAAACTATACAAGTGCAGATAAAAAAATCCCATATAAAATAGTTGCTGAAACAGTAGGTAAGGATTTGTTGGGTACCCGCTATGAACAATTGTTGCCCTACACACTTCCTTATCAAAATCCCGAGAATGCCTTCAGGGTCATTATCGGGGATTTCGTTACGACCGAGGATGGTACGGGAATAGTGCACACGGCACCGACCTTTGGTGCCGATGATGCCTTGGTAGCCAAACAAGCTACACCGGAAGTACCACCTATGTTGGTGTTGGATGAGAACAAGAACCCAGTGCCCTTGGTCGATCTGCAGGGTAGGTTCAGGCCTGAGATGAAGGAATTGGGGGGCAAATATGTCAAGAATGAATATTATGATGATGGCGCTGCTCCTGAACGATCGGTAGATGTTGAGATAGCGATCAGGCTAAAGGAAGAGAACAAGGCTTTTAAGGTAGAGAAATATGTACACAGCTATCCCAACTGTTGGCGTACGGATAAGCCTATACTATATTACCCATTGGATTCTTGGTTTGTTAGGATAACCGAGGTCAAGGACCGTATGTTCGAGCTTAACCAAACCATTAATTGGAAGCCCAAGGCCACTGGTGAGGGCCGGTTTGGTAATTGGCTTGCAAATGCCAATGACTGGAACCTTTCCCGTTCTCGATATTGGGGTATTCCTTTGCCTATTTGGCGTTCGGAGGATGGTACCGAGGAAATGGTCATTGGCTCTGTCGGGGAACTTAAGGATCAAATGGCCAAGGCCGTTGAAGCAGGGGTGTTGGAGGCCGATATCTTTGCCGATTTTGTCGTTGGTGATATGAGTGGGGAAAATTATGAAAGAATAGACCTTCACAAAAATATCGTAGACCGGATAATCCTGGTCTCTGCCTCAGGTAAACCCATGAAAAGGGAAAGTGATTTGATAGACGTTTGGTTCGATAGTGGTTCAATGCCATATGCCCAATGGCACTATCCTTTTGAAAAAAAGGATTTGGTCGATAAGGGCCAGACCTTTCCTGCGGATTTTATTGCGGAAGGGGTGGATCAGACCCGAGGATGGTTTTACACCTTGCATGCCATAGCAACAATGGTTTTTGATTCGGTAGCTTATAGGAATGTAGTATCCAACGGGTTGGTCCTTGATAAGGAAGGCAAGAAAATGTCGAAACGATTGGGCAATGCCGTTGACCCCTTTGAGACTATGGACCTTCATGGCCCTGATGCCATAAGGTGGTATATGATCTCCAATGCCAATCCTTGGGACAATCTTAAGTTCGATATCGATGGTATTGTTGAGGTAAAGCGAAAGTTCTTTGGCACACTATATAATACGTATTCATTTTTTGCACTATATGCCAATATTGATGAATTCAGATATGCCGAGGAGGATATCCCGTTGAAAGAGCGGCCAGAGATCGACCGTTGGATCTTGTCCGAACTACATACCTTGATCAAGAAAGTCGATGAGGCTTATGCGGATTATGAACCCACCAAGGCATCACGTGCTATTTCCGATTATGTACAGGAAAACTTAAGTAATTGGTATGTCCGCTTGTGTAGGAGACGTTTCTGGAAAGGGGATTATGGGAAGGATAAGATATCGGCCTACCAAACATTGTACACATGTTTGATCACTGTGGCGAAATTATCTGCCCCGATAGCACCATTCTTTATGGATCGTTTATATAAGGATATGACCAAGACCACTGACAAGGACACATTTGAAAGTGTACACTTGTCCAGTTTCCCCGAGTACGACACTTCTTTGGTCGATAGGGAATTACAGGGTAAGATGGCCAAGGCACAGACGATTTCGTCATTGGTACTTTCGATACGTCAAAAAGAAAAGATAAAGGTTCGTCAACCCTTGCAAAGAATCATGATTCCGGTTTTGGATGGCAAGCAGCGACAAGAAATAGAAGCTGTGGCCGATTTGATCATGTCGGAAGTGAATGTAAAGAAAATTGAATTATTGGACGATGCATCAGGAATCCTTGTGAAACAGATAAAACCGAACTTCAAGGTTTTAGGACCAAAATTCGGCAAGGATATGGGATCGATCGCCCAGGGAATAAGGGCTTTAGGACAGGATGATATTGAAAAAATAGAACAAAATGGAGAAATATCATTACAAATCAATAATAAAAGTATTAAATTACGGTTACAGGATGTAGAGATAACCTCTCAGGACATAGAAGGTTGGTTGGTTGCCAGTCAAGGACCGCTTACAGTTGCCTTGGATGTAACCATTGACGAAGATCTTAAAAATGAAGGTATTGCCCGTGAACTTGTAAATAGGATCCAAAATATCAGAAAGGAATCCGGTTACGAGGTGACGGATAAAATTGACATAAAGATCCTGAAGGATGGATTGGTGGAAAATGCGGTTGGGAGTAATCTGGATTATATTAAGACAGAAACGTTGACGGCAGACCTTGTTTTTGAGGATACTCTGGAAAACGGCACGACTATTGCCTTTGACCAAGTAAAAACTAGATTGTTTATTGAAAAGCATTGAATTATGGCAGAAGATTTAAAAATAAGATATTCCGACAAGGATTTGGAGGAATTCAAAAATTTGATAGAAGAAAAGATCGTTAAGGCTAAAAGTGACCTAGAGTTGCTAAGAAGTTCCTATATGAACGACGGCAATAATGGAACCGATGACACCTCGCCTACATTCAAGGCATTTGAGGAAGGCTCCAAAACCATGAGCAAGGAGGCAAATACGCAGTTGGCCATCCGTCAAGAGAAGTTCATCCGGGACTTGAAGAATGCCTTATTGCGTATCGAGAACAAAACCTATGGCATCTGTAGGATGACGGGGAAATTGATCAATAAGGATCGATTGAAACTGGTTCCGCATGCCACGCTTAGTATCGAGGCCAAGAATATGCAAAAATAACCCTAACGCCCTTTTGAGCGTTTTTTTAGGATGATAGGTAGAACCGGAAACATCTTTTTTGTTGTCTTTTTACTGATAGGTTCGGCCGTGTCGAACGCCCAGAAAATCGTAAAAAAATCCATTTTCGATACGGATTTTACGTATCTGGAAATAAATGCGGAAACCTGCTTTAAAGTGGAGTTGACAACCTCGGAATCAAAAGAGATTGTCGTAGAGGCCTGTATTGATGGGGAGTATAGGAATGACCTTTTGGTGAAATTAGAGCATAATGGCCCTGTCATAGAACTAAGTACCGGTTTTTACCCGGGCTTTGTTAAGCCCAATGATAAATTAAGTGCCCACAAGGTAATTTCTATCTCACTCGAAGTACGGATACCAAATAACATGAAGGTAAGTCTTCTGGGTACCTCTACTCATGTTTTTGCAAAAGGGAGTTATGATTATCTAAAGATTGTTTTGGATGATGGTATCTGTAATCTCGATTCGTTTTCCGGTATGGCCGAAGTAATCACCCGTGGAGGGGATATCAATGTTAGTGCAAAGTCCGCTATGTTTGAAACAAGGACTGATTTCGGCAAGATTGAAAGCGATTCCATTCCCGAAGGGGACGATTTTTACGATTTAACCACTACCACTGGTGATATCCATTTAATGAAAATGGAATAATATGCCTATTTTTGGCAATCTAGTTATTTTATCCGATGAATATCAAAAAATCCGTACTGGTAATAATCTTGGTCCTGCTTGTTGACCAGATAAGTAAGATCTATATCAAAACACACTTTGCCCTTGGTGATTCCTATGAGGTTTTTGATTGGTTCAAAATTCATTTCATTGAAAATTCGGGAGCTGCATGGGGGGCGAAACTGAATGATTTCCTACCTATCTCCGGAAACACAGCAAAGTTGGTGTTGACGGTATTTCGGCTGTTCGCGGTCGCAGGTATCTGTTATTGGCTTTATGATAGCATCAAAAAACAACTTTCCACGACCTTGATCTTTGCGGTTTCCTTGATCTTTGCGGGAGCTTTAGGCAATATTATCGACTCTGTCTTTTATGGTGTGCTGTTCAATGATAGCGTTGGTCAGGTTGCGACATTGTTTTCCGATGAGCCTTACGGGGGGTGGTTTTTTGGAAAGGTGGTCGATATGCTGTATTTTCCAATGATCGACACTACATGGCCGGATTGGGTACCTTATTTCGGAGGAAAAGGTTTCAGCTTTTTCGATCCTGTATTTAATATAGCGGATATGTCGATTAGTACGGGTGTTGGTATTTTATTGGTGTTCAACAAAAGGACGTTCGCACACAGAAAGGAAAGGGAGGAAAATACGATCGGGAAAAATCAGGACATTGGGAATGTATAGGTCTTTAATGGAGTGACACAATAATCCAAGGGAATATCATTTTCAAAAATATCGTCAATCCTTTCTTCTGCCTCAAATAAGGACAGGCCTACCTTGATCACATCAGGCCTACATTGTTGTAGGAACCTATCGTAATATCCTTTGCCATAACCAACCCTGTTCCCTTTTTTATCATAAGCAAGTAGGGGCATGAAAACCACATCGATTTTAGAGGGCTCTATTTTTATGCCGTCGACCGGTTCAGGTACATTCCATCTATTTGGCCTTATCTTGGTGTTGTCGGTAAGTAAAAAGTGGGTCAACGTATCACCTTCCATCTTGGGAATGACTATGTGCTTGTCCCTGCCCTGTAGAATGGATAGTAGGAATTCAGTCTCAACTTCCTTCTTGTTGGGAATCGGTAAAAAAATATGGTAATAGTCAAAATCCCAAATAGGGAAATCCAGTATCTTGTTTGAGATCAATAAACTAAAATCAGAAATTTTGTCCGAAGGTATTTGACTCCTTAATTTGGAATAGAATAATCGTAAATCTGACTTCAACATAATAATAGATTGAATATTTACGACTAAAAGTCTACGTCACAAAAACGCTTTGTTTTTATTCTTTTGTGGCTACTGCCATATAGATTTTGAAAAACAACATTAATATCAGATAAGTGCCGAGGGTTATAATATAATTGTCCATGCGAATTTTGATTTTGACACCCTAAATATAGGTAAAAAAAAACATTAAAATCCTATTAAATGCACTTTTTTATCGATGAAATGCATTTTTTGTATAAAAATCCGACAAACTTGATTAGGAAATAAAAGTTGGATGGTTGCCAAGTACGTATACACGGGTTTTTATGTACAAGAAAAAACAAAGTATTTTTGCACCACGGATTTTTTGGAATAAAGGTTGAATATACCGAAAAAAGGGAATCGGCGGCCATACAATGGGATGTTTTGTTTCAGGAATGGACTTTTCAACCATTGTTCTGTAGTGCGGTTCCGAAGCCAATAATATCGGCAATACCTTTTATTTGACTAAAAAGCATAGTAAATTAACAGAGAACTTAAATTCCTTATAGATAGACCATCAATGGCCAAATTGCCTTTAAACATACAGATCAGTACCTTACCGGACAGTCCTGGGGTCTACCAGTTCTTTGATATAGAGGATAAGATACTGTATGTCGGTAAGGCCAAGAACCTAAAGAAGAGGGTGTCTTCTTATTTCAACAAGAATCACGAATATGGAAAAACCCGGATACTGGTCAGGAAAATCAAGAGTATCCGTCATATTGTGGTATCTACGGAGTCGGATGCCTTGTTGTTGGAGAATAATCTGATAAAGAAGTATAGGCCGCGGTATAACGTGCTTCTTAAGGATGACAAGTCATACCCTTGGATCTGTATCAAAAATGAGCGCTTTCCAAGAATATTCCCTACCCGTAAGATGATTAAGGACGGGTCTGAATACTTTGGCCCCTATACGAATATGTACACGGTAAAAACCTTGTTGGACCTGATCAGGAATATCTACCCCATCAGAACCTGTAGTTATGACCTGTCCGAAGAGAAGATAAGGGCCGGGAAATACAAGGTATGCCTTGAATACCATTTGGGAAATTGTTTAGGAGCCTGCGAGGGTCTGCAGAACAGTGTTGATTATGATAGGCAGGTAAATGAAGTCCGTGATATATTGAAAGGAAATCTTAAGTCCTCGTTACATTCTTTCAAAGACCAAATGAAGGTACTTGCCGATGAAATGCGCTTTGAAGAGGCTCAGCAATTCAAGGACAAGATCGATGTGCTTGAGAATTACCAGTCGAAAACCACTATTGTAAACCCCAGGATCAACAATGTCGATGTCTTTTCAATAGTTGCCGACGATACTTTTGCATATGTTAACTTTTTACAGTTGTCCCATGGCTCGATCATCAGGTCGCATACCATGGAAATTAAAAAGAAATTGGAAGAGAAGGACGTGGACTTGTTGCAATTGGCGATTTTTGAGCTACGACAACGTTTCAATTCCGAATCCAATGAGGTCTACCTTCCTTTTAAAGTGGTCGTTGAGCCCCATATAAAAGTGACCATTCCCAAATTGGGGGATAAGCGTAAGATCCTGGACCTTTCTAGGCGTAATGCCAAATATTTTAGGCAGGAAAGATTCAATCAGGTCAAGATCATGGATCCGGAACGCCATACGAAAAGGATAATGTCCCAAATGAAGAAAGATCTTCGGTTGCCCGAAGAGCCACGTTATATAGAATGTTTTGACAATAGTAATATCCAAGGGAGTAACCCGGTAGCTGCCTGTGTGGTTTTCAAGAACGGTAAACCTTCCAAAAAGGAGTATCGGCATTATAATATAAAGACAGTGGAAGGCCCTGATGATTTTGCTTCGATGGAGGAGGTGGTTTTTAGACGGTATAAAAAATTGTTGAATGAAAAGCAACCTTTGCCACAATTGATCGTCATAGATGGGGGGAAGGGCCAGTTGTCCTCAGCCTTGAAGAGCTTGGGCCTTTTGGGGTTAAGGGGTAAGATAGCCATAATAGGCATCGCCAAGAGATTGGAGGAGATTTATTTCCCTGACGACTCCATACCCTTGTATTTGGATAAGAAATCGGAAAGTCTAAAGATCTTGCAACAACTCAGGAATGAGGCCCACCGATTTGGAATCACCTTCCATAGGAACAAAAGAAGCAAGGCGGCCATAAATTCGGTTCTGGAAAGTATTGATGGGGTGGGCGAAAAAACAGCGAGGGACCTACTGAGAAAATTCAAATCGGTGAAGAGGACCAAGGAAGCATCGTTGGAGGATTTATCCACTGTAGTGGGAAATGCCAAGGCAAAGAAAATTTATGAAACATTTCATTAAAGATCACGACCTATTATAGATATGAAAACATTGGTTCCTTTATTATTCCTTCTTTTTACGGCCCAGCTTTTTGCCCAAGGACAAGATGGGGACAATGAAGTAAAGGTAGGTTTGGTCCTGAGTGGTGGTGGGGCAAAGGGCATGGCCCATATTGGGGCACTCAAGGTTATAGAGGAGGCTGGCATTAAAATCGATTATATCGGGGGGACCAGTATGGGAGCCATTGTTGGGGGGCTTTATGCATCGGGCTATTCAGCGTTACAGCTCGATTCAATATTTCGCCAGATCGATTTCACAAGTCTCATTAACGATGACCTTCCAAGAAGCGCAAAAACATTTTATGAAAAGGAAGATTCTGAAAGATATGCGATAAGCTTACCGTTTAATAATTTTAAGATTGCCGTACCACAAGGTTTTTCGGGGGGTCAGAATATTTACAACGAACTGGTGAAACGTTTGTACCATGTCAAGGATATCGATGATTTCAGTAAACTCCCCATTCCCTTTGTGTGTATTGCCACGAATGTTGAAACAGGGGAGCAGGTTAAACTCGACAAAGGTTATTTGCCAGAGGCGATCATGGCCTCCGGTACCTTACCCTCTTTGTTCGAGCCTATGACAATTGATGGTAAGGTTCTTGTTGATGGGGGTGTTGTCAATAATTATCCTATAGAAGAGGTTAAGAGAATGGGGGCCGATATAGTGATCGGCGTTGATGTGCAACATGGATTAAGGGATAGGAGTGGACTTTTCTCCGCTACTGAAATATTGTTGCAGATCAGCAATTTTAGGACCGTAAAGAATATGGTTGAAAAATCGGCAATGACAGATGTTTATATCAAACCGGATATGATGGGCTATTCGGTGATGGATTTTGACCTGTACGATGAGATCATCGAAAAGGGAAGGATGGCGGCCGGGGAGAAATATGATGGATTAAAGGCCGTGGCCTCGAAGCAGACCCCAGGGTATGAATTTAAAAAACATATAGAACCTGCGGATAGTTTATTGATTACCAGATTAATAATTAGGGGGGATGTCGAAAACTACACCCGTGGTTACGTGAAGGGGAAACTTAGGTTTAAGTTAGGCGACTGGACCACATTTGAAAAACTGCAACAGGGGGTCAGTAATTTAGCGGCAACAGGAAATTTCAATACAATCCGGTACGAGCTTTTATCCGACGGGGACGGGGAAGACCTTATTTTAAAGTTGAACGAGACCCAAGATAAGACATTCCTCAAGATCGGGGCCCATTACGATGACTTGTACCATAGTGCGGCACTTATCAACCTTACCCGAAAGAACCTGTTCTTGGGGGATGATGTGGCTTCCTTCGATTTGATCTTGGGGGACCAGGTGCGTTATAATATGCAATATTATATCGATAAGGGGTCATATTGGAGCTTGGGTTTCAATTCAAGGTATAATAATTTTGGAAAGGAGGTCAGTGTTGATTTGGTCAAAAAGAATTTTGAAATCCCGGACAACATCAACAGGTTGAATGTAAATGTTCTGGATATAACCAACCAATTCTATATGCAGACCGTGGTACAGGAGGAATTTGGCTTTAGTTTGGGGGTCGAGCATAAGTTTTTGAAATATACCACCACCACATTAGGTGATATGGCCAATGGGAACACCCAATTGTCCATGGTTTCCAAAGATGGCCGTACTTATTTTGAAAAAAGTAATTACTATAGTGCTTATAGTCGGTTGAATTTTGACACTTATGATGACAGATATTTTCCAACTAAGGGGTTGTTCTTTGATGGGGATTTTCATCTATATCTGCTATCCTCCGATTTTAATGACAATTTCAGGAGATTTTCGATTGCAAAGGCAAGAATGGGGGCCGCATGGCCCTTGGCAGAAAAACTATCGTTGAATATAGAGACCGAAGGTGGTTTTAAACTGGGAACATCGGAGGTTGCTGCGTTGGATTTTGTTTTGGGGGGGTATGGCACTAATCTGACCAATAACTTCATACCTTTTATCGGGTACGATTATCTATCCCTTCCCGGTAATAGTTATGTTAAGGCCTATAGCCGTCTGGATTTCGAGATAGTACCCCAAAACCATCTAATGCTATATGCGAATTTTGCCAATGTGGATGATTATCTCTTTAGGTTAGGGGAATGGTTTAAAGCCCCTAAATACTCGGGATATGGTATAGGTTACGGACTAGAATCCTTCATGGGGCCTCTACAGGTAATGTATTCTTGGTCGCCAGAAGGCGAAAGTAAGTTGTTTTTTAGTTTGGGATATTGGTTTTGAATATCTTGATAGGTTTGTTCGGCAGGTACAATATCCTCCCTGGAATATATTTTATATAGAATGTTGGTTGGGACGAAACGGACAAACGGCATAAGGCCTATCAAAAACAATGGGGCCTGTAAAATTGATTTTTTTCGGAAAGGCCTGCCACTTTTATCATAAACGATATAAGGAAAAGGGGCTGTATTTTTTGGAAAAGGAAATCCCAAAGTGCTTTTTGGGCTTCTAAAAAGGGAATAAAGATTAGAGGGGAGGCTTAAAAAAATTGATTTTTCTTAATGGTTTGCCAATTTTCAATAGTCATCCCTTAATAATTGTTAAGGGTTTAGTTAAAGTGCGTTAAAAGGGTTTTGGGTACCATAAGGATGTATTAAATTTGCCAGGTAAGGGGTGGTTCCCTTACAGCTTTAAGTATTGGTTTTTTATAATTTAAAGTTTGGTTGGTTATTTAAGGAAAGCCCAGTTGAAAGACTGGGCTTTTTTTTGACACGGTACTTTGGAATAAATATTGCTTAAGTAATCGTGAATATCCAATAGGATTGATTCTCTTTTATTAGTTTTGTCAAATCATTAAGGTATGAGATCATTACTGACAATATTGTTTTTGACCATTTCACTTGGCTTGAATGCACAAGGTAATGAGTCGGCCTTTCAGCCAGGGGAATGGTTGAGGTTCCGTATGTATTATGGTTGGTTGAATGCCAGTTATGCTACATTACAGGTTAAATCGGCCAATATCGATGATAAGGAGGCCTATCATGTAGTGGGCAAAGGCAAGACTACGGGTTTTGCCAGTATTTTCTTCAAGGTAGATGATGTTTATGAGAGCTATTTTGACAAAAAGGATGGCAGGCCCTATCGGTTTATCCGAAAAATAGATGAAGGCGGGTATAAAAAGGATGTTGAGATCAATTTTGACTATAAAAAGGATAAAGCAGTCCTTAATGATAAAAAAAACAAGAAAAAGATTAATTTTGCACTTCAAGATAACATTCAAGACCTTATCTCCGCATTCTACTACCTAAGAAACAATTATGATCCTGAAGATCTAGTAAAGGGGGAGGCTATAAAATTGAAACTATTGTATGATGATGATGGTATTTTCGATTTTCAATTAAGATATTTGGGCAATGAGACCATCAAGACTAAATACGGCAAGATCGAATGTTATAAATTTAGGCCCATAGTGCAATCCGGAAGGGTATTCAAGGAAAGCGAGAGCCTAACCCTCTGGGTCTCCAAGGACAAGAACAAGATTCCCATCCGTATCAAGGCAAATTTGGCAGTAGGCTCTATAAAAGCTGATATTGATGGCTATAATGGACTGAAGCACCAGTTTAAAATACTAATGGATTGACCCACGAAATGGATAATAAGAAAATCGAGTCCCAGATATTAAAACTGGAAGAAAAATATAAGGATTCCGGTCAGGATCTAAGTTCTTATTTAGATGGACTTCTCCATCAGCGTTATCTTACCTATTGGGACTATATCCATTTAGATACCTTATTGAGCCTTCAGGTACCACGAACCTATTTCCCCGATGAGGAAATTTTCATTATGTACCACCAAATCACAGAGTTGTATTTTAAGCTTATACTTCATGAGCAAAAACAATTTGTAGACCATAAGGGGCAGGATGTAGATTTCTATATAGAAAAGGCCAGGCGGATCAACAGTTATTTTGAAGCCCTTATATCCTCTTTCAGCATTATGATCAAAGGTATGGAGCGTGAGCAGTTCCTGCAATACAGAATGGCTCTTTTGCCCGCAAGCGGATTTCAGTCGGTTCAATATAGAATGGTCGAAGTGTATGCCACACCACTGGAGAATCTGGTACACCATACCGAACGTGATCGATTTTCCCCTAAAGATTCCATTAGCGATCTCTATGAGCACATTTATTGGAAAAAAGGAGCTACTGATCTTACCACAGGCGAAAAGACATTGACCCTAAAGCAATTTGAATACAGGTATACGCCAAGACTACTTCGTATCGCGGAACAAGTAAGGGATAGTACCATATATCACAAATACCTGGAGCTACCTGGGGATAAAAAAAACAATAAGGGCTTGGTAAAGGCGTTAAGGGCATTGGATATGAACGCGAACATTAATTGGCCATTGATGCATATGGGCTCTGCCTACAGGTATTTGGGAAAAGAAAGTGGGGAGATAGAGGCTACAGGAGGTACGAACTGGAAGGAATATCTGCCACCAAGTTTTCAAAAAGTCGTATTTTTCCCGGAATTATATACACAAGAAGAGTTGAACGATTGGGGGAAACAATGGGTAGACCATTTGTTCAATCCGAATAAAACCATAAAACGATAATGCAAAAGTATTGGGGCATCCTTACAGTGGTATTGCTACTATTTGTTTCCTGTAAGGAGGAAAAAAAAGAACAACAACCGGTCAATAGCGGTCAGACTGTCCAGGAAGAGGTAATCGTAAAGCAATACGGTTTCAACTTTGATGACTTTACGGTACAGCAGGATACGGTAAGAAAAGGCGATAGCTTTGGCGAACTGATGTTGGGGAATAAGGTGGACTATCCCAAGATAACCAGGATATCCCAAGATTTCAAAGACACTTTCGATGTGCGGAAGATTCATGTGGGCAAACCTTATGTTATCTTAAAATCGAAGGACACCACAGAAACCGCACAAGTATTTATCTATGAGAATGATGCCATAAATTACACGGTGTTTGACCTAAGGGACAGTGTCGTGGTGTATAAGGACAAAAAGGAGGTCAAATATATAGAGCGGGAAGCCTCGGGTATTATAGAGACATCTTTGTCCGAGGCCATATTGGATCAGGGTATCGATTATAACGTAACGAATAATCTATCAGAGATATACGCTTGGACCATCGATTTCTTTAGGCTTCAAAAAGGAGATAGGTTTAAGGTAATCTACAAGGAGCGATATATCAACGATTCGATTTATGTCGATGCGGAACCTATCGAGGCAGCCTACTTTGAACATAATGGGAGGCCTATTTATGCTTTTGCCTATGAGAACGATTCCCTAAAAGGAACTGTTGATTATTTTGACGAAGAGGCCAATAACCTAAGAAGAACTTTTCTAAGGGCGCCCGTCAAGTTCAGTAGAATATCTTCGAAATACAATCTTAAAAGAAGAATCCGATATTATGGATACAAAGTCCGGCCCCATAGGGGAACCGATTATGCAGCACCAATAGGAACACCGATAATGGCAACTGCGGATGGTACGGTATCCGAATCGACCCGAAGGGGAGGCAATGGGAAATATGTCAAGATCCGTCATAACGGCACCTATTCCACCCAATACCTGCATATGAAAAAACAGAATGTCAAAAAAGGGCAATTCGTACGGCAGGGGGATATTATAGGATGGGTAGGCATGACCGGTAATACGGGAGGGCCACATGTATGTTATCGTTTTTGGAAAAACGGTAGGCAGGTTGACCCGTTAAAAGAAGAATTGCCTTTGGCAGAGCCTTTGGCAGAGGAGTTAAGGCCTGATTACTTTACTTTCATTGCACCATTGAAAGAGCAATTGGACCGTATCGAATTTATTGAAAGACCAAAGGAAAAGGAATTGCTGACACTTAATGAGTAATATGGCACTACAGAATATTGATCCAACAAAGACACAAGCTTGGAAAAAGCTTGCCCAACATTACGCAACTACAAAAGGCAGCCAATTAAAAGAACTGTTCGCAGCGGATAATGGTCGGGCGGAGGACTTTAGCATTCAATGGGGTGATTTCTTATTTGATTTTTCAAAGAATAGGATAACCAGGGAAACCTTGTCATTATTATTGGAGTTGGCCGATGAGGTTAACCTTAAAGATGCTATTTCAAAATATTTTGGTGGGGAAGCTATAAACAAAACAGAAAACAGGGCGGTATTGCATACGGCCTTGAGGGCCAAGAAAACCGATAAGGTTCTGGTCGGTGGGGCAGATGTGATTCCGGATATCTATGAAGTAAGGGAGCATATACGTTCTTTCTCAAGGTCTATTATCTCCGGGGAGAAGAAAGGATATACGGGAAAGGCATTTACCGATGTCGTGAATATCGGGATCGGTGGGTCCGATCTAGGGCCCGCCATGGTTGTAGAGGCCCTGAAATTTTACAAGAACCATCTGAAGACCCATTTTGTCAGCAATGTCGATGGCGATCATGTGTATGAGGTTCTAAAGGAGTTGGATCCGGAAACGACATTATTTGTCGTGGTGTCGAAAACGTTTACCACCCAGGAGACCTTGAGCAATGCCACTACGATCAAAAAATGGTTTTTAAGACATGCCACCCAGGAAGATGTTGCCAAACATTTTGCCGCCGTATCCACCAATACCGATAAAATCGCCGAGTTTGGTATATCTCCCGACAATGTATTCCCTATGTGGGATTGGGTCGGTGGCCGTTTTTCATTATGGAGTGCGGTGGGTATTACAATTGCACTTGCTGTAGGCTATGCGAATTTTGACCGTCTTTTAAAGGGTGCCAATGCCATGGACGAGCATTTTGAAAGTACGGAATTCGACAGTAATATTCCGGTGATTATGGCATTGCTAAGTATTTGGTATAATAATTTCCATAAGGCAGAGACTGAAGCGATAATCCCCTATACCCAATATTTGGGTAGGTTCTCCGCATATCTTCAGCAAGGTATTATGGAGAGTAACGGTAAGAGTGTAGACCGCAATGGTAACCCGGTCGATTACCAAACAGGGACGATTATATGGGGGGAGCCGGGCACCAATGCCCAGCATGCCTTTTTTCAATTGATCCATCAAGGCACAAAATTGATTCCAGCGGATTTTATAGGTTTTAAGGAATCCCTTCATGGTGATACCGGTCACCATGACAAACTAATGGCCAACTTTTTTGCACAGACCGAAGCCCTCATGAACGGTAAAACAATTGGGGAGGTTCAAAATGAACTGGAAGGTAGGGACCTGTCCAGGACGGAAGCCTTGAGGTTGCTCCCCTTCAAGGTGTTTGCAGGGAACAAACCCACGAATACCTTTTTAATAGATAAACTTACCCCACAGAGTCTTGGGGCCCTGATCGCCGCATATGAGCACAAGATCTTTGTGCAAGGTGTGATCTGGAACATCTTCAGTTATGATCAGTGGGGGGTTGAATTGGGGAAACAATTGGCAACAAGTATCCTAAAGGACATTGATGGTTCGGGAATATCCGATCATGACTCCTCTACATTGAATCTTTTGCAGAATTTTAAGAAATAATCCTCTAGGTCCCCATTTCTTAAAGAAGGTTAATAACTTATCGTATACCAGCTGTGATTATTCTTTTTTTGTGTTAATTTTAACAAGCCAAATTTAACATGGGCATAATATGCGATACATTTAAAAAGATCACATTTGCGCTTTGGTATTAAACAATTTAAACACTCAAAAAATGAAAAGAACGTACATGGTCCTAGCGGCATTCTTAATGACTGCTATGGCATTTTCGCAAAAAACGATCACTGGTACAATTTTGGACGGTGAGACTAGTGACCCGTTACCGGGCGCAAGTATTGTTGTAAAGGGTACAACGAGGGGGGCAACTACGGATTTTGATGGTAATTTTTCTGTAAGTGTAACGGATGATTCAGGAACACTTGTTATTTCTTACTTGGGTTATGTGACCAAAAACGTAGCTTTTAAAAGTACTGGTAGTATTGGCTCTGTGATTTTAAAACCGGATGCGGAACAATTGGGGGAAGTTGTTGTTGTAGGTTCTGGAATTATTGACCTTGCAGGGTCTAGACGAACACCAATTGCTGTGTCAACTATTGTTACGGCAGAGATTCAAACAAAGGGTGTAGGTAACGTTGAATTTCCTGAAGTAATGAAAAACACTCCAAACGTATATGTTTCTAACCAAGCAGGTGGTTTCGGCTCTTCCAAGATGTATTTGAGGGGCTTTAGTCAGTCAAACACCGCTTTTCTTTTGAATGGACAGCCCATTAACGGTATGGAAGATGGGAAAATGTATTGGTCTAACTGGTCTGGAATGACCGATGTCGCAAATGCCGTACAGGTTCAAAGAGGATTGGGTTCTTCCAAATTGGCAATTTCTTCAGTAGGAGGAACTATAAATATAGTTTCAAAATCTTTAGATAGGGAACAAGGCGGTTTTGTTCGTTTCATAGCAGGTAATGATAGTTATGCTAAAACCACGGTTTCATACGATTCAGGACTCCAAGGCAAATGGGCTTATTCTATCTTGTTAGATCATTGGCAGGGACATAGAAAATATGCAAGTGGTACTAGAGGTCAAGGGCAAAATTATTTTGTTTCTGTCGGGTATGTTCCTAATGAGAACCACACAATCAACTTTTTGTTGACAGGTGCGCCACAATGGCATGGTCAAAATTATTCAAAAGATTTGGAAGAATATGGACAATATGGTGAGAAATACAATGATAATGCTGGTTTTTTAGATGGTGAATGGACTACCTGGAGAAAAAATTATTATCATAAGCCAATTGCCAACCTTAACTGGGATTGGGATATTAGTGAGAATAAAAAATTGTCAACTGTATTATATTCTTCTTGGGGTAGAGGAGGCGGAACAGGTGCATTAGGGGCAAGCTCTGACACCTATAGGCTTTTAACATCTGACAAAGGACTTGCAGATTTCGATGCGGTGTATGCTAATAACTTGGCTGAGTCGGATGCCAATAATTTAGGTTCTTATAATAATGGGGGGGTAATCAGATCTTCTGTTAATAACCATAACTGGTATGGTCTAATCACTAACTATAACTATGATACTCAAGAAAAATGGTCTTTCAATGTTGGTGCCGATTTTAGATTTTATAAAGGAACACACTTTAGACAATTGATAGATTTATTAGGTTTGGATGGCTTTAAGGATAATTATAAATCAGGTAGAAGGGATCGCGATTATGTATTGTCAGAGACCTTTAAAGCAAATCCTTGGTCAGCGCTTTTTGATTATGCTGATTCAGACCAAAGATACGATCGTGATTACTCTGAATGGATTAACTATCAGGGTGTTTTTGGACAAGCAGAATATGCCAACAAAGGTTTTTCTGGATTTTTTCAAGGAGCATTATCCAACCAATCTTATCAAAGAGAAGAACGGTATACGACACCTGTTGATGAAAAATCCAAGAAAATCAATAAAATTGGATATAACCTAAAAGGGGGTTTGGCTTATGAATTTGTTGAAAACCATAAAATTTTCGCTAATGCCGGTTATTATTCCCGTCAACCATTTTTAGATAATATTTTTGAGAATGTAACTGAAGGAAATGAGTTGGTTGATAATGGGGATGTGGATAATGAGGAAATTATTGGTTTGGAAGCCGGGTACACTTTTAGATCTAGTGATATTGTCATTAACTTTAATGCTTACTATACCAATTGGAAAAATAGATTTTTATCTGTAGGTGGTTCAACATTGGTAAATGGTGTAGATACTGATGTCTATTACTATTATACTGGTATTGCACAGTTACATAAAGGTCTTGAGGCTGATTTCAGATATAGACCTTCTACAGGTTTGATGTTGAGATGGTATGGAACTATTGGTGATTGGAAGTATGACGGCGTGACACCATATCGTATTCAGGTACAGGACCAAGGATCAGGGTCAAGTGACGTTTTGGAAAGAGGGGAGATAGATTTAACAGGGTCTTATGTTGGTAATGCACCACAAGTATCTACAGGTTTTGGTCTTGATGTTGATATACTTGAGAAATTGAGTTTTGACATAGACATGAATGTATATACAAAATTATATGGTTTTGTTGATACTGAGGATATAATCGACAGTGCTTCTAGTGGGGATGTATACCAAGCAGAAAAATTGCCTGCCTATACTTTATTTGATGCAGGACTAACTTATGATTTTTCTTTGGGGTCAAATGATTTAAGACTTAGGGGTAACGTATATAACCTATTTGGCGAAAATTTCATTAACCAAAAGGACCAGTATGGTTACTACTTGGGTAATGGCACTACTTATAACGTTAGTTTGCGTTTTAATTTCTAAGTGTAGAGATAACCTTATTTAAACCCTGACGTTACCGTCAGGGTTTTTTTATGCCCTAAAAAGTAGTATTTTTGACAAATAAGATCAATAATCATGGGAGAACTGGGACTTGCGTATCAATGGGTATTACAATTACACTCGTATCTGGCCTACGTGGCATTGGCTGTTTTGTTTTTGGCCGTTGCCAATGCTATTATTGGGTTGGTAAGCAAAAAAATGTTCTTGCCACAAAAAGATCTTAGGCTTAGTCTTTTTGCACTTATCCTCTGTCATCTCCAAATCCTGATAGGCCTTTTGCTTTTCTTTGCATCTCCCAACGGCCTTAATAAGATACAGCGAATGGGTATGGGGGGAATGGATTCGGCCTCACGGTTGTTGGCCGTTGAACACCCTTTTATCAATGTTATTGCCTTGGCCTTGATTACAATAGGCTGGTCTAGGCATAAGAAGTTTATGGCAGGTGATAAAAAGTTCAAGAGTATAGCCATATTTTATGGCCTTGGGCTAGTACTTATTTTGAGTAGGATTCCGTGGACCCAATGGTTCTAAAAAACAGGATCTTGCTTTTGGCGTATAAAATATAATTCGAACATAAATAATCGATAATGAGAAATGCAATAGTATTGGTAGCCTTATTTTTTTCTGTAATGGGTTTCACCCAAGAGAAATCGTTGTTTAATGGAAAGGACCTTACTGGTTGGACGGTATATGGTACTGAAAAGTGGTATGTAGAGGACGGTCTATTGGTTTGTGAAAGTGGACCTGACCAGCAATATGGATACCTGGCCACCAAGGAACACTATAAGGATTTTACACTTACATTGGAGTTCAAACAAGAGGCCGATGGCAATAGTGGTGTTTTTATCCGCTCTACGGTAGAGGGTACCAAGATAAGTGGCTGGCAAGTAGAGGTAGCTCCCCCAGGACATAGTACGGGTGGGGTTTACGAATCTTACGGCCGTGGTTGGTTGATCAAACCGGACCCTAAGAAGGATGGGGCCTTGAAGATGGGAGAGTGGAATGAAATGAAAATCCGTTTGGATGGGGATATATTGACCTCTTGGTTGAACGGGGTGGAGATGGTCACCATCAAGGATGATAAGATCGGTGCCGGAGAAGGCTCCATAGCCCTACAGATACATGATGGGGGCGGCATAAAGGTCAAGTGGAGGAACATTAGGATAGCCTTGCCACAATAAACCCTATTGTACGGGTTTAATTAGATATAAATATACCGGGAAATGGTCACTGTAGCCACCGGTGTAACTGCCCCCTGCATAAGTACGAAACGGATAGCCCTTGTAGTTTCCCTTTTTTGTAAATATGTAGGGGGCGGTGAATATTTTTGCCTTCCAAAATCGGTAGCCATTATTCTTATGGAGGAAATTGGCCGTAAGGTACATTTGGTCAAAGAGATTCCATTGGTCCCTGTAAGCCAAGGAGCCAATCCCTTTTCTGTATAGTTTTTCCATAGGATTGAAAAGGTCCGTCTCTTCCAACTTGTTTTTCCTGCCCTTGGTTTTGAGTATTTTCTTAAGACTATCGTCCACAGGGTCATCATTCAGGTCGCCCATACTGATTATTTTTGCAGATAGATCCTGTTTTATTATAGAGTCTATGATCTTTTTGTTCAAGGCGGCAGCGGCCAATCGGTCTGGCTTGCTCCTTTCCGTTCCCCCACTTCGTGAGGGCCAATGATTAACGATAAAATAGATCTGTTCATCATCCAATAAACCACCGACAACCAATTGGTCACGGGTATAATCCCTTTCACCATCCTCATTATGGAGTAAAAGCCTTCTACTTTGGAAACTTGTTGGTAGAAAGGCTGAATACCTATAAATGAGGGCCACATCTATGCCACGTTCATCAGGGGAATCAAAGTGGACAATCCTATAATCCGTTTTCTGTAGGAGGGGATGGTTTATCAAATCCCTTAAGACTTTTATATTCTCGACTTCACAAAGCCCTAGGATATCGGGTGGGGTGTGTACTTGGCCACGACCTATATCTGAAATGACCTTTGCTATGTTTCCGATTTTGTGGGAATACCTTTCTATGGTCCAATGGTCTTTTCCGTCGGGGGTACGGTCATCATCAAAGATCAAGGAATCGTTTTGGGTGTCAAAAAGATTCTCAACATTGTAAAATGCTATTGTCCTGATCTTGAAAGTTTTTCCTTTTTGGGAAAGAACGATAATCGGAAGGCAGATTGTCAAAAAAAGAAGCCTGATATTCACAACAATTTATCTAAAAAATAATCATTATTAAGTAAATAGCTACAAAATATAGGGTATTTTTAATATATTTAACAGTATTATTGATAATTCCTTAAGTTTGAACCCTTTTTTAGCGTTATTTTTTATATTGTTCATATGCCAGTTGACAAATGGCCAGGAATCCAATTATGTTTCCGGTACCGTACTCTCGGCATATTCAAAAAAACCCATTTCTGGGGGCGTTGTTACTTTTGAAGGGAGTAATATCTCCCCTAAGCTGGACAAAGAGGGTTTTTTCAAACTGCCCATGGATACTACGGGTAGTTTTATCCTGAGCATTACCGTTGCCGGGTATATACCCAAACGTATTCCTGTATTTTCCGAAGGCTACGATATAGCCTTGGGCAATATCCTCCTTGAACGGGATATTGAAATGGATAAAATGGATAATCTTGTGAATCTTACCGATGCTGAATTTTCCGATGATGAAGGATCTATGGTTACGGTAGGGTTGCTTCAGGCAACGAGGGATGTATTCCTAAAGAGGGCTGCCTTTGATTTTGGGCAGGCTTTTTTCAGGGTCCGGGGTTACGACTCCAAGAATGGTATGGTCATGATCAATGGCATGCCCATGAACAAATTATTTGATGGACGTCCGCAGTGGAACAATTGGGGTGGGTTGAACGATGTTACAAGAAACCGGCATTTTTCCAATGGGCTGGATATTTCCGAGTATACTTTCGGGGGTATTTTGGGCAATACGAATTTGGATACCAGACCTTCTGGGTTGCGTCCTGGGTTCCGATTCTCGACTTCGGTCTCTAATAGGACTTATGCGGGGCGGGTAATGGCGACCTATACCTCCCCAAAAAAGGACAACGGAATTATTTACGCTATTTCCACTTCAAGACGATGGGCGAAGGAAGGTTTTATCGACGGAACATTGTATGATGCCTATTCAGTATTCGGAGTTTTGGAATTTGCAATAGATCCAAAGAATAGTTTGATGGCAACCGGGATCTTAGCTTCCAATCGCCGGGGCCGTTCCTCTGCAATTACGGAAGAAGTACAGGATTTGGCAGGTAGACGGTATAACCCCTATTGGGGGCGTCAAAATGGAAAAATACGAAACTCAAGGGAACGTAGGATCGCAGAACCCATTATAATGTTGAATCATTATTATGAAACGGATAAGTTCAATTTAAATACCGGGGTTTCATATCAATCAGGTATTCATTCCAAGAGTAGGTTGGGTTATTATAACGCCCCTAATCCAGACCCAACATATTATCGATATTTGCCTAGTTTTTATATCAACAGCCCTATAGGTGCCAATTTTTTAAGTGCAGATATGGCAAGACAGGGTTTTCTGGAAAGCCCCCAAGTTGATTGGGAGGCAATATACACGGCCAATTCCAAAGGGAAGGCAGCCTATGTTCTGTACGATGATATTGTCGGGGACCAACAGTTGGCTATCAACAGTGTTGGCAACATTCGGTTTTCTGGAAACAGTAGGCTGGATTTTGGTTTTAATCTCAAGCAGTTACAATCGGATAATTATGCCAAGATCAACGATTTATTAGGGGCTGTATACCATGAGGATATAGATCCATTCTCAAATACGGCCAATGATATCGATGGGGACTCGGATCGATATGAAAATGAAATATTCAATTATAATTATGAACTGATGGCAGACCAATGGAATGCTTTTGTACAATTGGGATATACCAGAAAAAAATGGAGTGGCTTTGTCAGTGCGAACTATCTGGGTATTGGGTATCAAAGAAACGGATTGTTCAGGAATGGGAGATATATCGACAGCTCTATGGGTAAGAGCCCTGTTGTGGCCTTTTCCAATTTTGGTTACAAGGGCGGGGTTTCCTATCAAATAACAGGTAGGCATTGGATCAAGCTGAATGCGGGATTTATAGGAAGGCCCCCTACCCTACAAAATACCTTTATCAACCCTAGGGAAAATAATGGGATTGTCCCCGACCTTCAAAGTGAGACGGTTACAAGTATGGATTTTAGTTATTTTATGCGATTACCGAAGCTGATAGGCAGGTTAACAGGCTTTTATACCCGATTTCAAAATACCACCGATGTCAATTACTTCTTTGTAGATGCCGGGGTGGGATCCGATTTTGTTCAGGAGGTGGTCACCGATCTTGATAAACTGCACATGGGAGTGGAAATGGGGTTGGAATACGAAGTATCACCAGCGGTAAAACTTTCCGCCGTAGCGGCCATAGGCAAATACCTGTATGCCAGTAATCCCAATATCAATATCAATTTTGATACTTCCGGGGCAGGGGAGGATCTGATAAATATAGAGGGGGATATCGATTTGGGAATTGCCAGGGTCAAGGACCATAGGTTGGCACAAGGCCCGCAAAAAGCCTTTGCCTTGGGTATAGGATATAGAGACCCGGAATATTGGTGGGTGGGGGCCACAGCAAATTATCTGGCGAATAATTATGCGAATATCTCAATGATTACAAGAACACGTAGTTTTTATTTGGATCCTGAAACCGGGCAGCCATTTCCCGATGCCACGGACAGGAATGTGGCAAGGTTATTAAAACAAAGGCCTATGGACAATTTTTATCTATTGAATTTGGTAGGTGGCAAATCTTGGTTGAAGAAGGGGAAGTACATCAGTGTTTTTGCCAGTATCAACAATGTGTTCGATACTGTTTTTAGGACAGGAGGGTATGAACAGAGTAGAAATGGCAATTACGGACAATTAAAACAGGACAACCTAAGCGGCACCCCATCCTTTGCCACAAAATATTGGTATGGCTATGGTCGAACATATTTTTTGAATATAGCATATAGTTTTTAAGGGTCTTATAACCCTATTCGGTTGTCTAAATAAATTGAGATATGACATTAGTAATCCCGAAATCAAGAATATGGGTCACTATCCTAGTTGTGGTGATGTCTTTTGGTTGTGTCAAGGATCGAAGTTTTGACGCACCAAGGAAACCCTGTACCACAGAATCGGGGAATATTGTTTCCTATGCGGAGGTCAAGGCACTATATGTTGGTGAGACGATACAGATTCAGGATGATTTGATTATTGAGGGCTATGTCATTTCATCGGATAGGGAGGGTAATTTTTTTGGTTCGCTTCATTTTCAGGATGGGTCGGAACGCCCGGAAGGAGGATTTCAATTGGATTTCGATATTAGGGATTCCCATTTGTTCTATCCTGTGGGCAGTAAGATTTCCATAAAATTGAAAGGACTCTATTTAGGGAAAAAACAAGGGGTTTATAAGCTGGGAGGGGTCTTTACCTCATTTGGGAATTTATATGTAGGCAGGTTGCCGGCCAATGTTGTTTCCCAGCACCTATTTATTTCATGTGATGGTCTGCGGTCGATTGCCCCTGTCCAATCAAGTATACACCTCTTGGAAGAACGTATGGTCAACACCCTTGTCCAATTGGATGATGTTGAGATTGTCGAAAATGAACTGGGGCTTCCTTTTGCGGAACTAAAGGAAGAGACGGAACGAACCCTCATTGATTGTAATGGCAATGGGATTATATTGTTGAACAGTGGATATTCCAATTTCCGATCGACTGTGCTGCCCGAAGGGAGAGGCTCGGTCGTAGGAGTGCTTTTGAAAGGTAATAATGGGTATAAGCTGGCAATACGGGATTTATATGATATCGATTTACAGAAAGAACGATGTGCGGAATTGATCGATGAATTCACTTCAAATTCAATATTCATTTCAGAATTGGCCGACCCCAATAATAATTCCGGGGCCCGTTTTGTGGAACTTTACAATGCCGGTACAGAAGTGCTGTCCTTGAATGGTTGGTCTTTGAACCGGTTCACCAATGGCAATACGGAGATTAGCTCAAAAATTGATTTGTCAGGGCACGAAATAGGTTCTGGAAGTACATTTCTTATTTCGCCCAATATTTCCGAATTTAATGCCGTTTATGGCTTTGAACCTGATTTTGGGGTGGGTACCAACAGTCCGGCAGATTCCAATGGGGATGATAATCTGCAGTTGGTGGATCCTTTCGGAACTGTAATTGATACTTTTGGAACCATAGGGGAGGATGGCTCTGGTACCGATCATGAATTTGAGGATGGGAGGGCACTAAGAAAGCCGAACATTACCCAGGCAAATCCCGTCTATACATTCGACGAATGGATCGTTTTCAATGATACAGGAGCTTCGGGCACCACGGACCAACCTCAAAATGCACCGGAAAATTTTTCACCGGGAATTCGATAAATCCCGGATAATATTACTGAATATGGGTTTCACCCCTATTTTGGATAGGGATTAGGTTTACTGTATCGGGAAGTTTTCATGTGCCATAATCTCTTCCATTTGCAGTATATGCCGTTCTGTATGCCCACTTATGAATAGCAGGGCCTGAAGCCCATCAATGGTAGCAAAAGGTAATTGGACATAATGGTTCCTTAGATCGTCATTGGTGGTTTTCACATATTCGATATGTTCTTTCCGTTTTTGTAAAAAGGTTTTTAGGGTTTCCGTATGGGAGCCGAACCTACCTGTGGGCCCAAAGGCTTCGTTGGTTTTTGATTTTTTCCCCCTGTCGGTTATCATAATCAATAGATCCTCATCACTTAATTTAACAGAGTCCCTCTTTGAAGGGTCGGCTGGGGTTTTCAGCGCTTCCCTCAACATTCCCCCAAGTATTTGTTCCGAAATCGACAAATGTTCCACGCATTCGGCAATCGACCAGGATTCAGGACTGGGTTTGTACTCGAGTTGTGTTCCGGTAAGGCCTTCAAGCGTATTTGTTAAATAATCTTGGGTTCTTGTCAACTCTGTAACGGCCATGTCGCGATCCTCTTCGGTGATTCCTGAAGTAGTGGTTACAAAAGCAACAAGGACCAATGCTATGATGGGTAAAAAGGTCTTTTTCATTTTTTCATTTTTTATTGAAATCCTTACAATACTACGATTTTATGATCAATAATGGCTTGGATCGATAAGGATCGGTAAAAAAAATAAATGTTCCGATATAGGTCTACCATACGCAAGGGATATTGTTTTATAGTATTCCGACCATTCATTGTGCATTTTAAAAACGCTTGTTTTTAGGGTACGTTACTACATTTTTGAGGGTGTCCGCCCCTTTTGTCCACAAGCCTATGGGAAGCTTTGTTTATAAGGTTTCCACCGATAAGGGAAGGAGTCGTCTATTGTTGGCGGATAATGTGGGTATATCATTGAGGATGCCTACGGGTTTTTGGCCATACGGATATCGGGTAGCCCTTACCTATCCAATTGTCGGAAAATGAGTAATATTGGTCTATGGAAAAAAATCAAGATCTTGAGTTGATAAAAAGGATAAAAGCCTTGGCAGACACCGGTCTGGTATATGCCAAAGATGGGTATAGCAAGGAAAATTATAAAGAACTCCGTGAAATAAGCCTAAAACTTTTAAGCCATGTTTCCCGGCAGCCTCTTAGCGTACTAGATGATTTTTTCATGCCTGAAAAGGATTATCCTACCGTAAAGGTAGATGTCAGGGGTTTTGTCCTGAATGATGCCGGAGGGATATTAATGGCCAAGGAGCAGGTAGATGGTAAATGGACCCTTCCAGGAGGTTGGGCCGATATCGGTTATACCCCATCCGAGGTCGTTGTCAAGGAAATCGAGGAAGAGACAGGGCTGCAATGTTCCGTGGAACGTTTGTTGGCAGTTTACGATAAACGCATGCACCCGCATCCGCCACAACCATTTTATATTTATAAGTTAGTGTTCTTATGTCGGTTGGGGGGAGGGAAGTTGGCGCATGGTTTCGATATGGATGGTGCAGCATTCTTTAAGATAGGGGAGCTGCCCGAACTATCCAGGGACCGCATCTTGGAATCTCAGGTAAAACAACTTTACACCATGGTGACCAATAAGGATATTAATGTATATTTTGATTGATCTATGAAAAATAATGAATTGCACGTAGCCTTGGTACAGACCGGTTTGGTTTGGGAGGATCCTGTCCAGAACCGGGAGAACCTCGGTAAAAAGTTCACCTTGCTTCCACAGCATATCGATTTGGTAGTGTTGCCCGAAATGTTCATTTCCGGTTTTACCATGACACCTGGAAATATAAATAGTGCGGAAAGTCGGAAAACTTTGGATTGGATGCTATTGGAAGCTAAAAAATACAATACCGCGATAGTAGGTAGTATTCCGTTTTTGGAGAATGGACAGTATTTTAACCGATTGTTCTTTGTGGAAGACGGTGGCAAGGTTTACCTCTATGACAAACGCCATACCTTTACCTTGGCAGGGGAAGATAAGGTGTATGAATCAGGTAACAGGCAATTGGTCATTGATTACAAAGGTTTTAGGATCAACCCTATGATCTGTTATGACCTACGATTTCCGGTATGGGCCAGGAACACCCAGGACTATGATATTTTGATCTATGTGGCCAATTGGCCTAAACTACGAATTGTGGCTTGGGACACCCTTCTTAAGGCCCGTGCCATTGAGAACATGTCATATTGTATCGGGGTAAACCGTTGTGGCAAAGACCATTCGGGCTATGAATACCCGGGACATTCGGCAGTTTATGATAGTCTTGGGGAACTGTTGGTGTTTACCGAAGAGGAAACGATTGTTTATACAACATTGAAAAAGGAACATATTGAAACCACAAGGAACAGATTCAAATTCCTTGAAGATCGTGATGGTTTTAATCTAAGATCGTAAAGGACTGTTCCAGTTCCCAGTTGGCCCGCACTTCGATGGCATCTGGGTAATAGACCACCTTTTCGGGCTGCAATTTTTCAAGATAATTTCCAGGGTCCCATTTGCCGTTCTTATTCAGGTCAAGAACAATACGCACCAAATAATTGGCAGGTTTTATATGTTTGAATTCAACCCGTTTAGGTTCCTCTGCATATAATTCTTGTATTACTTCGCCCTTTTCCGAGGTTAGTTGTATTATCATTGGGCAATCCCCTGGTTTGGCCTTGATATTCATACTTAGGTTGCCGAAATCGGCATAACTCTTGGTCGCTAGCCGTATGTACATACTATCGTTCTGTATTCCAAAGAAGTCAGTGATAGCCCCGGGCATTAGTTGTAGTTCGTAATTTTCTTCAGGTTTCCTTTCAAAGTCAAAATCCACTTTGCTGTTTAAACTGTCCAAGGTTGCCGTGAAGCCAACACTGAGGGAATCTTTGTCCATAAAACCCATCTTGGAGGTGTCGATAGCGACCAAGGGAGTGTTGGCCTGTATGCTGAATGGGGTGTTGAAATCCAAACTACCGCTAATATTGGGCTTCAGTTGTAACGTATCGAAACCTACTTTCCGTTTTTTTACCGTGAAAGTATCAATGGCCTTTAGGGCTTTATTTTCTATTGTAAAGATCAAGGAGTCCATTTCAAAGGGGGTAAACCAAAAATTAAGGGTATCCTTTTCATGTTCTTTGGTAACAGTGGTCTTGATAGAATCGGGCAATACTGTTAATGGTGATATTTCAATATCCTTTCCATCGCCATAATAACCAAAAACGATCCTATTGCTTGCCACAAGGCTAGGGACGGATGTTTTGTAATCAAGGGTTTCCTTGAACAAGGTTAAAAGAAAAGTTGAATCGGTAGGTATCGATACGGTATCTTCGATAAACCCTATCTTATCCAGATTCTGGTCGAACATATGGTTTTTGTTCTCATCTTTTAATGCGAACAGGGCATATTTCCCTGCCTTGATGTTCCTTAATGTAAATATGACCGCACTATCCAGCGTGTTGGTGATATAATTTGGAGGCTTTTTGTAAATGGTCGAATCGGTATAGGACGTATCGATCTCATAGAGCATTACACTAACAAATTCATCGGCTTTTCGGTTGAAGGCATCCTTAATGGCCCCTTTTATCTCCAAAGAGTCAATATAGCTTCCAGTGGAGAAAACATAGGTAAGGAAACTATTGGGGTTCCCTTCATTATTGTCTACGATACTCTGTCCAAAGTTCAAGGTATATGTGGTATTCTCCTTAAGAGTATCCTTTAAGGTGATCTCAACAAACCTGTTGGCTCCTCCCTGTGGTGTTATTATCGGGGGATATTTCAGTGGTGGTGAGACAATAAGTTGTTCCTGAATATCCTCTAATTTTACCAATTCGTCAAAATACAGTCGTATCCTAGTCGCTTTGAAATCAGTCGACATATTATCGGGTTCGGATTTCAACAAGACTGGCGGGGCAATATCCTTTGGGCCTCCAGTAGGTCTTCCACGTCTTGCACATTGCATCAGTGCGGTGGCTATAAAGAAGATAAAAATATATACGAATATCCGTTTGAACATCTATTTTGTAATCTATTTGGCAAAGTAACACATAATTTGGAAATTGTCTTCAAGAATTAACAAACCTTATCTTGTTCGCAACTATACCAAAGGGACCACGGCCATACTGGTAATGTATATTGTAACACCTTGGATTTCGGCCAGGGCCTTGGCACATATCTCCATGGTAGCACCTGTGGTGATTACATCGTCGACCAATAGGATGTTCTTGTTTTTCAACAATCCGGGGCTGTCTATGGTATAAAGGGCCTGATTGTTCTGCCAACGGGAAATTCTACTTTTTTTTGTCTGTGTTTTTGTGTTGGCGGTCTTTGTCAGTGCATTTTCTAGAAATTCGGCATTCAAGTGGTAGGCCAATCGCCTTCCAAAAGCCGAGACCTGGTTATACCCCCTTTTCCTTAACTTCTTTCGGTGTAGTGGAACAGGTACTACAAAATCTATCTTGTCCAAGTAATTGTTCCCGGCAATGACCTGACCATGCCAATCCCCTAAAAAAGTCCCTATCTGTTCTTGGTTCTTGTATTTTAAATGATGAACGAGGTTTTTTACGATACCATTTTCAATGAAAAAAAGGAAGGAATTCGCTTTTTTTATATTAATTCTACCATAAAAGATACGGTCAACCGCATTTTCAACGTTAAAGGTATATTCGGTGAGAGGTAAATGATCCCGACAAACGGTACATAAGTGGTACTCTCCTCTGTTTAAACGTGTATTACATCCAAAACACACTCTAGGCAGCAAGATCGAGTTGATATCATTTAGTATCTTTGGAAACTTGGAACGCATGATTCTTAAATATTAGATAACCTACATAAAGCTGACTTTATATTGATGGACGGACAAGATACTAAATTCAATTATAAGATTGTTCTTGCTGCTTTGGTTGCCATAATCATAGGTATACTGATTGCTTTTTATTACAGTTACGCCCAGTCCCAGAACGAAATTAGTTTTTTGGAAAAGGAAAAAGAGATCATGATCAAGGATCTTACCTTGATGAAAGCGGATGTAGATAGGTTAACGGCATTGAACGAAGTTAATGAGATAGAGATCCAAGGTGCCCGATATGAGGTCCAACAACTTCTGGATTCTGTAGGAAGACTCACTTTTACCATAGACAAGTTAAGGGAATTCAAGTCGGAACTACGTAGACTTGAGGCTAAGAACGATAGCCTAAAATTAAAGAATAATTTCTTGCGCTACAATAATATGCTCCTTACGGACAAGTATGAAGAGGCGAAGGTACAGATGGAAGCTTTAAGGGAGGCCAGTAGTTCAATTGCCAAAGCCGAAGCCCTGCAACGTCAAAAAATACTTGAACTGAACAAAGAGCTCAAAACCAAAAGTTATCTAAAGGTCCAAGGTGCAGAGGGTGCCGGTTTTAGGTTACGGGGCGGCAAGCCCCTTAGAACCAACAAGGCCTCTACTATAAAGAAGTTACGGGGATGCCTTACCATAATGGCCGATCCGACCATGATCCGAAAGGAGAAAGTATTGTACTTCCAATTCTTGGGGCCTGATATGGACGTGATTGAGGATAATGCAAATACCCTTAGTGTAAATGGCAATGTTTACAGTAAAAGGATAGAATTTGTCTTCATGGGGGAAGAGACTCAAATATGCGATTTCATTACCATGCCAGAGGGTTCTTTGAAAGAAGGAGACTACATTTTGAATGTCTTTGAGGATGAAAGGTTGCTAGACTCTACAGAATTTCACTTAAAATAACATCAAGCTTTTGGGGGAATATTCTATTTTTGCCAAATGGCAAAACAAGAAGACGATTTTAAAAAGGTGATTTCACATGCAAAGGAGTATGGTTATGTATTCCAGTCCAGTGAGATATATGATGGATTAAGTGCTGTTTACGATTATGCCCAAAACGGTGCGGAACTCAAAAAGAACATTAGGGAGTATTGGTGGAAAGCCATGATAAACCTCAATGAGAATATCGTTGGGATCGATGCGGCTATATTCATGCACCCCACTACATGGAAGGCTTCTGGTCATGTTGATGCCTTCAATGACCCCTTGATAGATAATAAGGATTCCAAAAAAAGATATCGAGCCGATGTCTTGATCGAGGATCATGTTGCCAAGATCGAAGCAAAGATAGAGAAGGAAGTAGCCAAGGCCTCTAAGCGATTTGGGGATACCTTCGACAAAAAACAATTCCTGGCCACTAACCAAAGGGTAGTGGAATATCAGGAAAAGGCAGATGCAATCCTTAAAAGAATGGGTAGGTCATTGGAGAACGAAGATCTGGCCGATGTGAAAAGCCTTATCGAGGAACTCGATATTGCATGCCCTATGTCGGGTTCCAAAAATTGGACCGATGTTAAGCAGTTCAACCTTATGTTCGGTACTAAACTGGGTGCCTCCGCAGAAAATGCGATGGACTTGTATTTGCGGCCTGAGACTGCCCAAGGTATTTTCGTCAACTTTTTGAATGTACAGAAAACCGGTCGTATGAAAATCCCTTTTGGGATTGCACAGACAGGGAAAGCATTTCGTAATGAAATCGTTGCCAGACAGTTCATCTTTAGAATGCGGGAGTTCGAACAAATGGAAATGCAATTTTTCATTCGTCCCGGCACCCAAAAGGAATGGTATGAAAAGTGGAAGGAAAATCGGTTAAAATGGCATTTGTCCTTAGGTATGGGTGAGGAAAATTATCGTTTTCATGACCATGAGAAATTGGCCCATTATGCCGATGCCGCGGCTGATATCGAATTCAGGTTTTCCTTTGGGTTCAAGGAACTGGAAGGAATACATTCCCGAACCGATTTCGACCTGGGCCAGCACGAGAAATTCTCCGGAAAAAAATTACAGTATTTTGACCCCGAGCTAAAGGAGAGTTATGTGCCTTATGTTGTAGAGACCTCCATCGGCCTAGATCGTATGTTCCTTGCCATCTTTTCGAATTCCTTAGAGGAAGAGGTGCTTGAAAACAACACTACACGAACCGTATTGAGATTACCTGCGGTCTTGGCACCTACCAAAGCGGCGGTTTTACCATTGGTGAAAAAAGACGGACTTCCAGATGTGGCCCATAAGATCATTGAAGACCTTAAGTGGGATTTCAATGTGATCTATGATGAAAAAGATGCTGTCGGTCGACGTTATAGAAGACAGGATGCGGTAGGTACTCCATTTTGTATTACAGTAGACCATCAATCACTCGAAGATCAAACCGTGACAATCCGTCATCGCGATACCATGGAACAGTATCGGGTTGCCATTTCGGAGGTTAAGGCCATTATCCATAAAGAGGTTGATATGCGTTCTTGGTTGCAGCGCATGGGATAGCTGTTCTTTGTCTTGTTCAAGGGCAAGTAGCTATTTGTAGGGAATTGTCCTGACCGTAATTTAGGGTTTGGTCATTAATGGTCGATTTATTCGATATATATCGGACGCCATACCCCACCATAGATCTCATCTTCGGTACCAAAAGAATGGGTGCCCAAAATGTTTTTACAAGGCCCCGATAGAGCTTCTATCTTAAACCCGTTGACATCCTTTGCAATGTTTATATCCTTGAAAATGGTGAAAGGCTTTTCCTTGTCGAGGGGATTGGTTCGCCCCAGTTTATAGATAATGGAATAAAAAGGACCCGTATCCCCAAGATCCTCTGATGCCGAGGCCCATATAATTCCTTCTTGGTCAAGATGAAAATCGGTAATGCTTCTTTTGGTCGCTGTATTGGTCCAATTGCCAGGAACGTTGACAGGAATACCTATTATGCCTTCCCCATCCATTTTGAAGGAATGTTCCTGAATGTTCAAAACACCCCATCGCACAATACCATTGGGGGTTTTTTTCGACCCTCCCCGTTTGCCCAAAATCACTATTCTTTTGTTTTTGCCATACGGCAGACAGCTAATTGCCTCATATTGGTCCCCGGTAAGATCAAAGTCGTTTCTATAGAGCATTGGGATTTTAACGCTGCCTAAAACATTGGCGGACAATTCCAAGGTATCGACCTTAATATGGAAGATACGACCTAGTTTGCCTTGCCAATTTCCAGATTCGGCAATTAAGTATTCGTTATCCTTGTCAGGGATGGCACAGATACTTTCCAAATCGCTTGATATACCTTTTTTGTCCCAAGTATCTATTTGTATTGGTGCAACGGATAAAGAATCCTCCCTTACCTTTATGAGGGCCAGGCGGACACCTTTGGAATTCCTCTTCACATCATAAACGGCTAAATACGAGCAATCACCTATTTGCTCCATACCACTTGACCCACCTGATTTTTTCAACACTTGGGGCATTGCCCTGTTCCCATCCTTTGGGGGGATAACCAAAGATCTATTACTGGTGCAGGCGGATATTGAAAGTATTGACCAGATATAGATCCAGAAAAACAGATGTTTGGTTTTTAAGGTCATTGTTTTGATATTGTAAATCTATTGTACTAAGTTAACCAATACTTTTTAAGGGAAGAATTCCTATCAGCTATGGTTTTTGGTAAGGGACCACAAAGACCCATAGGTTCAGGATAACAGATCAAAGGATGTAATGATAACAAAAATGCACTCTGATTATAAATGGGCCAACTTTAAAGGCAATAAATATCTGAATAATAAGACTCCTGTGGTTTACATAGGATAAAGCGTAATAATTATGTTGTCTTTCACAACAATAATAGGTTTAAATACGTTTACCCAGAAGAGCCCTCTATTCTAGAGCCTTGTAAGGGTGGAAAAACGAGGTGGAATACTTAATATCCAATAGTATATAAGACATGATCGCAAAAAAAATATTTTGTCCTTTTATCCTCATTTTGTTCTCTCTATCTATATATGCCAAGATACCACAGTCAGAGAAGGAAGTACTTATAGAGCTGTTCAACAATACCCATGGGGAAAATTGGTCGAATTCTTGGCCATTGAATGAGCCCATTGCCAAATGGTATGGAATTAAGGTTGAAGATGGCCATATTGTTGGTATTGACCTGTTCAATAATAATCTAGTAGGTCAATTGCCTAATTCCATTTGTAAGCTAGGGAAGTTAAGGGAGCTGAATGTTGCTTTCAACCAACTGGGTGGGGAAATCCCTGTGGGGATAACCACTTTAAAATACTTAAAGGTACTAAGGATGGGTAAAAATTCATTGACGGGAACCATACCTGGGAATATCGGGGATTTGCGATCTTTGGAGGTTCTTGAATTGTTTGATAATGACCTTTCAGGCCCGTTGCCCTCAAGCATGGGCAAATTACTAAATATTAAATCCATTGTATTATCGAGTAATGGATTAGAAGGGGAGATACCGGATTCCATTGGTAACTTAACGCAATTGGAGGTTCTGGAGCTGGGGTATAATAAGATCGAGGGTGAAATCCCGGAGAATATAGGAAAACTTTTAAACCTTAACCGTCTAGTACTTTTAGAAAACCGATTAACCGGATTCGTTCCGAACAATATTCTTTCATTGCCGAAATTAAGGTTGTTGCAATTACAGAACAACGATCTGGGAATGGATATCGTATTTGAAAAATCAGGAAAGGAAGTGGATTATGCCATTTTTGATGTAGGGGAAAAACCCCGATATTTTGACCATAAACCAATTCCTATGTTCGAATTCACAGGGGATGCCAAAATGGCGGACACCAAGTTCGAAGATGGGGATTAAGGCAAATTTCTTTGTCTCCTTTCCTTATCTTGGAAGAAGGGATGGTACCATTTTGACCGACCGTTGTGCCGGGATATCCATCATCAATCTAAAAACGGAAGCCTATTGACAGGCCGGCACGGAACATAAAAGTATCCTGAAAATCCTCGGGATTGATATTTCTGCCTATACCTGCGTTTATCTCCAGGCTAAACTTCCCACTTTGGGTCACCCATTTGTTGCCAGCCCCCAAACCAAGTGCCGTAGTATTATAATCATTGTTGCGGACTCCAAGGTCATTATCCGGTATCTTGTCCTCTCCGGTATAGTAAAGTCCAAAAGCCTCGGCAAAGAAACCACTCCTTGGCATATAACCAAAATAGGCCCTTAGGTTGGCTCCCATTCCAAAATTCCCATTGTAATCGGTTGCATTATTATCGAAATATAGGGTTCCACCGATACTCGTGTCCTCATTGATAAAATATTCGTAGGAACCTTCCACCGTGCTATTGGCCAGGAACAGGCCGATATTGAACTTCAGTTCATTGTTGTTGGTGAATCTAGGATAGGCCTGCGCACTTAATATTCCTGTTCCCAACAATGCGATCATAACATATAGATTTTTCATTTGGCAATGTATTTATCTTCCAAGAACGAATCAAATCCTGTTCCAAAGAAGTAAAAATAGAACCTATTATCGAATTAAGACTGATTGGCCAAGGAATTTTAGATAAGTGGCATAGTGGGCCATTGAACAAAAAACATTCATTATTTTTAAGCAAAATTCAAAGAAGTGAAAATAGCATCTTATAATGTAAATGGTATCCGTGCCGCTATGAAGAAAGGTTTTTTGGACTGGTTAAAAGCTGCTGGCCCAGATGTAATATGCCTTCAGGAGATCAAGGCCATGAAAGAACAATTGGATCTTTCGTTGTTCGAGGAAGCTGGGTATTCGCATAATTATTGGTTTAGCGCACAGAAAAAAGGCTATAGTGGGGTCGCGATCTTAAGCAAAGGCAAACCGGAACAGGTCGAGTACGGAACAGGTATCGAATCTATGGATTTTGAGGGAAGAAACCTAAGGGCCGATTTTAATGGGGTGTCCATTATGAGCCTTTATTTACCATCGGGGACAAATATGGATCGGTTAGGGTTCAAGTTGGGCTATATGGCCGAATTTCAGAAATACGTTGATGATCTACGGAAGAAATACCCCAATTTGATCATCTTGGGTGATTATAATATTTGCCATCAGGCCATAGATATCCATGACCCTGTCCGTAACAAGAATGTCTCCGGGTTTTTGCCAGAGGAAAGGGAATGGATAGGGAACTTCATTAAAAGTGGGTTCATAGATAGTTTTAGGCACTTTAATAAAGAGCCACATAATTATACTTGGTGGAGCTACCGTGCCAATGCCAGAAACAATAATAAAGGTTGGCGGTTGGATTATGGGATGGTGAGCGAACCTTTGGGGGAAAGGTTGAAGCGTTCGGTTATCCTATCCGATGCCAAACATAGTGACCATTGCCCAATTATGGTCGAATTGGAATAAACACAGGTATGTAATACAGATTGTTTTTGGAGAATGGAATAGGGTATGGATGGGTATGGTGTTACTGATTATTGGGAAGGCAACTTCCGTTATGTTTTGGAAACGTCACGCAATTTGATTCGTAAGGGTAAAATAAGATAAACGGGGGTCATCCTCTCTTATAAATAAAGGAATATGTATTTTTTGAAAGTGGGTTTCGGACAGTTTGTCCTGATTGTTGTAGTAATAGTGATCATCCTCGTGTTTGCAAGGATAATGCGGGGCAAACGCTAATCAAAAAGATCGCTGGCCACATCCTCTATCCGGGCGACAAGCTCGATCTTGATTTTAGGGTCCTTGAGACCGATCTTATTGTTCTTGGAAACATAAATAGTGTCAAAGCCTAATTTTTCTGCTTCAAGTATACGTTGTTCTATCCGTTGTACGGGTCTTATTTCCCCTGCCAGACCAACTTCGGCCGCAAAACAGATTCCCTTTTCGACAGGAATATCGGAATTGCTCGAAAGAACAGCCGCGATAACAGCGAGATCTATGGCCGGGTCATCGACCGAGATACCTCCCGTTATATTCAAAAAAACATCCTTGGCCCCTAATTTGAATCCCGCCCGTTTTTCTAGTACAGCCAATAACATATTCAACCTTTTGGCATTGTAACCCGTAGTCGATCGTTGGGGCGTACCGTAAACAGCGGTACTTACCAAAGATTGTATTTCGATCATCAGGGGCCGCATACCTTCGATCGTAGAGGCTATGGCAGTGCCGCTTAGACCTTCGTCATTTTTTGAAATCAGGATTTCGGAAGGGTTGTTCACTTCACGGAGGCCACTACCCTGCATTTCGTAGATGCCGAGTTCCGCGGTTGATCCAAAACGGTTTTTGAGGGCCCTGAGAATACGATACACATAGTTGCGGTCACCCTCAAACTGTAGTACGGTATCGACCATGTGCTCAAGGATCTTGGGGCCTGCAATGGATCCGTCCTTTGTTATGTGGCCGATCAATATCACGGGGGTATTGGTTTCCTTGGCGAATTTAATGAGTTCCGCGGTACATTCCCTGATTTGTGAAATGCTTCCGGCTGCTGATTCAATATAATCGGAGTGTAATGTCTGTATCGAATCTATGACCACGATATCGGCCTCCATGGTTTCGATCTGTTGAAAGATATTCTGGGTTTTTGTTTCCGTAAGAATATAGCAATTCTCACTATTGGGCCGAATGCGGTCAGCCCGCATCTTAATTTGTTTTTGGCTTTCCTCCCCGGAAACATACAATGTTCTATAGGGCAGCTTCAGGGAGATTTGGAGTAGCAGTGTACTCTTGCCCACACCAGGTTCCCCTCCCAACAAGACCAGGGATCCGGGGACGAGTCCGCCACCCAAGACCCTATTGAATTCCAGGTCATAGGTATTTAACCTTAACTCCTTGTCGATGCTAATCTCATTGATCCGTAGTGGTCTTGTGGCCTTTTTTGAAGTATTCGAAGGTGTTTTCCAGCTCTTTTTGTCTTCTTTTTGGACAACTTCCTCCACAACGGTGTTCCATTCCTTACAGGCGGTGCATTGTCCTACCCATTTAGCATATTGGGTGCCACAATTTTGACAAAAAAAAGCAGTTTTGGTCTTGGCCATTACCTCGGTTTTGGCTAAAGATAAAGCAAAGTTTTAAAAAATTAAGGGTTTTGGGCTTTTCAGGTTGGGATTTTCAATATCCAAAATCAGCTTTCAGTGCATCGATCTTTTCCAGGGCCATTTCTTTGGTAAGAAAATCGATTTCCTCCATGCCAAAGGCCTTTTCAAAAGTGCGTAGTGCTTTCTTGGGCTCGCCCAATTGCTCATAGTATTCCCCTTCAAAATAAAAACCCAACATGGTGTCCGGAAACTCTTCCTTACATAGATCCGACAAAGGTTTTAGCGATTCCACATCTTCTTTTTTCCTGGTACCGGCATAGATGGCCATTATATCATTGAGGTCAACAGGTTTTCTTACCCCGAATAGGTTTTCGATACTATTGTATTTGTTTTCCAGATAGTTGAAGACCGGTTCTTCCGAGGTCAATATCTGTGTTCTGTATTCTTTGGGGCTAATGGGCCTGAACATGCCAAAAATGTTGTCAAAGGCTTTCCCAAGTCCATACGTAACCACGGATAAGTGGTTGGCATCTGGGTACTCGTCAAAATAGTAGTGCAATGTTTCTTTGTCAATGGCCTTGATTGCCTTGTCCATTGCCATGATCCTTTGGGTGTTTTTGTTTTTTTCACCCTCAACGATCAGTTGATAGAAAATCTGTTGGTCCAAGGCTTCCAATCGCATGGGAACGTTTGTTTCCATATCCGGTGCCAATGTGGGTGAAATATTTATATAGGCATCAAAAAGTGAATTTTCCTTGAACAGCCAGTAGTTTTCGAAATTTCCCGTAATATCATATCCAACGACCATTTTAAACGGGGCCGCATTGTAATTCAAGTCAAGATATGGTATGATCTCCATTCCCAGAAACTCAAAAAATCTGTTTCCCTTTTCAGCGGGTAGGCCAGTGTGCTTGTCAAAAGCGCAATCATCCAAGCGGATGCTTTCCTCGCTTTGGTGGATGCCGACAATGATGGATTCTGGCATGCCATGGAATTTGCTATAATATTTTGCTGTCGCCACAACCTGTTCAAAAAGGTAATCAGCGTCTAAAACAACTATAAGGGGGTGTTTTTTGTCTTTGTCAAATTCCTCGGGAAAATAATAACTGACATCCCTTCTTTCCTGAAGTTTGAACGATTCGAATATCTCTGTGGTTATTTGGGCATTGGTACCATAACATACAAGAAAGGCAAAAAGTACGAGTAAACGTTGCATAAAACAGCTTTTAGGTAATTCAGGGGGCTTACCGGTTCCTGTTCAATAACGGCAATAATAGAAAAGATATTGCCCCGAAAACAACTACAACGACCGTTTGTGATATCCACATGATCCATCCGAAGGAATCTCCCGACACGGAAGTAATACCAAAGATGGCCAATGCCTTGCTTACGGCAATGGGGTATAGGCCTACCCCTCCATTGGTGGTGGTTATGGCAAAAGCTCCGGCCACAAAAGCGACCAAGAGTTGACTTATGGTCAAAAAGGAGGTTTCGGGAATGGTGTTCTTGACAACCACGAACATACCAACATAGCACCCCCAAATGATCAGGGTATGAAACACAAAAGGCCATTTATCCTTCATTTTAAAAATACTCAGAACCCCATCTAGAAGTCCTTTTACCAATTTTTTGATCTTTACGGCCAGGCTATGGGATGACTTTTTTATGAAAAGGAAGAAAACCAGGACAGCAGTGGTCCCTGCAGAGAACAATAAAATGATTTTAGTATAATCGAATCCTTTATTCCTTAAAAAATCAACGATTATATCCGTCTGTAGAATTAGCGTAGTCGTGATTATGGACAAGAGCATGATCAGGTCTATTACCCTTTCGGTGACAATGGTGCCGAATCCTTTTTCAAAAGGAACACCCTCATAAGTGGTTAAGGCTGTTGCCCGTAGTATTTCCCCAGATCTGGGTATGCCCAAATTCACAAAATAGGAAATTAGTATAATCAAGAGATTATTACTCAATTTTGGTTGGTATCCCAAAGGTTTTAGCAGATAGTTCCAACGGATGGCCCTTGAGACATAAGCGATGACCCCCATGAGAACCGAAAGCCCTACCCAAAGCAAATCGGCTTCCTTAATGTGATGGATGATCTGTTCCCGATCTGCCTCTGAGGTCGAATTGTACCAGTACCAGACCAAAAAAACTCCCAATGCGATTGGGAGTATGGTTTTTAAGCTTTTCTTTACGGATGCTGCCAAGGAATCAGTTTAACAGGTTTGTCTCTTCATTTGGGAAAATCAAGGCTGGCTTGAATTTCTTGGCCTCCTCGATATCCATTCTGGCATAGGTGATCAATATCAATATATCACCAACAGCTACTTTACGCGCTGCCGCACCGTTCAAGGTAAGTTCACCACTGTTCCTTGGCCCGGGAATGGCATAGGTCTCCAATCTTTCGCCATTATTGTTGTTCACGATCTGCACTTTCTCACCTTGTATAATGTTCGCAGCATCCATCAAATCCTCGTCAATGGTAATACTGCCGATATAGTTAAGGTTTGCATCGGTGACTTTTACGCGATGTATTTTGGATTTCACGACTTCTATTTGCATGGGATAAAATTAGTTAATTAAGGGCTATGTTGTCTATGAGTCGAACACCTTCTGTATAGACAGCGATAAATGCCCTGTATTTTTTGTTTTTTTGTTTTTTTGTTACTGGTTTCAAGGTGTCTGCTTGGGCAATCTGTATATATTCCAACTCCAACCCTGGGTGGTTCTTGAATTGTTCGGTCACCCAATTCTTAACATATACAGCACTTTCCGTGCCAAATTTTTTTTTGGCAGCCATTAATGTTCTATAGATAAAGGAAGCTTCTTTCCTCGTGTTTTCAGTCAGTCTTTCATTTCGGGAACTGAAGGCCAATCCATTTTCTTCCCTCACTATGGGGCAGTCGATTATTTCTACAGGGATGTTCCTGATCTCAGTCAGTTTTTTGATGATTTGAAGTTGTTGGTAGTCCTTTTCCCCGAAATAGGCCCTTGTAGGTTTGACCAGGATCAATAGTGCTTCAACAATGGTGCCTACACCATCAAAATGCCCATCCCTAAAAGCCCCTTCCATCACTTTGTCCAAGCCATCGAAATCGTATGTTGTCGATGTCACGTTTTCTGCGTACATCTCTTGTACGGTCGGTGCAAAGACAATGATATGATCTGCTATTTTCCCCAGAACATCCATATCGGTAGTTAATGTCTGTGGGTAATTTTCAAGGTCTTCAGGATTGTCGAACTGCGTAGGGTTCACAAAAATACTCACTACCACAACGGAATTTTCCTGTACTGCCCGTTTGACCAAGGCCACATGGCCTATATGTAAGGCACCCATGGTCGGTATGAGCCCTAGGCTATCGTTTTCTTTCAACGAAGAAAGGTGGTCCTTTAATTCCTTTTTGGTATTTATGAGTAACATAGGTTGTGTTTGAAAGGGAGCAAACTTACTATAAATACCGCTAATCTGTATAATTTTTGTAATTTTGCACCAATTCTTTTCAAGATAAATAAAATATTGCTTCTATGAATGGTAAAAAGATATTGTTTGTATCTTCTGAATTGGTCCCCTACCTCCCAGAGAACGAAGTATCCTTAATGTCATATGAAACCCCAAGGATGGTCAACAGTAATGGTGGCCAGATTCGGATTTTTATGCCGCGATATGGCAACATAAATGAACGCAGGCATCAACTGCACGAAGTTATTCGCCTATCAGGTATGAACCTTGTCATTAATGATGTGGATATGCCTTTGATCATAAAAGTAGCCTCTATACCAAAAGAACGTATACAGGTATACTTTATCGATAATGAAGAATATTTTAAAAGAAAGGCGACCTTTACCGATGCAGAAGGGAACCTTTTCGAGGACAATGACCAAAGGGCCATCTTTTTTGCAAAAGGGGTTGTAGAGACTGTTAAGAAATTGAATTGGATCCCCGATATTATTCATGTACATGGGTGGATGGCCTCACTTTTACCGCTATATCTGAAAAAATACTATGTAAACGAGCCTTTGTTCGGGGACAGTAAGATTGTTACCTCGGTCTATGGGAAGGGCTATGATGGTGAACTTGACAAGGACATGGTCGATAAGATCGCCTTTGATGGCATTTCAGGGGATAGTATTAGCGTTTTGAGAACACCTAACTATAATAATTTGTTAAAAGTAGCCGTAGATTATTCCGATGCTGTTATTTTAGCTGCGGAAGAAATTCCGGAAGATTTAAAGAACCATATATCCAACCTAGGAAAACCCGTGTTGCCTTATGTTCCTTTGCAAGGTTTTGAAGAAGCATATGCGAATTTCTATAACACTGAAGTTTTAAAATAATCTAAATGAGTTTTTTTAAGCAATTTGAATTTCCTGTACTGGCGGGTGTCTTATCTATTTTTTTGTTTGTTTCCTGTGAAAAAGAGGTTACAACCATAGGATCGGAAATTATCGGAGGGAAGGCTTTCGCATCGAATAAGGCCGTTTTTGATGTTTTCGCATATAACAAAAAGGTGAAGGCGGTACCTACAAACAGGTTGCCAGTGTACCAATTGGGTGTTTTCGACGACCCTATTTATGGGAAGACCGAGGCAAGGATTACGACACAATTGCTCTTACCCAGCAGTAACCTTTCCTTTGGGAAGTATAGTCAGGATGATGAGGATCAGTCCAGTACCAATTCCAGCGTAACTGTCATCCCTGAAAATGAAATTATCGATTCTGTTTATTTATATATCCCCTATTTGAAAAGTCCGAAGGTCAGTCGGGCCAATACCGCGAATATTGATTCCATTGTGCAACGGATTGATATTGACAGTGTTTATGTCAATGGGGGAGTTTACGATAGTATCGTGGAAACCGCTTTTGATTTTAAGGTGGAAAGATCGACCTATTTTTTAAGGGACTTAGACCCCGATACCAACTTTCAAGAGGGGCAGGAGTATTATTCCTCACAACAATTCTCCCCAAGTTTTGTTTCCGATGTGCTTTATGAAGGGGAATATGTGATCGATGACAAACAGTTTTTGTTCAGGAAACAAGATAATGGAACCACTGATGAGGATGAGTCGAAATTATTCACCAAGTTGAGTCCGGGAATCCGGGTGCCACTGGATAAGACATTTTTCCAGGAAAACATACTCGATAAGGAAGGGGGGGCAGAACTTTTAAGCCAGTCCAACTTCAATGATTATATGAGAGGTTTGCATTTGTCCATTGCACCTGGTTCACAGGATGTAATGATATTGTTGGATATGAGTGAGGCTTCAGTAACCATGTATTATCATTATGATAAGATAGACACGAAGAGTACCGAGGATACTTCGGATGATGAGAAAATAGAAGACCAGGCCGAGGTTGTATTTAATCTATCCGACAAGAATATAGCCAATTGGAACATGGTCAACACTTTTGAGAGTGAACCTTACCCCATAGAAATATCCGATGCATTGGATACTGGTGTGAATGCCGAAAGAATCTATGTCAAAGGTGGTGCGGGAACCTACGCTGAGTTGAAATTATTTGCGGAGGAAGAGGCAGATGCCCAGGAATTTATAGAGCAGATTAAAAGTAATAATTGGATCATCAATGAGGCCAATTTAGTGTTTTATATAGATCAAGAAGCTATTGATGTGCCAAATGGCATAGTTGACCCACCAAGATTATACCTGTATAATCTGGATGGGAAGGAACCATTGATCAATACCAGTACTGATTTCGAAGGTGCAAGGGGGTCTTTTTCCTTGTTCAGTGATTATCTTAATTATGATGGTGTTATCGAAAGATCATCCGAAGGTGTTGGTGAGAAATATACCATAAGGATAACGGATTATATAAATGATATAATCATAAGGGATGAAACCAACGCTACCCTAGGGCTAACGATTACACCCGATATTAATATAGACATACTGAGGGTGTTCGGCAATACTGTCCTTGAAGACGGTGCAAAGGATTTACCAATGGTATCTACCTTGACCCCTTTAGGCACTGTACTCCACGGGGCTACAGAAGATAATGGTGAAAAAAGATTGAAACTCGAAATATTCTATACAGAGACAGACCAATAGTAATATACCTTACTCCCCTACAGGCTACAACATTTATTTTTTTTGCATTGGTAATATACGACTTACAGAGTATTGGCGTTTTACATCTAACTTAGAAAGGATTTTTCATCCTTAAAGGTATATTTGTTGTAATTCATTGAAAAAACCATTCAACTAAATAAATAATTATGTGTGGAATTGTAGGGTATATTGGATACAGGGATGCCTATCCCATAATAATCAAAGGACTTCAGCGCTTGGAATATCGAGGTTATGATAGTGCAGGGGTCGCTTTGTTCGACGGCTCCAATATTAACCTTTCAAAGACCAAAGGCAAGGTTGAGGATTTGAAAAAAAAATCGAAATCCTCGATTTCGTTGGGAGGTAAGCTGGGAATAGGTCATACGCGTTGGGCCACCCATGGGGCTCCAAACGATATAAACTCACATCCACATTATTCCAATTCAGGGGACTTGGTGATTATACATAACGGAATCATCGAGAACTATGAGTCGTTAAAAAAAGAGTTGATGAACAGGGGCTATACCTTTGCCTCTGATACAGATACAGAGGTGTTGGTGAACCTTATAGAGGAGGTTCAAAAAACAGAGGGTGTTAAATTAGGCCAAGCAGTTCAAATCGCACTCAATCAAGCAGTGGGGGCTTATGCCATTGCTGTTTTTGACAAGAAAAAACCAGATGAGATCGTCGTGGCGAAATTAGGGAGTCCATTGGCTATTGGTATAGGTGGGAATGAGTATTTTATAGCTTCCGATGCCTCTCCCTTTATCGAGTTTACGAATAATGCGGTTTATCTTGAAGATGAGGAAATGGCCATTATAAGATTGGGGAAAGAGATCAAACTGAGGAAAATAAAGGATGATGCCATAACCTACCCTAATATCCTGGAACTTCAAATGAACTTGGAGGAAATTGAGAAAGGGGGGTACGAACATTTTATGCTCAAGGAAATCTATGAGCAGCCAAGGGCCATTATGGATACTTACCGAGGCCGTTTATTGGCAGACCAGGGATTGATAAAAATGGCTGGTATCGACCAACATCTGGAGAAATTCCTTAATGCCAATAGAATCATTATTGTTGCTTGTGGTACTTCGTGGCATGCAGGGTTGGTCGCAGAGTACATTTTTGAGGACTTGGCCCGTATTCCTGTCGAGGTGGAATATGCCTCGGAATTCAGATACAGGAACCCTGTAATTACCGAAAAGGATGTTTTGATAGCCATATCCCAGTCTGGGGAAACAGCGGATACTTTGGCCGCTATTAAATTGGCGAAGGAAAAAGGGGGCTTCGTTTTTGGGGTTTGTAATGTTGTTGGTTCCTCTATTGCAAGGGAAACCGATGCAGGTGCATATACCCATGCAGGGCCTGAGATAGGAGTTGCCTCAACCAAGGCATTTACCACACAAATAACGGTATTGACCCTGTTGGCCTTGAAATTGGCGAAGGAAAAAGGTGAATTTTCAGTATCCCGATTCCATGAATATCTAACAGAATTGGAAACTATTCCGACAAAAGTGGAAAAAGCCTTGGAAGCCAATCCATTGGTTGAGATTATCGCCGATGTCTATAAAGATTCGACCAACTGTCTGTATTTGGGAAGAGGATATAATTTCCCCGTTGCTTTGGAAGGGGCCTTGAAACTGAAGGAAATCAGTTATATACATGCTGAGGGGTATCCTGCCGCAGAGATGAAACACGGCCCGATAGCCTTGATAGATGAGCAAATGCCAGTGATTGTTATTGCGACCAAAAGGGGGCATTATGAAAAAGTAGTAAGTAATGTACAGGAGATCAAATCGCGGAAAGGTAAGATCATTGCCGTGGTGACCCAAGGCGACACACAGGTTACGGAGCTTGCCGACCATGTTATCGAAGTACCTGAAACATTGGAGAGTTTAACCCCGTTATTGACAACCATCCCATTACAATTGTTATCGTACCATATTGCTGTGATGAGGGATTGTAATGTAGATCAACCACGAAATTTGGCTAAATCGGTTACGGTGGAATAAGGATAAAAACTGTTGACATTAAAAAAGGCCATGACTTAAGTCATGGCCTTTTTTAATCCAAAGGTTATAGATTCTGCAATATTAAGGCCATTTTTTTGAGAAAAAACCACTATACATACATAATTTTATGTGTTTTTCCATTCCTAATATGAAAAAATCTGTATATTGGCAACAAACTAATCTAACTTAAAACCAACTATGAGAACGATACTTTTATTATCCTTATTGATGTTGGGCACCCTAGGATCCGCCCAAACGATAATTACGGGAAATGTTGTTGACCAGAAAAATGGACCTGTTCCAGGAGCGAATGTGGTTATTGTCGGGAAAGCGATAGGGGCAGTATCGGATTTTGATGGTAACTTCACTTTGAAAACTTCCGAAACACCCCCATTCCGATTAAAAATATCAAGTATTGGTTATACCGACACCCATGTTGATATAACTTCTGGCAATGGGAAGGTCACGATCGTACTCGAAGAGTCGCACACAATGCTTGATGAAATTGTTATTTCCGCATCCAGGACACCGGAGCGGCTATTTGAATCACCTGTTTCCGTTGAGCGATTTGGGTTAAAGGAAATACAGAATACGGCCTCCGCATCCTTTTATGAGGGTCTTGGGAATTTGAAGGGAGTCGATATAAACACGAACAGTTTAACATTCCAATCGGTCAATACCAGGGGTTTTGCCAGTTTCGCAAATACACGTTTTATGCAATTGGTAGATGGTATGGATAATTCCTCACCAGCTTTGAACTTTGTCCTTGGTAATTTGGCAGGGATGAACGATCTGGATGTGAAGAGCGTTGAAATACTTCCTGGGGCTTCCTCAGCCCTTTATGGGGCCAATGCGTTTAATGGTATTCTTTTTATGAGAAGTAAAAATCCTTTTGATTATCAGGGAATCAGCACCTATCTTAAAACAGGTGTAACTTCCCAGGAAGCCGCCGGTGATAATGGATATTATGATATTGGTATTCGTGCCGCACATGCCTTTAGTGATAAATTGGCGGTAAAGGTGAATTTTTCCTTTATGGAAGGTACCGATTGGAATGCCGTGAATGAGGAAGATATGAACAACCCTGGTTTTACGAGGGCCGATCCAGGTTATGATGGCCTTAATGTTTACGGGGACGAGGTTTCTACAGTTTTGAACTTTGATGCCTTAGGAGGGTTGCCTTCAGGTACTGTTGGGTCGGCCTTGGTGTCAAGGACAGGATATATCGAGAGTGACTTGAGTGATTATGATGCCCAGAGTGTTAAGTTTGACGGCGCTATACATTATAGGCCTTTTGCCACGGATTTCGAGATTGTTTATAATGGTAGGGTAGGTCGTGGCGCCACGATTTACCAAGGAGCCAACCGATATTATATCAATGATTTTTCCCTACAACAACATAAATTGGAATTCAGGAACGACAACTTTTTTCTCAGGGGCTATATAACGGCAGAGAATGCCGGGAATTCTTATGATATGAGATTTGCGGCCATCAATGTAAATAGAAAATGGAAAGGTGATCTAGATTGGTTTGGGGATTATGCCCGTACTTTTATTGGGGCGAAACTCGGTGTGGGTACAGGGGTACAACTCGATGATGATGCGGCACACGCCGCAGCAAGGGCAGCTGCCGATACCGGGAGGTTGATTCCGGGTACACCAGCCTTTAAAAGCGCCTTTAATACGGTAATTGCCGATGGGGACCTGTCGGCTGGGGCCCGTTTTATCGATAACACAAAACTCCGTCATGTCGATGCCAATTATAATTTCACCCATATTACAGGGGATTTTGCCGATATTCAGGTTGGTGGTTCTTTCAGGGAATATGAATTGAATTCCCAAGGAACTATTTTCACGGATACTGATGGTACCATCCCTTTCCACGAATTTGGGGTATATACGCAGGTCCAGAGAAAATTCATGGATGAGCGTTTTAAGTTCACGGGCTCGGTGCGTTATGATAAGAATGAGCTTTTCGATGGCTTTGTTTCCCCAAGAGCTTCAATGACCTATACATTTGGGGAGAATAGGAACCATAATTTCAGGGGGTCTTTCCAGACAGGATTTAGAAACCCTACTACCCAAGATCTTTATATAGGACTGAACATCGGTAAGGCCTTGTTGGTAGGTTCTGCCAAGGATAACCTTGACCGTTACGAAGAGAATGCCTCGTTATCGACGAACGGGGCTGCCATTGTAGGTTCAAATACGGTGGTTATGACCGGTAGGGATGCCTATGAGAATGCGTTTTCCCAGAAGTCCGTTGAGAACTTTGCCAGATCTGCAGCTGCAGGAACTCCTGATATATCGTTGTTGGATGCCTCGAATATACCGCTTGTAAAGCCAGAGAAAGTCACGGCATTGGAATTGGGATATAGGGGTCAATTAGGGTCAGTGGTGTTGGATATAAGTGGTTACTATAATGATTATGAGGATTTTATATCACAAAAAACAGTTTTGGCACCAAAGTATGGTAATGTGGACTTGTCGGATGTAAATCCAGGGACAGGCAATCCTTTGGCCTTGGAGGCAATACAGAACCAAGATCTACAGCCATTCAGCACCTATACGAACTCAAGGGCGAATATCACCTCATATGGGGTTACCGCAGGTTTGGAGGCCAGGGTTTTCGGGGATTTCGATTTTGGTATAAACTATACGTTCTCGGATTTTGATTTTGATGAGGCATCGGATCCCGATTTCGAACCTCAGTTCAATACACCAAAGCATAAGGTAAAGGCTTCTTTTGGCAATACGGAATTGTTCGATAATTTTGGTTTTAATGTTAATTATAGGTGGACAGATGGATACTTATGGCAAAATTCATTTGCCACAGGGGATATCCCTTCGTTCAGCGTGTTGGATGCACAGATCAATTACACGGTGCCAAATATCAAATCCACATTTAAATTGGGTGCCTCGAACCTCTTGGGGGAAGAGTATATAAGTGCCGTGGGAACGGGTTATGTCGGATCCCAGTTTTACCTCTCATGGACGATAAACAATTGACCACCACAAAAATTTACCGGTATAAGGAAAAGACGCTTGAAGAGGCGTCTTTTCTCTTTTTGAAAAAAGGAGGGAAAAGCATTTTAATTTAAGATTGAAAAACATATATTTGCAGCACTTATAGTGCAAGGGAAAGAGACCTTCAAGGTCTGGAAACAAAAATATAAATACGTTAGTAATGTCGAAAATTACAGGTAAAGTCTCCCAGATTATTGGGCCAGTCGTTGATGTTGAATTTCAATCCGAATCAGATCTTCCAAAAATCTATGATTCACTTGAGATCACCAACAAAGATGGTTCAATATTGGTTTTGGAGGTGCAATCCCACGTTGGGGAAAATACGGTTAGGACCATTTCCATGGACTCTACTGATGGTCTGAGCCGTGGGGTTGAGGTCGTTGCCACAGGAAACGCGATCCAAATGCCGATAGGTGGTGATATTTATGGACGTTTGTTCAATGTGATCGGCGATGCTATTGATGGTATCGGCGATTTGCCCAAAACAGGTAAGGACGGTTTGCCCATTCACCGTGAAGCCCCAAAATTTGAAGACCTTTCTACTTCTACGGAAGTACTTTTTACCGGTATCAAGGTAATCGATTTGATAGAGCCTTATGCCAAAGGGGGTAAGATCGGCCTATTCGGTGGTGCAGGTGTTGGAAAAACGGTTTTGATCCAGGAATTGATCAACAACATTGCCAAAGGACACGGTGGACTTTCGGTTTTCGCAGGGGTAGGGGAACGTACCCGTGAGGGGAATGACCTGCTTCGCGAGATGTTGGAATCCGGTATTATAAAATATGGTGATGACTTTTTGCATTCTATGGAAGAAGGTGGATGGGATTTGTCAAAGGTTGATAAGAAAGCAATGAAGGAGTCCAAGGCTACCTTCGTTTTTGGACAGATGAACGAACCACCTGGGGCACGTGCACGTGTGGCACTTTCAGGATTGACCATCGCAGAGTATTTCCGGGATGGTGCAGGAGAAGGGCAAGGAAAGGATGTTCTGTTCTTTGTTGATAATATCTTCCGTTTTACACAAGCAGGTTCAGAGGTGTCGGCACTATTGGGCCGTATGCCATCCGCGGTAGGTTACCAACCTACCTTGGCTACCGAGATGGGAGCCATGCAAGAACGTATTACATCAACTAAAAGAGGTTCGATTACTTCGGTACAGGCGGTTTACGTACCTGCGGATGATTTAACCGATCCAGCACCGGCGACAACATTTGCCCACTTGGATGCAACTACGGTACTTTCCCGTAAAATTGCCGAGTTGGGGATTTATCCTGCTGTGGACCCATTGGATTCCACATCAAGGATCTTGACAGCCGAGATATTGGGTAAAGACCATTATGAATGTGCCCAAAGGGTAAAAGAACTATTACAGCGTTATAAAGAACTTCAGGATATCATTGCCATCTTGGGAATGGAAGAATTGTCCGAAGAAGATAAATTAGCGGTAGGTAGGGCAAGGCGTGTACAACGTTTCCTTTCTCAGCCTTTCCATGTAGCGGAGCAGTTTACAGGTATCCCAGGTGTCTTGGTGGACATTAAGGAAACCATTAAGGGCTTTAATATGATCATGGATGGTGAACTGGATAACTTGCCAGAATCTGCCTTCAACCTTAAAGGGACTATAGAAGAGGCTATTGAAGCAGGGGAAAAAATGTTGTCCGAAGCATAAATGAGTAGGAAATAAGCAGTTTACAGTCGGGATTAAACTGCTGGACACTGAATATTGAATACCGAATACCATAAAATTATGTATTTAGAAATCGTATCCCCAGAAGCCACGCTGTTTGCCGGTGAAGTAGATTCAGTAACGGTTCCAGGTATTAATGGGGAGTTTCAAATGTTAAAGGACCACGCCCCTATAGTTTCATTATTGCAACAAGGTAAGGTTGTCGTGGATGGTACTATCAGTATAGCGGAAGAGTATCAGGATAAATTCACTAAGGACGCCAAAGGTAGAACGGTATTGGCCATTACCAGTGGCACCGTTGAGATGAAGGGTAATAAGGCCATCGTATTGGCGGATTAAGGATAAAAACGATTTGATGAAAAAGCCATACACTATGATGTATGGCTTTTTTATTCCATATCCTTTATTAGAAGTTTTTAAGGTATGGTGTGGAAACCAACAGTGATTTCCCTTGGTATCAAGTTTGTACAAACCGTAAGATGATGGGTCAGGGGATTTTGAACAAGTACGGGGGTACGGTATTCGAAGTGCTTTTGGTATTCTGTATTTCCCTGTTACCGTACGATTGTATCGCGGGGTCATAAAAACAAGTCCCGATAGTACGTATTTGCAATCCGTGCTTTATAAACACTAGTCCATAAAAACCACACGAACATCCAAATATCCATCAAATATCCATCTCTGTATTATAGACCTGTAGTAAGGTGGCAAACGCTTGCCAGAAGGGCTGCTCCTGTATGCTTAAACCCCTTCTTGTCCGATCAACTTCAACAGGGGGGCATTATCCAACTGCTTAAATGGTTTTCCGATCTTTTAGTATTCAGTAACATACTTTTGCCCGTTGGGTATTTTGGGCAATCTGAAATAATCCCCAACAATTTTATTGTATTCCTCTGGGTAAAAATCATCCCTTGCATCAGTAGGGTAAAAGGTCATCTCCCCAAAGTAGGCTTTATTGTCCACAGAATAAAGATCCACCCTAACAAACGGAAAATTATCCGCTAGTTTCGAGGACAACCGTTTTAGTTCTTCAAAGTTGGATGGCTTTTCTATTTTTCCATTATACTTTTTCTTCCAACGAAATGGTAATTCATTCCAATCCAGATCATAAAAATACCTTCCTGAAATGTCTGATTGTGCAACTAGGAATTTTGGTGCACCATCAAAACAATAGAACTTATAATCGATCAGATCATCCGTTTTTTTATCGTGTAGAAACCTTTCTATTAGGATTCTTGGTTTAACATCTTTATAGGCCCATTCCAAACCACCTCTATAATATTGATTTTTGGACAACCATTTCTTCATTGTTCCAATAGCCTTCTTTTTATTTAGCTTTTGGTTGTCGAGGACCAATAGGTTAAGATTGCACCCGTGTACACCTTTTAGAACATATTTTTGTGGGAGTCCGTCAAAATCAATCCTTTCAGGATTGTTGAATACACCGTAACATTCATTTAAGTACCTTTCCCCGATTTTTTCTTTAACATATTCCCTAACAGCATACTTGTCCACTAAAACATTTAATATCTTAGGTCTAAAAAACACTTTATACCAAGAAAGTTTTTGATTGAATTCTTGTGGGTTGCCATAGTTGAGTCTTTTGCCGGAATAATACTCATAGTAATATTTGACATAAAATGATTGTGGCAAAAATTTTAGCGGCCTTATTGTCTTTAACCACAATCCCCTTATTGTACCTGTCATTGTTTTTTGTCGCATAAGTTTCTCCTTCAAAATAATATTACCAGGATTTAACCCACATTGGGTAGGGCCTGGCCCGGAAGAAAGAGCCACGGATTGAACATAAATGCCATGGCAAAGTGCTTGACAAAGATAGCATTATGGCCATAATCGCATCTTGCTTTCCCGAATAATTCCACGGTCCTACCATCATTGGTCATGACCATTGTGTTTTAATCACAGGGCGATAGCCAAAAAGGGTCTGATTTCCTTAGGAATGGAAAAAGTTTTCTCGGAAGTACGCTTCGTACCTTTGGGTCGAGAGGTTATTGGTTCCTCGTCTCGAACTTGGGACAACCAGAGACCCATCATCGATTTTTTTTGTATCTTTTTAAATAGTGGATCCGTTTAAACTTTTTCGGCTTGCCAGAAAATTGCCATTTCCTGCCCTGTTCTTGTCTTTTTTCACTTCCGTAGCTTAAAAAGCCTTCAACAGAACAAAAGACCACTGATTTTCGCTTAAACCCAAAAAGTTTAAACGAGTTCATAATGAAAAGGTATCTTTAGCCCTATGGAAGAAAAATTTTTTATGCTGGCTTCATTCGAATTTTCGGCCGATGTACAAATATTGAAAGGGAGACTTGAGTCGGAAGGTATACCGGTTTTCCTAAAGGATGAAAATACCTTGAACTCCGACCCCTTGATCAGTCATGCCATTGGGGGTGTCAAATTGCAAGTGTACACCAAGGATAAGGAGAGGGCCTTGAAAATCTATAATGAGGTGCGGGCCTATGCCATTGGTGATGATGGCAAGCCTATTGTCTGCCCCAACTGTAAGGCCGAGAGATCGGAAGCTTATTATGGGCGCAAAACCATTTTCCATAAACTGTTTCCTTTTTTTGAGGATAAAAAATACAGATGCTTAAATTGTGGTATCATAACCAAACCGGATAAACATGTTTAGGGTTTTTGTTACAGGGATCTCAACGAAAATGGGCAAGACCATGGTTTCGGCCATTGTGACCGAGGCATCAAAACCCTGTTATCGCTCCAACCGTTGCAAGATCTCTGCTTCTTCCACGGTGGCGAGTACGCTATAATACTTTGCTAAATAGGCATCTATATATATATTCTCCTTTATTTCCTTTTTGTCGAAGACCCTTCTGTCTTTACGAACTACAATAGTTTTAGGTTGAATACTATCCATGATGTATTGAAGTTCTTCCAAGGAAGTTTTTCGGGGGTTATCATAAAAAGGGAATAATTCGTCGCGACAGATATTACTGGGGTGGGTAGCCGCTTTAGTGGGTGGCTTGGCATCCAATACCCAATACCCTATATGGTATCCAAAAAACAGTATGTTCTTAGTATCCAAATGGTTTTCTTGGATGTATTTGGGTACCGATATGCCCTCACCATTGAAAAAGGTATCCCGCTCGTACTTATTTTTAATGATATTTGCATATTCCAGATACGTTTCCATTGGAATCAATAATAGCACAAAAAGAAAATAAGGGTTCCAGTTGGTTTTTTTGAAAAATCCTATGTTGCTGAATGCTATGGCTACCAATAATAATAACATGGGATGTAGTTGGATCAGATAGTGCCCGTTGATTCTTCCCCCTTTATAAAAGGCATACAATATCCCTAAGATGGCCACAAGTAGATATTGGATGGGTGCCATTTTAAAATTGAGTAGCTTCTTCTTCCAAGCGAAAACAAAAAAGCCGGCCAAGACCACATATATGGGGGCTAACTTAAGAATGGAATATCTACGTGCGCCTATATAGGCCATTGGTGCCTTGAATACCGATGAAACCCATAAGTCGGGGTTTCCTTGTATATAATAGGGTAATAGCGTCAATGCAATAATCAGCAGTATACCAATACCATATAATGAGGGAAAAAGTATTGCCTTGTTCCAATGCAGGTTCTTATAATGCTCATAAAATATAAAGGTCCCTAGGAACAATAGGGTATAGGCGATATTCATCTTGGTCATTACAGCAATGCCCATAAGTAGCCCGGCAAAGAAAGTCGTTTGCCATTTTTTATACTTTATCAAGAGGTATAATCCAGGCATAAAAAAAGCCATACAGATATGTTCGGACATTAGGCCTTGTAAACTGCCGAACAAGGAGAGCAGTACCACTGTTGCAATCGCGGCCCCAAACCCTATTTTTTTAGAATAGGCCTCTTGGCCGATTTTATAGGTGAAAAATGCAGTGCCGGCAACCAATAGGATACCAAGTAGGCGAATGGCGATAAAGCTCTTTCCGAAAAGATGAATAACGGCTGCAAAAACAAGGAAAGTAATCGGTGGTTTTAAATCCCAAAGTTCGGTATAGGGCAAATGTCCCTCTACCCACGATTGGCCCATGAGTATGAAGGTGCTTTCATCACGATCAATATAGTCCCTAAAGAAAAAGGGAAGGCGGATAAACAGGGAAACGCAGGATACCAGTAGAAAAACCGTTCTGTCCTTTAGGTTGTTACCGTTCTTCAAAATTGAATTTATAAGGGTATGGGACATGTGTTTTCTTGGGATTGATTCCCATTTTTGCAAGATATATAAAATGTGGATGTATTGAATTCAATGATGAAGAAAAATATTTTGGAACGCGATAAAAAATATTTGTGGCATCCCTTTACACAACACAAACCACACCCCGAAATGCTGGTTATTGCCAAGGCCGAAGGTGTATTACCCTATAACGAGAGGGTGTAGGGTATATAGACGGAATAGCTTCTTGGCACACCTGTGCAAGGTCATTGTAATGATCTTATCATGCAAAGGGTGTTTTCCCAAATGCAACAATTGGATTGGGTGGTTTTTAGTGGATTTTCCTATAGGCAATGACCCTTTAATTAGTCAAGCTGGTTGGGGTGAGAATTGAATTTCCTATTGATCTAAAAATTCCTTGACAGCTCTGCCTCGGGGTAGTTCAAAGACCAATGATCTTATTATAGGCACTTTTCAACTTTTTGACAACAATTTCCAGCTCCTCTTCATTTAAATGCCCAAAACCAAAACGAATGGCACAGGTATTTTTATTTTGGTATAAAATGGTTTTTGGCAGGAACAAATCGAATTTTTCGGCTTCCTCGGCAAGTTTTACCAATGATATCGTTTCTGCAAATTGCAGCCATATCGCTAAACCACCCAAGGGTATCTCCCAAGTGAGGATACCTTCAAAATAATAGTTTAAAAAATGGCACAAACTATCGCGACGCTGTTTATAAGTGACTATATTCTTTTTCTTAAGTCTATATATCTCGCCTTCGGAAATAAGTTCGGAAAGCATTTGTTCCTGTATTAGATCGCCTTGTTTATCAAGTAACTGCAAGTAATTTTTAGCTTCCGAGATTAAATTTTCCGGCGCTACTACAAAACCCGTGTGAAAACTTGGGAACAACGACTGTCCCAACTTGCCCAGATAAATAACCATTCCGTTGGCATCTGCACTTGCCATTGGCAACATTGCAGACCCTTCAAACTGGAAATCGTGGTCATGGTCATCTTCTATAATGGCAAATCCATGCGTTTTTGCCAATTGCAATAATTGCAATCGTCGTTTTGCGCTCAACGTTACAGTGGTAGGGTAATCCCTATTGGCACAAACATAAACACAGCGTATACTTCCTTTTACAAAATACTTTTCTATATACCCTACATTCAAACCTTCATTATCTACCGGGATTGTTCTAATGGTCGCAGCTGCCTGTTGAAATATCATGTTGGCCGCATAATTGCTCAACTGCCCAACCAATACTAGATCACCTTGTTTGACCAATAGTTGTGAGACTATATACAGACTCATTTCTGTGCTACGTGTATTTACTAGATTATTCGGTTTTATATGAAACCCTCGTGTTGCGTTTAAATAATTACAGAGTTGTGTGCTAAATACCGAAGGGATCAACGCACTTGTCCTATTCCATTTATTGATCAAGGGTTTTCGTTTCATGGCCGCACTGTACCATCTGGAAAATTGATGCACAGGATGTAAACGTAGGTCTGGTGTACCGTCGCTTAGCGTATATTTCGATGAAGTTTCTTCAGTTGTTGAAGCTAAATGAAATGACTGTTGAAACGGAAAACCGGCCACTTTCGGATACGTATAGGCCTGATGGATATGCTGGGCTGTCGCTTTGATTTTCACAGTGGATTCCTCCGGCACCAAAACAAAAGTCCCTTTATTGGCTATAATATCTACCCAACCTTGTGAGGCCAATTCTTCGTAAATCGCAACAGCTGTATTGCGATGAATGTTCAACAACCGGCTTAAAACACGTGTTCCTGGCAACTTACTGCCTTTTTCCAAATAGCCACGCTGTATAGCATTTATAACTTGTTGTGCTACCTGTATATAAACGGGTTGCACAATCGTTTTGTCGAATGCGACAAGTTGTTTTAAAATATCAATAACCGGACTACTCATTGTTTTGAAACTGGACTAGTTCAATCGTCCGGAAAGTTACGACTTTTGCAGAATAAAATTAAATGGTGCAATAACAACCATTGCAAGACCCAAATAGATGAAAAATACAGTTTTACTTTTTACATTTTTATTGATCAGCGCATTTCAATTAAATGCCCAACGAGAACAAGCTATAATAGAAACCGATTCTTTAAGTGAAGTTGTAGTTACTTCAAATCGAATTGATCTACCCTTCAAGGAAAATTCCAGGACCATAAATATTATTACAGCAACTGATATTGAAAATAGTTCCGCCGTTACCATTGCGGATTTATTACAGCAAGTTGCTGGTGTGGACATTAGAAGACGGGGCACTGGCGGTAGTCAGGCCGATCTATTTATTAGGGGTGGTGGTTTTGACCAGACACTTTTATTGATCGATGGTGTTAAAATGGACGATGCACAAACAGGCCATCACACCATGAATGCCTCCTTGCCACTAGAGGTCATTGCGCGCATAGAAATCATTAAGGGCCCTGCAGCTAGGGTTTTTGGGCAGAATGCTTTTACAGGTGCCATTAATATCGTCACTAAATCCAACTTGGATAATTCTGTTTCCGCAAATCTTGAAGCTGGTTCTTTTGGTCAGCTTAATGGTTCCGTAACGGTTGGTTCTGAATTAGGGAATTCAACACATATTTTCCATGCCGGAAAAATGACGTCCAATGGTTACCGGAATAATTCGGATTATGAAAATTCAAGTTATTTCTTAAAAAGTGTTTTCAACAAAAAAGCACAACCTATTGAAATGACCGCGACTTTTTTCGACAAAAAATTTGGCGCTGAAAATTTCTATACACCCAGTAGTTGGGGATTTAATGAATACGAGGAAACCCAGAACAGTTTAGTGGCATTTACGACTAGATTTCAATCGGAAAAGTTTAAGATCCAACCAAGAATCTATTGGAAACGTAATCAGGATATGTTTCTTTTAAGACGTTTTGAACCTGGTTTTTATAGGAACTTCCATATCTCGAATAAAATCGGGGCAGAAGCCAATGGGTCTTATAAATCGGAATTGGGTGAAACTGGTTTTGGAATCGATATGTCCAAAACGTACTTGCAAAGCAATAATTTGGGACATCGTAACCGTTTTATGACGACGCTATTCTTAGAGCACAGATTCCAGTTTGTAGATAACCGATTGGACATTACACCTGGTGTCGCCATGACGTATTTTTCAGATTTTGAATTCAATGCATTTCCTGGGTTGGATGTTGGTTTTGATATTGGCAACAACTTAAAAGCTTACGGAAACATTGGTTTTACCTATAGGATTCCGACATACACCGACTTGTATTACAGTGACCCGAGTACTAACGGAAATCCAGATTTGGAACCAGAGGAAGCTTTTGCCCAGGAAATAGGAATTAAATACATTGCACCAAAATTCACGGCAACTTTAGCCGCCTTTAATAGGGATGCCGAAAACCTAATAGATTATATTAGACCCAATACGACCGAAGATGTTTTTACGGCAATCAACATTACGGAAGTGAACACTAAAGGGTTTGAACTTGATGCCGCCTATAATTTTAAGCTGAATGACCTCAACCAGACTTTGGCAATTGGTTATTCTTTTTTGGATGATAATATTTTATACCAAAACGAGGAATTATCACGGTATTCCCTAAACACATTAAAACATCATTTCACAACACGATTGAGTACTGGATTATTCAAAAATGTAAGACAGAATATTATTTACAAATACGCTGAACGTACTACAGGGCAAACATACAATGTTTGGGATGCCTCTATTGTAATGGCGTTAAGACAAGTTGAATTGTCAATAACGGCAAGCAATATTTTCAATGCCGAATATATTGAGTCCGGCTTTACACCAATGCCACCAAGTAATGTGTTATTTGGTCTGCGTTATAGTTTTAAATAAGGATTGTACTTTTCTACGTTATATCTGTCTGCCCACCTTTACTTTGTTGGTGGGCAGTTATGGTTTCTGGAAAGCCTTACAGGGAAAATGTTTCCCAAAATTGTACGTGGCAAAGTTCTTTCATCTGCTACTGGTGTATTGAAAGTGGTCTGGATTTTGGATCTTCGAGGATTTTCTTCCTTGAATCCATAACCGGAATCACTTCGATAAACGCATTGGTACCCGTAGAAGGCACTCCAATGTAAGGTATAAGTGCCTATGGCAATATGGGAAATGAAACCATTTGTTGAACATGGGCGACCAAAAACTGTTGACGCCAAGGATCCTAAATGGGGGGTCTTTAAGCGAAAAATCAAAATGGACAGGGCAGAGCGTAATGTTGAATATGATGGACAGGCTAAACAAAAGACCAAAATGAAGGGATGATATTACCAATCGAGTTGATTTTGAAGATCTATTTTAAGATATTTCATACATTTGTTGGGTAATTCAACCCAATTAAATTTGATTTTAAATAAAATTCCACGGGTAAAGACCATTACCAAAGAGCAATTTATCGCCGATTATTTTAAACCTCAAAAACCGGTTGTAATCGAACGGTTTATTGAGGATTGGCCAGCTTATGCCAAGTGGAACCTAGAGTATATGCGCAAAGTGGCAGGTGAAAAGGTCGTGCCCCTTTATGATGATCGGCCCGTTCATCATGACGATGGGTTCAACGAGCCCCATGCCACAATGAGGATGTCCGATTATATCGACCTGCTTCAAAGAGAGCCTACCAAATACCGCATTTTTCTTTGGAACATATTCAAGGAGGTGCCCGGACTGCAAAAGGATTTCACTTATCCCGATTTCGGACTTCGATTGATGAAGACCCTGCCCATGCTTTTCTTTGGAGGTCGCGATTCATATACTTTTATGCATTTTGATATTGACCTTGCCAATATCTTCCATTTCCATTTCGAGGGCAAGAAAGAATGCATCCTGTTCCCACAATCCGAGAGTAAACATTTATATAAGGTACCCCACTCATTGATCACCCGTGAGGATATCGATTTTTCGAACCCCGATTTTGACCAATGGCCTGCCCTAAAGAAAGCCAAAGGATACAAGACCCATTTAAACCACGGTGAGGTTCTCTATATCCCTGAAGGGTATTGGCATTATATGAAGTATATCACACCCGGTTTTTCAATGAGTCTGCGGGCTATTGCAAGAAATCCGGTAAATTTGATGAAAGCTTTCTATAATGTTTTGTTTATGAGGAGTTACGACGGTCTCATGCGCAAGATCAAAGGCCAAAAATGGATTGACTGGAAAAATGCCCAGGCCATTTCAAGGACAAGATAGTTTGTTCAAGTGCGATACCTTACGCAATGCCTTGGGCTTGACCCATTGGTTTAGGTGTTTTACCAAAATAGGCTTGCAACCACCATTAAGACCAATATCAATAACCTGGAAATATTACCTGGGTCATAAATAAAGGCTGTAATCAGATGTTAGTGGCAATCCACCATAGTCCTGTAACAACTTTAGTACATTGGCTAACGTAAAATCGGGGAAATGGGTGGAAAAATGACAAGAATTATAAAATTGTAAATATTTGATTATCAGTAAATCAATTTTACGTTAGTGGCAATGTAAAAAGACAGCTTACAATGGATGAAAATTTACATGAATTATTACTTCACATAGTCAAATTCAATATTAATGAACTTGAAAAAATAACCGGTTGTTTTAAACCCAAAAGCATCAAAAAAGGAGATTTTCTATTACACGAAGGACAAATTTGTAAAGAGTTCTATTATGTGGAAAAAGGTTGTATAAGGACATATTTCATTGATAAAACAGGCGAAGAAAAAACCCGATATGTCATGACCGACTTTACTATTGGGACAGCATTGACAAGTTTCGCAACCCAAAAACCCAGCACTGAATTTATTGACGCGCAACAAGATACCCAACTATTGATAATTTCACATGTTGACTTTTTTAGGTTGAATAAACAGTTTGACAATTGGAAATTATTTTATCAGAAAATTCTTGAAATGGCTTATTCATTCCAAAACAGAAGAATTGAAAG